>ENA-ORBV01001521-ORBV01001521.1-microbial-mat-metagenome-genome-assembly--contig:-NODE-1521-length-51303-cov-13.921973_pt1 | contig 51303 bp, 42 predicted proteins | sample MGYA00237777_ERZ505514 | MGnify/ENA primary metagenome ERZ505514 (study PRJEB26160, sample SAMN06269048) | microbial mat metagenome | isolation source: Oligotrophic lake microbial mat | place... | reverse complement strand
CGTTCACGCTGCTCATTGAGCAGCCGCGCGGCTTCACTGATGCGGGCGTGCAGTTCCGCTTCCTCAGAGTTGGCATGGCGGGCACGGAGGCCCGCCCCACTGGTGGAGCGGGCCTCCGTGCCCGCGTGCAGTTGCGTGGGCCGAACGCGCGGCAGCAGGCCGATGGCCAGTTCGTTGCTCGTGGACGAAACTTTGCAGCGCATCGCTGATGGCTTCATCGGCTTTGGCACGCGTGGCCTTGGTCGTGACGGTTCGCCGGCGGTCCAGTAAGGGGGCCATGATGGCCGGCTCGACCGATGACCAATCCTGCTTGCCAGCGAGGATCAGCACGCCGATTTCGGATTCGTTGAGTTCAAGGGCTTGGGGCTTGCCGGCGTGGGCTGGCCCAGCATGCGGCAGAGGTCGAGGAAGTGTTCCTGACTGGCGGCGCGTTCGGGAAGATGAACGCGGGACCACTTGGCAACGAATTGAACGGGCGAGATTCCGCCAGCGGCTTGAGTGGACATGCACAGAGTATGAACGAAGATTGCGGGGATGCCAAGGGGGTGTGCCGGGGGCATGGGGTGAGGCTGGAAGGTCGAAGATCGTCAACTTGAGAACAGAAAAGCTATTCCCGGCCATAGAACCCTTCCTCTTTGGGCAGTACGATGACGGGCCAGGTGGCGGGGAAAAAGCGAACAATTTTTTTGGGGCGAAATCCTTCGAGCAGGATGCCGCACTGCACCTGAATCTGCACGCCGCTGGAGCCGGGCTGGCGGGGTACGCTGTCGATTTTCAGAATGTTGCCGCCTTTGCGATCGTTCACCTGATCGTAAGTCATCAGGCATTCGCGGGCCACGCAGATGTTGCCCTTGGGCGACATGTTGCCTGCGCTATATTCCTGCGTGGGCCAGCCCAGCGGCTTGGGACTGGGCAGCGGCAGTTCCTTGAACAACGCAGGATCCACGCCATCAAAGAACGTGATGGTGACCACTCGCTTTTTGTCATCGACAGCGGTGACGAAACCGGGAAGGCCGCGATCGCGAATGTCATCGCGATGCCGTTCAAGCTGACGGGTTGTTGCAAGCTTACGGCTCTCTTCGTCGAGCCAGATCGTGGTGATGCGCCCTTTGCCGAAGAGCGTTGCCCAGGTCAGATTCATCTGCACCCGCTGGCCGGGTTTGATGTCGGTGAGTGAGCCGAAGCTTTTTCCTTGCAGCACCGTGGTAGAAGCCTGCAAGTCGAACGATGTCGATTCGCCTGTCGGTTTGCCTCCCTGCTCCAGCGTGGCTTTGAGTTTCTTCTCGGCGAGATCAACCTCGTCAATTTTCCAAACCTGATTCTGGCGAGCGTGGTAAGTGAAATCATCTTCCAAGCGAAGGCATCGCGTGAAGTCGATGTCCGTGGACTGCCGATTGGTGTTGTTTTTGGCCACAACGCGGCCGCCCTTGATGGTCCAGATGCGATCCTTTTCCGGTCGCTCGTAGAACCAGCCGTGGAGGTGCGTGCCCAGAGGAATATCTTTGAGCGCAGCAGGTGCGCCGTTGTAATAGATCGAGCCATAGGGCAACATCGCTGCGTCGATCGGGTAATCGCTGTTGCCCCGTACATCATTGCGATCACCGCGCAGGGTGAACTGGCGTTCGAGATGATCGAGCTTGAAAAGTTCACCCGAGACATAGTGAGCAGAATTCTCGGGAGGAAACTCACCATCAATAAGCTCAAACCAAGGCAGACTTTTGTCGGTGCTGTCGTCGGTGCGGAATTGCGGCGCGGGCTGAGGCTTGGGCGCTTCCTGCGCGTGAGCGATGGTGCACAGGAAAGTCATGCAGAGTGAGAGGAAAATTTGATTGTGTGACATCATGATTGGAACCCGTGAGAGCGCGGGGAAAGTCATTGCGTCTTGTCGTGTGTCGCTCACTTCACGACCTGAGAAATCGTGCCGACGCTGTCCTGGAACTGTTCCGTTTCAACATCAGATCGGTGCAGCATGGTCAGCAGCAGGTTGCTCAGGCGGGCGTTGTCATCGACCGGGCGGCCGCAGATTTTGTAATGTTCATTGGCCTGTTCCATGTTGTACTGCATGATGGCGGGGAGATTGAAATCGACGTGCTGGCCGTGCTTGGCACCGAGCGCTTTGCCGCCGGCGTAGAGCGTGGGGAGGTTGGCGTTGCCGTGGCTGTGGCCGTAGGCCATGCCGCTGCCCCAGAGGACCTGCGTGGTGTCGAGCAGGCTTGCATCTTCATCTTTGTGAGCCTTGAGCTGATCGAGGAAATAGCTCAGTTGTTCGACGAGGAAAGTGTCGGTGGCGGTGAGCCTGCGAAGCTGTTCGGGGTCGCCGTTGTGATGCGATAGGCCGTGACGAGCCTGGGAGATGCCGATGTCGGGAATGGCGCCGCCGTTGGCTTCGCTACAGATCATGCAGGTGATGACGCGGGTCATATCGGTGCGCAGCGCGAGCACCATGAGGTCGAAGAAAAGCCGGTGATATTCCTGCACGCGGTTCATGTCCAGCCTGCGGGTGTAGCGTTCGATTTCCGAGCGATCGAGCTTCGGCTTAGGCACATCGAGCCAGGCATTGGCGCTTTCAGTTCTCACTTCGACTTGTCGAACTGCAGTGAGGTATTCATCCAGTTTGTTGCGATCTTCCGAGCCCAACTGCTTGTTGACCCTGCTGGCATCACCGAGCACCGCATCGAGAATGCTGCTGCGGCGTGCCAGTCGTCGGCGTACCGCTTCCTTGCCGCCACTTTCTTCGCCGAAGAGCCGATTGAAAATCGTTGACACATTGTGCTCAGCGGGAATCTGAATGCCATCGCGCGACCAGGCCAGCGAGTGTCCTTCGATGGCCAGTTCAAGTGAAGGGAATCGCGTCGATTTTCCCTGCACCTGAGCCATGAGCTGATCAGCGGAAACTGAATTGCGAAACGCCCCGCCGCTGCTGGGCACGTTGGCACCGGTAAGCCAGACTTTGTCGCAGTTGTGATGCTTGCCCAGCACGTTGGGATGATGCAGGCCGCTGATGGGCGTGATCTCGGCGCGGTGTCTTTCGAGTGATTTCAAAGGCGAGGTGAATTCGTAATCCTTGCCTGCTGTCTGAATCTGCCAGGTGAGCGTGTTGACGCCGTTGGGGATGTAGAGAAAAACGCTGCGCTTAGGCGATGTCGGTTTCGACAGCGGCGTGGCGGCAGCATCCGCAAAAGCGCTGGGCAGATGCATGCATTCCAACATCGGCAGCGCGATGCAAGCGCCCAGGCCGCGAAGGACGTGGCGGCGATTCAGGAGCGGCTTGTTGCGTTTAATGATCATGAGAATTGACTCGCTTCAAAGTTCTTTAAACTACATCGCTTTGAACTACATCGCTTTAAACTTCATCTTTTCTGAAACAGCTCGGACATCACAAACGCTTTGACGATGTCCTGCACCCGGTAGTCCTTCTGCCGGCTGACCTTCGCAATCGCAGCCAGATCGCTGCGATCATCAATCGTCATCGTGCGGCGCAGGCCATACGTCGCGAGCTTTTCAATGAACGTCGCGTTGAACTGATCCAGGTCTGCCAGGAGTAATTGCTTGAATTCTTCAGCGTCTTTGAACCTACGCCCATCAGGCAATTCACCGCTCGCATCCACCGGCGGATAGTCGCCCGTGCCTTCCACAATCTCGTGTGTGCGCCACTGGCCAATCGCATTGAAATTATCAAACGCAAGACCCAGCGGATCGATCTTGCGGTGACAAGCAGCGCAGCTGGCGTCGTGCGTGTGAGCGGCCAGTTTCATCCGCAAGGTGGCCTTGGGTTCGGTGACCGGATTGGGTTCGATAGGATCCACATTCGCAGGCGGCGGCGGCGGGGTCTTGCCGAAGATCGCTTCAGACAGCCAGGCCCCGCGATGCACCGGGCGGTGGCGCGTGCCATCAGAAGTCAGCGACAGAACCGATGCCTGCGTGAGCAGTCCGCCGCGATGAGTTTCGGGCTTGAGCTGCACGCGTTGAAATTCATCCTTGGTGATATTGGGGATGCCGTAGAACTCAGCGAGTCTTGGATTCACCATCGTCCAGTTGGAATGGATGAATTCCCGCAGTGATAGGCCGCTGCCGAGCACCTCTTTGAAGAAGGCGGTGGTTTCGCCCACCATGCTTTTCTCGAGATGTGAATCGTAATTGGGGTACAGATTTTTATCCGGCGGAAACATCCCCACCTTGCGCAAATGCAGCCACTGCGAAGGGAACGACTCAGAGAACCGCTGAGCGCGAGGATCAGCGAGCATGCGCACGACCTGCCGCTCAAGCTCAGCCTTGTCGCGAAGCTTGCCCTGCTCAGCGAGCGCGAAGAGCGCATCATCGGGCATCGTGCTCCATAGCAGATACGAAAGACGCGAGGCAATTTCCCAGTCATTGAGCGTGTTGCGACTGGCGCTCTCATCGCCTTCAGCAATGAACAGAAAACTCTTGGAGCAGAGAATCGCGGTCATCGCTGTCTTCACTGCGTCCTTGAATTTCTCGCCTTGTGTCATCTCACTTTCAACAATCTGCACATAGCCATCGAGCTCGCCGGGAACCAGTGGCCGACGAAACGCACGCTGGGCCATCGCTTCGAGTCCTTTGCGGACCTGCTCCATATTGCCGGGCTCGCTGGGCATGTACGCATCGCGCCAGCGCTGTTCCTGCTCAGTGACAATCGGGCCTCGCATCGTGATCGAATCCAGAATCAGAAACGAGTGTAACGGCTGACCCTCCTCGCCCATCAACTTCATCTGCCAAGGCATGCGTTCTTCGGACAGGCTGACGAAAGGCTTGCGGCCATGCCTTGCCGACCTGTGACTTTGATTGAGCCCGCCCAGCGTGTTGATCACATGAATCGTCGGCAGATGATTCGTCGGAAAGTGAGCGCGAAAAGTAATCGTCGTCGGCTTATCTTCCGGCGCAATGATGTCCTGCTCGAACAGCACGCGATCAAGCGTTTCAGAATAAACCTGCATGCGCGGCGCTGGTTTGCCTTCCGCTTTGAGACCGCTCAGTGTGTAACTGATTTCGTAAACACCTGGGCCTTGGTACTTCGCATCCTTGCCGCTAAATGGATTGCTGCCGCGAAACAGATCGCCCGCCCAGAGCAGGTATCGCACCTTGTCGAGTTGGCCCGCTTTGGCGAGACGGTCGTAATGATCGCCATCGTGTTCAGGGTGAACCGTCTCCGCTCGCTTGGTCGCCTCGACGTAAACAGGCTTCACCTGCGGATACGCTTCGCTGAGCACAATCTCAGCGGCGGTGATGTACTTTTCCACATGCGTCGGCGACAGCGTCAGCACGGAGCCGATGCGTTCGAAGCCGTGCCACTGCGGGTCTTCGAGCAGGCCGCCCGGATCGGTCGCGTCGTACTGCACACCCATGAGGTCGCGCATCGTGTTGACGTATTCATCGCGCGTCAGGCGGTTGTAGGAAACGCGATCCCGCCTAGCCATTCGCACCGACTCGCCTTCTTTGATTCGCGCTGAAAGCCATTCCACAATGGCGGCACTTTTTTCAGCGCTAGGCTGAGCCTTGTGTTTCTTAGGCGGCATCTCACCGGCATTGATGCGGTGCATGACCTCTGCCCACATTGCCGTGTCCTTCAGCGCAACATCAGTGGACAGTACATCGAGCCGGAATTCCCCCTTCTGCGTTTTGTCGTTGTGACACTCCACGCAAAAGCTATTAAGGAACGGCTGAATGTCCTTCTCAAATGAAGGTGCAGCAGCGCGAGCTGTCGCTACAGCGCTGGTCAGAACAACAAGCGAAATGATGGCGTGGATTCGACTGTTCATGATGATTTCAAGAGAACACTATTACCTTGTCACCGTCCAGTTAGCAGTTACTTGGCAACCCAGATTCGTGCCAACTTTCCCACTTCAAACTTGCGGGTATCTGAATCCGTTTTGAAGATCAGTTTGAATCCCGCCTCGGCTGCACCATTGCAGGAGATGACCGTGCCAGTGATGGCATCGGCCGAGCATTTCTTTGTTGTAGTCAAGCGTCTTGGCTTGAGTAGCCTGCATCAGGGCCACGGTCTTACGAACAACGGTGGGCGACTCGAGATAGCACAGCACACGGCTGAGCTCGGCGTCGAGATCATCGTCCTTCGCCGGGTAGAAGGGATCGAGCTTCTGAGCAACGGCGCGTCGGTCGTCATCGCTGACTTTGTTCAACCGTATGAAGCAGAGCGAGTAAGCCCGGAGCAGATCGAGGCGGTCAGGTTTTTCCAGAGTGCCCAAGTCCACTTCATTGAGCTTCTTCAAAAGTTTGGAGCCGAGACTTGGATCACCATGCCGACTAAGAGCGATGGCGGCGTGAATGATCGCTCTGGGTTTCGTCTGGGCAAACACCCGGTCCTGCCAGAGCGAGAGGTTCTGATTTTCAACAGCGAGTCGGGCGGCGTATCGAATAGCGCGGTCTTCGTGATCCAGGTAAGGCCAAGCCTTGTCGATGGCCTCTTTGCCGTGGCTGGAGCTGCCGTGGAAGCCTTCGAGATTGTGGCGGATGTCCCGCAGGCTCTGGTTCTTGGTCAGTTGCCGAACTTCTCCCGTTCTGGGTGGTCCGGTGTAGCGGATCCGATACAGCCGGGATTGCGTTCGACGGCCGCCTACAACAAAGTACATGTTTCCATCGGGGCCAAAGCGCATCGCTGCGATGTTGAGCGGGCTTCCGCTGAGAAACTCTTTAGTCGTGCCCGTGTAACTGGACCCGTCCTCGGTCAGCTCGACGGAGTAAATGGTCCCGAAGGTCCAATCGCAAATGAATAGCTTGTCCTGAAATTCGGGAGGGAACGCCGAGTTGTTTCCAAAGGACATGCCCGTGGGAGAACCCGGCCCGATGTTGACCACGGCGCCGAGACTGTCAGCGAAATACTCGCGCCACTTACCAGTGCCGTGGCGCCAGCCGAACTCACTGGCAGACGTCACGTGGTTGACCCGGGTTGGCCTGTACCAAGGCGAGCCGATGTCGAATTCTAAGTCCGAGTCATAGGTGAAAAGCTCACCCTCGGAGTTGATGGCGATGTCCACCGAGTTGCGGAACCCAGAGGCGACCATGTCCCAATCCTTCCCGTCAGGCGAGATGCGGGCGATCCACCCAGCGGGCGGCTTGATCCCGGTGGCATGTCCCATCGGATCGGGCATCGGCTCCAGCAACGAGTCCATGGCCCAGACCGCAGGCTGGCGACTTTTCACACCCTTGGGCACGGGCGTGTGGTTGCCAACGACCAGGTACAAGGCTTTGCCATCTTCGGACTTGATAATCGAGTGGGCCGAGTGCTCGTAACCGACGCCTAGTCGCTTGAGCAATTGGAACTCGTCGTACTGGTCGTCGCCGTCGGTGTCTCGGCAACGGTAGAAGCCTTTCATGGTCGCCATGTAGAGACTGTCGAAAGCGTAGAGGAAGCCCAGGGCGCCACCGACCGTGCGCTCACTTCCCCATTGGATGGGCTCGTAAGGGAAGCCCTTGAGGCTCTCGACCTGCACCTTCGAGTTCGGCTCAGACTCATCACGCAGCGTCACGCGGAAGACGCCCTTGTCATCCTGATCGGAGACGATGAGTCTGCCCTTGGGATCGAAGGCCATCGCAACCCAGGAGCCCTGGGACTTGGGGACTTCGTAGAGCAGTTCAGCATCGAATCCGTCGAGGATCCGGATCTTGGTGTCTTCATCAAGGACGCGTTTGTCTTCGGCGCGGGCGTATCGCATTGGTGCCGTAGCGATAATGAGACCAGCAACAGCGAAGGTTAGGCGGAATCTGTTCATCGGTGGATGCACCATAAATCGTAAAAGGCGATGGTGATGGTGATGGGCGGCTAGTCGTGGCGAGCTGAGCGTGACCAGCGGCGTAATAACAGGAGGTCGTGCGTGTGCGGCGCGGCAACATTATAGACGCCAGGTTAAATCTAGTCAGGAGAACGAACACTGGTATTCCCAGGGGATGCATCCATTGAGGCTTGGCGAAAGTTGCACAAGCGTGTGGGCCTTAAACTGCTGGCTGATGTTTTGATAGTTCCACACCACACCGGACGCGTATCAACTCCAAAGCGAGACAAGGCAACGAACCGCGAACTCTATGAAAAAATTCTGACTCCGAAGGTCGGAATTATTTCGGTGAGCACGGCGAACACTTACAAGCACCCTAAACCTCACGCCATCGCATCGCTACGAGCGGCAGGCGCAGCCGTAGTGTGCACACAGATCACCCAGCAGTGCTGCCGCCACCTAGAAAAGCTCCGTCTCGGACTAATTACGCCCTACTCGCCGTCACAATCCTCGCCCGGCAAAAGCGCGATGGGTACCGGCAAGTTCAAAGATGCGGCTTGCTTCGGGACTGTTGTCATCGGAATAAATCCTGATGAACTCGTAATTGATCGACTAGGCGAGCACCAGCAAAAAGTGGAGGGGTTGGCTGCCGCCGGCTACACGCCGTTGTGCAGACCATCGCAAACATCACGCAGGATCGGCGGCATTGGGTAGCGTGGGCTGAGTCTTCGATGCCCACCGTTTGATAGCCGATCCGCATGGCGGGTCCATTTCATATTTGATCGCGGGCTGGTGGGCTTCGCGGACTCAGCCAGCCCTAGCCAGAGACGCCCATCCTACTTGCCAAAGCGGGGTGTAACGGAAACGTCACGCGTCTTTGCTAACGACGGCTACCGACGGCTACCGACTACGCCGCCACGTTGGGGAGTGTGATGCCATGGCGTAGGAACGTTTCACATTCTGCGGGAGCCATCGCCTTGGCGAAGAGCCAGCGATCTCGCGGATGCGGATGGTGATCTGCTTTTCCTTTTGCTCCGCATCGCGCACCGCCTTCTTGGCGTTGTTGATGAGGTTCACCAGAATCTGAAGCACCTTGTGCTTGTCCATGCGAAGCGGAATCACCTCATCGTATTTCTCAATGACCTTTACCCCATGACGATTCAGCGCCAGGGCGTTGATGCGCAGGGCATCGGCGATGGCATCCTTCATCTGAAAGGATTCCTTCACCACATTGCTGCTGGCGAAGGCTTGTTGCGAGGTGACGATGTGCTGGATGTGCTCGACGCTTTTGCTCAGCGAAGTGAGTTCCTCAAGCACGGATGTATGTTCGCTCGACAGCACCGCCGCCAGTTTCGCCAGGTATCCGGGCAGTTGCCTGCCTTTTTCATCTTCTTTGAAAAACGTCGGAAGGTCTTCACGATGCTGCTGGATCATGTCAATAGCGCGGCTGAGGTTGGCCACCTTTGACTCGCGAACGCGCTGACCGATCACGTTGGTGGACACGGTGACACTGTTGAGCACGTTGCCCACGTTGTGCAGCACGCTGGTGGCGACTTCCGCCATGCCAGCCTGTCGGGAAGTAGCCAGTAGTCGTTCATTGAGCTGGTCTCGTTCGCGCTGGGCTGCCAGGACCGACTCGCGGTTGCGGGCCACTTCCTCCAGCGCTGCCGACAGCGCCAGGCACTGTTCGGACAGCAGCAGGTGCATGTCAATCAGAAAACGCGCGCCCTCCGCATTGACCACCACGATCGGCTCGTAGCGAAATGCTGGCGGACGCGACAACCCTTGATTGATCGCGTCGTGAATGGAGGTCGAGTGGGGCAAGACCAGCAGATTGGATTCCCAAACAGGGAGCATGTGCGCGATAGTTCGCTTGAGAAACAGTTCCTTGAAATACCCCCGGGCCATGCGATGCGCCAGCGCTACCTGTGAAATGATGCAGATCACCTGGCCTTCTCGGGTCACGATGGCGCCGGATAATCTTGCTTCGTCCTCGAATGCCTTGACGACTTCCTGCACCAATGTCTGATCGTTCACAGTGAACGGATCTCCCACCAATTCCTCCATGTGGCCTAGTTGCAGGTTCCTCTCAATGAGCGATGCCACCTTGTTTGGCGAGGCTTGTTGGTGTAGTTCTTGTGACTCTTGAGGGCAGGGCAATAGATGGAGCACGCTCATGCATTCTTCTCCTGGTACAAAAGCACTCCAGGGAATCACCCGCAACAGGAGTGATTCCACTGCGATATCGCCAGCCCCGCCTTGGAGTACACACTCCCCCTCCCATACCATTTCGACCGATCTCGCGAATCGATGTGCTATAAATATGTTGACTTGTGGTGAAGTTTATGGGCCATTTCTCGACTCTGATCAAATTCGTTCATGGCGCACATGAAATGAAAGAGTGGATCGTGTTACTTCACTGCGACCGGTGAATAGGAAAGCCGCGATCCACAAGGCTTGCAGGCCCAAGAGTGCCAGTGGATTCCAGAGTGAATTCACAGCGAGGCTGATGTCGGTGGGTACTGCGATGGGCGAAGGCAAGACCAATGCGAGTACTGCCGCAAGGATGCAGGCCGCCAGCGCCATGCGCTGGTATGCGGTGAACTTGAGCGTGCCTCGCAGGTCGGCACGAAGAAACTCGGAGAAAACCCGCCAAATCTGTGTGACGAACAAGCAGGAGACGACAGCAATCGTGTACCAGCCCGCGAGGAAGAGCACGGTTGCAATGAGGGCGGTGATGGTGAGTAGTGTGGCGGTGATGGCTTGCACGGGAATAAGTGGCTGATGTTGGTGGCCCCCTTCGTAGTTGGCTTTTTTCGTTTCGCCGATGAAGACGAAGTGCCAGCCGCGCAGGAGTGTGCGGGCGGCGGGCGGGCAATCCGCGATGCGCTTGCCGTAGCAGCAGCCGAAGCTGATGCACGCCAGTCGGCCAAGCGCTTCGCCGAAGGTGTAACTGATCATCATGCCAGCGAGCACCGCGACGATGGGTACCTGCACTCCTAAATATCGACCGAGTGTTTGATCGACGATGAGCACCACAATGGGCCCGGCGATGGTGCCGACGAAGAACGCCCCGCCGACGGTGAACGTGTGCTTCTTGCCTTCGACAAGCCACGCCACCAGCCGTGACGCGGGCATGCAGATCGCCAGTAGTGTGGCAGCGATAGTGAAGGTGATGACGACGGGTACTTGGATCGCAGCCATGAGAATGAGCATGATGGCGACGGCGAGTGTGTAGGCGCAGGCGTTGAAGAATCCGTAGTAAGTCAGGTTTAGGCCCGTCCACTGGCCTCGTTCATCGCGCTTGAGTGGAACCGCCGCGAGCATCTGCCATCGCTCGCCGGGCAACACGCGAAAGCCCCACACTAAAAGAGAAATCAGAATCGTAGCGAGCGTGATGATGAAGATCATTTCGTTCATGGTGCACCTGTGTAATGGGTCGTGATTGAAGTTGATGTAGTTGTTCTGTCCCAAGCAGCGTCGCTTCGCCTGGCGACCAATGAACGCAAGGCAATGTCTGTTTCCACGAGAGGCTGGACAAAGCCTCGGCTAAAGCGACTTTGAACCTGTGCTCCCATGTTCTCAAGCAGATCAGACGCGAAGGTGATTCGGCCATGTTCAAATAGAAGCACATCCGTGCTGCTCCCCGGCTGATACAGGCTCTTGGGCAAACCCTTGCGGAGGAACATGCCCGGGGTGATGTCGCAAGGATTTTCATAACGCGTTTCGCTGTAGCACTGCTTGATGCGGCCGATCATCATCGCTACGACTTCGATCATGGCGACGAGACCGCACTGTGTGCCGCCTGGGACATCGGTGTCGATGATCGTGACGACGCGTTTGTTTTTCGAGTACGGCGTGATCAATTCGACAACCGCGCCGGGATTGCACGAGTGATAGTTGCCATCGATCTCATACAGATCGCGCACGACACCGGCAACAGGCATGTGGTTGTAGTGATATTTGTCAGGTGTCAGACGAAAGACCGCAAAATCTCCGCCGCGAAAGCGATCCTGCCACATAGCGCGATCGCCCAGCAGTTCATCAAACGTGAAAAATTTTTCCTTGATGAACAGCGCCGATGTATCGCGAAATGACCCCAGCAGCACCCGGCTGTCCGCTGGCGACACGATCGCCGCTTCGTCTTCCTCCAGCGGCCTGCAATCCCAATAGCGAATCTTGCGCTCAAACACCTTGCGAGCTGTGTCGAGTGATTCCGCCAACTCCACGCATTCACTCAGATCAACACCCAGTTGCTTGATGAATTTCATGTTGCCCGTCAGCTTTGCTCCCAGATGCAGGTCGTAATTCATCAAGCCAAGAAACTGCGTCCATGCGGCACCTGTCAGGGCGCGGAAGAAGAATGGCGTGCGCTCGCGCACGGTGCTGTAGATGAAACGGATGAGCCGATCGCTGTAGAGGCGCTCATCGCGCACCTTGCCGCTTGATCGTTCGATGTACTGGTGAACCGTGGTGGTCATGGTGTTGTTCGTGATGTTGGCATTTGATTACATAACGATCATTGAATCGCGTGCCGTCATGCGGCGACAGGATCGACCGGTTGCACCTGATCCAAGGGGATTGATTCGATGCCTGTTGATGCGGCGCGAGAGTCGGCCGTCTCGACATGCACCAGGCCGATGAGCAACTGAATCATGGCGATGACATGCTTGAGTTCCATCTGATTGCTGATGAGTCCCTGCTCCACCGCTTCCAGCAATTGCAATGGATCCTGTATACCCGACTCCCAAGGCATGACCTGCGCCCATCCAGTGCGGAAGCAATCCTCGTCAGACTCGCACTCCTGACGCAGTGTGGCGATGGCTTCCTTGATGTGACGATGGCGCAGCGTCGTTCGGTAATACTGCTCGGCGGCGCGGTTGAAGGGCAGAGCGGGAACCGAAAATGGATCCCTTGCTCGAAGCTCGCCGAGAATCCCTTTGGTGATGCGGCCTGCCGCGCTGCGCTCACCGCTGCGAAGACGATCTTCCAGGTCAGCGAGCATGGGCTGAGCATCCAGCGCCTCAATCAGATCGGGAGCTTCACTGCGAATCATCGCCAGCAGCGAAAGACGATACTCGTGATGATGCACGCGGATATGCCCGGGATACCGCCGACTTTGCCTCGTGCTCTTTGTGGTTTCCACAATGCGACGAATGAGTCGGTTGCCGGTCTGGCCATGTACAAAGAACGTCGGCACACCGATCGCTGTCCCGAAGATGATCTGACGCCGTTCGCTTTCAATCGTTGGATCATCGGGAATATCTGCGTGATGGATTCGGCCGGCTGCGATCATCTTGAACGCCATTGCAGTGATGAGCGATTGCAGGTCGATTGCTTTCGAGAGGTCGTCTCGAATGGATTCGCTAATGCTGTAGTGCCGCCCTTCAAAACCGCTGAATCCCATCTGCTCGAAAAGCCTGGCGCGGAAGAATGCGTAGAGCGACATGCGCGGATCGAACACGCCTTGATCTGCCAGATCGCGTTTGAGGCGGTCGGTGTTGCCCAGCGTACCGTCGAGCGCCGGGCTTTGGTCCGTACTCAGCGGGGCGACGAGATAGTCAATCAAACGAAAATCAGGAACAAGATCGCCCTTGAGCCTGAGCAGAAACGCCATCGTCTTATCGATGCATTCGTAGCCGCTGGGGATCATCGGCTGACCCAGAAAACTGACGCGGGCTTTTTTCTTCCACCGCCGCCAGAGCATGCGCAGGTGCGTGAAGTCCAGTTCATGCGGAAGGAAGCTCAGCGCCTTTTCAGCGTGAAACTCCGCGAAATCCAAGCGATAGGGTGCGCAGCTGTACGTCCCGATGAACAGCGGCAAGAAATGTTCGAACACCTTGGCCACCAGATCGCCCACCGCTTTTTCTTCAGCCCGACCAAAGCCAGAGTCACCATCACACAGCAGCCCGCTTAGGTGTTTGCTGCCCAGCGTGATATGGATGCCGTTGTTCGCCAGACTAATGTTGGAGGTGTTGGGCAGCACCACGACGTTGCTTGCGATGAGTCCCGCATCGCGCACCTTGGCGACGGCATTGAGGTGGCTGCGACTGAGCACTTCATGACACAGTCGCATGTAGTCGTGCTTCGACTCACCCTGGTCCCAGCCCGAGAGACACGGACTCATGAACAGATCGCGATAGTACGAATCGGGAATGCATTCGTTCAACTGTTTCTGACGCACTGCGGGATGCGGCGAAAAATAAACCACAGCACGCTGTCCGGTCTGTACAAGTTCAAAGCGATCGTTGGCATATGCGGTGAGCAGTTGCGTCATGAGAAAACGCAGTGACGTTTCCCGCGCCAGCGCTTGCCCGAGCGTGGCACGCTCAGGTTTCGATACGACATAAAACGAGAAGGACTCTGGCGACGAGTTGTCTGAGAGAAAATGCTCCAACATCCGATCGGCTGTGGCCCGCATGGGCGAAGGCAAAGTGCCGCTGCCCACGGCATCAGCCAGCGCCAGCTTGAGCAGATAGCTCACCGGCACGCGAAGAATCGGATCACCTTCATGACCTGATACAAAGCGATGGCCATCGCGGCGCGGCCCTGCATTTGGATTGCTCTTGTCGGCCAGCAAGTCGCGCTCAAGCACGCGCTGCGCTGATGCGCTGAGCACCCGGCGAGGAAAACGAACCCAACTGTTGTCCCAGACCTGATCGGGGTTCTGAACAAGAAATCGCTGCAAGGCCCGCAGCGCACGCTTAGGCGTATCCTGCGCAGCCGATCGCTTCTGAAGATTCGCATAGAAACTTGAGGATTCAATTGTGAGCGGAAGATCCACCGTCTCACGCGATCCGATCACTACCGCTTGAAGTTCGATCTCCGATCCAGCTGTCGCATCGTGTGGGCCAAACGGCATGGCCTCCAGATTCACACTCGACCGCGAAGGCTGCCATCCCAAGTGCACACGCGCCCGCTTCCAATACTCCTCTTCTCTGGGTGGATGGTGATTCATGGCCGAGGACATGTCCAGACCTCCTTGTCACCGCTGTTTGGTTGCTGCTTGGTAACATCCATGTTGCCAGCGTCACAGCTCACATCTATCTAAACACAGTCGGCGATCCCAGTGAGCCGTTGGCGAGGGTTGCGTAAGTTCCGAAATCAGATTGCATGCGAACATCACGCAGAATCCGTGTGGCGATCGTGAAATGTTTCAGTTGACCGATCGCGCCTCGATAGCGCTGCCGATGAGAATCGCCGTCGTGCGCGTGCCGCTCATGAATCGCATCGCCGGCCCGTGCTTGAGTTCCGCCATCGCCCCGACGATGTATAGCCCCGCCACGCTGGTCATGAATCGCCGATCCAGCAGTGGAATTTCGCTTTCGCAGGCAATCGCCTCTCGCAGTGATGGTGCCATCATCTTCAGATTTTTCAGTCGATATCTATAGCCCGTGCAGGCGACGACCTTGTCAAAGCATTGCCCCATCGATGCGCTGCGCACCACTGTCCCTTGAATCTCCAGACGCAACGACTCGACATCCGCCTCGATACGAGTGACATTCTCCGAGTTCAACTCCACTTTCATATCCGGCGTCACCGTCGTGCCCAGCAGGTGCTTGCGCAGTCGATGCCGCAGCCACTGAGGCATGAAACTGAACACATGCGCACCTCGCATCGCCAGCGCGAAGACGGGGCGCGGCAGCGCGATGGGATCGGCGTAGTACACCGGCTGCGTCCGATGCAGCCATGTCACTTCATTACTCTTCCTCAGAAGCGACACCGCTTCCGCCGCCGATTGACCACTGCCCACCACCAGCACGCGCTGCCCCGTGGCCTGTTCGTATTGGTTCACCTGCCAACTGTGCGACACACGTTCCTCGCCAAGACTCTCAAGGCCGTGTGGCAGGTTTTTATGCGCCTCGATGCCGCATGCGAGTACCACCTGCGCGGCATGTATGTCACGTCCTTGCGCTGTGAGTGCGATGAAGTGACCCGTATAATCGCGCTCGACATGCACGACATGTTCATCGATCACTGGGAATGGAAGTTTCGATTCCACGTGCTTTAGATATTCACGGAACACACGCACCGGCACACGGCCGGCACTGATGCGCCGGGCTTCACTTTGAAACGGAGACTGATCGAGATATCGATCCAGCTTGAACCGCCGATCCTGTGTGAACACCTCGCTCACATGCACATCTGACCGCAGGCTCGCTTGCGTGAGCGTGTGCTGGTGCCAGAGTGAAAAAAGCTTTCCGCAGATGATGAATGGAATGCCCCGCCGATGCAGTTCCAACGCAATGGACACGCCATACGGCCCGGCCCCAATGATGAGCACTTGTGAAGTCACGCGTCGCTCGCTCCCGTCAACGTTTGCCCGGTAGATGGTGTTGGTAGTCGGCCTTCAATCCGCGACAGTGATACACACCGCCCGGCGGCAGGTTCGCAAAGACCATGCGAAAATGCACCTCACTGAACAATCGGTGATACATCCTGCGATACACCAGCGGCACCAAAGTCTGCTGAGTAAACCATGCGCCGTCACCCATCGTTTTCAGACAGCCAAAAATTGATTCGTTCACCTTGCGCGGCACGTGAGGCAACGCGATACAACTGATCATCAGATCAATTCTGTCCACGTTCAGTGAGGTCAAATGCTGGGGCAAATCACTCGCATCGCAAGCAAGCACCGTGGCGCGAGGACAACGCTCGCGCAAAATCGCTGCGAAATCCTGATCAATTTCAACAGCGATGAGCAGGCTGTCTTTGTGCATCCGCTGCGCCACCGCGGCCGTCACTGCACCGGTGCCTGCACCGATCTCCACGACAACCTGTGGCCTGGTTGCATCCACATGCTTGCAATGCGCCGCGGCAAGCGACTTGCTGGCGGGCTTCATCGCGGCGACGGAAAAGCCTTGACGGAAAAGTTTCCGCAGAAAGAGCCGGGTGTGCGACCTGGCGGGAGGGATCTCGGATGCTGGCGCAGACAGGCCTGCTGTTGTTGGCGGACCAGCTTCGTGCATCGCGGATGTATCGGTATTCATTGCGCGTTCCTTCGCGGTTGGGAGGTTAACGAATCATCGGCCGCGCAGGAGCTTCCAACGTGTGATCGGCGTTAGCAGAGCTTCGTCAGATTGCAATTGGTCAAGCAACAGAAGTGCGCTAAAGAGCGCGATCTAAAATGATGACAGACGATGCCATGACGCGTTCATCAGACGACAAGACCCCTCGATGGCGAGAGGTCTTTTTCTTAGCTATTGAACTTGGGCAAAAACCAACTGGCACCAAACTGGATCAGTGTTCGAGGCAACCTCAGAACTCAAACCGACTCAAACCGACTCAATCATGCTCAGGCCCTTCAGGTACTTCGGCGATCAGTCGCTGCATGGTGCTGACCTTGGAGCCCACGCGGAGCACGTTGAGCACCTCGATCGTCTCGCGCGTCGCGCCGGAAGTGCGAATCAGCAGATCGCCCGATCCCAGTCCAAGCAGCCAATGCCGAAACAGATCGTCGCGGTGTTTCTCCAGCCCCATGCCCTGGGAGTTGTAACTTTTGGAGCCGGCACCGAAGACGGTTTTATGCGTGAGCTGACCGGGCGTGACTTCCCAGTAGTGCAGGCGATCAAGCCCGAACACGGTGATGACCCACGCCGCGAACAGCAACGTAGAGAACCAGACGTAGGCACCCAGGGTGAGGTGAATCTTCAGTGAGTCAAGCCAGTTGAACACATTGTCCCACCACCCCACGTAAGCCAGCACAACGGTCAGCAGAAGCGCTGTCAGAACGACCATGCCCGATGCCAGGCCGCGCATCGCGAAGTTGGTGATCAGGATGACCAGGAAGAACACCAGAAAGTAGATCACCCCCAGGTTGTTGCTCGGATGCACCCAATCCGGCGTCTTCCCCGCGATCTCGATATGTTCCGGGCTGCCCTGCCAGTAGGTGAGTAGGGCCATGACATACCCGGTCACCCAGACCGGCCACCAGAAGAAGATCGTCGAGTGACTGTAGATCCGCAGCACCTGGGTGTGTACATGCACGGCATGCTTTTCGTGCGGGGCCGCCAACGTAATGTTGCCAGGTGCCGCCGGCTGCATTTGCGGCGGCGCGGCAGCAGGCGTGGTTTGCACCGGGGGCAGTTGTTGATGAGTGTTCGCTTCCATCGCGCGTTCCTACAAGTCTTGTGCCGACTTGTTGTGGGGGTTGTATATCCAGACCGACTGAGCCTTTGTCGGACAGAACAAGGTCAAACGGGCCAAAAAAAAAGACTTCGCTCAGCACAGAAATAGCGCTGAACCAAGTCGGCTTACTCATTAATGAGCCTGACGCCCAAGCGCCCTGCCCTTGATTAGTCGTCCGACGCGGAGCTGATTTTCGTTGCGTTTACGCTCCGCGAACGGTGGAGTCTAGTAGGCAGCAAATGGAAAGGGAACCTTTGTCGAATATTTACCTCTATATTGGAGCGTATCCCAAAATCATCTTGAGCAAGAGCGTGTAGCCCAAGTGCATGGGGCAATTGTATGTACCGATATCAGGCGGCGGGCACTTTGCTGGCACAAAAAAAACCGTCATACCTGCTCGCGCCGGTATGACGGCTTGCTGCGGTGATCTTGTTTGAGAACTGGCGGCTCAGCGATGTTCACTGCGGCGACGCAGGAGCAGGCCGCCGAACATGAGGCCCATGAGAGTGAAGGTTGCGGGCTCCGGGACGGCTACGGCAATACGGTTGCTGCCGGCGACGGGGTACTGGGCGGCGGTGATGCCACCGGTCTGTTCGAGGAAGGCGAGGTAGTTGAATAGCGACTGCTGGTAGGTGACGCCCAAGGTCGTGAAAGGCAGGCCGCCGTAAGGATACTCATCGCCACCGCGTGCGAGGAAGTCGATAGTGGCGATGTTGATGGAAGGAGCGCCGGAGACGACCTGTCCACCGCGGATGATCTGCGTGCCGTCTTCGAGGAAGACGTCGACGATGCGACGGCCCTGCTGGGTGATGGCGAGGGTGGCGTCATTGATGATCATGGGCAAGGCATCGGGGTTATAGGTGAAGTTGAAGCCTGCGATCTGGGCGAAGCGGCCGCCGCCGGGCAGTTCGGAGACAGCGTTTTCGAGGAGGTTCTTGAGGGTCTGCGGATCGACGCCTTCGACGATCGAGAGGAAGTTGGCGAAGGGGAGGATGTTGAAGGTGGTCAGTTCGGTGATGTTGCCGGCGGGTGAGCTGGTCGCCCTGCTTGGGCCTTCCGGGTCGGGCAAGACGACACTCCTTCGCATCATCACCGGTCTCGAAATCCCCGACGAAGGCAGCGGTTCCATCCTTTTCCAGGACGAGGACGTCGCCAGATCGCAAGACAACTGTTCGATTCTGGATCGATGCGATCATTGGGATGAGCGCGATCGATCAACCATCTTGAGCAGGTCTCCGACAGTACAGTGACTTTCCAGAGAATGGCGAAGATGACTTCGCGTATTCACTCGATATTGGTTCCGCCGACCTTCGCGCTGCCGCGTAATCACTTGGGCCTCTTCCAGTTCCTGGATGATTCGCTGGACCGCTCGTTCCGTGATGCCCACTTCGTCAGCCACGTCTCGAAGCCGAATCTGCGAGTCGCGGTGAAGACACATCAACACGTGGGAATGATTGGTTAGAAACGTCCACGATGCCGGTGTAGAATGCTTTTTTGTTGAAATCATCGGCGGGCTCCTTGACTGGCGTGATTATAACGATATCCTATACACGAATTGCAGTTCGTGTATTGAAATACGCTAATTTAAGATCGTAATTTTAACTTCTATACCACTACTCGCTGGGAATGAATCGATGAGTCCTTCTGCGGAAAACCTCGAACGTGTCGATCAGGGGCCGAGGGTCGGGGTCATCATGGGCAGTCATTCGGACTGGCCCACGATGCAGCATGCAGCCCAGGTACTTGCGCAGTTTGGCGTGCCTCATGAAGTCCGCGTGGTTTCGGCGCATCGCACGCCTGACTACATGGCGGAGTACGCACGCACTGCAGTGGCACGCGGCCTTCAAATCATCATCGCAGGCGCGGGAGGCGCAGCCCATCTACCAGGCATGGTGGCGGCATTTACCAGCCTGCCGGTGCTGGGCGTTCCCATCCAGAGCCGCGTTCTCAACGGCATCGACTCGCTGCTTTCGATCGTGCAGATGCCCGGCGGCGTTCCCGTGGCGACGTTCGCCATCGGCGAGTCAGGGGCGCGCAACGCAGCCTTGTTCACGGTCCGTTTGTTTGCCAGCACCGACTCACAACTGAAAGCAAAATTAGATGATTTCATCGCACAGCAGGCACAGGCCGTCCTGAGCCAGGAGCTTCAATGATGGCTTCACAGGATTGCATCTTGCCGGGCGCGACGCTGGGCGTGTTTGGCGGAGGTCAACTCGGCCGGATGTTCGTGATGGCGGCAACTCGTATGGGCTATCGCACCATCATCCTTTGTCCAGAAGGTGACGCCCCTGCAGGACAGATTGCACACGAGCACATCGTTGCGGACTACGAAGATATTGAGGCAGTTCGCTCGTTCGCCGGGCAATGCGATGCAATCACGCTTGAGTTTGAGAACGTGCCGGTGTCTGCGATCGAGGAGGCTTCACACCTGGCTCCGGTTCGTCCGGGCCGTGAGGTGCTTGCGATATCGCAAGATCGACTCTTGGAACGGGCTTTTCTAAGCAGCCACCAATTGCCCACGTCTCCCTATGCCGTCGTACGATCTGCGCAGCAATGTGTCGCCGCTGTCGAGCGACTTGGGCTGCCCGTCGTGCTCAAGAGTGCACGTATGGGTTACGACGGCCGAGGTCAGCGTCGCATCACTGAACCCGCGCAGATCGAACCAGCATGGCAAGCCATCGGCACCGATGCTGCCCTCTGTGAAGCGTGGGTGAACTATCAATGTGAACTATCGGTACTGGTCGCAAGATCACCTGGCGGACAGTTGCGAACCTTCGGTCCAATCGAAAACGATCATGCCCATCACATCCTCGACATCTCTTCGGTGCCCGCCAGAATTGGCGCCGATGTTGAGCATAGAGCTGTCGAGTTGGCACGCAAAGTAGCTCACGCCATCGGACTTGAGGGACTGCTGTGCGTCGAGATGTTTCTCGACTCGCAGGGTCAGCTTCTTATCAATGAGCTGGCACCTCGCCCGCACAACTCGGGGCACCTGACCATCGAAGCCTGCGACACGAGCCAGTTCGAGCAGCAAGTCCGCGCGGTGTGCAATCTGCCGTTAGGTGACATGACACTGCGCCGACCCGCCGCGATGGCAAACCTGCTCGGGGACATCTGGTCCAGGGGTGAGCCGGCGTGGGGAGCGATGCTGGGTACGCCCGGGGCACACCTTCACCTGTATGGAAAATCTCCGCCCCAGCCCGGCCGCAAGATGGGACATGTCACAGTCATGAGCGACAGCGCCCAGCAGGCTCGCGAACGCGCATTGCTCGCCAGGCAAATGCTTCAACCAATCGTGACGGGCCATGTGGAGCAAGGCGACACAAGCTGCAACGGCAACAACGCAAAAGCATCCCCGGATGAGGCGGCGCAAGTTCTCGCCAAGGAGTGAGTATCAATGGATGTGGTCTATCAGATTGTTGTAGTGATGCCTGCTGTCCTCCTCCTGATCCCCGCGTTGATTTCCAATGCATTGGCGAATCGTCATCTGCCGAACATGCGCAGGTTCAGTGCCTCAGCTTCGGCGGCAGCTTTGGCGATGGCGCTGGTCGCGGCGGGATTGCTCGTAGCCAGAGGGCCTTTGGATTCGATCTTCGTCAGCACCACATCGCCACTGCCTTTGTCCTTTGGCGTTTACTTCGACAGCCTGGCCGCGGTGATGACGGTTCTCATCAGCTCCATCGGTTTTGTCATCGTGCGCTACAGCCTGAACTATCTCGAAGGTGAATCGACGCAAGGGCGATTTCTCCGCTGGATCATGGTCACGTTGGGGTCGGTCATGCTGATGGTGGTTTCGCGAAATCTGGTGATGTTCACCGCTCTGTGGATGATGACCAGCTTCAGCCTTCATCAACTGTTGACTCACTATCCCGAGCGAACGTGGGGAATCTGGGCGGCAAGGAAAAAGTTTCTGATCAGTCGTCTGGGAGATGCGTTCCTGATCGCTGCACTCTGGCTGACCTGGAATACATTTGGAAGTCTTGAGTTTGCCCAGCTCTTCGCCGCCGCACAGTCGATGCACGACAGCGGAACCAGTAACGGCATGACCACGCTCATCGGCGTGCTCTTCGCGATCGGTGCCATGACCAAGTCGGCCCAAGTGCCGTTTCACAGTTGGCTGCCCGACACCATGGAAATGCCCACACCGGTCTCAGCGCTGATGCATGCGGGCATCATCAATGCAGGCGGATTTCTAGTGATTCGCCTCAGCCCGCTGGTTACCCTTTCGCAACTGGCGATGGATCTGCTCCTGATCGTCGGTGCCGTGACGGCTGTCATGGGTGCAGTCGTGATGATGACGCAGACGAGCATCAAGCGATCCCTGGCATATTCCACGATTGCCCAGATGGGATTCATGATGCTCCAGTGCGGGCTCGGTGCCTTCTCCGTCGCACTGCTCCATATCATCGCCCATGCAGCTTACAAGGCTCATGCGTTCCTAAGCTGCGGGAGTGTTCTGGATCGCGCAGCAAAGATTCGAGTGGAATCGACTGCGCCCATCAGAAGTGCCCGCTTGATTGCCTCACTGCTTGGATCGGTCGCCATCGCATTCATCATCGCTTTCGGCGCGAGCTGGCTGTTCGGAAAGCTGATCGAGCCACCACCTGGAAAAGCGATGCTGGCGGTGATTCTGTCGCTCGCCCTCGCACAGTTGCTCTGGACCGGCGCGCAGACTTGGGCCATGCCAGTGTTCCTGCGCGCCGTGGGCGCGTCGCTGGGGGTAACTATCGCTTACTACAGCAGTCTGGCTTTGATTGATTCCGTTCTCGGTGCTTCGGTCTCACATCACGTTACAGCCGCCTCGCCATGGCATAGCGCAATCGTTTGGCTGGTCGGCGCCGGATTCGTTGCAATCTTCGCACTGGTTGCGCTAGCCATGCATTACGCCCATGCTCCAGTGGTTCAAAGACTCTATCTGCACGCCGCCAATGCGTTTTATCTGGAGACGGCGGCCCAGCGTATGACCGCCTGGATCTACCGCAAGCCGCTACCGCGTTACTGAACCCCGCGGCTTATCGATTTCTCAATTGCCCTCATGAGCAAGTGACATCTGCCCAAGACCCAGACAAGGAGCCAAGCCATGACCTTGCAAGCATCGATCGTTCAATGCGACCTCGCAGCGCAGCCGGATCCTTTCGCAGACATCGAAGCGATACTCACCCAGATCAACCGGGTGGTCCCGCCGATGTGGCCACTGAAGGACTACGTCGCCGTGAACCCTTTCACGGGCCTGACGGATGAGCGATTTCTAGATGTCCGCCAGATGCTGTGCGACGTGCGTGAGTGCGACATGCTTATGAGCCGGGCATACTTTCGTAATGCCTGCGAGACAGCCGGGATCGGACGAGCTGATATCGATAGCGCACGGAAACAGTGCGAGATGGAATATCCCGAATACTTCAGCGATCTGACAACTGATGCCATCCAGGACTGGCTGTCCTGGGCAACAACCGATGCGGATAACCAAGACACGGTGCCTCGCTTCCACACCGCCGCTCATGCCATCGATCAATTGACGGGGTCATCATGGTCCTGCGCCATTGTCAATGAAATCGGCCGGCATCTGGCGGCTCACTTCGATGAAGGACAAGCCATCTGGCCCAGTCCTTGGCGACACCTTTCTCTCTACGAGGCATGGCGACAGCGGGCCCAGCTCGATCATCGAATGTCACAACTGGGCCTCAAGGCGTTGTATCCGTTGCTCCGTGATCTGCCTGCGGATCCGAAACAGGCCGTCGTCGAGCTCCTTGAAAATATTGGCGTTCCCAGAGCTGCCTGGCGCGGCTTTACGCTGGCGCAAATCCTGTCGATCCCCGGCTGGGCGTCGTACGTTCGCTTCAAGGCCGATGATTCTTCCGGCGAACTGAATAGCGCGATGTCAGGCCTCCTCGCCATGCGACTGGCTTACGATGCGGCGCTCGCCACGAAGCACAAGTCGCTGATGAAAGAACAGTGCCTGTGGCCTTGCGATGACTCGGACACCAGCGAAGCAATGTTGCCATCACTGCCAACGCAATCCGTACTCGCGCGATACGTCATGCAAGTGGCGATCGAGGCGGCCTATCGAAATCGAATCTGCGAATCATTGGTCCAGATGGAGAAGCCTTCAGCAGCGTCAAAGCGAAAGTCGCTGCAGATGATCTTCTGTATTGATGTGCGCTCGGAAGTGTTCCGCCGGCACCTGGAGTCACTGAGCGACGATATCGAAACCATGGGATTCGCAGGCTTCTTCGGCATCGCAATGTCGCATGTAAAGCTGGGCGAAACAGAGGGCGTCGCGCAGTGCCCAGTTCTGCTTAAGCCCGGCTTCTGTGTTCATGAGACAGTGGGACAAAGTCCTGTTGCTCAAGATCAGATCGTCCAGGCCCGCAAGACAACACGACTGACACGCAAGGTCTGGAAAGGCTTTCAATCCTCCGCTGCCTCCTGCTTCTGTTTCGTCGAATCAATCGGGCTGGGGTATCTGGCGAAGCTCGCCACCGACTCCCTTGGCCTGACGCGACCTGTCGCTTCAGCGCGCTTTGATGCAATGAGCAAAGCGGCGCGGCTGACTCTTGCACCTGACCTGCATCACCACCTCGACCCATTGCTCACACCCGAGCGCAAGCTCGCACTTGCGGAAGGGCTGCTACGGAATCTGGGATTGACCAGCGACTTCGCCCGTATCGTTGCGCTTTGCGGCCACGCAAGCGATGTTGTGAACAATCCCTATCAAGCGGCTCTCGACTGTGGTGCCTGCGGTGGGCATTCAGGCGAAGTGAACGCCCGCGTCGCCTCCGCCCTACTCAATGATCATACGATTCGCCAGGGGCTGGCGTCGCGCGGAATCCACGTGCCCCACGACACACTATTCGTCGCCGCAACCCACAACACCACCAGCGACGAGATTACTCTCCATGATCTTGCAACGACTTGCGAATCACATGCGGATGACCTGAGCAAACTTCAGCGATGGACCCGAGAAGCGGGCGCACTGACGCGAATCGAACGCTCAAAAAGAATGAATCAGGAATCGCCCCACGCAATTCTTCGGCGAGGACTCGACTGGTCACAACTGCGTCCCGAATGGGGGCTGGCGGGCAATGCAGCATTCGTGGTGGCGCCGCGCTGGCGAACCAGGGGACTCGACCTGGGCGGAAGAACCTTCCTCCACAATTACGAACATGCAAAAGATCCACAGCTCAACATCCTTGAACTGATCATGACCGCACCGATGATCGTGACGAGCTGGATCAATCTTCAATACTACGCCTCGGCAGTGGACAATCGTGCCTTCGGTGCCGGCAACAAAGCGATTCACAATGTGGTCGGACAATTCGGCGTGACACTCGGCAACGGCGGCGACTTGACCACTGGTCTTCCGTGGCAGTCCATCAGTGATGGAGCAAAACTTCAGCACGAACCGCTTCGGCTTCTGGTGGTCGTCGAGGCACCACGACCCGCGATCCAGACGATCATCGAGAAACACGCGATGGTGCGCGATCTGGTCACCAACGGCTGGCTGACGCTCGTTTCACTGGAGGAAGATCGCACTTTTCGCTGGGACTCCCAAGGCCAATGGTCGTGACGCTCCCTGCAATGTCGCCGAATCGAAAATGACAATCTTCAAATGAGGCATGGTCACCCGGCATGGGCGGCCCTAACGTCGGCATCGCCATGCTGAGTCGCGCACTCAATCTTCCCTCGAAAGGGAGCCGTCGCTGGAAAGGTCTCTTACCGACCCGATTCTTCCCAACCGCAGGAGTCCTTCAAATGTGAAGTACGCATTAGCCGGATGAACCTTTTTTTATTCCCCGCGCCCGTCCAAACGGGGGGAGCTCAACTTCCCTGGCGACGAAGAGTCAACCGATCTTGATGCTCCGTGAGACAAGAGCGGCACAAGCGCGGCAATGGTAGAGTCACGTGCTCAGGAAAAGTGCATGTAACGCAGTACTGTTGTTTATCGATCACCCCTCAGGATTTGTCCGCGTTTGTCGCCAACAGATTCTCACCGGCTTCAGGTGAGCGCGAATGCTTGGCCTGCATTTCTATCTCTTCCGTTTCGCTGCTCAAATCGCCCTCAGCGGAATGAACTTCCGGCTCCTGCTTCTGATCCTCCAATCGATGCTTTCGCGAAGGCGCTGCGGGTTTCACGTCGTCCTTTTTCTCCACCATGTGAACAGGAACACCAGCAGGAAACACAACTTCGCGTGCCTCATCAGGCATCGAAATACCAGCATCATCGAACGCTCGTTTGACTTGCCGGATCACCGCGGACTTGACCTTCAATCCGCTGAAGGTGCCGATGTTCACCCAGAAATAGACATGCAGGTTCACCGTCGCCGGGCCCAGGTTCTCGACAAGAACAAGCGGTTCCGGATCGGCGATCACTGCCGAGTGATTGATCACCGCCGCCAATGCGATGGACTGCGCCTGCGTGATGGAGTCGTCGTATCCGATGCCCACCACAAAATCGAAACGCGCATTGGGATTTGCGGTGTAATTGATAATGGTCTCCTTGTACACCGTGGCATTGGGGATTTGCAGGTGATTCCCTTCCACGGTCATCAACACGGTGGACCGGGTGTTGACGCTCTGTACATAACCCTTGAACCCGGCGACTTCGATCAGATCGTTGCTCACAAAGGGGCGCTGCATGCTGAGCAGAATGCTGGCAAGAAAGTTCTCGGCGATGTCCCGAAACGCAAAGCCGATCACCAGCCCGATCAGGCCGGTGCCGCCGATGACGGTCGCCGCCAGACCCGTCAGCCCGGAGATTCTTAACACAAGATAGAGCCCCACGAGGAACACTGGTATCGCAACCGCTCGCGAGATCACCTGACGAAGCAGGTGGCTCTTCATTCGCTTGCCCAGCAATCTGTCCGATGAGTGAACGGCCAACTTGCTGGCGAACCAGGTGACAATGAGCAGGACGATTCCCAAGAGGATCAAAGGAAGACTGTTGATCAGTTCATGGATCAATCCCTTCAGGTCGGCCCACACGGGAGTCATGTCCCATATCGATCGCGGAGTGACCGAAATGCGGTTGACAACCGCAACGACCCCCTCCGTCTTTCCGACCAGTTGGCTGGCCCACTGCCGATGTTCCTCCCGGTAGGTGACGCCGGAAATAAAGACCACGCCTTCGTCAACACGGACCTCGATCTGTTCAAACCAGCGCGTGGCCTTGAGTATGCGCGACAACCGGTTGGCGATTCCTTCATCCTCAGCAACCGGCTCGATCGTGACCTGTTGCGGAACCACCGGGACAGTTGTGTCCGGTGGCACTGGCGGCTCGGCGTCGTCCTGCCCTGTGACAACGCACAATGGCAGCGCAAGAAAGAGGAGGAATAAGCAAAACCTTATTGGGGTGCTTTTCATTCTCGGGATCATCGAGGAGTCCTTACTCGTGAATACTGTGTGACATTGAAATTCCTGCCTGTCAGTCCGCTGTCATCCTGTTTGAAAACCCTCAATATAATGATGTGCCCGCCTCATCGACTCGCTCGACTATAGATGTCAACGATACTGTCGTGGCATAAGACATATGCTGAATCTGTCGCAGAACGATGAATGAGGAGGCAAGCTTCATGTGACAGTTTGAGGTTCCCCGTTTGGACGGGCGCGGGGAATCGGTGGAGGATGGTGGTTTCTCCGCCACAGTACCGGAGCCCGTTTATGGCCCGAAAGACTTATCAATGAGCAGTTCAAGCGTGAAGCGGTCAAGCTCATGACCGACCAGAGTCAGCGCGCCGATCTGGTTTGCAATCTTGACTTCGCCCTTCTTCAGAGCCTCGGCAGTGCGCTGTACCCGGTTATCAGCGGCGGCGGACGATGTGATAAGTATCTTTGTCAAAGTTGATACATCATGCAGAGGTGCCGGACCAGAATAGATGTGTCAATCGTTCAACGTTGCCGGATGAATCGATCGATCCAGGCTTCGACGTCAGCCAAACGTGATTGGCTAACTTTTTGCTCGTTGATCGTTCCATCAATCGTGAAGGCAGTGACGTTGGATTGGAATGCTCGCAGCAGTCGGTCCAGGTCTTCCAGAGCGGTGAGGTTCAGATCACGCAGGGGCCGTAGCGAAGCGATCGCTTCGCCGCGAACGCTGGCTCCAGTGCCATTTTGTAAGTCGCCGATTCGACCTGTGAGTAGTACTTCGGTCGAGCCGTTGCGGTAGACAAAGCGGTCAATATCAACGCCACCACTTTTGATGCGCAGGTCGATGAATCCTGAGCCGGTGGGATCGTTCTGTTTGACACCGATGGCGCCGAGAATGCTCCCGAAGATGTCGGTGTTCTGAAGGTTTGTTTTGCTCAGTCGTATGCGACCGCTGCCGGTGTGGCCGGACCAGTCACCGATCTTGCCGAAGAAATCCAGCTTCGCCGAGATTAGGCCTGGGAGATCTGCTGTGCCGTCGGGAGCGGCGCCAGGATCGCGTCCGAGCAAACGAGCCAGGCTGTTCAGGTCGAACTGATCGACTTCAGTGTGGACATGGTCGTGCCAACCGTCAGCATGTTGCGTCATCGAAGCCCACACGCGAAGCGTGCCATCGGCAGCCTTGAGTTCAAACTCATCCATGACCCATCGCTTGGCACCGCCGTAAACAGTGGCCTTGAGCGGGCCCCAATCAAGATGCTGATAGGTGAGCTTGTCATCCGCTTCAATCACCAGGTCGAATCGCAACGGCTCGAACGCTTTGACACTCTGCGCGGGACCAAATTTCAGGCTGCCCTTGGTCGAACCTTTGATGTCGCTCACGAGCTCAGACCATAGTTCGAGGCGCGACGGTGCGATGCCTGACCAGGTCAGATCGCCAGAACTTTTCATCCAGTCACCGAGTTGAATGTGGGCCTGGCCCTGGGCACTGCCTCCAAGAAGTGGTGAGGGTTTCATTCGAACATGAGCCTGATCGTCATCCCATTCGCCTTCGAGATGCGCAGTTCCGAGCTTCGCGTCTTTTCTAGATAGATTTGCGGCCATCTCAAAATGACCGCGATTGGTTCCCGCCAGCAGGTCGGCCTGTTTCAGATCCACCTGTCCGCTCAGCAGCGCCACCAGATCATCACTTGGAATCGCCACCGCCCACTTATCACATTTGAGCGTGCCACTGACCTGATAGCCGTCGATCAAATTCAGAACCAGTTGTCCGTCGATCGTTCCATCATCTCGTCGAATGCGAAGCGGATTCAACTCGATGATGCCGCGCCGGCGGGTGCGCAGCCTGCCCGTCATTTGATCGACGGTGGAACCGTTGTACTCGAAGTCTCCAATGGTGAAGCTGCCCTCAACGACGGCTCGATTGGGATCATCGATTGGAATCTGAGCCTGAAGATCCACCTCGCCTTTGCCGCGTATAACGACAGTGGGATCGATCAGCGAAATCCACTGGTCGAGTTGAATCTTCTTCATCGCAGCTTTGAGCCGAACGTCGCGCTTGGCAAGGTGCCATGATCCTTCAACTTTGACGGAGCCTTCCAGCATGTTGAAGGAATCTGAATCTAGTGTCAGGACGCCATCTTCGAGCGTTGAATGCAAGGTGAGCGTGACGGGATCAATCGGTCTGCTTTGAGCACGCAGTCGATGGGCCTTGATCTGTCCGCGCAGGTCGTATCGTGCTGCTTGCGGAGAACCGACCAACAGGCCGTTGAATTGGGCTGTACCGGCAAACGCTGGTGCGGTGTCCTTAGCCGAGTCTGCCTGATCGTCTTCCGCGAGTGGCGTTGCAATCGGAGGGTCATCAATATCTGCTGCGGGCAAGTCAGCCAGTGGTTCTCCACTGACGATGCCAGTCTCATCAGCAAGGCCATGCCATGCGTCACCGGCGATCGTGAGCGAGAGCGGATTGTCGACGTCACCGAACTGATACTTGCCTTGCGCCTGGGCGCGGAACTGCGGGCCGCTGATATTTGCACTGGTCACCTCGATGTGATCAGAGAGACCGTTGAGCGCGACACGGACATCAAGTGATTGTCCGAGCGTTTGAAAGGGATCGACCTCGCGCCCTTGCAGCTTCAGGTGCCACTCACCGGTGTCGGCAGTGAACCAGCCGCTGCCTTCGAACTGCCCGTCGAACTGATGCTCGGCATGATCGAGGTCAATCCGTGGCCAAGCGAGACGTCCGCGCATGAGCAGGCCGGCCAGAGGTATTCGCAGTGAGGCATTTTCAGATTCAGGAGTCGCAACAGTGATGGCGCCCTCGGTGGCTCGCAGTTCCCACTTCAGGCGAGTCCAGTCTTGGCCGGTGGCGCGAAGTGACAGACCGCTGTCCCAGGTGACCCGGTCGATACTCCCCGATTCGAGCAGATTCAGTTGAGCTTCAAGACCGTGAATGCTCCTGGCGAACGTACCGGTCATTGAGCCGCGGTGTGACAAGTCCTGGGGAAGTTGGCTGGACCAATTGGCCGAGAGCTTTCCTGTTTGCGCTGCCAGGTCATAGTCGCCATTGATCACGGCACGCACAGCAAAGCCAGCGACATGAAGCCGCGTGCCTGAAAGTATTCCCTTGCGCAGCTCCACCGTGCCTTCACGGATCGTAATCTCTTCATCAGCATTGCCTGCCATCGCCAAGCGCAGGTTCTGTGGCGAAAGCTTTAGGGAATCGGCCTGTCCTGCGTGTACCGTGATCAGGCCATCGACTTGATACTGGCCCACCAGTGATTGATCGAGTTGAACTTGGCCTCGCAGTTCTCCATCGATGATCGAACCTGTCCAGATCGCATGACCCTCAAATGGCGAAGGCAATTCATCGGACCAATCGCCTGCCCACCGGCGCACCTGGCTCAAGTCCACGGTGACCTGATGGGAGTATCCGCCGCGCATGACGAGTCGGCCGGCGATGACCTCTTGCTTGTCGCTTGAACCCAACTTGAATTTCATTGCGGCGGGGCCCACGGAATCAGCCCAGAGATGGATGCCCTCTACCTGAGTTGACCTGCCATCCGCAGCGATGACCTTGACGTTCAGGTGAGTCAGTCGCAGCTTCCGTAGCGCAGCAAGCGGGTCAGCCGAGCCGCTGTCAGCTGCGCTGCTTGAAGAGCCAGTTGCGAGAAGCGCTGCCTGCTCGATGTTCCATTCATCCAACTGGTTTTGCTGGACAACGAGATTCAGGCCATCCGCTTCGAGCGTATCGAGGGCCACCCCCTGAGTAAACGCAATTGCGAGTAGTCCCGAGTGATCGATTCGCGCCGTGTCGATCGTGAGAAATGGTTCCGCATGATTGGGAAGGCGCAGACGCATTCCCTTGATGAGCGATTGGCCTGACCACCCTGTGGTCATCTCATCGATCTGAACGTCCAGACCTGTTGCCTGTCGAATCTGACTGACCACGATCTGGCGCGGCAGATCCGTCCACAAAATGATCTGCACAGCTACGACCGCAAGCACCACCAGCGCCAGCGCGAGGACTACAACTCGCCAAAACCAACGTCGATTCTTTTTCACTTTAGATCATCCAATGTCTCGCTTGCCTCAATTGGCTTGGCTGGCGGAATGTCGCTGAGATTTGCCGGGATGCCAAAGAAGGACCAGTCCTCGCGATAAGACCTGCCGATGTGCGGCCCGGAACTGGCGACGATCTCTCCCGTTTCACGCCAGTACGCCACGTAGGCAACGCCCGCTGTTCCCCACTGATTGAAGTTCTTGATGAAGACCAGTTCCGGCGTGGTGATTTCCGTCGCCGGCAATCCGGCTGCAGTGGCCGCCTGACCGATTGGGAGTCCGGGAATGCCCAATAGAAGCGAACGGGTATCCATGCTGACGCCCGGCGTACGAATCTCCAGAATCACTTCCGATGCATCGCGCGTTTCAGCAATGCGGACGCCCTCGGCAAGCAGTTTGGCGCGCACTTCAGCAACCAGGAACATGTGATCCTTCTCATTGGCGTACTTGTTGTCAACGTACACCAGCCGTCCACGCAATCCCTCGGCAGTCATACCGCGCACTGCATTCTCTGAAGCCACCGAAAGCAGGTACAGCTCTGTTGCTGTTCGAGGTGGCATCGTTTGGCTCACCTGTGTGCAGCCGCTGACACTCACAAGAAGGACGATTCCGATAGGTAAATATAAATCCATCGCACTTTCATCATAGTCCCGAGGTGCATGTATGCCTACGGCAACTGATCGGAGACGACAATCAGCCAAACGATGAGAGTGTTGCGGCAGCGAAAGCACATGTACGGCCGCAGGCATAGTCAGCACTATGACGACCGGGATCCCTATGGTGAACCGGGCGACCGGTGGACCCGGCTCTCAGGCAGCCTGGGCAGATTTTTGGCAAAACTACTTTCTATCTCTCTCTACATCTCCCTCTACTCCCTATTCCCATATTCTAATTTCAAAGAGTTTCCCAAAACACCTACCCAGGATGCCCATCTGTGCCCAAGAGGGCTTTTTGTCTGCCGCAGAGCTGCCGGAGATAGGGTGATTTCTGCCGGAGAGAAAATTTCAGAGCGATCACCGATCCGACAAACGAAAACCGCCCCATCGTTTGATGGGGCGGCTGTCCCACTTGGCAATAGGTGGCGCTCTCTCGATCACGAGGGAGTTCCTCCAGTTGAGCACGTTGCTCGTCGACCGGGATGTACGGCTGCGGGATACTCCCCGTCGAGAATTCATGGGCTGTGCAAACCTCCAACAAGCAGAAACGCTGATCCGACGTTCCATGGCGTGATGCTTGCCACCGCGCATCCGCCGATCAGACATCGTTTGGTCTCCTCATAGCCAGCCATTTGTAAATCCCGCGCGGCGTAGCCCCGTGACGATGTATGGGCATCCCGTTGAGTCTTGTCGGCCACCAAGCCGTTCGCCGGATTGGTCTCGTGCAGGAAGTAGCTGAAGGCATCGCGCTGGAGCGCGTCCAGCATCTCTGCGCTGCCCGCTGGCTGATCCGGGAAACTCGCCAAGTGATTCGTCATGCCCGTCTCCCTGGCGATAGAGGTCGCGCATTGGAACCGTCGTTCCCGCACATCGGTCGCGACACTCCCGGCTGCGGCGACGGTTTCATATTTTGTGACTTCGGGTTTCAGGTTGTTTGGGGCTACTTGAACCTTCTGGTTCCCGTGTTTCAGCAGGCTCGCCTTTCTTCAGCCGCAGCAGTCGCGCGTTGACCGCCACAATCACCGTGCTGCCGGCCATCAGCACCGCGCCCAAAGCAGGAGAGAGCAACACGCCCCAAGCATAAAGCACGCCGGCCGCCAGCGGAATGGCCACGACGTTGTAGCCCGTGGCCCAGACGAGGTTCTGAATCATTTTCCGATACGTGGCCTCAGAGAGTTTCAGGATGGCCACCACGTCTAACGGATTACTACGCACGAGGATCACATCAGCGGTCTCGACCGCCACATCGGAGCCGGCTCCGATGGCGATGCCCAAGTCAGCCTGCGCCAGGGCCGGGGCATCATTCACGCCGTCGCCCGTCATGGCGACCAACGTGCCACGGGATTGAACTTCCTTCACTTTGGCGGCTTTGTCCTGCGGCAGGACTTCGGCGAAATACTCATCGAGTCCGACCTGGTCCGAGACCCATTTGGCCGTCGCTTTGTTATCTCCGGTGAGCATCATGCAGCGAATGTTCAGCGCCTTCAGCGCGTCAATGGCTTGCTTGGCCTCGGGCCGAACAATGTCGGCCAGGGCGATCGCTCCTTTCAGCTTTCCGTCAATGAGCACGAACACGACCGTCTTGCCTTGCGCTTGCAACGGCTCGATGCGCTTGTCGGTCAGTTCAATGTTCTGTTCGCGCAAGAAGCCCGGACTGACCACCTTGACGTCTTTACCATCGACCTTGCCCTGGGCTCCCTTGCCCGCAATGCCTCTGAAGTTTTCCACGGCAAGCTTTTTCTCCGAAGCGGCGGCAATGGCCTTGGCGATGGGATGCTCGGAATTCGCATCCACGGAGGCCGCGTACATGCGCAGCGTTTCTTCATCGATGTCCTGCGAAAGCAACAGGGTATCGGTCACGCCAAAGCGGCCTTCGGTCAGCGTGCCGGTCTTATCGAAGATGACAGCCTGTAGTTTTCGGGCCCCTTCGAAAGCAACGCGATTCCGAATGAGCAGTCCATTTTTCGCGGCCAGTGCTGTCGAGACGGCAACCACCAGCGGCACGGCCAGCCCCAGCGCATGCGGGCAGGCGATCACCATCACCGTCACGCTGCGTTCGATGGCGAATGCGAAGTCCTTGCCCAAGAAACCCAGCCAGGCAATAAGCGTGATCGCGCCACCGCCAAGGGCGATGAAGGTGAGCCACATCGCCGCCGTGTTGGCCAGGTCCTGAGTCTTGGATTTACTCTCCTGCGCCTGCTTAACGAGATCGATGACCTGTGACAGAAACGAATCCTTGCCAGTGCCCTTGACCTCGATGGTCAGCGAACCTTCACCATTGATCGCCCCGCCGATGACTTTTTCGCCGGTCTTTTTGGCGGCTGGCGTTGATTCACCCGTGAGCATCGCTTCGTTGACTGAACTTTCGCCGGCAATGATGACGCCGTCTGCGGGGATCTTCTCGCCGGGTTTGATCAAGACTTTGTCAGCCACCGCCAGTTCGCCCAGCGGCACGTCTTTCACGCTGCCATCAGGCATGAGTTTGTGAGCATCGGAGGGCATGAGCTTGGCCAGCTCTTCCAACGCTTTTGAAGCGCCCATCACCGACTTCATTTCGATCCAATGCCCCAGCAGCATGATGTCGATGAGCGACGCCAGCTCCCAGAAGAACATCTTGCCGGCCAGGCCGAATACAACCGCGCTGCTATAAACATATGCCGTGGTAATGGCGACGCAGATGAGCGTCATCATGCCGGGCCGGCGGGATTTGAGTTCACTGACAAAGCCTTTGAGAAAGGGCCAACCTCCATACCAAAAGACCGCCGAGGCAAAGGCAAACAGAACGTAGATGTCGCCGGGAAAGCGAATGGCTTCGCGCAGTCCCACGAGCGATTGAAGCATCGGCGAGAGGACGAGAATCGGCAGGGTCAAGACCAGTGCGATCCAGAACCGCTTCCGGAAATCGGCCGCCATGTGCGCGTGATGATTGCCGTGACCTTTATGTTCATCCGAGCCGTGGCCCGACATCTGAGCTTCTGCCGCCAACCAATTCTGCTTGTCGTGCCCTTGCGGATGCCCCTCTTTTTCATAGAGAGCGTAGGCCTCCTTGGCCACCGCGTCATGCGCCGGCTTGGCGTCAGGATCGCTCGCGGTTTTATTTGAAACCTTGTGCTGATGTTTACCATGTTCCATACGTCGCACTTCCTTGTTTTGCAGTCATGCCCAAGCGTGCGACAGACGGGGTATCACACTTGGTACGGTCTCCGCACCAAGCGTTCTTCACAGGACGCATCAAGCATGCCATTCATTCAGGGGCGCATCGTGGACGGGCCATCCATGTGGCCACCGCCCCACCACGCGTGATGTCCCCAGGAGGAAAAGCCGCCGAACATCCAGATGCACATGAAGACGACCAGTAGCAAGCCGACGATTGCGATTGGCGAGTAGCCCCAACGTCTGCTGTGGGGCCAGGTGGGGGCGGAACCAAGCATCAGAACGATCAGGACGATAAGGATGATCCAGATGAACATGGCGAGCTTTCTTAGGTTTGGCGACAGCTCAGCCGTTGAGGCGCCGCTTGCGCCACAACTGCTTGACCTATTGCGCGGTTTTCGATGCGGGGATCTCTTCAGCAGAGAATCCGGCGGCGGAGATTGCCTCGACTAATTGATCGGATCCGGTCAGTTCGGGGTCCACCAATACGGTGGCCGATCCCACTGCGACCTTCTCCACGGTGACGCCAGGCAGACTCTTGAGGGCGGCAGTCACTTTGTTCACACAGCTACCGCAGCCCATGCCGCGTATTGCGAAATTGGTCTTTTTCATGACGTGTGTTCCTTTGGTCCATTCAGTGTTGTGGTTCACCAAAACAAAAACCGACGCAGCCGAACACCATTAGTTAGGTAGTGTTCGATCACATCGGCTTGCTCACTAACGGGTCTCCCGGCTGGCGGCCGAGTTACCCATTATTTAGTCTTCCGACAATCTCATACATGGATAGTGTAGGTCGATAAACCGACGCAAACGGTTGGGATACTAATTCTGTAGCCAAATAATTGAATCACCGGGAATCTGATGGCTGCCCAATCGGACGCTTGGTCAGATTTGGGACTGTGCCAACCTCGTCTGAAGCAACGAGTGCATCAGCTTCTTTCGGCCGCCAACTACGACAATTACAGCGACGAACGCGTCGTGTTTCTTGAGGACCCGATATCCCAGGCCATGTTCCGCAATATAAGGATCGATCTCACGAGCCAGATCCTCGAATTCACCTGCTTCCCGTGGATCTGAGGGTTTGAGCATCGGTTGCTTCTTTCGTAAGCGGTGGCATTTCACATGCACGCGATCGTATGTGTCTCGCCAGCATGTTGTGCATGTTTGACGTCAACACCCCAATCAACACAGGTCATTTGTCTTGCTCGTTACCAACGCGGACGACAAGCTTTCCAAAATTATTTCCAGTGAGAAGACCAATGAACGCCTTGGGCGATTCTTGGAGGCCCTCAATCACATCTTCGAGAAACTTGACTTTGCCTTCCTTGACCCACGGTCCCATAGCAGCGGCGAACTCGCCATAACGAGAACCATAGTCGTCGAAGATGATGAATCCCTGCGCCTTGATGCGTCGGATCAATAATGTTTGCATCAATAACGGCAACCGATCTGGTCCACTTGGCAATTCAGTGTCGTTGTAATGAGCGATCAACCCACAAACAGGCATCCGCGCTTTCTTATTCAAAAGTGGAAGGACTGCGTCGAATACCTTGCCCCCCACGCTCTCGAAGTACACGTCGATTCCCTTTGGACAGGCACCAGCGAGTTGAGTGGAAAAATCCGCTGCGTGATGGTCGACGCAAGCATCGAAGCCGAACGTTTCGATTCCGGTCCGACATTTCTCCGGCCCGCCAGCGATACCAACAACACGGCAACCGTTCAGCTTGGCGATTTGCCCCACGACCGAACCGACCGCCCCCGTGGCCGCCGCCATGACAACGGTCTCGCCTGTCTGAGGCTGGCCGATATCGAGCAGTCCCATGTAGGCGGTAAAGCCCGGCATTCCCAGCACGCCAAGCGCCAACGATGGATGTTCAAGATGTTTACCCAATCGAAGCAGCCCAGTACCATCGGACACGCAATAGTCCTGCCAACCACTATTGGCCAGCACCCAATCGCCCTGGGCATAATCGGAATGCTGCGAATCAATCACGCGACAAACGGCACCGCCGACCATCACCTCGCCAATGGCGACCGGAGGTGCATACGACGGCGTGTCGTTCATGCGGCCACGCATGTACGGGTCCAGCGATAGATAGACCGTTCGAAGTAAGATTTCGCCTGCGTTCGTTTTGGGAATCTCGGCGTTCTCTAACCGAAAGTTGTCCGGCACCGGGGCACCATGCGGACGTGAATTCAACACAATACGGCGGTTCGTTTGTTGGGTTTGATTCATTGATTACTCCATTTACAGTTGCGGATTTCTGATAGGTCCTGGCCATTCTTGTTGATGTATTGCTTGTGCCAGATCAGCTTGTCCTTGAGTAGCTGCTTCAAATGGGCACCCTGCTCACCGGTCTGCGGCATGCGATCGATGACGTCCATCACGAGATGGAAACGGTCCAGGTCATTAAGAACCGTCAACATTGCTCGGCGCCAGCATATCGGTGTGGACCTGGGCGTCCTGTTGAATCAGTTCGTTTTGCACGGTGTATTTCTTTGGGTATGTTCTCGCGATCCTAAGGCGCGGTCGTTTCGGGCATAGGTTGACTCGCTCGCTGGCCCGGTCTCAAGGAGAAACCGTTGGTCACCAGATAGACAAGCATCATGGCGAGCATCAGTATTACCGCGAGCCAGACGCGCCAATCCCGATGCGCACGCTTCAAGAAGTGGACAGGTGGAGGGGCGTGATCGCGTGGATTGGATCCTTCGTTCTGTCCGTCATGTTTACCGGTGCCCATGTTGTTCCCTTCAGGATGATCCGACATCGTTGCGATGGGATGATTCGAGCAAATAAAAAACCGACACAGAAGAACACCTGCGGTGTTCCACTGCGTCGGCTTACTCGCAAACTGGCGTCCCGGCGTCGCCGGGCTGCCCGTTGATTAGTCATCCGAATTCGGAGCCAGCCATTCTTTGTGCTGGCTCGATAGTCATGAAATCATATGGCGCTAGGACAGGAAAACCTAATGACAAAAAGAGGCTTAAGGGCTTAAGGCTTTCACTGCTCAAGTTACGCTTGGGTTGAGGAGCGCGGGTAACTCGTATGTCCGTAGTTCGGCGATGTGAGCGATCTCGATGTCTGCGGGCGGGCACTGGGCCAGCACAACGGGATCATGGCCGATGCGATTCCCGGCGAATCGGGGTGGACTGCTCAATCACTATTACCAGCAGATGGCGAGTTGTCTACAACGGTTTCGCAGATTGCCACCTAAGAAAATCCCGGAGTGGCCAAAAATATTTTCAGAAATGCAACAACGGCCTTGCTCCGGGGGCAAGCAGCAAACTACAACTCAAGTGGCACGCGATATTCGTGGGCCGCAATCCAACTGGGAAATCTCGGCCTTTATGCGTGAGTTTGTTTTCGTTTTGACGCAGAAGAGCCGCCGGGGAAAGGTTGGCTGACAGGAGGCTTTCATGACCGATCTATTTAGGCGCACCTGGCTGGAGGCGATGACACGACGCGGATTCCTCGCGACCACCGCATCGGCGGCCCTCACAAACGATGCGCTGATCCGCCCAAGCTGGGCGGCTGGTTCAACCACGGCCCGCGCCGGCGAGTTCGGCGAGCTTAACGCGACCGACCCCGCCGGCATCGACCTGTATCTCGAACGCAAAGACCTGCTCATCGGCGGCAGGCTTGGTCGCGCCATCGCCATCAACGGCTCGATCCCCGGCCCCGTCATCCGCATGAAGGAAGGCAAGCAAGCCCTGATCCGCGTCCACAACCGGATGAAGGAATCCACCTCCATCCACTGGCACGGCATCCTGCTACCTTTCACCATGGACGGCGTGCCGGGCATCAGCTTCCCAGGCATCGGCCCAGGCGAAACCTTCACCTACCGCTATCCCGTTCGCCAGAACGGCACCTACTGGTATCACAGTCACACCGGCCTGCAAGAACAACTGGGCCTCTACGGCCAGCTTATCGTCGAACCGGCCGACACCGACCCGGTGGAGTATGACGCGGAGTACTCGGTCGTGCTGTCCGACTGGACGTTCGAGAATCCCCATCGCGTGCTATGGAAGCTCAAGACGATGGAGGGCTACTACAACTTTCAGCGGCCGACGCTGGCGAATCTCGACGATCAGATGAAGGCCACGGGCAAGTCGCTGGGCGAGGTGATCGGCAAACGGTTGATGTGGGACCGCATGCGGATGGACCCGACCGACATCGCCGACATCACCGGCGCGACCTACACCTACCTGATGAACGGCAAGGCAGCGCACGAGAACCCGACCTTCATCGCCAAGCCCGGCCAGCGGGTGCGGCTGCGGATTGTCAACGCCTCGACGATGACGTTCTACGACGTTCGGATTCCCGGTCTTCCGATGACGGTCGTTCAAGCCGACGGTCAGAACATCAAGCCGGTTCAAACGGATGAACTTCGTATCGCGGTCGCCGAGACGTATGACGTGATCGTGACACTACCGGATGATAAGGCGTACACACTGTTCGCCGAGACGATGGATCGCAGCGGCTATACGCGGGGGACCCTTGCCCCACGGCAAGGGATGTCGGCGGACGTGCCAGAGCAGCGCCGTCGGCCGATGCTCACCATGGCCGACATGGGCATGATGATGCACGGCGACATGAAAGGCATGGACGACAACGACAAAGGCGCAATGTCCCACGACAAGCCGATGCACGATGCGAAGCCCATGGCCGACATGCCGCACCATGCTGTTGGCCGCGGGTTGCCCACCGAAAACCTACCCAAGCGCATCAAGCACGGCCCCGACAGTCACGGCCCGGCCAGCATCACCATGGCCCAGACCGCCTATCGCCGCCTGGATTATCCCGGCGCGGGCCTCGGCGATGACGGCTGGCGCGTGCTGACCTACAGCCAACTTCGAGCGCTGAATCGACCGCCCGGCCGCCGCCCGCCAACCCGGCAGTTCGACCTGCACCTGACCGGCAATATGCACAAATACATCTGGGGCTTCGACGGCAAGAAGTTCTCCCAGTCGGACATGATCCGCTTCCAGTACGGCGAGCGGCTGCGGATCAACATGATCAACGACACCATGATGAGCCATCCGATCCACCTGCACGGCATGTGGATGGATTTGTACGCCGGGGGAACGCTCGACGACAACCCACGCAAGCACACCGTCATCGTCCAGCCGGCGGAACTGCTCACCGTGGACATCACCGCCGACGCGCCCGGCCAATGGGCGTTCCACTGCCACTTGCTCTACCACATGGAGGCGGGCATGTTCCGCACCGTTGCTGTCGTCCGCTCGCTCGAAGGAGGCCCGATCCATGCCGACTCTTAACTTATGGATGACTGCCGCTGTGATCTTGGGCGTTGCCGCCAGCGAACCCGCACGCGCCCAGCATGACTCGCACCCGCCAGCCACGACCGACCGACCCAGGCACCAGCAGTCCGCTGAGCAGCACGACGGCCCGCCGCCCCCGGAAATCAAGACGCCCGCGCTCCCCGAAGGTATGACCCTCGACGAAGTACTCGACTACGCCGCCGGCTCACCGCCCGCCAATTTCCCCACGCCCGTCCCCGACGATCGGCTCTACGCCTTCACGCTGTTCGAGCAACTCGAATATCGCGTGGCCACAGATAAAGCGCCCGACCACCTCGGCTGGGAGGCACAGGGATGGATCGGCGGCGACTTCAACAAGTTCTGGTGGAAAAGCGAAGGCGAAGCGGCCTTCGACGGTGCCGATGAAGGCGAAACCGAAACCGACCTGCTCTATTCCCGACTCATTACACCGTTCTGGAATCTTCAGGTAGGCGCTCAGTACGCCAATACATGGACCACCGATGACTATGACGATCGCTGGTCCGCCGTGATCGCATTGCAAGGGCTCACGCCCTACAAATTCGAGGTCGACAACTCGCTCTACATCTCTGAAGACGGCGACGTCACTTTCGCGTTCGAGGCCGAGTACAACATCCGAATCACCCAGCGGCTGGTCCTCCAACCTCGGGTGGAACTTGGCTTCGCGTTTCAGGATATCCCCGGGCGAAACTTGGGAACCGGAATGACGGACGCCAACCTTGACCTGCGCCTCCGCTACGAGATCACACGCGAGTTCGCCCCGTACATCGGCGTTCGCTATCGAACACTCGTGGGCGAAACCAACAACATCGCTCAAGCCGACGGACGGGACACCGAACAACTGTACTTCCTCGTCGGCGTCCGCTTCGCATTCTGATCCCAGGGAGAGGAACCCAAAAAAAAAGCGGATAAGTAAGCAGGTTGGGCATCACGCGAAGACGAGGCTGAGTCTTCGATGCCCACCATTGGGCATACCTGCGTCAAGCGCGGCGAGTGCAGCCGTCGGGAAGCCGGCGGTGGGCTTGGGCGGACCTCACTCTCCTGCACTGATTGCCCAGCCCGCTTCCTGCGACAACTGGCATTGCCGGCGAGTGTGAAACACTGGACGCTCACGACGCTGCGGAACGAACTCATCAAGATCGGCTGCAAAGTCGTGCATCACGCCCGGCGCGTGGTGTTCCAACTGGCGGAAGCGGTGATCCCTCGGTTGTTGTTCGCCTTGATCCTGCGCCGCATTGAACGGTTGCGCTTGCGCCTGCTGACTCCGGCACCTCCATGATCCTGATGCGATCCAACATCTCGCCAAACTTCAACCCTGTTGCTATCGGTGCGCCGCAGTTGGGCGAAACATGTCAGCGGATTGCCCCAAACCCCCAAACACGACCGTGAAACAACAGAAAATTCTTCAAAAAGTGAACGGAAGCTCTTGCGGAGGGGGGGGTGATGGTAAACTGCTAACCCGTGGCCGGCGGTGTTCGTCGGCCAAAGTCCAACTGGGAAATCCCGGCGGATACCCCCGGATACCCCGTTCTCAGGAGCCGATCATGATCGCTAAAACGAATCGCATGGCCGCCCGTCACCCGACGCGCCTCACGCTCCTTTGGGCCTTCCTGCTGGCCATCACCATGTTTGTCCCGTGTGCGCGCGGTGCCGAGGACGCGCCCGCGAAAAAAGAAACCATCACGCTCGATCTGGGCGGCGGCGCGAAGATGACCCTGGTGGCCATCAAGGCGGGCAAGTTCACCATGGGCAGCCCGGCCAGCGAACCGGGACGATTTAGAGACGAGACGCAGAAGTCAGTGACTATTGATAAGGACTTCTACATGGGTGAGTCGGAGGTGACGCAGGCGCAGTGGAAGGCGGTGATGGGGACGACGCCGTGGAAGGGAAAGAAATACGTGAAGGAAGGTGACGCCTACCCGGCCACGTTTGTGAGCTGGGACGATGCCCAGGCGTTCATGGAGAAGGTGTCGAAGCTGACGGGGAAGAAGGTCCGGCTGCCTTCGGAGGCGGAGTGGGAGTACGCCTGCCGGGCGGGGACGACGACGGCGTACAGCTTCGGGGATTCAGACCGGAACCTGAGCGACTATGCGTGGTGGGGTGGCATGACCGATGACGGCAATGCGAAGAATGAACAGTACGCCCACGAGGTAAAGACGAAGAAGCCCAATTCTTGGGGCCTTTACGACATGCACGGGAATGTCTGGGAGTGGTGCGAGGATCGCTATGATGCCACGTCTCGTGTTCTGCGCGGCGGATGCTGGTACCTCACTCCGGAGTACTGCCGTTCCGCCAACCGCCGCAGGATCACGCCCGGCTACCGGAACTACCACAACGGGTTCCGTGTCGTCCTGGACTTCTGAATCACCCTTTGCCCTTTGCCTTTTTACCCTTTGCCTTTGCTTGGGGGGTTCCAAGGGGGGCCGCCCCCTTGGTCGGTTTGAGTTTTTTTTGGCGAACAAGGTGATCGCGCGGTACAAAGTCGGTCGTGGCTTCTGAAGAACTCAAAGTCCTCGCCGATTTTTACGACTTCGCACTGTACCTGACCCAGCGCATCGAGAAGTTCCCGCGCCATCATCGCTATTCGCTTGGCACATCCATGGAGCAGCGGTTGCAGACGATTCTGGCGCTGCTGCTGCGGGCCAAGTACAGCAAGGAGAAGCGTGCTTATCTCGAAGAAGCGAATATTAGAGCTTGAAGTGCTGCGGTTTCAGGTGCGCATGGCCAAGGATTTGAAGGCCCTGCCCTTCGACAGCCACGGGCACGCGAACAAGCAAGTCGGATTAGCGTCGTGTAAGGTGGGCTGAGTCCGCGAAGCCCACCGTTTGTTGCCCGGTCAAGATTGGCGGGCCATTGCAATTGGGGCGCAGGATGGTGGGCTTCGCGGACTCAGCCCACCCTACGCGCGATGCCCAACCTACTTGCTTCTGCCGCGATGCCGTACCATCAATAAATGAATAGAGAGCACTACTCCTTCGCATCGACCGAATCGAACACAGCGGTCGTTGCCGCAAAGGTGTTGCCCGAACAGGCGAACAGGCCGATGCGGCTCAATTTGTCGAAAGTGGCGCGGTGAGTCATGCGTGGCTCGCCCCAGTTTTTTCCGTCGGCCGAGGTGAACACCCGGATCTCTCCAGAGGCCTGCACGATCTTCAAGTGTACCGGCAACGTCACCGTACCGAGTGCTTTGGACTGGTTGTCATCCTGGTCGCCGGTCTTATCGCGCCACTTGCAGGTGAGACGGCCCGATGCTTCTACTTGGACCAAAACGTATCGCCCTGCCGCCTCCGTAAGCGACTCGCGGATCATGAGCCCCGACGCGGTAGGCGGACGATGATCCCACGCGTAACTCGGGCCGCCGACGTTGGGCGCCAGCCTCGTGAGGCGGGCCGAGAGCGCGATGTCACCCGCTACTGGCCTGCTGACGAAGGCGCCTTGATCCCGCACGCGTTCCCAAAACGCGGTCATGGCATGGCCGCTGCCCGTCAGCGTGAAGACCCCTGCTGCGACTGAAATCGCGCCGGGAATAGCCGGCCGGTTAAGTTCGTCATAGCTCCACTCGACGGGCAGCGTGGTAGGAACCACTGTGACGGCGCAAGTCTGCTGCACCTTGTCGATCATCGCGGTGACGGTACAGGTGCCGGGCCTTTTGCCGACGACAATGGCGATCTGTTCACCAACTTTCCGCACTTCGGCCACGGTGGGATCGCTACTCGACCACGCAACGTCACGCTCGAATGTTTCCATTGGCGCGAGCGTGGCATTTAGCGTCGCCCGCGCATTGACCGCGAGACTGAGGCTTGGGTGGTCAAGGCTAACGGTCGCGACGGCAACCTTGGGGCGTAAGTGAATGGCCTCATTCAATTCCAGCGTCGCGATGGCGATGCCTTCCTGCGCATCGGTCGCAGTGACGTTGAGCCGGTAGATGTTCCATTTGGCTGGCTTGGTGATGGTGAACTCGCGGCGGCGCGTCTGCTCGCTGAACTCGGGAGTTTGCTGAATGTCCAGCGAGGTCCAAGTTACCCCGCCGTCATTGGAGCCGGACAAATCCAAACTGCGTGGCATGCGCCGTTGGTCAGAGCACACGACCACATACGAGGTCACGAGGTATTTCCGCCCATCGACATACTGGCACTGAAGCCAACTCGACGCGGACTTGTCGCTCCAAGCCGTCTTGTCATCGGTATCAAAAGCCTTGATCGCGGTCGCAGCGGCGTCCGCCTCGCCCTTGCTGGTGATCTGACACATCCCGGCCGTGGCGTAATAGGCGGTGTTGAAAGTGAGGCCCGTCGGACGTGCCTTGCCCGCCACCATCAAGTCTTCCAGCGCCGTCTCGACTTCGGCTTTGGGCGGCTTGCGATTCAGGACGAGATAGGAGTGATTGGTATTCCCATCGGCCTGCCACGTATTGATTCCCGTGGTCGCATCCACCACGTTCCGGCCACCGCTGACGACCGAGTAAAAAGGCGCGGCACCGCGCACCGCCACCAGACACGAAACAGGATCCCAGCTCAAACGGTCCCCGGCGAAACCCACGCCCGGATAAAGCCGATGAGCCATGCTCAGCGGATTGTGCTCGGGCATCTCGTAGGTTACGCGGCGACCGGACATCGTCGAGCCACCTTCACCGTTGAAGAGAATGGGCGTCGGCCACTCGGTCGCGACCAGCGCCGCCGACGCGGGGTCTTGCTTGAAGTTCCATTCCGCGTCCTTCTTGCTCGCATTGGGCGGGTAGTTCCCACCCATGACGTCGAGCCGCTTCACTTTCTTCGCGACCAAAGCATTTCCGTCCAGTGCGCTGGCGCGGTCCGGGCGCGACTTGAGCAGATTGGCGATGTTTCGCAGCGGCCCCACCGCCACGATGACGACGCTGCCATCGGGCTCTTTCGCAAGGATCTGGCGATAAAGCACGACCGCGTCCGGGTAATCTTTGCCGCTTTGAAAACGATGCGGAAACCGTTTCGCGAGTTCGGTCGTGTAATGGGGCCCGACAAGCAGGCCGGGATCCTTGAGCGTCCCCACCGGAATCTCCGGGCGTCCGAACCAGGCGTTGATCCCATCCAAAGCCGGAGCGATCGCATCCGCTGAGACGCATCCCATCGTGGCCAGTAGTCTGGCTTCGCCACGTTCGACCGCACCGTGGAGGATGAACAGAGCGCCGACGTCGTCGCAGTCCCCGCCCATATCGGTGTCGAAAATGATGCTCACCGGCGCAACCGTTGAGATCGGCGGGGCGTCCGCCGCAAGCACGCCGGTTCCCATGCTGGTGAGTAGAAGCGCAATGATGGGACTCAGGAAATGTTGTTTCATAGTACGTAGTTTACTGGATGGGGGATTCGATTTTTTTCACGATAATAGGAAAGATCAGGTGCTAACGGCGGGAAGGCGATGCCTCGGGATTCCATCGATACATGAGGTTCTTGCTGCGCCCGTCGTCCTCCTCGATGATCAGGTATTCGCCATTCTTGCGGCGATGCACGCTGAGGCATTCGCACGCGTCCATCCAGCCCACGCCCCAGTCGCCGGGCGGCTCAATATAGCCGGTCGAAACACCGGTCTTGTTCGCGTAAACATCGATGTGTCCCCGCTTGATTTCCTGGTCGCCAACCTTGCCGCGCTCCGCGACCGCCACAAACGCGTAGTCACCGGCGACATCGAAAGAAATCGGCTCACACGGGGTTCCCTTTTGAAAAGTGCAGACCACGTGCCAGGTCGCCTTTCGGTTCCCCTTGCTCCACCCGTCGTAGCGGCAGAGGTGGTTGCCCATGGACTTCCAGTGGTGGGTTTTCTCGCCGGGCATGGTCCCCGCGAGGTACATCACGTCCTGCTCCGGGTCGTAGCGGACACGCCGCACGGTATGGAACGGCTGCGGGGCCGGGATCGTCGTGAAGGCCCCCTCGTAGATCGGCACGCCATGACGATCCAGCCCGCGATAGTCGATTTTGCGCAGCGGTCCCCAGCAGGTCATCCAGATGTCGCCGCGCGCATCCATGAAGGCGCTGTTCCCGCCGTAAGCCTCGTGGACTTTGGTCGGCACATATTCGTCTGCGTCGAATTGGCCGTCGCCGTTCAGATCCCGCCACATCCATTCGCCCTTGGGCGCATGCGGGTATTTCGTGGAGTTGGACCAAACCACGCAGGGAATCATCACCTCGCCATCCGTGGTGGCGTTCAAACGGTAGATGCAAAACGGCGACTGGCCCGAGCCCATGCCCGTGGTGACAACGAACGTCTGGTTGTCGAGCCGCCGGACGTAAACACCCGAGTTGTCGTATTGCACGAAGCGGGGATCGTGCGGGTATTTGTGAAAGTTCGCGGTATAGGCCGCCAGCGTCGCTTCCTCTCCCGGAGGTTTCCCCAAGTCCACGTCGTACCGCTCGGTCATCCCGTAGATCGACTTTCCGTCGGACGAAGGATCCACCGCCCCGCTGTCGGTGAAGACAACGCAGTGCCGCCGCCATTGAAGCTCCCCAGCGGGCGAGTATTTCTCAAGCCACACGCCGGGACCGTTCGTACGGTATTGAGTGTTCGCAATGTAGATGGCCCCGGTCGCATCCACGCCGATGCCGCGCACCTGATGGAACTTCAGGGGGGCGAGGGCGCCGGGCGTACCGGAGTAGATACCGCCCTTGACGCCGAAGGTTCCGTCCAACTTCGGCTGCGAGGTAATGTCTTTGAAAATGAGCACACATTCGTTCCGCCCCACGTCGCCGATCAACAGGCGGCCGGCACCGTCAATGCAGAAGCTGCCCAGACGACTGCCTGCTGGTAGCGTGATGGACTGGGGCAACGCTTTCCCCTGGGCATCGTAGCGTCGCAATTGGGTCGCGTCCTCGCCGATGGCGACCCAGAGCGCACCTTCGCCATCGAGCGCGATCTGCCACGCATCCGCGACTTCCCAAGATCGCTTGAGCGTCATTTGCTCCGCGTCATAAACCCGGATCTTGTTATCCAACGGGCAGGATACAAACAGTTCGTCCTCGCTGGCACACAGACTACGAAGGTGGGCGTCAGACTCCTTGCGAGATGTTTCCACCTCGTGGACAGGCAGGAAGCAGCCGGCCGGACTGTCCTTACCTCCCTTGCCGCCAGCAAACGCCGGGCCACTGCCGATTTTCGACCGGGACCGGCGACTGATGCCATACCAGGCCTTCCCGGCGGGAGGCCAGTTATCGGCATTCTTCAGCCCGCCGCCCTCATTGTTATACTGCTGAGAAAAGAATACGTATTTGGAATTGGCAGTCACCGCCCGGCCTCCACTATGTCCCCAGCCATGATAACCCGGCACCGTCGGCTGCGGTTGGACCGTGCCGTCCGCCTTTACCGTTGCCACATTGCCGCCGCCTTCCTCCCAGCGGATATTGGTGTAGGTGGTGCCGTCCGGCGTCACATACATACCCTCGATGCCTTGGGGCATGAACCTCGCGTCGGCATGAGAATTCGCGAACCAGGAGTTCGTGACCGCCAGGCGGTGCCATGTGGGCTTGGCAGTCTCGACGGACCCTGCGGCTGGAACAGAGGGCACTTCAGCTGCCCTGGCAACGGGAGTGTCGAGGAAAATCGCGAAGACAAATAATGCGAGAATGCGTTGCATAATCATGTAGTTCACTTTATCATGGAATGGGTCGGGGTGTTAGGCGGCGTCTGTTTTTTCCTCAAGTGAAGAATCGAATCCGAGTGCGGCCCGCGATCAGCGGACGAACCGAGCGATCGGTGAGAACCTGAAACCCCTGCGGCTGATGGTGCTGCGAACCATGCAACGCGCCTCAGCGGGCGCTCGCGCCGCCTTCCCCCGCGCTCTCGCGCCCCAAACGCCTCACCGGGGACAGCGCGTAATCCCTTGCAAACAAGGCGTAAAACAAAAGAACCCCGGGACCTCTCGGTTGCGGGGTTCTCTGCTAACTGGTGGGTACGGCAATTCCGTACCCTTGACTAAAGCTCGGGTGCTGAAGGATGTGATCCGCCGCTTTGACGAGGCGGCCAGTAACGGATTCCTGCTTCTCATCTTTGGCAAGCATCTGACGAAGTCGCGGGCATCTTATTTGGTGGTTTCGCATCATCAGCAGATGTTCGCGTTCGAACTGACATCAAGACAAGCGAGAAACTTGGAAGCACATCCCGATGCACTGGGCGCGCTGAGCAGAAAGCGGCCGCGCGATGATGCGGAAGCGGCCAAGAACCCGACCGTGATGCTGAGCCATTTGATCATCGACAATGCCGATGAGCAGGATCTGAATGCACCGATCACGGGGCACGTCCTTTACCAGTCAGCGGATTCACATCTTGAGAACGTTGCCGTGCGCATGACCTACGACTTGCCTGACGGGGCGACGGTGTCGCATTACGATCACCCAATGGGTCTGCTTCCTGCGAGCGGCTTGCTTCGATTTCGATTGACTCCGTTCAAGAACGACATGGCCGACCAGCCACGGGTCCTGCCCAAGACGCTGCCGGTATTCATCGAACTTTGCCGTCCAGTTCCGGGAGCGACCGGACCGGACGTGCTGATCAGCAATGCGTGTGCGGAGTTGGTTGATCTTGGAACATGATTCGGGAACCAGACTTTCAATTGTTGAGGAGTTTCCCCGCATCGCGTGAGGCAATTGGGCGAAGGTTGACATGCTGGATGAAGCCATTGCTTCGACTACTGGCCACCACACCACGAATCGGTGTTTGATCCAACTTGGCCGCAATTGCCGATGTCAAGTCCAGCCGTACAATGTCCGATGATGGGAGGTTATCAAGACAGTGCCCGCTGAAACAGCTGAAATTCGAGTGACTGGCAACGAGACGGCAGACAACCATGTCTCCGTGGAAATTCTTGTGCGCCTACTGAATGGCTTGCAGCAGATGGCCTTGATCTTCGCAGCTGCCAAAGAAGGTCAGCCTATTCAACAGCGTTTTAAGCCGACGGCTGAGCTGCGCGGCCGGTACACTTTGAAATGCGGCATCCCCGCCGAGGGCAGCTACGTCATGCCGATTTCCCTCGACGATGCAAACACGCAGTCGTATCTCTCTCATCCCGTATCTATTCTTGCTGACGTTCAGAGCTTCATTCGTGCGGCCGCAACAGAGAATATAGGCGAAGCATCTCGCCTGCTTCCGGACTCTCGCTACCGAGATCGGGCGTTTCGGGAGTTGCGGAACCTTTCACCAAAGGGGGGCGAAAGATGGACTGCAACTTTCGCATTACCAGTTGGGGATGCGGCATCCATTGACGCGAAAGTTGCACGGCATGTTGATCGTTTGCTTGCTGCAGGAGCTGAAGAACAGACAGTAATGACTATTACAGGCGAACTTGTCGCCATCGATTTCGGAGAGCGGAAGCTTCGCATCCGATACCCCGTAAATAATCGAGAGATTGAGTGCTCCTATCTTCCAGAAGCTGAAGATGACCTGCTGGAGAGCAGGCGTGGACCAATCCAAGTCACTGGAACGTTTACACTCGATGCTGCAGGTCAACCAGCAAAGCTGAGCGATGTGACGCGTATCGAGCCGGTCGATCTGTCGCCACTCGTATTTGGCAGAATTGACTTTAACGGACAAACGCTAACTGCGATTACGGAACTACGACTGACGCCAAAGCTTGACGATTCACAGCAAATATATGTCGTTGAAGATACCTCGCTTGACCTCCAGGCACATGCATTTACGCGAGAAGATTTGGCTGACGAGATCGCAGCCCACATTCATTTTGCCTGGCGCGAGTACGGTCAGGCAGATCCAGATGCTCTCACATCAAAGGCACAGGAACTTCGAGATGCGATTATTGCGAAATTCCGGGAGGGAGCGTAATGCCACGTCAGAAACGGGACATTGAAGCTGCACTTACTGCCAAGGGATTCGTCGCCGGAAGCGGGGACCATAATTTCTTCGTCTATATTTCAACTTCTGGTAAGAAGACTCGAGCACGGACCAAGACTAGCCACACTGCCAAAATGAAGGATGTTCCGGATAGCCTGCTGTCCGAAATGGCAAAACAGTGCAAGGTGACGAAGTCTCAGTTCTTGAATTTGGTTGACTGCCCGATGACGAGGCAACAATACGAGGCGGCGTTGCAGGAACGAGGCGAGCTTTAAGCCTTGGGAAAATTTACTCTCTAGGCGCTGGCTATCCTGTAACCGGCCATTTCATCACATCGATCCTGTACCAGTTGCGCATCATCGGGCAAAGGCGCGACGGCCGACGAGAGATGATGTTTGTTTTGCTAGATCATCCTTCCTCCATTTCTCATTGACCAAGAGATGCCAGCGCCGATTTTCCCACGTATCTTTCAACGGTCGACCAGTCCTGAGCGGCCGGGTACGAGGAACTTGGCGCTCAAGCCATGCATGAGTGGGGTCGGATAGGCGTAGATGTCGTACTTGGTCCAGCATGAACCCCAATCGCTGCGCGTTAGGCGGATCACCCACCACTCCGACTGCGGCCATCCACCCGCGACCATTGCGCCAATGCATGGGAGCGGTGCTGCAGGTGCGTTTCACCGAGCGTGGCAAAGATTTGCCGACTGCTGCCTTCGAGAGACCGCTTGCTTTCATGACCTTGGAGCGCAAGATACAGCGACGGACGAAACGTCACATCAGATGACCACTCCTCTGGACCGTAGATCGTGCACATTTTATGAAAGGGTTGGCTTCGGGGGTGCGAAGGCAATCGGCTTGTTAACTGGGAGGCCCTTTTTGAGGCGAGAGTCTGAGAACTCTCGGCGATTCGCCTTTCACGGTGCGGACGCAGCGCTCGCGCCGCGCTCTACCGCGCTCTCGCGCCCCACCCGCCTCACGCCCACCATCGCGTAAACCCTTGCAAACAAGGGCCAAAACAAAAGAACCCCGCGACCTCTTGGTTGCGGGGTTCTCTGCTAACTGGTGGGTACGGCAGTTCCGTACCTTTGACTG
>ENA-ORBV01001517-ORBV01001517.1-microbial-mat-metagenome-genome-assembly--contig:-NODE-1517-length-51399-cov-40.130198_pt1 | contig 51399 bp, 53 predicted proteins | sample MGYA00237777_ERZ505514 | MGnify/ENA primary metagenome ERZ505514 (study PRJEB26160, sample SAMN06269048) | microbial mat metagenome | isolation source: Oligotrophic lake microbial mat | place... | reverse complement strand
GTCGGCGAGCGCCGTCCCGCCGAAACTCTTCGTCAAGTTCTCCAGCGCTTGCGTCTTCCAGGTCGTCACCTGGTTCGGATGCACCGGGTGGCGCGCCGCGATCTCGGCCACTGTCTTCTCGCCTCGGATGGCTTCCAAGGCAACTCGCGCCTTGAACGCCGCACTATGGTTGCGTCTGGGCTTCCTCATGGATCTCCTTCCTCCGGTCACGTGGGTGCCCGGACCGAAACCCATTTACACCCGTGTCTGATTTAGCGGAGCCAGCTCTGGGTCGTAGGGGTTGCAGAAGATATCGAGCGCGCCGTTCATTGTGCAATTTCCTTTGACATAGTTTCCTTCTTCAGCAACCGCTCGATGGCGGAGATCGCTGCGGCAAGCCCATCGTTCAACGTGAGCGTGCGTAACTTTTCCACGTTGGCAGCTGCCGCATCAGCGTCACAGTAGAGCTTTGCAACGGCTGCGGCGATGGCCGAGCTATCGAGGAGAATTTCAACCGGGACGCCAGCATCTGTTAGGCGTTTCAGCCTCACGGTCTGATCGGGTGACAACGCGATCGCGACGCAGGGTCGCGCCAACGCGATCACCTGCAGCAATGCATCGGCGCCATTGGTCAGCACTACTTTGGCAATGCTGGCCAACGCCACGAGTTCCGCCATCGGTACGCGAGCGGCCAGCCTGACGTTGACCGGCATGCTCATCGACGGCGCCTCCCCGAGCCCTATCACAGCTGGCACGCGAGCCGCAAAGTCGCCGACAGCCCCCGCAACAACTTCCGCTGCTTGCGGCAGGCTGCGATGCGCTGCACTGCCGCCGGGCGCTACCAGGACGAACTCCCCGCTGGTAACGCCGTAGTGGGCGAGAATCGCCTGCGTGGTCGTATCCACAGAAGGCAGCAGCACATCCAGGGAACGTATGGTCGGGCAGTGCAATACCGGCAATTTGAAGCGCTCGGTGCGGGTCAATGAACCCGCCAGCAACGCCGGGGGGCGTTCATCGCGACGCAGGAAATCGTCCTGTTTCTGCAGATAGCGTGCAAATGTGATCAGCAGGTCGGGTGTCGCCCGAGACGGTTGCAGATCACCGATCAGCAAGGTGAAACACTCCGCGCCCGACATCGCGGCGGTGCAGGGTCGCTTGCAGGCGCTCATGCATTGCACAGGACGCAGCACGGCGCCTTCCAGACCGGGGTGACGAGGCCACGCCTCGCGTACCTGCTCATGGAGGCTGGCACCGGCGCGGATGGCGCGCTGCTCCTCCAGGGTCTGCGAGTGATTGCAGGTGACGCAGACCGTCAGGCAAACGAGGCTCATGGTGCCTCAGAGTACGACGCGTACCGCAAGCTCGTAGCGGCGCGGGCTGCCGAAATACAGGTTGTTCTGCCCGAAGGTCTGCGTCGCCCATTCGACGTAGGTCTCATCGAACGCATTGAGCACGCGTGCGGTCAGCGCCACGCGCTCGCTGGCGCGCCACTCGGCGAACAGGTCGAGCGTCGCGTAGGCGTCGAGAAACAGCAGGTTCGTGTTGTTGCTGGGCCGTGAACCGACGTACTGGGCAAATCCGCCGATGACGACGTTCCGGGGCAAAGGCACCGCGATCGATCCGTTCAGCACCCACTCCGGCACGTTCGCTGGCCGTACGCCGTTGCGAAAGGCGCCGAAGTCATTGAACTGATCGTACTCGGCGTCGCTATAGGCCGCATTCAGCGACGCGCGCAGCTGTCCGGATTCATAGACCATCGAGGCCTCGGCACCGCGGCTGGTCTGCCGGCCGACCTGAGGGGCCAGGTTCGGGTTGGCGGGGTTCACGCTCGGCAGCTGGTCCTTCTCGAGCCAGTACACGGCTGCGGAGGCTTCAAGTGCCCCGGCAAGATAGCGACCCTTCCAGCCCGTTTCGATCCCGGTTGCCTCGGCGAGCTCGAACTGGGCCTGCGTGAAGGGCAGCAACAGCAACGACTCGACGGGTTCCGAGCCCGTGCTTCCGCTGAGATAGAGGCGGTGATCGGAGGACGGCGTAAAGATCAACGCGGCGCGCCAGTCGACAGCATCCGGATCAACCCGGAACGGCACAACCGCCGGCGTGGCCTGCGGGCGTGCCAGCACGGCGTCGATCGCGATGCTGCGGACTCCTGCGGTGAGCGCCCAGCGCTTGCCGATTTCGATCCGCTGTTCGAGGCCTATGCCGGCCTGCTCGACATCGGCCTCGCGCTGGGCAAGCCGCGGGCTAGTGAGGGTGATGAACTCGACCGGCTGCGGGCGCAACAGGTCGAACCGGGGACGGGCCGAGGGTCCCGCCGGCGGCGCGCCATCGCGTCTCGGGCTGGAGAAATCCGTATCGCTGTACTCGACGTAGATTGCAGTCTGAGCGGCTGCGCCAGCCAGCGAATAACCGACACGCAGGTCGTGGCGCGTGGAGACCATGCGATGTTCATAGCCGAGATCCTCAACGTTGCGCACCTCGGCTTGTTGAGGCGGACCGGCGAGTGAGGCAAAGGCGTAAAAGTTGCGCCAGTCGCGGTCGGCGTCGTAGGCGCTGACCTCGCCACGATAGCTCAGCGCATCCGTGGGCTGCCAGGTCAGCACACCGCGCAACGACCGCACGTCGTCATCCATCCGGTTCGACGGCGACTGGTTGTAGTTGCGCTCGCGGATGCGCTCGTCGACGCGTCCGTTGACGACGGGCTGTCCCCAATAGGCATCGTCGATCCGCGTGCGCAGCAGGTCTGCCTGCACAACGAATGCGGCACGCTCGCCGAGACGGCCACCGAGACTGGCAACCGCCTGCGTGATCTCGTTGTCGTTCGACTCGACGAAGGACTTGTATTCCTGCCGACTCACCGACAGCGAGGAGCCGATCGATTCGGTCAACCCACCCGAAAGGGCGACGGCCAGACGACGGCGCGAGAACGAACCGCCCTCCAGCAGCACTTCACCAGCGAAATCGCCGAGGCGCGGCTTGCGTCGTACATAATTGACGGCGCCGGCGCTGGCCCCTTCGCCATGGCTGAGCGATGACGGGCCGCGCAGGATCTCGATGCGCTCGAAGTGGAAGGGATCGAACGCGCGCGCGGTGATCGTTGCACTTTGTATGCGGACGCCGTCATACAACGTGACGAGAGCGTTCTCGGTGAAGCCTCGCGCCGCGAAGACACCCGGAGCTCCGGCCCGCGTCGTGAAGGTGAGGCCTGTGGCGCCTCGCGTGGCCTCCGCCACGGTGCGCGCGCCGCGCTCGGTCTGGCGCCCGAGGTCCAGCACTTCGAGTGACGCGGGCAGGTCGAACGCGGTCACGTCGAGCGCGGTGCCAGTGCTGGCAGGCCGGCCGAAGCCACGGTCGTCGAACACGCGCGCTGCGCTGACGATGATCTCTTCCAGGCGCGAGACCTCGGCAGCCCGGCTGGCGACCGGCGCCGCCGCGGCGACGGCCACGATCGCGGCCCGCAGCGCGATCGGAAATCGGTTGCCCGAGGACTTGGCAGGTGGCGAAGGTCTGCGCAGAGAGAGCGCGGCGGAAGGCGATAACGACAACGAGAACGATGACATTAGGAAGTACCTCGAGCGGATGAAAGTTCGAAACTGGTAACCAAGGCTGCCGCAGGAATCCCTGCTGCGCTGCAGTCGGCGGGCGATGCCCCCGCTGTCACGCGAGCTGTGCACCGTTCAGACCGGAACGATCGGCCGGCTGACCCGTGGCGCCACCGTCGCCGTCGCCGCCATGCGCCACAACAGGACCCCGCCGAGGAGCGCCATCACCAGCGCTCCGAGCCCGGACGCCGGGGTCGGAAGCGCAAGCGCGGGTGGCGTCTCGTACTGAAAACGGGGGAACGCAAAATGCGCACGCGCGCCGGGGTTGGCCGACGGCGGCAATGAGCCCGCATCCGGTGACGTGCTGGTACGTGGCGACGGGCCAGCCGCGGCCAGCAGCGGCTCGAAGAAATCGCGCAGCTGGTCGTGATGGCGCACCGTCTGCGCGACGAAATCGCGTTGCCAAGCGAAATCGGTGGCGGCAAGACGGTCGAACGCCGATTGCAGCGCGAGCGGCGGCGCAACGATCTGGAACGCGTCGATCACGCGCTGCTGCCGGTTGAGCTGGGCGCTATAGCGTGCGTCAATCTGCGCGGCTTCCGCTTCGACGGCGCGGGTCGTGATCAGGCGAGCGAGCGCCGCCGGTACCGCATTCGCTTCGACACCACCGTGTGCGAGCTCCGGGTGATCGAAGAAGAAGCGGTCAAGCACCTGTGCGCGACGCGCCTCCACCCCGTCGGTTGCGTCACGCAGACCCTGGATGAACTCTGCGCGCGATGGCACGGGCGCCACGCTGCGGGCAACGACGTTAGCGATCGCGGGGACGACAACCAGCATCAACAGCCAGACTGACACCAGTTGCAGCGCACTCGTCTGGGCCGAACGGGCGCGGCTGGCCACGAGGCCGGTGATGCCGCCCCAGAACAGCACCTGGATGGTGGTCAGCGTGCCGAACAGCAGCCAGGCCGGCACCGCGCTGGCGCCCCGGGTAGCGGCGGGGGCCATCAGCGCGGCGACGACGATCGCAGCCAGCGCCGGCACAAGCACCGCGCCAAGGCGCAGCATCAATCGCTGGCGCCAGATGTGCGGCGGCTGCGGGGTGGACACCGCCAGCAGAAACGCCGTGCCGCGTTCGCGCTCGCTGGCACCGATGCCGTGCCCCAGCGCGATCACGACCAGCGGCAGCAGGTAGACGATCACAAATGCAAGGTCGAACGGGCCACTCAATGTGGCTTCGGGATTCGACAGCTCGACGCTGCCGAGCGCCTTGTCTCTCGGTCCGAGGTTGAGCCGCACGTAGCGGGCGTGGAGGTCGGACTGGCCGACGCTTGCGATCGCCAGCGGCTGCGGTGGGCGTACCGCATACGTGACCATGACCTGATTGCCGAAGTTGGCCGCCTCGCGGGGATCGCTGCGCGTACCGATGCTCGTCAGTTCGCCACTGTCGAGACGACGCGCGTTCTCGCGCGCTTCGGCGAGTGCCTGGGTCTCGTGATCGGTCACCTGCGCGAGTGCGAGCTGCTGGCGTTGCAAGTGAGCATGGCCGGAGAACAGTGCTCCGCCGAGTGTCAGTACGAACGCGACCAACGCGGCACGGTTCGCGGTCGGGCGCCAGAATAGTGCCCATTCGAGGTTGATCACGTGGCCGCACCCCGCTGCGCGCGGCGCGCCGCCACTCCAACGAGTGCGAAAGCGGCGCCGGCCCAGGCCAGCAACTGCAGCAACGGGCCGCGCCAGCTGCCGGCCTGGGCAGCGAGCGGCGTCACCTGCGAACGAAACTCCGGTACCCGGTCCCAGACGTCGCGGCCGGACGGCGGCCGCTGGCCGTCGCGCTCGAGCTTGCCCTGGATGTCTTCGTTCAGGATCCGCTGGATCCGTCGGCGTTGTACCTCTGCCTGCTGCAGAAAGTCGCGATGTGCAGCGAAGCTGCTGCCAGCCAGCTCCTGCGAGAGCGAGCGGAACGCGAGCCACGGCGACGCCAGTCCGCCGCTACGCGCGAGTGTCTGCTGGCGCGCGATCTGCTCGAACAGCGCACCCCACTGCGCGTCGAAGACCGCGTTGCCGCGCTCTTCGCCGGCCTGCAGGCGCACGCCGACCCAGTTCACCGGCAACTCCTCGACGCGCGCGGCGCCATGGCGCTGCAGAGTCTGCAGTTTCAGTGACTCGAGCTGCGCCTCACCGGCCGGATCGTAGAGATCGCGACGCAACGCGAGCGTCCACTGCTGCTGGGTTTGCAGCGGCGCGACGCGGGCCGCCGCCTCGGCCGCGAACCGTGGCATCAGCAGCACGCCGACCGTCCACGCTGCCAGCCCGATACCGAGCGCCATCGCCGACGACCGGGTCGCCGACGAGAGCGCGACGACCAGCGAGCTGATCAGCAGCAGGTAGACCGCGACGGCGAGCAGCCATAGCAGTACGCGGCCCGTCGCAGTCAAGATCGTGAGCCCGTGGTCGGGCGAGGCCAGGACAATCGACGAAACCGTGACCACCAGCAAGCCCGGGATCAGCGCGACCCCGACCGCGCTCGCGATCGCCAGCACTTTGCCTGCGACGATGCTGTCCAGACTGGCTGCCTGGATGCGGGTCAGCGACCAGGTGCCCTGCTCGCGCTCCCGCGATACGGCGCCATAGCCGAGCAGCAGCAGGAACAGCGGCGCGATCGCACCGACGACGACTGCGGGCGACAACGCACCGAAGCGTTCGAGCAGACCGGCATCCTGCGATGGTCGGTACAGCGCTTCGTTCTGCAGGTGGGCTTCCATCCAGACCGCCGAGCCCAGATAAGCTGTTACCCCGGGATCAGCGATCGACAGCGGCGCGGCACGGCGAAACGCCCAGATGCCGTAATGCGCGGCGCTGTGGGCGTATTTTTCGGGCTGCGCGAGCCAGCGTGAGTGCTCCGCCCGGGCTGCGGCGTCGACGGCGGCGAGGTTCGATCGCACGATCAGCGCCTGGCTGAGCGCCGCGGCGAGCACCAGGCCGCCGAGCACGGCGAGCAGCCACGGCGCGCGTCCATCGCGGCGCAGGATCGTTGCTTCCTTGCGCAGCACCTGAATCAGTGAGTCCCACATGGCCAGTCTCCGTTGAGGTTCCAGGGTTCAGGCGTTGCGTCGTGCGCGCGCGGTGCCTTCAGGCGACGGAGCGGGCGGCGGGTGGCGCGGCGTGGCTGGCTGTCGGGTTCACCGCGGCGAGATACAGGGTCTCAAGTTCGGCCAGCGACACGTCCCGAGCATTTCGCTCGATCCGCAGGCGCCCCTCGTGCAGCACCCCGATCCGCCTCGCCAGCTGCTGCGCCCGCATCAGATCGTGGGTCGCCATCAGTACCGCGACCCCGGTGGCGGCGATCGCTGCAGTGGCTAGGTTGAATTCCTGCGCCGCGTGCGGGTCGAGTCCGCTGGTCGGTTCGTCGAGCAACAGCACCTGTGCGCCCTTCGCAAACGCGATCGCGAGGCCGACCTTCTGACGCATGCCTTTCGAGTAGGTAACCACGCGACGGTCCGCCGATTCGCCCGTGAGCCCGGCGCGCTGCAGCGTGGCGGCCAATGCGACACGCCCGAGACGATGTCCCGCGAGGCGCGAAAAGTAGTCGAGGTTCTCGACGCCGGTGAGTTCCGGGTACAACTGCACCGTTTCCGGGACGTAGGCGACCTGGCGTCGAGCCGCGACCGGCTCTGCGACCACGTCGTATCCGGCAACCCGGACGGAGCCGGAATCCGGCGTGATGAAGCCGAGCAACATCTGGATGGTCGTCGACTTGCCGGCCCCATTGGCACCGAGCAGGGCATACACCTCGCCCGGCGCGACCTGCAGCGTCAGGGCGTCCACCGCCGGCCGGGCCGCGAAACGTTTGGTAACTTGCGACAGTTCGATCAATGGCATTGCCGGTTGCGCCCTCATCAATGTTATATAATAACATAACAAAATCCAAGCACAAATTCCCATTGAATCCGCTGCGTATCCTCATACCGGCCCCCGGTGTTCCGATGTCACCGATCGCCGCAGCGATCGCGCCTGCACTCGTGGGCAGCGCGCTCGCGCCGACTCCCGCGAACGCGCAGGGAGTCGCCACCGATCAGATGCTCGAGACCGTGACCGTGACTTCACGGCGCATCGGGCTCGACCCGACGCTGCCCTCGACGACGTTATCGATCACTGCCGACCGGCTCGCGGGACTGGCACGGCTGGCCGCACAGGTGCCGCCACCGCGGATGCACCTGACGCGCTATCACGGGGTATTTGCGCCGCACAGCCAGCTGCGCGCCCCGTGGCGATGAGCTGGGCGCAGCGCCTGAAGCGCGTCTTGGGTGTTGAGATCCACACCTGCGCGCGCTGCGGCGGGAAGCTTGCGATCACTGCCAGCATCGAGGAGCCGGCAGTCATCGCGAAGATCCTGGCACAGCTGGAGAAGACTGCGCCGGATCGGCATCAAGTCGAGCTGCCGCTCGGCGCACGAGCACCGCCGACACAGGCGCGGCTGATCTGACACCCCCGCAGCCCGGACGAAGATCACTTGCTGCACAGAACCCAGCAGCGGGCGTCGGCGGGCGCGTGCCCGGATTCAGGGCAGGGGCGACGGGACGGCGGCGCCTACGGGGTTTGGCACCACGGCGGGATTCCGGCAGGGTCTGCGGACAGCCTGATTCACCGGGAAAGGCCCGCGGGTGGTAGGTTCGACCTCCCCATCAGACCCGTTCCACGAATTGGCTGAGCGCGGAGGGTGGTTTGAATTTCCTATCCGCCGTGGAAGACGCTTGCCGGCTGAAGATCACGCCCCCTGCCTTAGCCTCGCCTGGTGGAGACGAATTCGCGTCGGACTGCCAGCACCCGTCCGTCGGCCAGCATTAACTTGACAGCCCCCTATTGGGCGGTCCAGCCACCATCCACCAGCAGGGAGTGGCCGGTGATCATGTTTCCGCCCGGGCCACAAAGGTAACGCACTGCGTTCGCCACATCGTCCGGGCTCGCCATGGTGCCGAGCGGTATCATCCGTTTCACGAAGGCGGCAAAATCCGGATCCTCCATCATGGGCTTGGTCATCGGTGTTTCCACGAACGTCGGCGCAACCGAATTGACGCGTATCCCTCGGGGCGCAAGTTCCACCGCCATGGCCTTGGTCAATCCTTCGATCGCGTGCTTGGTCAGGCAATAGGCAGTCCGGTTGGGCGAGCCGACATGCCCCATCTGGGAACTGATATGGACGATTCGCCCCCCTCGCGGCATGCAACCCAGCGTTTGGCGGCTGACACGATAGGTCGTCCGGACATTCAGATCGAGCATCCGGTCAAGAATATCGTCGGTGATTTCGGTCATCGGTTTTGGAACATTGGTGCCGACATTGTTGACCAGAATGTCAATCCGGTGCTGGCTTGCGATGAACTCAAGCATTTCATCAGAGGTTGCGTCCCCGGCCCAGGGAGCACAGCGCTCCCCGCAGGCGGCAGCAAGCGCGTCCAGCTCATCAGAGGGACGCGCAACCGGGATGATTTCGGCCCCGGCCGCCCATAGCGACTCGCAGATCGCGCGGCCGATCCCCCGGCTGGCTCCCGTAACGAGAGCCCGTTTTCCGTCGAGTTCATTTGTCATTGAGTGCGCTCACCGATGAATGACCTCTGATCCAGCCCAATAACCGCCCCCGTGGCGAACGCGTCAACGCTGGGCTGCGGCCATCCATGCAAGTCGCCCCAATTGTGTCACCGCGGTCCTGTCACGCTGGACAGGTCGGGAGGTTCCCACGGGCCGGACCCTAATTGTTCCCGTAGGCACGGGGACTGCTGCACTTGGTGATGTCATCATTGTGGGGACGAGTGTGGTGCTTCCAATGTCCTGAGCGGTCTTCTCCCCGGCAGACGATGGCCTCCACGCCCGCAGACCAGGATTGATCGACGATCCTGACCGCTGGCGAACAGTACCGCATCGTCAACCCGCATCGACGGCGATTGCTGAGGTTTGGCGGCGAACCATGAATGATCATGTCGGCGTGGAGGGAGCACTGCCCCGCCTCCAGACTGTCTGAAACAGGTGTTCCCATCTGGTTGGCACCAGCAGTCTGGAGGTGGAACACCGCACCTGTCCCCGATTTTTCCACCTCGAAATGACCCTTGTCGTGGGTGCGTGGGATCCACTGCATTGCCGCGTTTTCCTCATCGGCATCGTCAATCGCCAGCCACACGGTCACCGTGCGGGCAGGGCTCAAGCTCCAGAAGGAGGCGTCCTGATGCCAGGGAACGAAATTCGAAGTATTGGCTGGTTTCGAAAGCACCGCCGTTGCCCAGCAGACGATATCCGGCCCAACGATATCCTCGACGAGATCGAGTATCCGCGGTTCCGTTGCAATGTCCCAGATTCCGGAAAGGCGCGCCTGGAAGCAGTTCACGCCAAATGCGCCGTCATCGCCTTTCGCAGTGATCAGCCCGTCGAAATATTTGCGGATTTCGGCAATCTCTGGGGCGGCATAAATGTCAAACGGGCGCAGGTATCCCAGCTCATTGTAGTTCTGGATCTGTTGCGGCGTTAGGCACTCTGGCTTCTCATTCTCGACTGGCGTGAATGAATAGTCGATTCCCACTTCAGGCATTCCCAATCTCCACAGCCCGGACGGCTTGAAGGCATGCTGATACATACATGCGCTATTCTCGCGTTTGAATGATCAAATTTGACACTGCCCTGCGCTCTTTTGATGTAATTGAGGTCTTGGCGGAGGATGAGCGCGTGCGTTTTCGATTTTTTCATACCGCCAAGGTGTCCCGCGAGGACTCGGAGTTTCGCCTTGCGCAAGACGCTCAGCGCAATGCCGCTGGGATTCCTGAATCACTATCATTCTCACAATTTGCAGCTGAGCGGCGGTTCAGGTTCAGAAATTGATGCCTGAAAGTTACCGGCAGAGTTTCGGTAAAGACCCCGCGCGCGTCAATTAAGCCCCGGACGGGTCAGCCCGCTTTAAATGGCGACCTGTGATGTCGCCCCAACATGGATACCGAATGCCCAAGCGCAAACCGAAGGACCACAACCGCAGTCCTGACCTGCCGCATAACTGGATCGAGCGGCATATCGAACGCCTGCGATCGCATCTTTTCACGGATCCACTTGCCGTTGATGACTGGACCTATCGACTGGCGCAGCTGACCGGACCCGCCACCTACACAACCCTCGACCAGCCCAGGACGACGATAAGATTGGGTGAGACGTGGGGCGGGCCGGATGCAACGGCGTTCTTTGAGCGCACGTTGCAAATACCCGCAAGCCATGTAGGGCCGGACACATTTCTCGACATCGACATGGACGGTGGCGAAACCCAGCTCAGCATCAATGGCAAGCCGTGGCAGGGCCTCGATCACTTCCGCAGCCATGTTCCGTTGGGAAGCTTGGCGCTCTCGGGCGAAGCCCTCCGGCTCGAAATGGAAGCCTTCGTCATCAACTATCCCTATGACGCCCGCAGGGGTGACGAGCGTGAGGAACATATCTTCCGACGGGCAAGTCTTGTAATCCGGGACCCGGCTGTTGAAGCCTGCTATTTCGATATCACCTTCGTGTTCGATGCCTATATGCACCTTTGGGAGACCGATGAGGATCTCGACCTTGAGGAGTTTCTGAGGAGACATCTAGAGGAAGCGTGTCGGCTTCTCGGTCCGTCGTTTTCATCGCAGGCGGAAGCTTCCAGCCGTGCCGCCAATTCAAGCGATTATCTGCGGGCAAACGTCTTTGGCAATGAAGCGTTCCGGCGCACGGGTACTATAAACGTCTGCGCGCACTCCCACCTCGACGTGGTTTATCTCTGGCCGATCAAGGAGACGTTTCGCAAGAACGGCCGTACGACCAGCAACGCTCTGAGCCTGCTGAGAGAATATCCCGATTACATATTTTCCCAGAGTCAGCCTTTTCTCTACCAGCAGCTCCAATTGAACTACCCCGAGTTGTTCGACGACGTGAAGGAGATGGTCCAGGCCGGGCGATGGGAGGTTCTGGGCGCAATGTATATAGAGCCCGACGGCAACCTGCCCGGCCCCGAAAGTTGGGTACGCCAGATCATGTTCGGTAAACGCTTCCTGCGCGACGAACTCGGGACGGATTCTCGCATCTGCTGGCTGCCGGATGTGTTTGGTGTGATGTACACGCTGCCCCAGATTCTCAAGAAGGGCGGTGTCGACTACTTTCTGACTGCCAAGCTGAACATCTGGAACGACACGACGGTTTTTCCCTGTGACAGTTTCCGGTGGCGCGGGCTGGATGGCAGCGAAGTGATAGCCCATTTTCCGCCGACCCATTTCGCTCAGGATTTCACGTATGGGAATTTGCGACGGCAGTGGTCCGACTACCGGGAAAAGCATGTCGCCGAGGAAAACCTGTTCATCTATGGTTGGGGCGACGGCGGCGGCGGCCCGACGCGAATGATGGTCGAGCACAGCCACAGGATTGCCCACTTCCCGGGTCTACCGAGTGTCCGCGCCGAACGAACCGAGCCGTTCTTCGACCGGCTTGCCGAGAAGGCGGACCGCCTGCCGGTCTGGGACGATGAGCTCTACATGGAGGGCCACCGCGGGACCTATACGTCCAAGGGCAGCCTGAAGCGCGCCAATCGCAAGGCCGAAATCCTTTACCGGGATGTCGAGATGTTGAGCAGTTTCGCCGCTGCTTTTGGTGGTCCCGCGATCCAGCAACGCCTGAATGAGGGGTGGAAACACCTTCTTCTCAACCAGTTCCACGACACACTTCCGGGAACCCATATCGCGGAAGCGATGCCGGACATCATGGATGATTACCAGGCGTCATTTGAGATCGGCCATGCCATCAGGGACGAACTCCTAGAGTTTTTCGCCGCCCACACCGAGGGCACCGAAGACGTCCTGGTGTTCAACACGCTTCATGCGCGTCAAGCTGTCGTGAAGCTCAGCGCAGCAGCCGATGTTACCGGTATTGCGATCGGCACCGATGCCGCCGTTGCAGTTCAGCATTGCGACGGCCGGATTGTCTTCGATGCGCCGCTGCCATCGCTCGGATGGGTGTCAGCGCGCCTGATCACAGGGGGAAAGGGCTCCGGTGAGACGACCGCCATATTCGACGGCGAGACTATACAAACGGCGTTCTACCGTTTCGAACTGGGCCAGAACGGCGTGATCGCAAGGCTTTACGACAAGATCCATGACCGCGACGTTCTGGCCGGTGGCGGGAATGTCTTCCAGGTCTTCGAGGACGATCCCGGCAAGAGCTTTGGCGCCTGGGACATCGCCTACCATCTGGAGGAGTACAGCTACCCGGTCAGCCAGATTGCCGGGTGGAAGCTTGTGGACAATGGCCCGGTCTTCGCCCGGTTCAAATGCCGCTGGTCGGTGCTGAACAGCACGATCGACCAGTACATGACGGTCTATTCGAGGAACCGCCGGATCGACTTTGAGACCCAAATAGAGTGGCGGGATTCCAAGAAACTTCTGAAGGTGGCATTCCCACTCAACATCCGCTCACGGACAGCGACGTTTGACCTCCCATTCGGACATATCGAGCGCTCGACACATCGCAACACCGGGTTCGATCAGGCCAAGTTCGAGGTCTGCGGCCACAAATGGGCTGACATGTCCGAGGGCAACTACGGCGTCGCCCTGTTGAACGATTGCAAGTACGGCTACGATGTAAAGGGCAATGTCATGCGGCTGTCGCTCCTGCGCAGCCCAGTGCGTCCGACGCCGGACAGCGACATCGGCGAACACGTCTTCTCCTACGCCCTGCTGCCCCATAGCGGCGGCTGGCGGGAGGCAGGCGTTGACCGTTCTGGATATGAATTCAACATCGCGCCCATGACGGTTCAGAAAACTGCGGCGGCGACCGGACGGACCAGAAGCGTTCCGGCTAACCAGTCTTTTGCCGCCGTCGACAGCGCCGCCACCATCATCGAAGCGATCAAGCAGGCGGAAGATGGTGAGGGTTTGATCCTGCGCGCGTTCGACAGCCACGGAACCCATGATGCCGTGAAGTTTTCCTTTGCACCGACGATTGCAGGCGTGACCGAAACAAACCTTCTTGAGGAAGCCTTGGTTGAGATGACGCGCGGCGAGAACGATTTCGGCGCACGTTTATCGCCCTACGAGATCAAAACTTTCCGGGTAAAACTCAAACCTGTGGGTCAATCGTAGAGGAAGCAGGCGGCCACATGGCTGTTGTCGCCCACATCATAGAGTGGCGGGGTTTCGCTGTTGCAGCGATCCATGCGCTGGGGACAGCGTTCGTAGAACCGGCATCCCGCCGCGCCGGCTGCGCGAAGCGTTTCCTCGGCAGGTAGCTCCACCGTGCCCGGCCAGCGTTGGTCCGGATCCGGCTTGGGAACCGAATTAATCAGGAGTTGCACATAGGGATGCTGAGGCCAGGAAATTACGTCTTCGGCATTGCCATGTTCGACGACATGCCCCTGGTAAAGCAGAATGATATCGTCGCCCACCTGGAAGGCCGTCGACAGGTCATGCGTGACGTAGAGAAAACTGATCCCCAGATCGTCGCGCAGTTTCATCATCACATCGAGGATGGACGCCCGAAGTGAGGCATCCACCATCGACACAGGCTCGTCGGCGACAATGAATTTCGGCTTTAACATGATGGCGCGGGCGATCATGATGCGTTGGCGCTGCCCGCCTGAAAGCTGGTGCGGGTGCTTGCCGAGCACTTCCTCTCCATTGAGGCCAACGGCATTCAGCGCATCCTCGATCAGCACGCGCGCATGTTCACGGGAACTCGACAATTTGAAGTTCTTCACAACCATGTCGAAGACGTGCTGAAATTTGTAGAATGGGTTGTAGACGCCGAAGGGGTCTTGGAAGACGGCCTGAACCTGGCGAAAATAATCCCTTTTCTGAGCGGCGTTAAACGTCCAGATATCGACACCTTGAAACAGTATCTGTCCCCTTGTCGGCCGGCTTGATCTCAGAATCAGCTCGCCGAGGGTTGATTTGCCCGACCCGGATTCACCTGCAATGGTGACGATCCGGGCGTCGTCCTGGGAAATCGTCCAGGAAAAGTTATCGAGCGCAACGAGCCCGGTGTTTTCGGGTCCGTATATTTTGGAGACATTCCTGATTTCAAACAGCGGAACGGACATAGGCTTCGCTCCCGTTCTTTTGCCACAGATGGCAGGCGACTGACTGGCCCGACCTTATCTCGACGAGCGGTGGCCGGGATTGGGCGCATATCTCGCCCGCATGCGGACAGCGCAATCGAAAGATGCAGCCCGATGGCGGGTTTCGTGGATCGTGGGTAATGCCGCTGCTGGGACGCAGCGGTTTGCGCTCTGTCAGAGAAGGGACCGATTCAATCAGCATTTGGCTGTAGGGATGGGCTGGCTGCTGGAATATGTGCCGTACATCGGCAATCTCGATCAGCTGACCGCTGTACATCACCGCGATGCGGTCAACCACTTGGGCCATCAGTCCCATGTCGTGGCCGATCATCACGAAGGATACCCCGAGGTCTTCTTTGATTTTCAGAATTGTCTGAGCCACGATCCGCTGCATCACCACATCGAGGGCGCTGGTCGCTTCGTCGGCGATCACAACGGCTGGGTTCAGCGCAATGCTCATGGCAATACAGACGCGCTGCTTCATCCCGCCAGACAGTTCGTGAGGGTACATAGTGTAGATTCTGGACGGCAATCCAACCCGGGAGAACAGGTCAAGGATGCGCGCCTTCAAGGCGCTGGCTTCCTGGCGGCCCTCATGGGTTTCAATGACGTCGGCGATCTGCGCGTGGATGGTCATGGTCGGATTTAGCGAATTCATGGCGCTCTGGGGGATCAGCGCCAGTTTCCGCCAGCGCCGGGCGCGCATGTCGTCGTCACTGAACTCGGTTACGTCCTCGCCGTCGATAAGGATTTGTCCAGACACGATGCGGCCCGGCGGCGTAATCGCTTTCAAGATACCGGAGGTTGCCGTCGACTTGCCCGACCCGGATTCTCCTACAAGACCTAGTATCTCGCCTCTTCGCAGATCAAAGCTGACCCCGTCGCACGCTTTCACGTCGCCGTCTCGGCTGGCGTAATAGACGCGGAGATCCTTGACCGAGAGGACAATTTGTTCGTTTCCCATCGCAGATCTACAATTTTCGCAGGCGCGGATTGGAGACTTCATCAAGGCCCAGATTAATCATCAGGAGCCCAATGAACATGGTTGCCAAAAGAGCGGTCGGGATGCCCCACCACCACCACATGTTCTTTAGAAGCGCAGCGGACGCGATGGCTTCGTAGATGGCCCGGCCCAGAGTGGGCACACGTTGCGGTCCCAACCCCAACACCTCCAGGCCGACGGCGGTCACAATCGCGGTCGTCAAGATCGCGATGAAACTGCCGAATAGGTAAGGCATCAAATTGGGCAGCAGTTCCTTGAACATGATGTCCGACGTGGTTGCGCCCGACAGGCGCGCCATGCGGACATAGCCCTCTTCACGCATCGTAAGGACTTGGGAGCGAATGAGCCGTGTCGGCGATTGCCACATGAAGGTGGAGAGAAGGACGCCCATCATGACAATGCCGATCTCGCCGATTGAGGTCTGGAAAACGACAAGAACCATCAGGGGCGGTATCGTGATCATCACGTCCGATGTGACCCTTATGACCGCGTCCACTCTTCCGCCGATGAAGCCCGCTGAAAAACCGAGCACAATCCCAATAGCGATCCCGATCACCGAGGCGATGATGCCGACGAAAAGGGTGTTTGGTGCGCCGACAATCATCAGAGCCAGCATGTCGCGGCCCGCGCTCTCTGTGCCGAGGGGGTGGGCGCCGACACCCGCCTGGCCGCGCAGATTCTCGAACCCGGCCGGCGGCAGATTCAGCGGTGATGATCCGATGAAGACAAGGTCGGTGTTCCAGAAAAAGCGTCCGAGAAGGCCGAACAACAGGAAGGTGAACAGGATGGCCAGCCCGACGAGAAGCTTGCGATTGAGCCAAGGCGAATCAAACTTCAGCAGGAGGTATTTCTTCGCTTTCGGCCCCAGGAGTGGCGGTGTCATGACCGTCCTCCCTCAAGCCTGATGCGCGGATCGATAAGGGGGTAAAGGAGATCCACGATTAGCACCGAGATGGCCGTCATCAGGATGACAACGAAGCTGATACCTTGGATGACCGGGAAATCCTGATCGAGAATTGCATCGTAAAGGAGCTTTCCCATGCCGTTGTAGGAGAAGATGCTCTCCACCAAGATTTGGCCTGAAACCATGAGCCCAATCTTTAATGACAACGCAGTGACCTGGGGCAGAATCGCGTTGCGGACCATGTAGCGATATAGAATGTAGCGCGGCTTCAAACCCTTGGTGCTGGCGAGGCGGACATAGTCCTGGCCTTGGACAGTCGCGAGCAGTCCTCGCATGCCAAGCGCCCAGAAGCCGAAAGATACAATAACGATGGACAGCACGGGCAGGGTGCCGTGCTCGATCACGCTGAAGATAAATTCCCAGTTCAGTCCTGGCGTGGCGTTGAGACCGTACGATCCCGACAGGGGGAGCCACTGGAGTTGCGTGGAAAACAGCCACATCAGCAGCAATCCAGACAGGATCGGCGGTATGGAGGTAAAAATCATGGCTGCGGGAATGGCAACCTTCCAAAGGCGAGGGGTCTCCTCCCAAGCCAGGTAAGCTCCGGCGGCGTTACCGATCACGAAGGACAGGATGATCGATACGATCATCAAACCCAGGGTCCACGGCAACGCCCCTGCGATGAGTTGGGACACCGGCGTCGGAAAACTTGCTACCGATACGCCAAAATCAAAGACCACGAGGTTTCTCAGGTAGGAAAAATATTGCTGAAGCATCGGCTCGTTGAGACCGTAGCGTTCGCGAAGGTCGCTGAGTATCTGGTCGGAGTTTTCCACAAAGCCCGCGCCCGATGCCATGCGGCCCAGCATTGCTTCGGCCGGATCGACCGACGACATTCGCGGTATTACCCAGATCAGGGTTGCGGCGATGACCACCGTCAGAAGGAAGGTCCCGATCCTGTTCGCCACGAATGAAAAGGAGATGGGGAAGCGGGACTTACTCATCTTTCTCAACTGCCCTCAGATTGTGGATGATCAAATGGGCGCTTCCCCACCAATGCATCGGATGAGCGTAGAAATTGTCCGCCGTTGGCCAACCTTCCCAGTAGGTCTGGTTGAAGATCAGAAGCTTGCTGGCCTGAACGAGAGGAATGAAGGGCGTTTCGCTGTCGAGATGGGCATAGGCCTCAACGACGAGCCCTGGAATCTGCGGATCCCCCAAGGGCAAGCTGCCGATCCTGCCTACGATCTCGGAGTACCGAGTTGCTGCCTCGGTGTTCCACCGCCCGGTATTGTTGAAGCCGGGCGCACGTTCGCCAATCGGAGCGATATCATCGTTGGTATGGCGTGACATTGACGACCAGGGCTCGGTCACTGAGCCGCAGGACAACCACGAGTAGCTCATTTCGTACTCGCCTAACGGTATCTTCTCTCCCCAGAAGGCACCATCTTCGACGGGCAAGGCACGGGCGTCTATCCCGGCGCGCCTCAACTGTTCAACGATCACATCAACGGTCCGCGTATATTCCGTCGAGGCGGTGTTTGCCAGAATCGTAACGCTGAGCGGCACCCCGTCTTTTTCATAAATTCCCGCCGAGTTCAGAACGAATCCAGCCTTTTCGATGAGAGCCTTCCCGCGGGCGGCATCGGCATGGACCGGAAGATCAAACCCTGCAGCCACGAGCGGAGCAATGAAGGGCGTCATGGCCCCGTATTGGACAAACATGGTCCTGGAAGGAACCGTTGAGCCCTCATAGACGATGTCGATGATCTGTTGGCGGTCGATAATTAGCGAAACGGCGCGCCGCATTTCCGGGTCATCCCAAGGCGCAACCGTCGTGTTGATCTCCAGCTGCCGAGGACACGGATCGGTCCAGCTGAAGGGAAAATCGTCATACCAAGCAATCACGTTCGGGTTGCGCTTTCGGATTGCTTCGAAGATGCCAAGCTCCAGTTGCTGGCCGGCGTCGAGATCATTCCGCGCCAGCATCTGGGCTCGGTTTTCCTGGCCTCCGGTCTCCAGCCAGATCAGTCTCTTCGGCTTGGGCAATTTTTTGAAACCGGATTTTGCCCCCCACCAATTGTCGTTCCGGTCCCAGATCGCTCGCTGCGTGGTGGCCGACGCAAAGGTATATGGACCAGTTCCTATGGGTGGGTAGAAGTCGAAACTCCCCGGATCCTTGCCGTTCCAGATATGCTCCGGCATTGCGAGGAATGAGCTGACATTCGCGACGCCGAAAGTCTCGATATGGAAGATCGGATTCGGTTTCACCAAACGGAACTCAACCGTCAACGAGCCGAGCTTGCTGATCGATTTGATCTGTCCCTTGAACCGGATCGCTTCACGCGAGCTGACAGCGTCAGATGCCAGCACCATGTTTGCAGTGAACACGACGTCGTCGGCGTCGAAGGTTTCGCCATCCGACCATTCAACCCCGTCTCGTATCGTCAGCGTCCAGATATCGCGAGTGTCATTGCTTGTGATTGATACGCCGAGCCAAGGCTCAAGTTCTCCGGTCGCGAAATTCAGAATGAAGAAAGGCTCCCACATCGCTTGGTGGGCACCGTGGACGAGTTTGACTCCGGGCGTGAATGGATTGAAATTTCGGGGATTCCGGATGGTCCGATCGAGGTCGAAAACAACAGTGTCGGCCCGAGCCACCTGTAGATCGGGTGCGTCGCTCGCGCGATATGGGATAAGGGCGGCCAACGCTGCCACAAAAGCTAGCACGACGATCCAACGCACCCAATTCGGGGTTTCAGGCACTCGATTGTCCTCCCAAGATCGGCCCCGCGTTTCTTTTCAAGTCGCGTTTTTGGCCGCCGAATAGCTTTGTTTCACGTTACTTGGCCCTTGCGAGCGCTTTGTTTCGTGTCGTCCTCACAACCCCACATTAGAATTTTACTGTACGATTTCGGCCGGGTTCTAGCTGTAGCGACGCACCCTGAGGTCGGCCTGTGCCTTATGTCCTGCGAAGCCTTCGAGAGCGCAGAGCCGTGAGCAGTATTCGCCAATCTCTCTCGACGCTGCGGCATCTACTCTTTGGTAGGTGCAGGTTTTGAGAAACTTACCAACCCAGAGTCCACCCGTGTAGCGAGCCGCTTTGCCGGTCGGCAGGGTGTGGTTGGTACCGATGACCTTGTCACCATAAGCGACGTTGGTCTCCGGCCCCAAAAACAGCGCGCCGTAATTGCGCATGTTGAGCAGGAAATAGTCCGGATCACGGGTGATGACCTCGACGTGTTCGAACGCGAGCTCATTCGCGACTGCCAACATTTCGGCATCGTCATTGCACAGAATGATCTGACCATAATCGGCCCACGCCTTCGATGCGATCGCAGCAGTCTCAAGGGTTTCGAGCTGTCGGGCTATTTCTGCCGGAAGCGCGTCGGCCAGCGCCTTTGATGTGGTGAGGAGAATGGATGGCGAGGTCGGGCCATGTTCCGCCTGGCCGAGGAGATCGGTTGCCGCCATTTCCGCGTCACAAGTCTCGTCAGCTATGACAAGGGTTTCAGTGGGGCCCGCCAAAAGGTCGATACCCACACGTCCGAAAACTTGTCGTTTGGCTTCGGCGACAAAGACGTTGCCTGGTCCCACCACCATGTCGACGGGGTTGATCGACTGGGTGCCGATCGCCATCGCGCCGATGGCCTGAACGCCCCCCAGGCAGTAAATCTCATCGGCCCCGGCAAGGTGCATCGCTGCCACGACTGCGGGGTTCGGCCTCCCCTCGAAAGGCGGGGACATTGCTATCACGCGCGGCACACCTGCCACTTTCGCCGTCACCACGCCCATGTGTGCAGACGCTACCAGCGGATATTTTCCGCCTGGAACGTAACAGCCCACAGAGTCCACCGGAATGTTTTTGTGGCCGAGAAAAACGCCGGGCAGCGTTTCTACTTCGATGTCGCGCAGCGCGTCCCGTTGGGCCTGAGCGAAACCCCTTACCTGGGCCTGGGCGAACTTGATGTCCTCAACGTCACTGGTAGCCAGTTGCGCAACGCAAGCCTCGATCTCACCCATGCCGAGCCGAAACGAGGTTGGCGACCAACGGTCGAACTTTTCTGAGAAGCGCCGTACCGCGTCGTCGCCCTGATCCTCGATGTCGGACAGGACCGTATCGACCGTTAGCTGCACGCTCCGCTGATCTGCCCGTCTTTGCTGCTGGGACCCGCCAGCTTTGATGATCATTGCCATTTGGAGATGCGATATCCCTCAGCAGACCCTGAAAACGCAGCCGTAAGCGTATCTCTCTGGCCGTTGCGGCCAAGCGCAAAGACGAAAATAGGGCAAGACGGACAGGAAAATGAGATATTTATGCATCACTTCTAAACACATAGAAAGCCAACACGACGCCGCTCAACATACTGTAAATACGTCACAATGCGCCAGAGTTCTCATCTGGTCGGCGTTCAGGCATGACGCATCGGCGTTTGGTTTTGCAAAAAATACGTCAATTACAATTGACTTTTTCATCAGGGTGTTGGAGGATTTGGTGAGGGCTTTGATGAAGCCAGCAAACGAATATTCGGGCGGTTTTCAGGTAATGATCGACGCTCTCGACCATATCAACATCGAGACCATCGACCTTGAAAGAAGCGTTCGCTTCTACACGGAACTGCTGGGACTAGAGACCGGTTTCCGGCCAACCTTCGATGTTGAAGGAGTTTGGCTTTACTCTAATAAAGATCCTGTCATTCACTTGGTGCTCCGGGAATATGTCAACAAAGGACCGACCGGAGCTATTCACCACGTTGCCTTTAAGGCTAGAAATTGTGAGGAATTCAAGAGACGTTTGAAGGAAATGCAGGTTTCGTACGACTTGTTTGTAGTGCCAGAACTCAATGTCACGCAGATTTTCGTGGTGGATCCAAACGAGGTTCGCCTGGAACTCAATTTCTATGAGTGAACACGTGTAGAACCGACCATCGCTAATAGTTAGTGTCAAAACCAAAAAACGTCCAATGAGGAGCAAGTGATGACTTTTTATCGGTTGGCCGGCAAGCCCGCGCTCATGTTTTCGTCGATCCTGGCCTTGTCGTTTTCGCCATCCAACCCGGTAGCAGCGCAAGATCGGCAAACAGGCGCAGCTCCACAGACCGAGCTGGATGAGGTTATAGTCACAGGCACCACCAGCCGCGGGGTTACCGCGCTGGAATCCTCTGTGGCGCTGACTATTCTCAGCGGAGAAGACCTCAGACGAGATCCTCCCAGAAGCCTCGTCGATACGCTCAAAGCAATACCCAGCGTCTACGTTCAGGATTCGGGTGGTCCGTCTTCGAATAACATAAGCGTGAGGGGTATGCCCGCAGGCGATCACTTCCGATATGTCAGCGTTCAGGAAGACGGCCTGCCAGTTAACTATGATCAGTACACGATCGATGCTGTCCAGCGCTACAGTCTTGGAATCAACCGTGTTGAGGCTGTTCGCGGTGGCACGTCCGGTGTCCTTGCGCCGAACGCTTCCGGCTCGATCGTCAACTACCTCTACAGAAAGGGGACCCAGGAATCCCAAGGCATCGTTGGCCTGACATACGCGAGTTATGACAACATCCGCTCGGATTTCTTCTACGGCGGCCCGCTCTCGGACGAATGGACAATCGCGCTTAGCGGCTATTACCAGTTCGGCGACTCAGAGCGCGAAAATGGGTTCAACGGCGAGCGCGGTGGGGACTTCCGCGCGAATCTAACCCGTCGGCTGGATAGGGGCGAGCTTAATCTCACCTACAAGAAGGTATCGGAAAGTAACTCCTTTGTTCTACCTCTGCCAGTCCAACGAAACGCAGCGGACGGTAGTATCGTAGAAATACCGGGTTTTGATTTGATTAACGGCAACGTTGGGAGCTTCAACAACACGCGGATCAGGACATTATTTGCAGACGGTAGCCGTGTCGAACAGAACATTGTTGACGGATTTGACGTCGATGCTGACGTGTTAACAGTACGGCTTGATTACGACTTTACCGATACTTTGTTCTTCAGCCACTCCAGTCGCGTGAGTAGTTTAACCCGCTTGGGACAGGCCCACTTTACGGGATCTGCGGGCAACAACAGCTTGCGCCCTGGCCAGAGTTATCTGACCGATAACACGATAAATTTTAATGGCGGCTATGGGACGACGGGCAATTTCTGGGCTCTATACCCCGGTGCAGATCGTTGTTTCCGGTTTGCCGCTAACGGTAACCTGCTGTGCTCTGGTAATCCGGCGCTGGCGACACTGAACGGCAATGGGTTCGTCCAGGTCCTCAATTCCTTGCGCGAGCCGATCAAGCGCGAGCAGTTCATCAGTGATACGCGTCTGACATACGAGACCGAACGAAACACCCTCACAGGCGGCGCTATATTCGTAAACCTGTCTCACGATCGTGCGCTCGCCTCCTCTCTTTTCCTCAGCGAAGTAAGAAGCTCTGGTGCTGACATCCTCGACATTGTTGCTGTAGCCCCGGGGACCAGCAATATTCTGGGCTTCTTGTCTGAAGGCGGGGTCGTGCGCCATGGACAGTTCCGCGGTGACGATGATGTTCAAGTAGATTCTGTCTCCGTCTATCTCAACGATGAGTTCAGGGTTTCAGACAAGCTACGCCTCGATTTTGGCATTCGCTGGGAAAGCGCAGATTACCAAGGGTCGTCTTTGAACGGTCTTGGAACAATGGTCCCGGTTGTGGGAGCGTTGACTACAACTGGCACAGACACCGACAACATTTTGGCCAACAACTTTGCGAATCGCCTGAGGGGCGACGGCACAGTGACCCGGTTTGAAACCACCTATGAGGATGTCGCCTGGACAGCTGGTTTCAACTATACCCTCACGGACTCCCTCGCAGTTTACGGCCGATACGCTGAGGGTTTCCAAACTCCACGCGCTGACCGCCTCGGTGACTTTTTCCAGGGTGGCCGAGGTGTGCCGCTGGAAACCAACGAGCTCTCAGAATTCGGCGCGAGGTACTCGGGGGATAACCTAGCTGCATCGGCGACCGCATTTCGGACGTTTTTTCCAAACTACTTGGCTGGAGGATTCGGTGTTGATGCAAGCAACACCCAGATTTTTAATCAGTCCGAACTTGAAGTTCTTGGCGTTGAGTTTGACGTAACGTGGGAGCCGACCGAGCAGGTTTCGATCAACGCAGTCGGCGTTATATCCGACATCAAGCTTGATAACTTCACCACAGTCGGCGGTGCAGCCTTCAACGGGAACGAACTGGCCCGCAATCCAAGTGAACAGTTCCGGCTTTCGGGAGTTTACAGCCCGACAGACAAGCTCGATCTATTTGGTAACGTGCGATATATCGGCGAAAGGTTTGGTGCTAACGACAACGTCGTGAAGTTCGATGCTTGCACGATCGTCGGCGTAGGAGCTTCATACGCTCTTTCTGACAGAGCGACAATCCAGGTTACAGGGACGAACCTCACTGAGGAACTCTGTTTCACGGAGGGCAATCCTCGCGCGACTGTCGCACAGAACCAGCTAGATGTAGGATTTGCTCGTCCAATGGCTGGGCGGCGTTTCTTCGCTTCCATTCAGTTTAATTTCTAGCCTTTTTACAACGAGTTTAAGTAGGCTTATTTGCATTGTTGATGCCATGATGAACTTTGTGGCTTCAGCAATGCACTTGCTCCTTTCGCGCACTTCCCTACGTTAGATAGATGGTGCGGTACGGATTTGCTGATGGAAGAAGTTTTGATGGAAGGGACTTTCGAATTTCCATCGTTCAGATCTAGAATGAGGTCTGGAGCCGTGACTTGCGGTGCGTTTTTACAGACCAGCAGTCCTGTTGCCGCTGAAATTCTGGGTCAGTCCGAATTCGATTGGTTGATCGTAGATCTAGAGCATGCGCCAGTTGATTTCGGTTGTCTTGTTCAGCAGTTTCAGGCGATAGGATGCAGCGGCAATAGCGTACCGTTCGTGCGCGCACCATCAAGCGACCTGACAACCATTAAGCGAATTCTGGATGCAGGCGCACGTGGTATTTTAGTGCCATCCGTCAACACGAATGCCGAAGCACAGGCTGTTGTTGATGCCTGCCTCTTTCCGCCCGAAGGCGTGCGTGGAGCGGCAAAAAGCCCGCGTGCGGCCAACTACGGGCGTGCCGGCAAGGATTATTTTGTAACGGCGAACCAGTCGCTGACAATCATCGTCGGCGTCGAGAGCAAGGAAGCGCTCGAGAACCTTGATGAAATTCTGGCGGTGCCGCGGATCGACGGTATCTTCATCGGCCCGATGGATCTTGCAGTTAGTCTTGGATATTTCGATCCTCAGGAACCGGAAGTCCAGGCCGCAATTCACCAAATAGAGCAGAAAGTTCTGGCGTCGAGCAAGTTTCTCGGCACGATTTCGACGGACTGGGCGCGCGGCCACCGCTTGTATGAGGTGGGCTATCAATGGCTGATCCTGATGCAGGACGGGCTCACGCTGTCAACCCACGCTATTGACGTTGTGCGCCGGTTCAAGGCCGAAGTCCCCGAGGCTTTGGCCCGGAAACGGCGCGCTATCTGATTGGGTGCAAGTCCCGCCAATCATCGTTCTGCTTTGGTTTTGATTGCTTACAACAGTGCACAGCGACCCGCTTCAGTTGTGATCTGTCCGCCCAATCGCGCGCCGGAGGACATGTTCGCCGGCTCTAACCGCAGCGGGCAACGCTTCGCCTTCATGAGCGGTATGATCGTCACCGCCAAGCTCAATGACAGCGAGCCGCAGGCCTGGTCCGCATCCTCAATCATGCATCTCAGAAGCTGGATGAACTGCTGCATGGAACTGGCGGCCTCAATCCCCCAAAGCTATAAGCCCGCACCGCCTGAACACATCCGCCGATCCAGTGTCGCTGCGGCCATCACCGGATGCTTGCCTTTATCCTTGGCAATGCCACAGATGAGGAGTCATAAGGTCCGAGAGCGAATTGACGGCCAGCAGAATGTTGGTCGGACTCTGTTGATGCGGGCTTCGCCGAAGAGCTCTACCGGAACATAGGACCAAGTGATCATGAAAGTAACGGCCGACGACGTTGCAGAGAAAGCAGGGGTAAGCCGCGCAACAGTCGATCGAGTGCTCAACGGTCGCGGCAATGTCAAGAAAAGCACGGCCGAGAGGGTTTATCGCGCCGTCTTCAGCGTCAATTACCTGACAAACCTGATGCCCGATGCCAGCGAAAGAATCACCTGCAAACTCGATTTCATCTTTCCGACGTTGAAGACCCGCTACTTCGACGCATTCGTGGAAGAGATCGAAAACTCGGCTCTCTCATTCGCCCGACTGAATACGCATGTGAAGTCGCACATGACTGACAATCTGTCTGCAGAAACCCTGGCAGCGAAAATTCTTGAGATCGGCGAAGACACCGACGGCATCGCCTTCGTCGCCGTCGACCATGCGCTGGTTAGGGAAGCGGTAGACCGATTAGCGCAAAACGGTGTCGGGATCGTCAGCATCGTGTCGGACCTCTCCCGCTCGAAACGACTTGCCTATGTCGGGTTGGACAACCGGGCTGCCGGTCGCACTGCCGGGACGCTTATGGGCCGGTTTTTAGGGCAGCATGAGACAGGAAAGATCGCGCTGTTTCCGGGACGGCTGAATTACCGAGCACATGAAGAGCGTGAAGCCGGATTTCGGAGCGTAATCCAGGAATCGTTTCCCCGTTTCGAAATCATGATTATGCCGACGCCCCAATACGACAATGGTGCCTCCTATCTGCAGGCCGCCAAATTGCTGGAAGAGTCACCTAACCTGGTGGGCATCTACAATACCGGAGGTGCTACCGAGGGGATCGCTGACGCCGTCAGGAGTGCGGGTAAGCAGAAGGATGTGATCTTCATAGCCCACGAATTAACCCATTTTACGCGCGGGTATCTGTTCGACAATTCGATCGACGTGATTATCAATCAGGACATCAGGCACGAGATTTTTTGTGCCGTAGAACTTCTTCTGCGGCACAAGAGACAGGAAGCAAGCAATCTGCACGGACCCCAGCCCCTCATTCAAATTTACCTCTCCGAAAACGTCTACTGAAATTCTTGGCATCAAACAGGGTGCTGTCAGGGTAAATTCGCCAAGTTTTAAAGAGGCTCCTACCCGACCCTCGATCAGTCAACCGCGACCGCCCAAGCATTCGCCGCGTCGGCACGGCAGCGTCGAATGGTAGGTCTGCTGATCAGATGGCGCTGGACGTTGAAGGTGTTGTAAATCGCTGCGTGAGTGGTGAGAAATTTCTGGGCTGAGGCCTGTGATTTGAACAGCTATTTCTGCAGCTCTCGTCTCCGTATCGGGAGATGGGAGTTCTCAATCTGATTGTCCCCGAGGAGCCAGCCCGGACGGTGCATGGGCCTCAACTGTAGCTGTTCGAGCGCGGCAACGTAGGACGCTAAACCGTCCGTCGTGATCATCCGTTCTAGCCGAGCTGTTACAGCGGGTGCTGTCCGAACGCCAACCGGGAAAGGTCGTAGCTGCGGCCTTCTATGTCGCTCCCGTCTGATCCCACGATGTCGCGCGCCTGATCGGCGGCGAACGGGGCGGGGTCGTGTCCCATCGCGTGGTGTAACTGCGCTGGTGCAGTCGCCGCGCTCTCCGTACCCCTGCGGTGAGGGCCGCCTTATCTGGGCGATGCCTGGACGTGATGCTGTGCTCGTGAGTCCTTATGAGCGCTCGTAGTTGTGCAGCATGGCCCATTTGACGGTGATGACGGGGCCGGGGCGGCGGCGTCGCTGGAGCGTGGATGAGCGCCGCCAGATTCTGGGGGCTGCGTTTTCGCCCGGGGCGGTCGTTGCCGATGTTTCGCGTCAGTATGAGGTCTCGACGAGCCTGATCTACAAGTGGCGGCGCGATGTACTGGCGGCTCGGGCCGAGGGGCAGTTCGTCCCGGCGACGATTATCGAAGAGCCTGTCACGCGCGATCCGCAGAACAAGCCTGAGCTGATGAGATCGCGAATAAATTCACTGTCATTGGTATAGCGCCCAGCAGCGACCTGCGCTTTGATCCAACTGTCTTGCTGGTCGGTGAGCGTAATTGTTTTGCGAACAGTTGCCATGTCTTAACTCTGGGTCGTGTGCGGCAAGTCGGCCGCTTTCATCATACTATTGGTGCAATGTAGCGCCAACCCATGACATCCCCAAGTGATTTTCACCATGGATGTGTCGCTCGGCGCGGAAACAAATCGCACTCAAATTTTTGCGGCTCCCAAAATCGGCAGCGCCCCGTGGCGCGAGATTCCGCCAGGCTCTTGTGACGCCCTCGAAAGCCCCCCTGCCGGCCGTCCTCCGGTGCGACCGCACACTGCCCGGGGTCGAGAGTGCATGCGGCCGGTGGAGGCGAAAATTGGATATTCGCTAGACCTTTAAGCTCACCAAAACTCAGCTCAACCGCGAACTGCCTTTTGCGCGATTTCGCGCACCACGCGGTCGGCGGATTTGAGTGCGGACTCCAAGCCGGGTTCGCTGAATTCGGTGTGTTCTCCGGCGAAGTAGACGCGGCTGTGGGGCTTGGCGGTCCATGCGGCGGTGGTGGCGCAGCGGCCGGCGGCGATTTCGGCGTAGGCGCCACCTGAAAATGGCGAGCGGCTCCAGGAATTCACCGCGAGCACGCGCACGGCGCCGCGGGTTGCGGGGCGCATGCGGTTGAGTTCGAGTAAGGCCCAGTCGGCGAGCGCTTTGTCGTCAAAACCGTCGAGGGTGCGCGAGGCGTCGCCGTTGATCCAGAGCACTTGGCGAATCACTTTTCCCTGCGCATCGGTGATCGACAGCAGGCGTTCGATCGGCGAGGCAAACCACTGATTGGGCGGAAGCCCGTCTTGTTCGAAATAGGGCCGCAGCGGCTGCAAATGGATCTGGGTGACGCCGGTGGAAAGGCGCTCGCGAATGGCCTGTGCTTGGGGCTTGGGCAGCGGCGGGTCGAAGGTGATCTTGGCCAGCGGGGCGGTTGGCAGGGTGAGCACAACTGAGCGTGCGGTGAGCGTGCGGCCATCGCGCAGGGTAAGCGTGGCGCCCGTGCGGTTTGTACTGACCGCAGTCAATTCTGCGCCAAGGCGGATGGGAAGCTTCAGCTTTGCCGCCATCGCGTCGGTGAGCGTTTGCGAACCGCCTTTGATCCGCAGCACGGCTTGAATGCCCTCGCGCCTGAGCGCGTCGCGACGCAGGCAGTCGAGGGCAGAGACGCGCCGCAGTGAGGAAAAATTCGCGGCTGCGTCCATATAGCTGAGCGCCAGCGCCGAGGCGCCAGCTTGGGCGAGGTGATCCCAAAGCGGGATGTCGAGCGCCGCGTGTTCGGGGTTGAGCCAATCGGCGGCGCGCTTGAGCGGATTGGGTTTGGCCATGGCCGCCATCAACAGCTGCGGCGGCGGGGTTGCGCGCTCGGCTTCGGGCAGTGCGTTCAGTTCAGACTTGGCCCACTGCTCGGGCTTGAGGTTGGCCGTTCCGAAGCCCAAGCCCATCGGCAGCGGCACCCCGCTTGGTTTTTCAAGCGTAACGGCTAACGCTTCGGCCAACGCAATCAAGCGCTGATAGCCCGCACCGACCTCAACGCCGCCGGTGTCAAAGCGTTGGCCGTCGACTTCAAGGGTGTGCAGGCGGCCGCCCGAACGGGCAAGCGCTTCGATTACCAAAACCTTGAGCCCAGCGGCTTGCAGCTTGAGTGCGGTTTGCAGGCCGGCAAGCCCCGCGCCGACCACGATCGCATCGAACGACTCGGCTTTCGCAAACGCGGGCGCGGCAACCGCAGCTGCCAAAATCAGCGAACTTGAAACCACTTCACGGCGCGTATAGGGCATCGGCTTTTCTCAGTCGCCTGATTTGCTTCCCAGGTAATTGCGGTAGGTGTTCCAGCTGGTCGCGTTCGGCTCAACTTTTTCGGTGGGTGCCTTGAGGAATTTGGGATAGTCGGCTTTGACCAGCGCAAGCAGGTCAGGCGACATCTGTTTGGGGTTGTCCAACTTCTCGCCCATCGCGACAAACATCAGCAGGCCGGGCCGCTGGCCCATGTGCATCCACGGCATCCAGGGGCCGCTGCGGGTCCAGGTCAGCTGCATGGGAATGTTGTTCGTGCGCGGGCGTAACAGCTCGCGGGTATCGACATAAAAGCCGAAGTGTTCGGAGCCCACATAGAGGTCACCGGCCGATTCAGCCGGGTAGTCTTTCACCGGCAGCGGGCTCGGATAGGCCAGCGGGACGTCGATCTGGAGCATTGCCAGGTTGTCCTTTATAACCCACGGCATCCGGTAAGGCCGATCGGAGTCGCCGGGGCCCATGACGTGATTGACCGGGTCGTTTTGAATCTGGAAGACCTCGACGGTTTCGTCGGTCCACGGGTTTTTCCAGGTTTTTAGAATCTCGTTGCTGACGGGGTCGCGGAACACCGCAAACTCGCGCGAGAGCATCTGGTAGCTGCCGTTATCGAGCCTCAGCATGCGCGCGACGTTGAAGCCCTCGAAGCCGAACAGGCGTTGCGGTTTTTTGCCCAGTTCGACCGCAAACACTGAGCCTGTCCACCAGGTGAAAACGTCTTCGGGCTTGGTGCTGGCGCGCAGCTTGACGAAAGCCTCAATGTTGCCGCGGTTGGTGTCGAGGTCAAGCTTTCCGTTCTTGACATAGAGCGCCTGAGCGAAAGCGCTGGTGCTCACGCAGGCGAGCAGGGCGGAGATGAAAAAGGTTCGCAGAATCATGGGGTAACTGGCAGTTGTCCGGACAAATTATTGGGTCGTTTGTAGCACCTCACTCAGGGGTTGAGCAAGCGAAGTTGCCATTCGCCGTTGAACGGTTCGAAGCGTTCGCGCACCTGCCCTTTGCATTGCGCTTTCTGCTGGCCACCGATCCGGCCGCGCCCGGTCAGGTGCTGGGCACGCTCTACCGCACGATCGCGGGCCATCTACTTCAGCAGGCGGGTCTCACCCGCACAACAGGCCATCCCGGTGCGGTGACGCTGATTCAGCGCTTCGGCTTGGCGCTGAACCTGAACACCCACTTTCACATGATCTTTCTCGACGGGGTGTATCTGCCGGTCGAAGACGCACTGCCGGTGTTTCGGCATGTGCCGGCGCCGACCGGCACCGAGTTGCATGAGTTGGTGCAGCAGATCGCCGAGCGCATTGGCAAGACACCGGAGCGCCGCGGCCTCATCGAGCGCGACCTGGAGAACGCCTGGCTGGCCACGCAGGGGAAGGCGGTCCGCTGGATGATCTGATCGGCCACTCCATCACCTACCGGATCGCGGTGGGTCCGCGCGCCGGACAGAAGCTGTTCGCGCTGCAGACCGTGGCTGCCTGGCAGGATGAGTGTCAGCAGGGCGATCCTCGCGGCGCCGCCAACACCGGCGGGTTCTCGCTGCACGCCGGCCTCGACATCGAGCCACACCAGCGCGCCAAGCTCGAACGGCTGTGCCGCGACGTGAGCCGGCCGCCGATGGCCGAGGAACGACTGGCGCTGAGTGCATCGGGCCGGTGCGCTACCAGCTGAAGACCCCGTATCGCGACGGCACCACGCACATCGTGCTGGAGCCGCTGGATCTGATGGCCCGCCTGGCCGCACGGGTGCCGCCACCGCGGATGCACCTGACGAGATACCACGGGGTATTTGCGCCGCACAGCCAGCTGCGCGCCGCGGTGACGCCGGCGCATCGGGGCATCGAGGCGCCCGCGGTCATTGCGAAGATCCAGGCACAGCTGCAGAAGACGGCCCCGGATCACGATCAGCCCGAGCTGCCGCTCGGCGCACGGGCACCGCCGACACAGGTGCGGCTGATTCGATGCGCTCCTGAGTCAAGATGACGATCGCCTGCTGCCGAGGAAACCGCAGCGGGTAGGGTGGGTGCATGCCCCCAATCAGTTCGACGGTCGCAGCGCGCCGTGCCATGCAGTGACTAAGGAGAGGAAAATTCAAGTCGAGGCTCGGTCCGGGCTGCTGGCATGGGCGAAGCAAGCCGGGAGTGGGCGGGATTCGGGATGCCGGTCTGACGGGCTTTGGCAGGGCAGATGGTTTGAAAGTACTAATCCGTCGCCGGACTCTGCTTGGGCTCGCCCTTTACCGAAGCCAGCCCAAAGCCGCCTGGCCCGCCTGCGGCCAGGGGTGCGCTGGAACTGCAGTGCGGGCCGGGTGGGATGCACTCGGCACATCCATGTGCCTCGCCCCGCGGGCGGCTGCGCCGTCAAAGGTTCACAATACGCGACTCGCTTTGCGCGCTTGCTGCAGGCTGCGGCGCAACGCGCTGTTGGATCGCAGGAGCACGTCCATCGCGCTGGGCGCGAGCGTGCCCATGGCGCCGGCTTCAAGCACGGTCGCCTTCAGGGACTGGTAGTCCACCTCCCAGGCTTTGGCCTGGCGATCAATGTCGTCGGTCGGCGCTTCGTCCCCCTGGGTGGCGAGATTCAGCATCAGATTGGCAGCGCTCTGCCGCACACGGTTCACATCGGCTGCGAGGCTGTCGTTTGGTGCGAGCACGGATGCTGGCAGTTCCTGGGCCGCGCTGGCGATCGCCGGCAGCTGCTCCACCACGCTGGTGTAGTAAGCGGCCCGCCGCAACACCTTGGACAGGCGCAGGGCCGTCTCCTGTGTCATCGTCGCTCGGTTCAGGCGCACGACAAAGTCGTCCATGGCCGCGTCCAGCGAGGCCAGCGTGCCCTGGGCGAGAGACAGCTCACGGGCTGGGTCGCCACCCTCACGCGCCATACGGGCGCCCGCGCGCAAGGCCATGCTGCCGTAGCGTGCGACCTCGCGGTTCAAAGCATCGATCGCCAGCGCAGGCAGTGCCGCGGTGGCGGCGTCGAGGTAGCGAGCGCGCCCCTCGTCCTCTTCGGCCGACCGGAAGCGCGCTTCCAGAAAGGCCGCCAGCCGGTCGCTCAGGGGCCACATCATCAGCACACCGAGCAGACTGAAGACGGTGTGAAACAGCGCCAGAACGGCCGCCACACCCGCCGGCGCGCCCACCCAGCCGCCCAGCCATTGCGTCAAGCTCAGCAGCCACGGCAGCGTCAGCAAGGCGACGCCACCAGCCAGCAGGCTGAACAGCGCATGGGCGGCTGCCGCGCGCTTGGCGTTGGCAGTGGCGCCGATGGCGGCAATCAATGCGGTGCCGGTGGTGCCGATGCTGGCGCCGATCACCATCGCAGCGGCGGCTTCCAGCCCCAGCAGCCCGCCTTGCGCGGCTGTCAGGGTCAGCGCGTTGGCTGCGCTGGACGATTGCATCAGCAGGGTCAGCATGGCGCCGATCAGCACGTGGGCGGCCAAGCCCCAGAAGCCCTGCAGGTCCGGAAGGCTCACGCCTGCGGCAACCTCGGTGAAGGCATTGCGCAACACGTCAATGCCCAGGAACAGCACGCCAAAGCCCGCCAGCGCCAGGCCGATGCTGCCGCGGCGCGAAGCGCCTCCGGTCAGTCGCAGCAACATGCCCACGCCGATGAGCGGCAGCGCAAGCAGATCGATCTTGATCTTCAGGCCCAGCAACGCCACCAGCCAGCCGGTCATGGTGGTGCCGACGCTCGAACCAAACAGCACCCACAGCACCTGACCCAGCGAGAGCAGGCCGGCGTTGACGAAGCCGATGGCTGCAACCGTCACCGCGCTGGACGACTGCACCGCCGCCGTGAGCATGAAGCCGCTGCCCAGCGCGCGCCAGCGCGTCCGGGTGGAGCTCGCCAGCACCTCGCGCAAGGCGGCGCCTGCGGCCAGGCGCAGGCCCTCGGTCATCAGCCACATGCCGAGCAGGAAAAGACCAATGCCGCCGATCAGGGCGCTGAATTGGGGAGCGGTCACAGCAACAAGACCTTGAAATACGGCAGCAGGCAAGACGCTGACGACGGTCGCCAGCGAGCGGCGTTATGAGCGCTGGTGTGGAGCCTTTTTCTCGACGGCGAGCGGTCGCAAGCCCCTGCGAACGCCGGAGGCTGCGCAAGCATCAAGCAGCTTTCGACGATGCGACCAGCACGTCACCGGCAGATTCGACCAGCACATGTTTGGTCACGCTGCCCAGCAGCTGCTCCAGTTGGGCCATCGCACTGCCGCTGACCGCATGAACCCGGTGCAGACGTGCACCGGCTGCGCTGGCCAGCCGTGCTGCGCGGCAGGCGGCCGGGCGCGACGGGTCGGAAAAATCGGTGGCGGCCAGCAGGCTTCTGATGAGGGTCATGGTGTCTTCTCCGTGGTCAGGATGTCACTGCGCAAGCTGCGGGCTGCCTCGTCGGCGGCGTCGTCAAATGGGTTCAGCACCCGCGTCACGCCGGCGTTCTGGAGCTGTTGTTGATGATCCGCGTCGCGAGCGACCGCCGCCACCTGGCCAGCGAAACCGATGGCTTTCAGCGCGTCCAGCAGCGCCCGGTTGGACTCCCAGGCGGGCAAGCTGCTGACGACCCACCGCGCCTGCTGCAGCGGCAGCGATTCCAGAAACGCCGGGTCTTCTCCATCGCCGAAGCGGGCCGCCAGCTTCGCTTCACGCAGCGAGCGAACCACTTCCGGGTCAAAATCCACACCCAGGACTTCGATGCCCTGATCGCGCAGCTGGATCAGCAAGCGCCGGCCGTACCGGCCGAGCCCGATGACGACCACGTCCACCCGTGTCGTGCCAGTGCCTTGCGTCTCGATCGCCAGCTCGCGCACCGGGGTCTGGCGTTCAAACATCCCCAGCCAGGGTGCCAGCCGCTCATACAAGGTCTGGGAGTAAAGAATCATGTAGGTGGACAAGGTGATGGTGATCAGACCCACGAGCGTTGTCAGGCCCAGCGTGGCAACCCCCACATGCCCGAGTGTGATGCCCATGGCCACGAAGATGATGGAGAACTCGCTGATCTGCGCCACCGTCAAGCCGGCAAGAAACCCGGTGCGCTTGCGGTAGCCCATCCAGCCCATGATCGCCATGACGATCAGCGGGTTGCCGATCAGCACGAATAAGGACAGCACCGCCGCCGAGCCCAGCTCGGCGCCGAGCATCGACAAGTCCATCTTCGCGCCCAGATCGACAAAGAAGAACAGCAGCAGGAAGTCGCGGATACCGGTCAGGCGCGCATTCACCGCTTCCCGGTAGGGGGTGGACGCCAAGGAAAAACCGGCCAGGAAAGCACCCGCTTCCTTGCTGAAGCCGGCCCAGTCCCCCAGCGCGGCCAGTGCCACGCCCCAGGCGATGGCAAACACCAACAGCAGTTCCTGCGATCGCGCCATCAACGACACGAGAGGCGGCAGTAGGTACCGCATGAACACATACATGAACAGGGCAGCAGCAGCGACCCTCAGGCCCAACGACTGCAGGACCCCCAGCAGGGAGCCTGCATCGCCAGCGTCTCCCGGGTCGCGCATGGCGCTCATGGTCATCATCGCCAACACCACGGCAATGTCCTGCACGATCAGAAAGCCTACCGCGATGCGCCCGTGCAGCGAGTCGAGCTCGCGCTTGTCCGACAACAGCTTGACGATGATGATGGTGCTCGAAAACGTGAGCGCCACCGCGATGTAGACGGCTTCGATCACGTCCTTGCCCAGCCCGAGCACCAGCAGGAAGCCAAAGCAGATGGTGAACGCCAGTTGGCCCAGCCCGGTGGCCAGTGCCACTGGTCCGATGTGGCGTACATGGTGCAGATCGAGCTTGAGGCCGACCACAAACAGCAGCACCGTGACGCCGATCTGGGCCAGCAAATCGATCTGGTCGTGCGCCTGAACCACGCCCAGGCCGGCCGGGCCGACGGCCAGGCCGACGACGATGTAGGCGATCAGCACGGGTTGGCGCAGCTTCACGAACAGGGCGCCGACCAGCGCCGCGATCAGCAGCAGCAAGGCGATCTCGGCGAAGGGACCGGTCATGACGGGCGTTTCCCAGTGGCAAGGCAGGGCGTCCGAGCTCCGTGCCTGGTTGAACGGTGGTGCGTCATAGGGCCAACCCTCGACGCGTCAGGGCCAGTCGCATCTGCTTCTCGGACTCGAGCAGCGCGAACAGCGCGACACCGATGCCCACGATCAGCACACCGTCCCAGAACGGCACCGGCGCGGTGGCAAAGATGCCCTGCAGCACTGGCACGTAAGTGATGGCGAACTGCGCGAGCACAACCGCCAGCACTGTGGTCCAGACCATGGGGGTACCGCGAACGGCCTGCCAGGTCAAAGAGGTGCCATAGATGTTGCGGATGAAGAACAGGTGGAAGATCTCCAGCACCACCAGGGTGTTCAGCGCGATCGTGCGCGCCAGATCGAGCGAATAGCCGCGATCCAACGCGTAGGCGTACATGCCATACACCCCACCCAGAAACAGCAGCGACACCAGCACGATGTGCCACACCAGTTTGCCCGAGAGCAGGGGCTCGTTCCTGCGGCGGGGTGTGCGGCGCATCGTGCCGGCTTCGGTGGGCTCGAAAGCCAGCGCCATGCCCAGCGTGATCGCGGTGATCAGGTTGATCCAGAGGATCTGCACCGGCGTGATCGGCAACGCCAGGCCGAACAACAGCGCCACCACGATCGTCATGGCTTCGCCGGCGTTGGTCGGCAGCGTCCAGCTGATGACTTTTTTGATGTTGTCGTAAACGGTTCGCCCTTCGCGAACCGCGGCGACGATGGACGCGAAGTTGTCGTCGGCGAGCACCAGCTCGGCGGCTTCCTTGGCGGCCTCGCTGCCCTTGAGCCCCATCGCAATGCCGGCGTCGGCGCGCTTGAGCGCGGGCGCGTCGTTCACACCGTCGCCGGTCATGGCCACCGTCATGCCATGCGACTGCAAGGCCATCACCAGTCGCAGCTTGTGTTCCGGGCTGGTGCGGGCAAAGATGTCGGTCTCGACCACGGCGGCGGCGAGCGCCGAATCATCCATGGCATCGAGATCGGCGCCGGTGAGGACGCGGTCCGGGTTCTGCAGGCCGATCTGCCGGCCGATCGCGGCAGCGGTGCCCTTGTGGTCACCGGTGATCATCTTGACGCGGATGCCGGCGCCGCGGCATTCGGCGACCGCTTCGGCCGCTTCCGCACGGGGCGGATCGATCAGCCCCACCAGCCCGAGCAACACCAGCGGGCCGCCGACGTCGTCAAACGCAAGCACGGTGTGTTCCGGCGCGACGGGGCTCACGGCGAAAGCCAGCACCCGCTGGCCAAGCCCCGCGATGCGATCAGCTTGTTCATGCCAGTAGCTCAGGTCCAGCGGCTCGGTGCCCTGTCCGGCGCCACGCTGCTGCGCGCACATCGTCAGAATCTGCTCCGGCGCACCTTTGACCGAAATCACCGCATGGCGTTCGTGGTCGTGGTTCAGGCTGGCCATGAAACGATGCCGGGCGTCGAAGGGGATCGCATCGGTGCGTGTCCAAGCGGCGAGTTCCTTGCGAGCCTCCAGACCGCACTTACCCGCCAAGGCCAACAGCGCACCCTCCATAGGGTCACCCTCGACCGTCCAGACACCGTCGCGCTCCAGCAGCGAAGCGTCGTTGCACAGGGCCGCCGCGCGCGCGAGTTCCTGCAAGATGGGATGCTCCTGCCCATCGACCGGGTGGTCATGCAGACTGATCGTTCCTCTCGGCTCATACCCGGTGCCATCGATTGAAAACCGATGGGCGCTGGTGGTCACGGAAGCCACCATCATTTCGTTGCGCGTCAGCGTGCCGGTCTTGTCGGTGCAGATCACCGAGACCGAACCCAGGGTTTCGATGGCGGGCAGGCGACGAACGATCGCATTGCGACGCGCCATGGCCTGCACCCCCACCGCGAGTGTGATCGTGAGCACGGCTGGCAGGCCCTCCGGAATGGCGGCGACCGACAGGCCCACCACCGCCATGAACATGTCGCCGAACGCGAAGTGACCCACGAAGTAGCCGAAGGCCAGCAACAGCGCCGCGATCAGCAGAATCAGCACGGTGAGCCAGCGCGCGAAAGTGTTCATCTGGCTGACCAGGGGCGTCGTGAGCACCTCGACCCGGGAAAGCATGCCGCTGATGCGCCCGATCTCGGTCTCGGCGGCCGTGGCCACCACCACGCCGCGGCCTGCGCCGCTGGTGATCAGCGTGCCGCTGTAGGCCATGCACACCCGGTCTCCGATGGCCGCATCGGCGGTGACGGGCTGCGTGCGCTTCTCGACCGGCATCGACTCGCCCGTCAGCAAGGCTTCCTGAATCTGCAGGTTGAGCGCTTGCAGCAGCCTCAGGTCTGCAGGCACCTTGTCACCCGCCTCCAGCAGCACCACGTCGCCAGGCACCAGCGCCTCGCCATCGACCGTGCAGCGATCGCCATCGCGCAGCACCGACGCGCGCGGCGCCAGCATGCGGCGGATCGCCGCCATGGCCTTTTCTGCTTTGCCCTCCTGAACAAAACCGATCACGGCGTTGCCCAGCACCACCGCCAGGATGACCAGAGTGTCGACGACATGCCCCAGCGCGGCGGTGACCACTGCCGACGCCAGCAACACATAGATCAGGATGTTGTGAAAGTGAAGCAGGAACCGCAGCCAGGCGCTGCGCTGAGCCGGTTCGGGCAGGCGGTTAGGGCCGTGTGCCTGGAGGCGAACGTCGGCCTCAACCTGGGTGAGCCCGCCCGACGATGTGTGGGCCAAATCCAGCGCCGCCTCGGCAGCCAGCGTGTGCCAAGGGTCAGGTACCTGCTTGTCCGATTTTGATTGCACGATTCACGCTCCAGTGGGGATGGGATTTCCCTCTCCATTTCACTGTAGCGTGTTGGTGGCGGACCACGCTGACCTGAGTCAACGCTTGGCCCGCCGCGTTCGTCGCGTGGATATCTGGCGCCCGGCGCCTTCGGAGGAACCGCTGCGCAGGCCGGCGGAACAGCACGCGCATCGCCGACGCGGCGCAAACCCTTCGTACATCACGGCGTCGAACTGCACCGTCTCACCGGTGAGGCCCGCACCCTTCTTGATGGCCCGGTCCAGGGTGCCCTTGGGCATTCACCTTGCGCGCCTGTTCCACCACCAGCCGCAAGCGCGCGTTGGCGACCGGATCGGCACCGTGGCGCGCAGCAATCATGATGTCTTTGGCGAGCTTGCCGAACTGCGGATTCTTTCGTTGGCGGCCCGAGGCGATGGCGCCGAGCGTTTAGGGAGGGGAGTGTAGTGGGTGTGTCCCCTGCAAACCTGACTTGCTTCGTTGATCTCGAAGGTGAGCCCGGCGCGCGGGCGTGTACCGTGGCGTCGTCTATTCGGGGCCGTTTCGAGTTTCCAAGTTCGGTTGCTGCGGGGAGTGGTTATGGATTTTGACCGCGAAGGATTTGATCAAGAGGTTGGGGCACTGCTCCTGCGCATGCGTAAGGATCAAGAGCTCACGCAAGAAGAACTATCGAGCAGGATCGGCATTACCCGAGCCACCTATGCGAGCATCGAGGCTGGCCGTCAACGCGTTCCGCTCGACGAGGGTTGAGAGGCCATGTGGAAAGCTGTGCCGTGCAACCGCCGGAACAGGAGTCCGCGCCAAAGTAGTCGACGATCTCGCCCTCCCCGATCGGCAGAGGTGCAGTCGCCAGATTCAGTGCCTCCACAAGTTCCATTGCACTGACTGCGCGGCAGGCCATGTCTGCGGGGAGGTCTTAACTCTCGCAGAGAATTCAGGAACTTCCTGTCGGTCGTCAGAAAATAGTCGAGATTTCGGCACAGCACGGTCCAGAAACGGAACACGTCCACCCAGCGCGGCTCACCGACGGCGTCGCAGATCGCGACCAGTTGATTCAGTCGTGCAAGATTCGGCCTCCCATCCTGCGGGACCTCTAGCGCGACCAGCAACGTCTCCGGGATCGGCTTCTTCGATAGCTGAATGAGCCGTGCAACAAACGCCTGTTGCTGATTGACCGATGCGATGTCCGCTCCGACCCTCGCGCCCATCCCTCGGCTTCGATCAAGCGGAGGGGGGCCTTGGCGAGTTGCGCATCATCCCATAGTCGATGCGCTGCCCGCGAGCTTTGCCGCGCCGCCGCGTCAAGCGACGCGAGTGCTCCTATTTCGGCACGCAGCCAGGGCTCTGAACTCGATCGAAACTTTCCCTGATACTTGAGCACCGGCAACGAGACCGCGTGCGGACCCCGCTTCACGCTGTGATCCTGCATGACGCAGCGGGCCAACACACCATGATCGAACGCACATCGATCGACAAGAACCCGTGGCGCGTTCATGTCAGGCCCGACGACACGTTGCCGGGTCGTGTGGCGCCGCCGGTGTTGCGGTGCGCTCAGCCTTTTGGAAACAGCAACGGCTCATAGTCCCGGGCGCAGCGTCGGATTCCATGGACTTCGTACCTCGGCACCGGCAGGTGCCGCAGCGACTGCGTGCCCAATCGCTCGCAATGCGCGAGCAGCTCCTCGACAAAGCTCGCTGCGCGCAGTGGGTTGCCTTGTGCGATGTACTCACCGATCTCAACCAGGTCCTCGAGCGCTGCGGCCGTCAGGACGACCTTCACGCTCCCGCAGCGCCTTACGGGCCGCAGCGCCGCGCGGATCAGCCGCGCCATCTCGGCCGGCAGGGTAATTGAGAGCTTCTCCGCGGCGGGCGCATCCATGCTGAGGCTCCTCGGATCATTAGGTAGGATTTAGTCCTACTTGATCCGATTCGGGAACGCCAACCCTCTCGGTCCGCTGGCGCGCAGCGGCGCTCTCCGTTGTGTTCTTCATCTCCATACCCCTCCAGAGCAGATCCTTATTCGTCATGCGGCGCTGCAGGTCTCGCGCGCTGCAGCGCCGGGGGCAACCGGGGCCGCTGTCGTAACCTCCGCCTCGATGCGCCACTGCGGTGGCATCCGGTTGGGGGCGGCTTCAGGCGCCTTCGCGGATCTTCTTCAGTGCGATGTTCAGTGCCTTCAAAGACTCGAAGCGTCGCAGGGCGCTCTCCTCCACCGACCAGATCACCTGGCGGAACGTCTCGCCGAGCGCGTCAGCCGGCACGAGCTCAGTCAGCTTCTTGCGCAGCTGCGCCGCCTCCAGCGGCGTCCGTATCGCGACGGCACCATGCACATCGTGCTGGAGCCGCTGGACCTGATGGGCCCGCCTTGCCGCACGGGTGCCGCCACCGCGGATGCACCTGACGCGCTATCACGGGGTATTTGCGCCGCACAGCCAGCTGCGCGCCTGGGTGACGCCGGCGCATCGGGGCATGGGTAGCAGAGGGCAGGGTGCGGATCAGGCAGGCGAAGCGGATACGCCGATCACTGCGCGCCACGTCGCGATGATCCGGGCGCAGCGCCTCAAGCGCGTCTTTGGCGTCGAGATCGAGCGCTGCACTCGCTGCGGCGGCAAGCTTGCGATCATCGCCAGCATCGAAGAGCCGGCAGTCATCGCGAAGATCCTGGCGCACATGGAGAAGACGGCCCCGGATCAGCACCCACCCGAGCTGCCACTCGGGGCACGCGCACCGCCGACCCAGGCGCGGCTGATTCGATGCGCTCCTGAGTCAAGATGACCTTCGTCGAGAGCCGGTGAAGTGGATCAAGACAAAGGGACTCTCGCAGAAGTTCGCCTGAATCCAGTCCCGTGTAGGCTTCCCGCCATAACGCGCACAGGCTTCGATCTTCGCCCCAAAACACGCGCTTTGACCGCCACGCCCAGTTCATCGCCACGTGGCGCGACGTCGGCGGCACCAGCGCGGCCTGGGCACACATGGGACCACCGCCCCTGAAGCGAATGTGACGCCTGCCTTCTACTTTAATAAGCGTCCGAATTTCCTGAGTGCAATCAGGTTCGATTCATGGCATTTTCTGGAGACCTCTTCGAACGCGGAGCACTCATTGTTATGAAACCGATTGGCTTGTTGCGCCGTATATCTCACGCTTGCGTCGCTCGCCTCGCAAGCGCCATCGGCGTAACGCGGAACCAGGCCATCAGCGCACGCTTTGCATTCGGAGTGCTTGCTGCATTACTGCTAACGCTCGGTCCCGCTTGGTTTTCCGCTGCAGCCGGCCTTCTTCTCATCGGTATTGTTCTGGAGCGTTGCGACGACGAATTCGCCCGACTCTCGCGCCAACACAGCCCGAGAAGCGATCACTATGCCCTTGTCAGCGCCAGCTTGTGCAACGCCCTGGCGTTTGTCAGCCTCGGCATTGGTATGCGGGACAGCGAACTTGGTCTCGCGGCCATCGTCATGGGATTGTTTGCCGGATTCGCGGTGGTCCTCGTTCCTTGGCTGGTCAGGCGCCTCGAAGTCATCGATGGCAGGTGCTCAAACGAATTCGCGACCTCCGCTGGCCTGGACGCAGCTGATGTGCTGCTCCTCGTGCCCTTTGCGATCTGGGCTGGGTGGGCAGAAGGTCTACTGATTGTTGCCGGCTACGGCGTGCCGACTTTTGCCAGTGCGTTGTATCTTACCCACTACAGAAAATTTACATCAAAGTGAGAATTTGGATGTCGGGCGATACGCAATCGCTCATTCAGATCTGAGGGATCCCCATCTTTGACCCAACTCCAGTTGGAGTGCTGGTCAAAAAAAGTACAGCACCGTTTTTCGCGATTCGGGCACAACCAAGAGCGGGGGCTTGGCCTGGCAGAGCGCTGCGACTAGTCGCGCGCGATCATGCGTATTACGAACCGCCTCTTGGCATTGATCAGGTCCCGCGACTGGGTCAGCATGCTGATCTGCAGCGAATCGGCGCACCACTTGAACGGCGTGTTGTTGATCGGATGTGCGGCCCACTCCGGATGGGTGCTCTTAAACCCCGGCACATCGGCGGCAGCGATGCTATTCCGGCGGAGCTGGTAGGCGAGCACCAGCAGTCGTTGCACGGCGGCGACGTCGTAAACCCGCAGCAAACAGGGTTCGGAGTTCGCCGCCGCGATATTTACCAGCAATCGGCCGATCGGGTTGAAGATCGAGAGCCACGGACGATCGATCATGTTGTCGTCGCGCCATGCCATGGGCAGCCCAGGGCAGGGTGCCGATCAGGCAGGCGAAGCGGATACGCCGATCACTGCGCGCCACGGCGCGATGAGCTGGGCGCAGCTGGAGAAGACGGCCCCGGATCAGCACCCACCCGAGCTGCCGCTCGGCGCGCGGGCCCCGCCGACCCAGGCGCGGCTGATTCGATGCGCTCCTGAGTCAAGATGACGATCGCTTGCTGCCGAGGAACCCGCAGGAGGATTCGTGTCGAGGCACCGGTCTGTGCTGCCGGCATGGACGAAGCACGTCGGGAGTGGGCGGGATTCGGGATGCCGGTCTGACGGGCTTCGGCAGGGCAGATGGTTTGAAAGTAGTGGTTTGAAAGTACGATCCGCGGCGGTCTACTCCATGTCAGATTCACTCACTCATGGTGACTGAATCACGAGTTTCGTAAACCTGCTGCGCGGCTTGGGACCGTTTCGGCTGGACCTGGAAGGTCGTTTGAATCTCCGATCCGCCGTTGACGATGTAGCTACAAGTGGCTACAATACGTCTCATGCAAACCGTCGGCGTCCGTGAACTCAAGAACAGGTTGAGCGAATATCTTCGGCGCGTGCGGCTGGGAGAGCGCGTCCTGGTCACCGATCGCGGAGAAGTCGTGGCTGAGTTGCTGCCACCCGGGCAAGGGCAGGTCGATCCGGCGGTACCGGTGGGACTTCAGGCTCTGCATAAGAGGGGCCTCCTGACGCTGGGTGCTCCGGCTGGGACAGATCTGTATCCAGCGCTGCTGCGTAAGCAGAGCGAACGTCGACGAAGCGGCGCCCAATTGCTCGACGAGGAGCGTGGCTCGCGGTGAACCTTTACGCGGAGTCGAGCGCGGTGCTGGCATGGCTCCTTGATGAGCCGACCGCACCGGCGGTACGCCGCCTGCTCGGCGAGGCCGAAGTCATCATTGCATCAGACCTGACGCTGATCGAGTGCGACCGCGTGTTGCTGCGGGCAGTGGCGCTCAAGGAACTGACGGAGGCAGAAGCCGCTGACCGTCGAGCACACCTCGTTTCCGCTGCTGCTCATTGGCAGGTCCTGCGAATCGCGGGCGAGATCGTTGATCGCGCGCGTCGGTCGTTTCCCGGCGATCCGGTCCGGACACTCGATGCCATCCATCTCGCATCGCTTCTTGTTGCGCGTTCGGCGGTCGTCGGTCTGCGGCTGTTGAGCCTCGACGAGCGCGTACGCCAAGCGGCCAAGGGGCTGGGTGTCGAAGTCGAGCCTGCCTGAGCGAGGCTGCTGTGAACCTGCGGGCAAATCGGCTGCCGAGTGGCGCTGCGAACGGATGGAGTCGTTCCGCATCCACCGTCCGGTAAAACTAGCGCGCCCCAGCACGAATTCGCTTGCACTCTCACGCGTATAGGAGCCGGCGACGATTGAGTGGACAATACTGGCAGAAACCCTCTGTTCCGTATCGAAGCCAAACGCTGACTTGCCGCACGCTGGGTTTCCGAGCTTGAGTATTGAGTGTCGTGGGCCATCATGCGACTTGCGGAGTCAGCTTAAGCCCGAGCGCCTTCACGACCCTCAAGACCGTTCCAAAACTTGGATTGCCATCAGCTGACAGCGCCTTATACAGCCCCTCGCGCGTCAGTCCCGTGTCTTTGGCCAACCGGACCATGCCATACGCCCGGGCGATGTTGCCAAGGGCGACCGCGATGAAGGTCGGATCGTCGCCAGCTTCATCCATACAGGCCTCGAGGTACGCCACCATGTCCGCCTCACTCTTGAGATAATCGGCCGTGTCGTAGCGCGAGAACGTCTCCTTAACCCGCTTTTTTTTTGTTGCCATTACTCACTCCTTCCAGTCTTCAACGATTTGGATCGCCCGTTTGATGTCGGCGGCTTGCGTCCGCTTGTCGCCGCCACACAGAATCACAACGATCATCGATGCGTGCTGAAAAAAATACACGCGATAGCCCGGACCATAAACGACCCGCATCTCACTGACGCCCGAGCCCACCGGCTTCACATCTCCGGGGTTGCCGAGCGACAGCCGATCGATGCGTGCCGCGATCCGAGACCTCGCTTGCCTAACCCGTAGATCGGATAGCCAAGCATCGAATGTCGCGGATCGGATGATTTCGCGCGCGTAGTTTGTGTAATCCATAGATTACAGTATGTAAACTATAGGTTACGGACGTCCTATCTGCTGACTGCGCCCGCCGATCGCGCTGGCGGGTCGCGATGCGAGGTTTCGAGGTCTATCGCCTAATTGTAAAACCCTTCGTCTTGCACCCTTCCGATCTCAGCCTATTCAAGCCAACATTCTTGACGGTAAATCTGGCGGTTAAAATCCATTGGGGATTCTGCTTCCAGAATTGACCGGCATAAGCGCTTCCAGTCGGCACGAAAGTCTGCAAATAAAAGGCGTTTTCGCATGTAGGGATCGCCAGGCTCATTGGAATCCCCGAAAGCTGCCGCTCGCAACTGGCCGACTTCGATCCGTTCGGTACGGTGAAGCTGCGGGATACGGGATGGGACCGAACAGGGCGACCCCGGTGATCGATCAGTCTCTATTTGCGTTTGGAATACAGAAATCTGTATCATCGATTCATGAAGACAACGCTCGACATCAACGACCAGTTGCTCGCCGACGCCAAGACGCTTGCGGCGCAGCAGCGCACCACTCTGACTCGCTTGATCGAGGAGGGGCTGCAGCTGCGCCTTCGAACTCAGGCGGCACCGCGGCGCGGCAAACTCCGCCTTGCAGTTTTCAAAGGGCGCGGAGGCCTGGCGACCGGCGTCGATCCGCTGAGCAACAAAGCGATGTTGGCGGCATTGGGCGATGACGCCTGACGTCAACGTTCTCGTCGCTGCGTCGCGCAGCGATCATCCTCACCATGGCGTCGCGCGCAGTTGGCTCGAGCAGGCCGCCGCTGCTGCGGCTTCGGGCAGCAGCTTGATATTGATGCCAATGGTGCTTGCCAGCTTCCTGCGTCTGGTGAGCAGTCCCAAGATCTTCCACGAACCCACGCCCGTCGAGGACGCCGTGGCCTTTGTCGATGCACTGCTTGCGGTTCAGGGTGTTCACCTCGCGCCGCTTGGGCCCGAGTGGACGCGTCTGCGGCAGCTTTGCATTGAAAAACAGCTCAAGGGAAACGCCGTGCCGGATGCCTGGCTTGCTGCAGCGACGATTCATCTCGGTGAGCACCTGGTGAGTTTCGATCGGGACTTCAGGAAGTTTATCGGCAGGTCGCACTTCACATTGCTCGAAGCGAACGCCGGGTAATCAGCAATCAGCATCTATCGCCTTCTATTGCCCCCGAACAAAATGTTCTGCGGTAGATGTGACGATAAAAGGTGATGCGCCCCGACTTGGAGTCACGTGACTTCAAGGTCTTACAGACGCCGGCAACTGTTGAGTGGGAGTAGGTATCGACATCAATCGGCGTCTATCCGCGTAGCCGTGAAAGGGCGAACCAGAGACGTCGTAACCAAGCCACCCATCGAGGGGGCAAAAAGCGCTCAAGAACGCGCCGCGACGATGACCCGCAGCACCAGCGGGTGATGTTGCCCGCGGCGTGAGCGGATGGCGTGGATTTCCTCCTTCACGTCATCGCAGCGCCCGAGCAAACGCAATCCGCGCATCATGCCCACCTCACTTGCGCCGAGGCGGCTGACCGGGAACACCCCCAGCCCGCGCGCAGCAAACACCGCCATCAGTGCGCTGTCTTCGAATTCGCCGACGATGCGCGGCCGCAACCCCTGGGTCTCGAACCAGCGATCTAGGGTCGGGCGCAGCGCCGAATGGCCGGTGGGCAGCAGTACCGGCAGCCGGTTCAGCGATTGCGGGAACTGCTCCACATCGGCCTTGAGCGCATGGGCGGCTGGCCCGTACCACTCCACGGTCGACTCGACCAACCGTTCGCTCGTCAGGCGCAGGTTCGGGTTGCGCGGCGCCGACTGCCCGGCCAGCACCAGGTCCAGGTGGTGCAGCGCCAACTCACCCAGCAGTTGCTCGAATTCGCCTTCGTGGCACACCAGCCGCAACGATGGCGTGGTGAGCACCGGCTCCAGTAGCGCATGCGCGGCCAGCTTGGAAATGCCGTCCGACAGGCCGACCGCCAGTCGGGCGACCTTGCCGCTGGCTGCCTCGCGCACTTCGTCTGGGATGGCCTGGCCGATCTGGAAGATCTCCTCGGCGCGGGCGAAGGCTGCCTGGCCCGCCTCGGTCATCGCCACACCGCGACCGGCCGGCTTGAGCAGTTGGTGACCCAGCGACTTCTCGAGCTCCCGCACCTGGGCGCTGATGGTCTGCACCGCCATGTCCAGCCGCTCGGCCGCTCGGGCGAAGCCGCCTTCCTTGGTGACGACCCAGAAGTAGTAAAGATGACGGTAGTTCAGCATACGGATCTAACATCGGAAAAACCGAAGTCTAGATCTTCTTGGAGCTGGTTTGTTCGAATCCCAAACTGCTGGAGACTAGCGGCTGTTTTTATCCAACCAAGACGAACCCATCATGTTCTACGCACTCAGCTGGTTTGTGATCTTCAGCCTTCTTGCACTTTGGTCGCTGGCAGCCTGGGCGGTGAATGCCGTCGGCGTTTGGACGGTCTGGAATGCAGGCGCGTTGACTGGCGCCGCATCGGGCGTCGAGGGCGTTCGTCTGCCGGAGTGGCTCGCCCCCTGGGTGTCGCCGGAGATCGCGCAGGTCATGACCTCGACGCTGTCGGGGCTGGCACCTGCTGTCGAGAGCCTGCTTCAGGCCGCGCCGGCGCTGGCCGGCGGCCTGACCACGGCGACCTGGGTGATCTGGGGCCTCGGCAGCATGCTGCTGGTCTTGCTGGGGGCAGGGCTGCATCTGCTCGTTGCGATGTGGCGCCGCCGTGGTGGCGGCGCATGACGGCAATCATGATTCTCTCGCTGGCACGACACGATGGCGGTACCGAACACGGATCTTGTGGCTGTCTGCGTGAGGCGGACCGCACTTTGGCGGGCTGAAGTTTCTAGAGACAGTGCCCGGCCATGAACATTCTGATGTTTCTCGGCGGCCTGATCCTGCTGGTCATCGGCGCCAACGCGCTGGTGCGCGGCGCGTCCAAACTGGCGCTGTCGTTCGGTATCAGCCCGCTCGTGGTCGGACTCACCATCGTCGCCTTCGGCACCAGCGCGCCCGAGGTCGCGGTGAGCGTCGGCGCCGTGCTCGACGGCAACGCCGACATCGCCATCGGCAACGTGGTGGGCAGCAACATCTTCAATGTGCTGTTCATCCTCGGCATCAGCGCCCTGATCGCGCCGCTGGTGGTCAACATCCAGCTGATCCGGCAGGAGGTGCCTATCATGCTGGGCGCGAGCCTGCTCCTGCTGGCGCTCACGCTGGATCGCCGGCTCTCGTTCATGGACGGGGGCGTACTGTTCGCTCTGCTGGTGGCCTACACCGTTTTCCTGGTCGTGCAGTCGCGCCGCGAGACCCGGGCCGCGAAGAACGAGTTCGCCAGCGCGATCCAGCCCGCCCGCGGCGGCGCCTGGGACAGTCACTGGGCAGCACAGATCGGCCTGATCTTCGCCGGCCTGGTGGCGTTGGTATTTGGCTCGGATTACCTGGTGCAGGCCTCGATCAGTTTCGCCAAGGCCATGGGCGTGAGCGACCTCGTCATCGGTCTGACCATCGTCGCCGCCGGCACCAGCATGCCCGAGGTGGCCACCAGCATTACGGCCGCGATCAAGGGCGAGCGCGACATCGCTGTAGGCAACGTCGTCGGCAGCAACACCTTCAACATCCTGGGCTGCCTCGGCTTGTCGGGGCTGGTGTCGGGCGACCTGGGCCTGGTGATGGCGTCGTCGCTGCTGGCCTTCGACATCTGGGTGATGCTGACAGTGGCCTTGGCCTACCTGACTCTGGCAGCGCAGCAGCACGACGCGCTGCAGGCCTTCTCGAGCGTGATGATGGGCTTTGTCGTACCGCTGACCTTGGTGACTCTGGTGGTGGTGGTGATCCGCCGCCCGGCCGCAGCCGGCGAGCCGTGAGCCGATGAACCCTTCCGACGGACTGCTCTCTCGTATCCCCGCCCAGCAGGAAGGCGTTGACTAGCGCGCCAGCAGCATCGTCATGTGGTGGCAAGTTCCTCTGCGCGCCGCGGCGGGAAGCTCAAGACCCTTGCCAGCATCGAGGAGCCAGCCTGTTTTGAACACGATATTGGCGACCGTTACCAGGTGGCGGTTCAGCCCGCTCGTCACCACGGCGGTGTTCCTGAAATACGAGTCCGTACTACTGAAACAGCGCTTATTGACGTGCCCGGCGAGAACGTAATAACATTGTTGATACTATGAAGGCATTACCGGTGACCGTGCGTCGGATCGGAAACTCGCTCGGTGTTGTGATTCCAAAACCCGTCCTGGCACAGGTCGGCCTGTCCGAGAAGGCTGAAATGACCGTCGAACGCGGAGCGATTGTCTTGCGCAAACCGCGAAAGGCGACGCGCTCAGGGTGGGCGGAGGCCGCGCAATCGATCGCCAAGCTGGGCGAAGATGAGCTCGTGATGGGCGAGTTCGGTAACGCGACGGATGCTGAGCTGGAGTGGTGAAGCGCGGCGAGATATGGCTCGTAGCGCTCGATCCCACGGTGGGACGTGAAATCAGGAAGTCTCGGCCTTGCATGATCGTCTCGCCGCCCGAACTCAATTTACACCTGCGCACGGCCATCGTTGCTCCGCTGACCAGCAAGGGTTTTGCAGCACCGTTTCGGGTACCGGTGACACATGCGGGAAAAAAAGGATTGATCGTGCTCGATCAAATCAGAACAGTGGACAAGGTTCGCCTAGTCAAGCGACTCGGCGCGGTCTCCGGAAAGACGCTATCGGCGGTCGCGGTCGCATTGCAGGAAGTGTTCGCCGAGTAGCAGCGGGTAGACCTTGGCGTCATCGGTGTTTGCGCCAAGATGCGCTCCCAAGCAACATTTTTTAGCGGTAACTCTGACGGTCAAAGCGTAATCAACGACGAACACGTGCTGGAAACAATTGAGCGGGAGTCAGGGGTCCCGCCGCTGATGGTGCGCCAGAGTAGCGCGAAGTTCAGCGCACAGATTCCGGGTGGAAACAGGCAATACCCGAACGGCAGTTTATTTCAGGTCAGATTGACTCACTGATGGTGACTGAATCGCGAGTTTCGTAAACTTGCTGCGCGGCCTGGCACCGCCTGAAGGCGGTAGGTGCCGCCTGGACATAATGCGTGCTCCACGACCTTGCTGAGCTTGGAGCGTGGTTAGATTTTCCTTGGCGCCCGCGATATTCGGCTCGGGGCCGTCGCGAGGGGCACGTTGGCGATCGTCTTGGCCTGTTCCGTCCGTAGTAGCTATTCTAGCTACCATGAAAAGCGTTACCGCCCTGGAAGCAAAAAACGGATTCGGCGCAGTGCTGGAGGCCGCCCAGCGCCAGCCCGTCAGCATTACGCGCAACGGCCGCCCCTCGGTAGTGGTGATTTCCGCAGAGAGCTACGCCCGTCGGCAACGTATGGCGCGCCAACGACTGCGCTAGGCCATGCAGCGCGCCGGCGAACACGCGGCCGCTCAGGGCATGACCGAGGGCGCGTTGGACCAGCTGCTCGCGGATGAAAGCTGAAAGGCTGGTCATCGACAGCAATGTCTGGATTGCTGCGCTGATCTCGCCCGCCGGAACAGCGCGTCGGCTGGTGGATGCTGTGCTGGACAACGACATCGACATCCTGATGTCGGAAGCGACGTTTACTGAGCTGGTGTCACGTCTGGATCGACCCAAGTTTGATCGGTACCGCGAACCTGAGGCCTGGAACTTGTTCCTGTCCGAACTGGTGGAACTGGCGCTCTGGCACGAGGATGCCGGAACAGCGACCGGCATCTTCCGTGATGCTGACGACGACAAGTTTCTCGCGCTCGCTGCGACCGGGCAGGCCGACGCGATCATCAGCGGTGACGGCGATCTGCTGGAGCTGGTGGCCCATGAGGGCATTCCGGTTCTCACGCCGGCGCAGTTTCTGCGGCAGCTGCGCAGCCAGTAGCGCTGAGCCAGGCAAAAGTGGCGAAGCCACGAATGCCAGCGCATCTCTCGTGCTCTATCGCCACCGCCACCGCCACCGCCACCGCCATCGATCAGCCCATCTGCCAGGACGCACGCGATTTGGCGTGCCGATGTCGATCATTCGCCGCGTAGCCTGCGGGGTCCCTGTCAGGTTTCGGCACGCGCCTCATGCTCGCCGCCGCCCGTGCGCAGCGGCCACGCGCACCACCGTTCATCGATCCGCCGGGCTATGCGCGGCATCAACCCGAGACGCCGCTGCTGTATCGCCTCGTCGAGCAACACTATGCAGACTTCCGTGAACTTCGGGGGCGGGAAGGTCGGTCGTTACCTGACCATGTGCAGCAGGAGTTCGACGCTTACCTGAAGTGCGGGCGACTGGAGGAAGGATTCCTGCGCGTGCGCTGCGGCAGTTGCCATGCCGAGAAGCGGGTGGCGTTCAGCTGCAAGAAGCGCGGCTTCTGCCCTTCCTGCGGTGGTCGCGGCGCATGGCCGAGACGGCTGCACTGCTCGCTGATGAAGTGCTGCCAGAACGCCCGTTGCGACAATGGGTGCTGTCGCTCCCCATTGCCTTACGGTTTCTGCTGGCGACGGATCCGGATTCGCTGACGCTGGTATTGCGCACCGTCTACCGCGCGATCGCGGGCTTCCTGCTGAAGAAGGCAGGCCTGACTCGTGCCACAGGCCACCCCGGCGCGGTGACGCTGATCCAGCGCTTTGGCTCCGCGCTGAACCTCAACATTCACTTTCACATGATCTTTCTCGACGGGGTGTATCTGCCTGTCAGCGCGGCCTCATCGAGCGCGACATGGAGAACGCCTGGCTGGCCACGCAGGGAGCGGAAGGTCCGCTGGATGATCTGATCGGCCACTCGATTACCTACTGGATCGCAGTGGGCCCGCGCGCCGGACAGAAGCTGTTCACGCTGCAGACCGTACCGGCCACAGCAGAAGAGGCCGAGCAGCAGGGCGATAGCCGAGGTGCTGCGAGTGCCGGGGGATTCTCGCTGCATGCGGGCCTCGACATCGAGCCGCAACAGCGCGCCAAGCTCGAACGGCTGTGCCGCTACGTGAGCCGGCCGCCGATGGCCGAGGAACGACTGGCGCTGAGTGCATC
>ENA-ORBV01001516-ORBV01001516.1-microbial-mat-metagenome-genome-assembly--contig:-NODE-1516-length-51407-cov-5.504520_pt1 | contig 51407 bp, 33 predicted proteins | sample MGYA00237777_ERZ505514 | MGnify/ENA primary metagenome ERZ505514 (study PRJEB26160, sample SAMN06269048) | microbial mat metagenome | isolation source: Oligotrophic lake microbial mat | place... | reverse complement strand
TTTCAAGCAGAAGACGGCATACGAGATTCGCCTTAGTCTCGTGGGCTCGGAGATGTGTATAAGAGACAGGTACAGCCACCGGTGAGCACCGACGGTGAGGCTGCGCTCGACACGCAGGGTGGCATCATCACCAATGCCGAGGGCGTGATGGTGGCCATCGGCGCCGGCGGCCTCGACGCTCCCGCCACGGTCAAGGTCACGACCGTGCTCGAGGACGACCTGTCACTGGCCCTGCCCAGCAACCAGGAAACCGGCGAGACCACGTTCAACTACCTGGGCGCGTTTGACCTCGAGGTCGACGGCGGCAACCTGACCGCGCCGATCCAGATCGCGGTGCCGGTGAACGGAGGCTACACGCCGGGCGAGACGGTATATTTCTTCCAGAACACGAACCAGCCGGTCGGACCGAACGGCGAACGCATCGACGTGTGGACCATCATGGATTCGGGTACCGTCGGCGAGGATGGCATGGCGCGCACCGCGTCGCCGCCCTTCCCGGGCATGTCGAACCGGGGCTCGGTGCTGATCGCCCGTTCGGCGCAGCCGCTGGGCATCATCCGCATCGACATGGGCTATGTGTTCGGTGTCATGGCGGCCATGGTCGGCACGCTGGGCATCTGCGCCACTGGCGGCCTGGCCGGTGCAGCCGTGGGCATCGGTCTGGCCGGCCTGTATGCCGGCCTGCTGGTGCTGCCCATCGCCTACCAGCAGGTCAACATCAAGATCTGGCGCGAATGGGCCGGCAACGTGCAGGGTTTCGACCTGGACGTGAACATGCCCGAGGGCGCGCCCTTCCTCAATGTGCTGGCCGAGGTGCCGCCGGTTCCGACCACGACCAACTTCACCGAGCCGCTGATCACCGGCCTGCAGACCACGGTGGCGGACGGCGGCGACGTCACGCTCGAGATCAACGGGCTGAACTTCACGCACGCCACCGAATCGCCAGGCATGACGATCCTGGACACCCGTGTCGGCTTCGTCATGGGCGGCTACACCGAGTATGTCGAAGGCAGCGATTACACCAGCGCCGACGAAGCGTCCGGCAAAATCACGCTCAAGGTCCCGACCTCGGTACTGCTGGGCATGAGCGACATCGTCGTGCAGCGCAAGACGATAGAGCCGCTGAGCGGGTCGCAGAGCTGGATCAGCTCCATCGGCACGTCCCGGGTCGACAACAAGGGCGGCTACGGTTTCGTCGGCCGGCAGAATGAACTGGCCATCCTCGACACCGCCCGTCCCGACGAACCGCTGGTGCGGGAAAAGATCACCAAGGTGCTCAACCTGGTCAGCAACGGCGCCGGCGTCGGCAGTGTGCTCGACACCGTGGCGACCAAGGACTTCTCCCGCGTCTTCGTGGCCACGAACCGGGGCGTCAGCGTGGTCGACGCGTTCACGCTGCAGCAATTCGACACGGACCTGTCCACCGCGGGCATCGACAGCATCGTGATCCCCGGCGGCGTCACCGCGCTGGCAATCGACGCATCCGAACGTTACCTGTACGCTGCAGGCCTGGGCAAGATCTACGTGATCGACCTGGAAATGGGTTCGGACCAGTTCCACCAGGTCGCGCAGACCATTGCCGTCGAGGCGCCGGACCAGGGCCGCATCAACGACCTGGTCGTCAACGCCGACGGCACCCGGCTGTTCGTTGCGGTGCCGGTGACGTCGATGTTCGGCGTCAACGGCTGGGTGCAGGGTCAGAACCAGCCCGGCCACCTGGTGGTCATCAACGTCGACGAGAAGGACAAGCCCGGCCCCAACCAGTCCAACGGCAACAGTTGGCGTGAGGTGATCGGCACCTTCGACACCGGCATCGAGACCTACGGCCTGGCCGCATCCGGCGACCCGACGCTGCTGATGGTCACGTCGCGACTGCAGCTGCAAAAAGGCCTGCAGGCGATCAAGATCACGAACAACTCGGCGACGGGCTTCGACGTCAAGCTCACGACCATCAACCTCAAGCTCAACAAGGAGCATGTCTTCGTCAAGTATTTCGGCGGCGGCTACTTCGGCAGCGGCTTTGCGTCGCGCTCGACGAGCCAGATCCACGATCTGGACGTGCGCAATGCGTCGGCGGTCGTGATCGCCCCCGACCTGAGTTATGCCTTCGTCACCGACTGGTACCTGCCGCGCATGTACTACCACAGCGACTACGTGCTCGCCTTCGACATCGAAGAATTGCACAAGACCGGCTCCAAGATCGGCCTCATCAAGGACCCGTTCAACCTGAAGAACCTGCCCGACAGCGGCACGATCGTGGCCGCCACGTCACCGATCCCGATGTCCTTCCTCAGCGAGGTCGCGCTCGACGCCACCGGCAAGAAGCTCTATGCCAACTTCCGCGGTGCCGGCAACATTGCAGTCTACGACGTCGAGGGCATGATCGCGCGCTCCGAGTCCTCGTTGTCCTACACAGGCCCGCTGGAATGGGACCGCTTCCCGCTCGACCACAACTGGGCCGACCTGGCCAGCGGCACCAGCATCAACCTGGCGCCGATCGACATCGAGCGCTACAGCCGCGGACTGTCGCTGCAGTCGATCAACGTCCTGAACCTGATCGCCCCGACCGGCTTCGTGGACACCACCGGCACCGGCAGCGACGCGCTGGTATTCGAATGGGAAGTCGACACCGACCTGCTGGGAGGCAATCCGGGCGACGTCTACACGTCGCGCCTGGTCGTCAGCTCGCAGGCACCCGGCAATGGCCTGTGGCCCGACGACGACTGGCGCGAACGACCCGAAGACGGTGTGCTGAGCTACCTGGGCGCCGACTTCGTCAACGACCCCGACCTGGCGGACGACGACGACACCAATCCGGGGCGCATCCTGACCAGCCCGTTCTCGCTGCTGGTGGGCAAGAAATACAAGGCCACGGCCACGGCCGGCGGCATCCAGTTCACGCTGGCGGGCGACTCCGGCAATACCAAGCGCACCATCGTCGAACTGGATGCCACGGTGCGCAAGGCACTGACCGCCGGGCAGCTGTACCACTGGGGCGTGTACCTGGAGCACAGCGGCGAAGACACCAACATCTTCCAGGCTGGCACGTTCCGCGCGCAGGCGGTTGCCAGCACCGCCACCTACAGTGGCGTCACCGTGCTGACGCACGGCTTCCAGCTCAGCCTGTCGTCGTCGTTCAACAACCAGGGTCAGTTCAAGCAGCCGGACGCATTCATGCAAATGGCGCGGATGATCGTCGACGCCGCCGGTGGCGGCGTCGTGCTGGCATACGACAAATTGTCCGGCCTGTGGGTCGACCGCTCGGTCTGGAACGGTTATGGACCGCCACCGCTGTCGGCGCTGGCCGGCAGCGTCATCCAGAGCGGCAAAGCCGTCGTGCTGGTCTCCGACTGGCATGTCGAATCCGACATCAGCGACTCCGGCTTCTCGGAGGCCGCCGCCGATGCCCTGTACGCCTCGCTGGTCGATCTGGACAAGCAGGTCGGCGGCATATTCACCTCGCCGCTGCACTTCATCGGCCACAGCCGCGGCACGGTGGTCAACAGCGAAATCATCCAGCGGCTGGGGGCCAACGGCAAGGTGACGTCCGGCATCCACATGACGACGCTCGATCCGCATGACTTCGACCAGAAGTCGCTCGATGTACCGCTCGGCACCGCTCTGGAGAAGGTGGAGCAGTTGCTGACGTTGGCCCAGGCCGGTTATGTGGTCGGTGGCATCGTCGCGCCGGTCACCGCACCGGCGGCGATCATCGCCATCACCCGGTTGCAGAACATCAAGTCCAAGATCGAGTGGGCGCGGGACACGGCAGAAATGCTGGGTATTGCGCTCAACATCCCGTACGGCGACTTCAAGGACCCGGACGTGCGGATCTGGGACAACGTCGGTTTCTCGGATAACTACTACCAGACCGCGGCCTCTGAACCCGAGGAATCCGGTCCGATCGTCACCGCAACGCCCAACGGCCGGCCGCTGGACCCGGCGCCCAGCGCCGTGCCCGGCAACCCATCGGCGCCCAAGACCTACAACCAGAGCGAATCGGCGGCCGACATCGACATGCTGCTGGACCAGATCGCCGGTTTCGGATTCGAGGATTTCTCGTTCATCGGCGGTCTGCCCAGCGGCTTCGGCGGCCCGCACAGCCGTGTCTGGCAATGGTATGCCGGCACCATCAACACCGGGGTGCTCGAATTCCAGGACATGCCGATCTGGCGCAGCGCCGGCGACCAGGGCCTGGCCACCGAGATCCTGAACGTGATCGCGCTGCCCAACGCCCATTACAGCGACCAGGCCTGGTACGCCAGCAACCCGTACCGGATCGTCGGCGGCAACGGCCGCAACCTGTATACCCAGCAGCCGTCGAACCTGGCCAGCGACATCCACGAGGGTATTACCGTCGGCTGGTATTTCAGCAGCCTGGGTGGCGGCAGCAGCTACCAACCCGACCGCGGTGGAGCGACCACCCCCTACGCAACCGACAACACCGAGGTCAACAAGCCGGCAGACCCGGTGCCCACGGTATTCAATGGCGACTTCGAGAATGGCCTGCGGCAATCGCTGTATGCCCGTGCCACCGGGTCAGATGACAAGGGACGGTTCCCGTTCTCTTATGAATTGCCCGGATGGTCATTCCATGGCGGGGAAGGATTCAGCGTCAACAACGGTTTCCAGATTGGCGGCTTCTCGCTGCCGGACGTCGACTTCACCGGCCTGTTCGTTTTCGAAACCAACCCCAGCCAGCTGGTGGTCGACTTCTTCAAGAAGACCGCCGATTTCGTTGCCGGCAAGGCGGTGGAAATGCTGGCCGCCCATGTCAAATTCGAGGCCTTCGGCCTGCCCAAGCCGCCTGGAACGCCGGGCGCGCCGGAAACATCGGAACCCGGTTATGCCGAGCTGTACAACCAGTTCTTCGGCGAGAACACGCTGGGCGCCGATATCCTGGACAGCGCGGGCAAGCTTTACACCTTGTTCGAAGGCCTGGTGTCGCAATACGCCGGCTTGGTCATCGACGATGTGACCATCGCCGACTTCAAGCTCGCCGACCTGTTCGAACTCGATCCCGAGAAAAAGGCGGCGATCCCGAAGAACGTATCGGAATTCAAGTCTTTCCTGGTCGGCGCGATCGAGGCGATGCTCAAGTCGGCCTGGAGTCCGCAAAGCGACTACGCGCTGTTGATGGGTGGCGCCAACATCCTGAAGGACCTGGTGTTTGCCGCCGGCTCGCCCTGGATTCCGCCGGCACTGGCGGATGTGTCCGAATCCATCAGCGACGTGGTCATCGACACGCTGGTCAATTTCGACACCATCACCCACAACCGGCTGCATATTCCTGCCGACAAGCCGTATCTGGCATTCGAGGTGCTGGCGCCGTTCATGTTCACCGACGACGGCTCGATGAAGATCACCTTCAAGGGTGCGGGAGCCGATGCCGGCCTGGCGCCGGTGTCGATCGACGTCAAGCTGACGCAGCAGGGCTTCATGAAGAAGCAGACCTATTCGGTGGCGGTGCCGGACCAGTACAAGGACAAGATCGCAACGATCTCGTTCACAAAGGAAAAATCCGAAGGCAAGACCGGGCTGCCGTGGACGGTGGCAGACGCGACGGTCGACCTGGCATCGAGCTTCAGCCAGCTGATGTTCCTGGACGACATCCGTCTGACCGACAGCGCGATCGACATCACCGTCAATTCGCCAATCGACGAAAACGGCACCGCGACGGCCACCTTCACGTTGCTGGGCCCGCTCGACGCAGCGCAGGCAACCGTGCTCGACATCGACTGGGGTGATGGCCAAAGCCAGAGTGTCACCTTGCCGGCCGGCACCAACAGCACCACGCTGTCGCACTTCTTTCCGGACGACAACCCCAGCGGAACCACGCAGGACACCTACACCATCCACGCGAACTCCAGCAACACGGTCGCAGGGGGCTCCAAGGCGCTCGTGGTGCGCAACGTCGCACCCGGCTTCACGATGCTGCAGCTCAGCAGCCAGAACATCATGGAGGCCGACGAGGTCACATTGACTGGGCATTTCACCGACATTGGTACGCAGGACAGCTTCAGCATCGTGATCGACTGGGGCGACGGCGAAACCACCACGCTGACCAATCTGGGCACCGACAGCGGCGCAGGAATCGACTTCAGCGCCACCCATACCTTTGCGGACGACCATCCGGCTACCGGCACCGCGCAGGACGAGCTGCAGGTCACGGTCACCGTCTACGATGACGACAACGGACAGGATGTCGGCCAGCTACCGATCACCGTCAACAACGTCGCGCCGACCTTCACCAGCCTGGTACTCAGCGAAACCGAGATCGACGAAGACAACCGCGTGACGCTGGACGGAGAATTCGACGACCCGGGCATCCGCGACACCTACACGCTGGAGATCGACTGGGGCGATGGCACGGTGCAGACCCACACCATCGCCGCGCAGCCCAGCGGCCACGGCAGCTTCAGCTACGAACACCAGTACGTCGACGACGACCCGGACACAGGGACACCGTTCGACCTGCTCGACGTCAAGGTCAAACTGGTCGATGACGATACCGGCGAGGCCAGCAGTACGCTGCCGATCAGGGTCAACAACGTGGCACCCGAATTCGGCAGCGTCACGCTCACGCCCAACCCGCTGGACGAGGGCGGCGAGGTCACGCTGGCGGGCGACTTCACCGACCCGGGTGACGACACGTTCACCATCGAAGTCGACTGGGGTGACGGCAACGTCGAGACCTTCAACCTGGACGATGTGGGCAGCTTCAGCGAAGGCTCCGGCCAGTTCAGCATCCCCCATGCCTATGCCGATGACGAGGCTCCAGGCGACGACGACATCTTCGAGGTCAGCTTCCGGTTGATCGACGACGACACCGGCGAGGCCAGCGACACAGCGCAGGTCACTGTCAACAACCTGCCGCCCACGCTGGAAAACCTGTCGCTGGACAACGCCGTCATCGACGAAGGCGACAGCGTCACGCTGAGCATGGACCTGGACGATCCCGGCGTCGACGACGTATTGACGGTCGAGATCGATTGGGGTGACGGCAGCATCGACATCTACCCGGTGGGCACCGCGCCGCTGGGCTTCGAGGCCAGCCACACCTATGTGGACGACGATCCGAGCGGTACCGGCAGCGACACCTATGCCATCACGGTCACGGTCATCGATGACGACGACGACACGGTGACGGCGGGCACACAGGTCACGGTCAACAACGTGGCGCCGCAAGACCTGGACGCGGGACCGAACCAGAATCTGGCCCTGGGCATCACCGGGATCACGACCACCGTACTGGATGTGTCGTTCGACGATCCCGGACTGGCCGACACGTCTCAGATTGCCTGGGCCGTGACGACCCCATTGGGTGGATTGATCCAGAATGCCAACCAGTCATTCGTGCTGACGCTCAACGAGCCTGGCATCTGGAACGCCACGGTGACGGTCACCGACGACGACGGCGGTTCGGCCAGCACCAGCGTCAGCATTTTGGCCGAGCCGACCATCATCGAGCCGCCCGACTATCCCGTCGTGCCAATCGACCCGTTCGACGAGGGCGACACCGTCAGCATGAACGTCGTGTTGCAAGGCAGCTTCGGCGCCAGCGCCTACAAACTCAGGGTCAACTGGGGTGACGGCACGATCGAGAACGTGACGGCGAGCAGCGGCACCAACACGCTGACCCATGTCTACGAAGATGACCGGCCGGACCCAGAGCCGAACCAATACACCGCAACGGTGCAGCTGATCAACAGCCAGTTCACCCAGTCGTTCCATGTGCATCCGCTGCACAGCCAGGTGTTCCTGGTCGAGAACGTGGACCCGACGCCCTCGTTCACCTGGCAGTCGCTGGGCAATGGCGTGGTTCAGCTGAACGGCGTGATCGCCGATCCGGGTACGCTGGACACCCATGCCATCGAATGGAGCATCGGCGGCAACGTGGTCACCAGCACGTTGACGCCCCAGTTCACCTTCACCGCGCCAGTGACCGTCAGCCTGACCGTGACCGATGACGATCTGGGTTCGGGCACGATCAGCCAGTTCATTCCGAACCCGATCACCGGCACCGCGGGCGGCGCGTCAACCACGGCCGGGACGCAACTCAATCCACGGCTGCTCGCATTGCAGAAACACGTGGTGAGCGGGTTGTGGCGTGCCACGGGCGCCGACGCCGACGCGCTGGCATCGGTGCGGATCATGCTGGCGGACCTGCCGGGCAGCGAACTGGCAAACACGGTGCTTGGCGACACACCGGTCATCACCGTCGACGTCGATGCCGCCGGCCGGGGCTGGTATGTCGACGTCACGCCGCAGCCGGACGAAATCTTCTCCGGCATGGACCTGGTCACGGTACTGGCGCATGAACTCGGCCATGTGCTGGGCCTGCACCATGCGACTGCAAACCACGCCCTGGGCAGTGTGATGAGTCCCTACCTGGAGGCTGGCGTGCGCCGCCTGCCGAAGACCGGTGATCTGCTGCTGACCAGCGCCGACCCGGCCGCGATGGGCGAGCTGTCGCAAAGCGGCGCCGGTATCGTCAATGGCAGCTTCTCGGTGTCGGACCCGGGCGCTTCAAACCATGGCTGGATCGGCCGCGGCGACGCCAGCATCGTTGCAGGCGAAGCGGTGCTGGCGGAACAGGGGCAATTCCTGTCCGGTTTCGAGCAGACCTTCCTGATCCCGGACAACGCGATCCGGCTGAGTTTCACGATCCGTGACCTGGACCTGCTCGCCAACGCCAGCGGACCGGTCGATGCGTTCGAGATGGCACTGCTCGATGCCGGCGGCCAGAGCCTGATCGGCCTGGCGCCTCTGGCCAATACCGATGCGGCGCTGAACATACAGACCGGTGGCGCCGTGTATGCGGCCGGCAAGATCACCATCGCCGGCCTGGCCAATCGCAACGGCGGCCTGCTCGATCTGTCCGCACCGATACGGGTCGACGTCGACCTCGCCGGCATCGCCGCCGGCACCGCCGCAACCTTGTACTTCGATCTGCTGGGCATGGGCAGCCGCCTGAGCAGCGCCATCATCGACGACGTGCGCATCGTCACCGGCGACGGCGGCAACCAGCCGCCGATTGCCGAAGACGACAGTGCCACGGTCGACGAAAACGCGGTGGTGGTGATCGCCGTGCTGGCCAATGACACCGATGCGCAAGGCGACCCGCTGACCACCCGCATCGTCACCGGCCCCGCACACGGTAGCCTGGAGCTGCTGGCCGACGGCAGTTACCGCTACACGCCCGAGGCCGACTTCCATGGCAAAGACGGTTTCAGCTACATCGCCAACGACGGCGAGTTCGACAGCACACTGGCCACGGTGACGATCACCGTTCAACCGGTCAACGATGCGCCGACGGCCGTCGACCACATTTACACCACGGACGAAGACACCACGTTGGACGTTGCCGCGATCGGTGTTCTGGTGGGTGTCATCGATCCGGACGGCGGCCCCGCGCAAGCCGTCCTGGTGGACGGCCCGCAACACGGCGACCTGACGTTGCTGGCCGACGGCAGCTTCATCTATACGCCCGATGCCAACTACCACGGGCAAGACGGCTTCACGTATACGGTCAACGACGGACTGGCCGATAGCAACGTCGCAACGGTGCAGATCACCATCGACCCCGTCAACGACCTGCCCACGCTCGAGACACTGGACGATGTCGACCTGGACGAAGGACAGACGCTGGACCTGACGGCCATCGCGCACGACGTCGACGGCGACGACGACGTGAGCTTCGAACTGCTGCAAGCGCCCGATGGAGCCGCCATCGACGCCAACGGGCGTATCTTGTGGACTGCGCTCGACGGCGATGCGTCCGCGCAGTTCACCGTGCGCGTCAGCGATCCGTCCGGCGCGCAGGCCACACGCAGCTTCACCGCCCGGGTGGCCAACGTGCCGCCGATGCTGGGTCTGGCCGGCCCGCCGACAGCGAGCCAGGGTTTCGCCTATACCGTGTTGCTGGACCAGGCCGATCCGGGCGACGACACCATCACCGAATGGGTCATCGACTGGGGCGACGGCAGCGAGAGCATTGTGGCCGGTGACGCGACGCAGGCCAGCCATGTCTACGACACCCGCCTCGGGCCGACCCGCATCCAGGCGCTGGCGCGCGACGAAGACGGCGACTGGGCGGGCCCACTGCTGGACATCGACGTGATTGCAATGCCGCTGCAGGTGCTGAGCTTCACGCCGGACTGCGATGGCTTCAGCGTGCGATTCAACCAGGCATTCGACCAGGACCAACTCAATCTGTTCGGCAACGGACGGATGCCGGGGGATGTCGTGTTGCAGGGCGCGGCCAGCGGCATCATCGACGGCTCGCTGTTGATCGATGCCGACGGCATGGGTTTCAGTTTCCTCAAGACCGGCACGCCTTTGCGTGCGGACAGCTACACCGTCACCATCAAGAGCGGCCCCACCGCGCTGACCAGCGCCAGTGGTGACCTCGACGGCAATGGTGACGGTACCGCTGGCGACGACTTCACGGCGGTCCGCAGCATCAATCCGCCCACGCAGATCAAACTGGGCCTGCCCGACTTCATGCGCGGCCCGGGCCAGGCGGTGGATGTGCCGATAGCCGCGGGCGCGGGCCTGCCGGTGACATTGACCAGCGAAGGCGACGTGCGCAGCCTGCAGTTCGAGATCCGTTATGACGCGGCACTGCTGCAGCTCGTCGACGCCAGTGGCGGCGCCGGCCTGCCAGCCGGCGCCACGCTGGACGTGGACCTGAGCGTGCCGGGCCTGGCGCGCATCAGCATCACGAGCCCGACCCTGTTGCCCGCGGGCGCACTCCAGCTGGTCAATCTGAGCGCGATGGTGCCGTTCGATGCGACCTACAAGGCCAGGCATCGGGTCGACATCGCCGCCGTCACGATCAACGACCAGCTGGTCGAATGCGCTGACGACGACGCACTGCACATCGTCGGTTACATCGGCGACGCCAACGGCAACATGACGTACGAGCTCGAGGATGTGCAGATGATCCAGCGCACGGCGATCCGGCTGAACACCGGCTTTGCAGCCTGGGACGACCTCAGCCCGCTGATCATCGCCGACATCGATGGCAACGGCGTCATCACCACCATCGATGCGTCGCGGGTGTACCAGGAACTCTCGGGTTACAACAGTGCACTGATCCCCGACATCCCGAGCCCCGAGGCCTTCCGCATCGCCGCCGAACAACGCGCGGCACACCAACAACAACAGCCGCCGGCGCCCGCCAGCGCATCGCCGCAGCAGGCGCAAGGCAGCTCCGCCAGCGGAGGCGGCACCGCCGCGGCGCGGCTGCCCGGCACCGACACCTCGAGCGGCACAACGGCACCCGCCGTGCGTTTCAACAACGGCCTGCTCGACTTCGGCATCGGCAAACCGGTGAACAGCAACGATTGGCTGGTGAGCTGGGTTGCCGGCACGAGCAAATCCGCGAACGGCAACGATTGGAAGGTAATATTGCCATAATCGCCATCCGCATCGCCGCGCACCCTGATTTCAGGGCTTGCGGCAGCCCGGCTTAGCTGGTGAAATGGATTGGCAATCTCGCAACAACCGATGATGGGGAACAAAATCCATGGCGACTGACAAGGAACCAACCAAGAAGACCGCACCGACGGCAGCACCTGCTGGTGCCGCGGGGCCGCGCGTCAAGTGGAATGTCGAGCACCTCAAAAGTTCCTACGTGAATTTCGCCAACGCCAATTCCACCCGCGAGGAAGTGGTGCTGAACTTCGGCCTGAACAACAGCTGGGACCGCAGCCAGCCCGAGGTCGAGATCGAACTGGCCCATCGCCTCGTGATGAGCCCGTTTGCCGCCAAGCGGTTGTCGGAGCTGCTCGCCAAGCTGATGACGGAATACGAGTCGCGGCACGGCGAGCTCAAATAAATCACCCGCTGGTTGTCGCCAGCGCAGGCCGACAGGCTTCTGGCGCTGTGATGGTGCCTTTTCGGCACGCGGGCCCGGCGCCAGCCGGTCCCGTCCGCTGCGACCATTGTTCAACGGCCAGGAGCTGATCGATGCTGTCGCGCAATGAGCCCTTCACACCGCACCAGGCGGCCAACGAGCCGACGGCCGGGCGCGCCGTCGCCCTCGATCCCTGGGCTGCGCTGGCCCAGGCGCGCACCGCCGAGCAGTTGTGTCAAGCCTGGCTTCCGGTGTTGTGCGGCATGTTGCCGCATGCGCACAGCGGGCTGATCCTGCTGCAGGACGCCGACGGCAGTTATGCCCCGGCCGCCGTCTGGCCCGGGCAGACCGACCTGAGCCATCTCGGCGATGTGGCCCAGGAGGCGCTGGTCAAGCGCCAGGGCGTGGTGCGGCGCGATACCGGCAAGCCGACCCAGTTCGCCTATCCGCTCGACGGCGGCGGCCGGCTGTTCGGTGCGGTGGTGCTCGAACTGCACGGCAGCGCGGACGATGCGCTGAACCACGCGATGCGCATGTTGCATTGGGGCGTGGGCTGGCTGATGGACCTGCACAACCGGCGTCAGCTGGGCGCGCAGGAAACGCGACTGGCGCGTTCGAGTTTCCTGTTCGACCTGGCACTGGCGGCGCTGGCGGAAACCGACTCGCACAAGGCTTCGCTGGCCATCGTGAACCGGCTGGCGCAGCAATTCGGCTGCCACCAGGTCCAGTTGGGCCTGGAAAAAGGCAAGACGGTGCAGGTCAGTGCGGTCTCGCACTCGGCCACGTTCGACGAGAAGACCAATCTGGTCAACCTGGCCGCCGTGGCCATGAACGAGGCCTTCGACCAGCGCGCCACCGTCGTCGTGCCCGAACCCGAAGAGGGCGCGACACTGATCACCGCGGCGCTGCGCCACTACGGCAGCGAGAGCGGCAGCGCGGCCTTGTGCGCCGTGCCGCTGGAGGCCGCCGACCGGGTGGTCGCAATCTGGCTGCTCGAGCGCGACACGCCGTTCACCCGCGACGAATGCGAGGCCCTCGAGACCCTGGCGCTGACCATGGCCCCGATCGTCGAACTCAAGCTGACCGCCGAGGAAAACCTGCTGCGCCACGGCCGACGCAGCTGGCAGACCCTGCTGCGCCGTACCACCGACACCTCGCGCCCTGGCATCAAATTGCTGGTGGTGCTCGCTGCGCTGCTGATCCTGTTCCTGGCGCTGTATCCAGCCGACTACCGCGTCGCGTCCCAGGCGGTGGTCGAAGGCGCGATCCAGCGTGTTGCGGTGGCACCGTTCCAGGGCTACATCCGGCAGGCGCCGGCGCGCGCGGGCGACATCGTGAAAAAAGGCCAGGTGCTGGCGGTGCTCGAGGACAAGGACCTGCGGCTGGAGCGGGTGCGCTGGGAGTCCGAACTCGAGGTTGCGGTGCGCAAGGAACGCGAAGCCATGGCCAAGGCCGACCGCGTCGCGTTGCGGCTGGCCTCGGCACAAGCCAACCAGGCCCGGGCCCAACTCGACCTGACACTGGAAAAACTCAGCCGCGTCGAAGTGGTGGCGCCGTTCGATGGCGTCGTGATGCGCGGCGACTTGTCACAGGAACTCGGCTCGCCCGTCGAGCAGGGCAAGGTGTTGTTCGAGCTCGCGCCGCTCGACGCCTGGCGCGTGATCCTGAAGATCGACGAACGCGACATCGCGCAGGTCAGGCTCGGCGAACCCGGCGAACTGGTGCTGACCAGCCTGCCTGGCCTGGCCTACCCATTGACCGTCAAGCGCATCACGCCGGTATCCGTGGCCGAGGACGGCCGCAACTTTTTCCGCGTCGAGGCCGAACTGACCGACAAGGCCGAGCAAGGCCCGGTCCCGATGCGCCCCGGCATGGAGGGCGTCGCCAAGGTCAGCGCCGGCGAACGCAGCCTGCTGTGGATCTGGACCCACCGCTTCACCGACTGGCTGCGCCTCAAGGCCTGGCAGTGGATGTTGTGATGGCCGCTGCCGTGCCATGCCTGCTGTTGTGCGTTGGCGCTGGCGCGCTTGGCGGCAGGCATGAGGCGGCGTGGCGCGGAAACCTGAAACCCGCCACGAGGAAAGGAAAGACCGAGACCGAGGCCGGGGCCATGGACCGATGGCTACGCTCCGCGGGCTGTCGTGGCCCTCACGCTACAACGCGCACTGCGCCATGCGGCTGAACCACCAAGATGTCCGCCGAAACCAGCGCCCTGCTGTCGACCAACTGGTACCGGGTCGAGCACCTCAAGCCGCGGCTGCGCGGCCATGTGCGTATTCACCGCCATGCCTACCGCGGCGCGGTCTGGTACGTGATGGAGGACCGGATCGCCGGCAAGTACCACCGCTTCAATCCCGCCTCGCACCAGGTCATCAGCCTGATGGACGGCAAGCGCGACATGGCGGCGATCTGGAAACGCCTGACCGCCCAGCTGGCCGACGACACGCCGGCGCAGGAAGAGGTGATCAAGCTGCTGGGCCAGCTGCACGGCTCGGACCTGGTGCAGTGCGACGTGGATCCCGACGTGGCCGAGTTGTTCGAACGCCGCACGAAGGAAAAGCGCCGCAAGTTCATGAGCCGCTTCATGAACCCGATCTCGCTGCGTTTTCCGCTCTGGGACCCGGACCGGGTGCTGGTCAAGATCGTGGCCTGGATGCGCCCGCTGCTCGGCGGCTGGGGTCTGGCGATCTGGCTGGCCGTGGTGTTGCCGGCACTGGCACTGGTGCCTTCATACTGGCCCGACCTGACCGAAAACTTCGGCGAGCAGATGCTGGCCTTCGACAACCTGCTGATCATGGCGGTGGTGTTTCCGCTGGTCAAGGCCTGCCACGAAATGGGCCACGGCATCGCCACCCGCATGCGCGGCGGCGAGGTGCACGAGATGGGCATCATGCTGCTGGTGTTTTTCCCGATCCCCTACGTCGAAGCCTCGAGCTCGTCGGCCTTCGTCAGGAAGACCGACCGCATGCTGGTCGGCGCCGCCGGCATGTTGACCGAGCTGTTCATCGCGGCGTTGGCCTTCTACCTGTGGATCATCCTCGAGCCCGGCCTGGCGCGATCGCTGACCTACAACGCGATCGTGCTGGCCAGCGTGACCACGCTGCTGTTCAACGCCAACCCGCTGCTGCGTTACGACGGGTATTACGTGCTGGCCGACTGGGTGGAGATTCCCAACCTGGGCAGCCGCGCCAACAAGCATTGGCAATACCTGGCCGAGCGCTACCTGTTCGGCGTCAAGCAGGCCGAGCCACCACCGGCGACGCCTGGCGAGCGCCGCTGGTTCCTGGGTTACGCCCCGCTGGCCTTCGCATACCGCATGTTCGTGTTGTTCGGCATTGCGGTCTTCGTGGCGCAGCAGTATTTCTTCCTCGGCGTGTTGCTCGCGTTGTGGGGGCTCATCGCCAGCCTGGGCGTGCCGATCTACAAGGGCATCGCGGCGGTCATGAACGGGCCGCAATACGCGGCGCGCAGCCTGCGCGTGCGCACCGTGCTGCTGGCCGGCATCGGCCTGATCGTGGTGCTGCTGTTCGTCGTGCCACTGCCGCGCCACACCCATGCCGAAGGCGTTGTCTGGCTGCCCGAGCAGGCCTTGCTGCGGGCCGGCGGCAGCGGCTTCATCACCGAGGTCACGGCGCGCGCCTTCGCGACCGTCGAACCCGGCCAAATGGTGGTGCAAAGCCACGACCCGGCGCTGCACTCGGGCATCGCCGGGCAACGCGCCAAGCTGGAGGAGGCACATGCGCGGTACGACGCCGCCTGGGGCGTGCAGCCAGCCCAGGCCGGACAACTCGAGGAAGACATGCGGCGTGAACAGGCAGCGCTGGACCGGCTGCTCGACGAGGCAGCGCAGCTGTCGCTGCGCGCTTCGGCCAGCGGCACGCTGCTGATCGAGCAACCACAGGATATGCCCGGGCGTTTCGTCAAGAAGGGCGAAGTGGTGGGTTACGTGGTGGGCCAATACACGCCGCTGGTGCGCGTCGTCGTAGGCCAGTCGCAGGTCGATCTGGTGCGCGCGGCCACCCACGACGTCGAGATCCGCCTGCCGCAGGACATCACGACCATACAGTCCGCTCGGCTGGTGCGCGAAGTGCCCAAGGCCGGCAAGGAGCTGCCCAGCCCGGCGCTCGGCCAATCCGGTGGCGGCTTGATCGCGATGGATCCGCGCGACGAAAAAGGAACCACGTCGCTGGAGTCGCTGTTCGAGTTCGAGCTGCAGCTTGCGCGCGACGTGCCGGCCAATTTCATCGGCAGTCGCGTTTACGTGCGGTTCGCGCATCCCGACGAGCCGGTCGGCATTCGTATCTGGCAATCGGTGCGCCGGCTGTTCCTGTCGCAGTTCCATGTCTAGCCTGGCACAGGTCGAACGCGCGCACAGCGTCTATCCGGAGCGGCTGGACCGCAAGGAAAACGCGCTCGACGGCTGGACCCGCAAGGTGGTGGGCAGCCTCTGGCATGCGGTGCGGCCACTGCGCGCGCGGCTGGCCGGTTTGGCGCGCGAGGCGACACGGCAGGAACGGGCAGTCCACGCTTTGTCGGACGAACAGATCCGCCAGGACATGCGCCGGGTCGCGCGCGACGCGCTCGATGAGCCGGTTGCGACCGCACGGGCCTTTGCGCTGGTGCGCGAGGCCTGTGCACGCACGCTGGGCAAACGTCCGTTCGACGTGCAGCTGATGGGCGCCGCCGCCTTGTTCGCCGGCAAGCTGGCGGAAATGCAGACTGGCGAAGGCAAGACCTTGACCGCCGCGCTGGCTGCATGCATCGCCGGCGTGGCCGGGCTGCCGGTGCATGTGGTGACAGTCAACGACTACCTGGCCGAACGTGACGCCCTGGAAATGGGCCCGCTCTACGCCTACTTCGGCCTTACCACCGGCATCATCATTACCGGCCTGTCGCTGCCACAGCGCGGCGCCGCCTATGCCTGCCATGTGACCTACTGCACCAACAAGGAGCTGGTGTTTGACTACCTGAAGGACCGGGTCACGGCCGGCGGCCGGGCCAGCCGCGCCCAGCTGCGGATGCGTTCGCACGTGGGCCCCGGCCAGGGCCATGCGCTGCTGCTGCGCGGACTGCATTTCGCCATCGTCGACGAGGCCGACAGCGTGCTGATCGACGAGGCCCGCACGCCGCTGATCCTGGCCGAGAAAGGCGAGAGCCCGGGCGACCCGGCCCTGTACAGCCAGGCGCTGGCGCTGGCCAGCCAGCTCGAGCCGGGCCGCGACTTCGAACTGATCATTGCACGGCGCGAACTGCACCTCTCGCACGCCGGACGCGCACGGCTGGCCGACATGTGCGCCGATCTCGGCCCAGCCTGGACCGCAGCCCACGGGCGCGAACACTTGGTGTCGCAGGCGCTGCGCGCACTGCACCTGTTCCAGCGCGACCAGCACTACCTGCTGGCCGACGACAAGGTGCACATCATCGACGAATACACCGGCCGCATCCTGCCTGGGCGCACCTGGGAGCAAGGCCTGCACCAGCTCATCGAGGCCAAGGAAGGTTGCCCGCTGTCGGAGCACAACCGCACGCTGGCGCGCATCACCTACCAGCGCTTCTTCCGGCGCTACCTGCGCCTGTCGGGCATGACCGGCACCGCGCGCGAGGTGCGTCACGAAATCTGGGCCGTGTATGCGCTGGAGACCATCGCCATTCCCACCAACCGCCCTTGTATCCGAACCATGGCGCCGACGCGGTGCTGCGCCACCGAAGACGACAAATGGCGGGCGGTCGCTCAGGAGGTGCAGCGTGTGCGCCAGACCGGTCGCGCCGTGCTGATCGGCTCGCGTTCGGTCGAGGCGTCCGAACATCTGTCGCACGCCTTGACACGCGCGGGCATCGAACACCGGGTGCTCAATGCACGCCAGGACGCCGGCGAATCCGAGGTCGTGGCGCAGGCCGGCCTGGCCGGTACCGTCACGGTGGCCACCAACATGGCCGGCCGTGGCACGGACATCCATCTGGGCGAGGGCGTTGCGGCAGCGGGCGGCCTGTGTGTCGTGTTGACCGAGTTCCACGACTCGCCGCGCATCGACCGCCAGCTGATCGGACGTTGTGCGCGCCAAGGCGACGCGGGCAGCGCAGTGGCCATCGTCGCCCTCGACGACACGGTGTTACGCGAGCACGGCGGACAACTGCATCGGCTGCTGCGGCGCCTGTTCCCCGCAGGGCCGCCAGCGTTCTGGGTCGAGCGGCTGCGCCACCATGTGCAGCGCCGCGCGCAGGCCATTCATGCGCGTACCCGGCGCGATACCCTCAAGCAGGATCAGAACCTCGATACCATGTTGGCATTCGCCGGGAACCAGATATGAACGTCAAACCGATCGCCGCCGTCGCGCTGCTGACCTTGCTCGTGACGGCCGGCCCCGCCCGTGCCCTCGACGGGGAATACCAGTGCCTGATCGAGCCCTACCGCCGGATCGAGATCCGCAGCTCAGTGGAGGCGTTGATCGATCAGGTACTCGTGCAGCGCGGCAGTAGCGTGCGCAAGGGCGAGCGCCTGGTCGAGCTGCAGTCCGGCGTCGAGCAGGCGGCGCTGGACTCGGCCCGGTTCCGTGCCGTGATGGAAGGCAACCTGCGTTCAGCCGAAGCGCGGGTCGACTATGCGCGCGACAAGCTGCGTCGGCGTGAAGAACTGAGCCGGCAAAACTTCGTCTCGTCGCAGGAACGCGACGATGCAGCGGCCGAACTGCGGGTCGCGCAAGCCGAGTTGCTCGAGGCGCGGGACAACCGGCAGCTGTCGGTGCTCGAGAGCAAGCGGCTGGAAGAGCAGCTGCGCCAGCGCACCTTGCTCAGCCCGTTCGACGGCGTGGTCACTGAAGTCCAGCAGCACCCGGGCGAACTGGCGCAGACCGGGGAGAGCGCGCGGCCGATCCTGAAGATGGCGCAGGTGCATCCACTGCGTGTCGAGGTGGTGCTGCCGGTGGCGCTGTACAACCGGGTCAAGGCCGGCGCCGCGGCCGAAGTCGAGGCCGAGGCGCCGACCAAGGGCCGCTTCAAGGCCACGGTGCAGATCGTCGACCGGGTCGTCGACTCGGCCAGCGGCACCTTCGGCGTGCGCCTGGAACTGCCCAATCCGTCTGGCAACATGCCGGCCGGCGTCAAGTGCAAGGTGCGTTTTCGATAGGACAAACCCGCACAGGCCCGACCCCGTCAGCGCGTGGAGCCAAGCCCGATGGGCTCGGGTGCGATCATCACGATGCGGGTGAACAGCCGGTCGTACAACGGATCGCGCGGATACTTGCCCGTGAGCGGGTCGCAGTTGGTCGCGAAAGCTGCGTCCAGTTCGGCCCAGTCGTTGGCATCCAGCATTTTTTCAGCGGCCGGAAGAATCTCCCTTTCTTCCAGGTGCATGTGGTCCAGGTAAAAGCGCACATAACCGCGCGCTGATGCCTCGAAGGGCTGGCGCCGCGAGTCGCCCAGCAGCTCCCAGGCCAGCAGTTGGTGCTGCAGATCGCGCACCGCGCCTTCACCTCGATCGTGATCCTGTTCCAGTTGCGCGATGGCGGCACCCGTTTGCGGAGCCGCGCGCGCCACCTTGGGAAACAGCAGCTCGGACTCCTTGGGATGGTGCAGCCGCTCGGGAAATTCGTCGATGTAGAACAACATCGCGCGCAACACATCGAAATACCGGTCTGCGGCGTCGCCGGGGCCACGCTCCACCATCATGAGCAGCGAGCGCAACATGGCCGCCAAGGCCGCATGTTCGTCACGGATGATGCGGATGCTTTCGTGTGTCATGACAACCCCTTCGCTGGTAGAGAAACATCACCTAGCTTCGCACCCGGCGGCGCAGAAAGAATTGATCCATGTCAGGTTCTCGCCAGACACCATGCGGCGCCAGTGCGATGTCGCTGCTGCACGGCCCATGGTACAAACGGCGTCCACCCGTGTGCGGGCGACCCTTGGAGGATGTGGCGTGAAACTGAAGATGGCAAAGAATTCGCTGTTCGCGATCCTGTTGCGGTCGCCGTGGTGGATCAGCTTCGCCGTCGTGGCACTTTTCGCGCTCGCTTCGAGTGCCTTGCTGCCGCCTAAATACGTGGTGTTCGGCCTGATGGGGGCGATCCCGTTCCTGGTCATCGGTTGCATCGCGGCCTACCGGCAGATCCGTGCGCCCAGCACCCGTAGCGTCGCACAGACGCTGGAGCGCGCCGGTTCGATGCCGTGGCGCGACTTCCGCGAAACGCTCGAGCAGGCCTACCGGGCGCAGGGGTTCAGCGTGACCCTGCTCGACGGGCAGGCGGCAGACCTGCAACTCACACGCGGTGCGCAGACCACACTCGTTGCGGCCAAACGCTGGAAGGCAGCCAGCCACGGCGTGGAGCCGCTGCGCGCGCTGGACAAGGCGCGCAGCGCGCTCGATGCCAGTCAGGGCGTCTACATCACGCTGGGCGAGGTCAACGACACGGCCCGGCGCTTCGCCGACAAGAACGCCATCGCCCTGGTCAGCGGGGTTGCGCTGGCGCAGTTGCTGGGCAAGTTGCGCTGAGATCGCCCCCAACCCTGGCTTCGCCAGGCCCCCCGAGGGGGTGCGAGGAAACTTGGGAGCGGCCCGGCGTTTCCTCATGATCGCCCCCAGCCCTGGCTTCGCCAGGCCCCCCGAGGGGGTGCGAGGAAACTTGGGAGCGGCCCGGCGTTTCGTCAGGAGGCAATGCCGGTCAGGTCATGTCGATACGCCGGGCCATGTCGATATGGGGTACCCCCGCTTCGTCATAGGGCTCGCCGATCGGCACGAAGCCGAGATGGGTATAAAAGCCCTGCGCACTGCACTGCGACTGCAGCAGCACCCGCGTATCGCCTCGTTCGCCCGCCAGTTCCATCAGCGCCTGCATTGCAACCCGGCCGAACCCGGTGGATCGCATGGCCCGGCTGACCACCACGCGCGCGATGCGCGCCAGTTGCGGGCCCTCCTGCACCAGCCGCGCTGTCGCCAGCGGCTGACCCATGCGGTTGCGCACCAGCGCGTGCACCGCGTTGTCGTCCTGCGCATCGCGGTCCAGGCCATGACCGATACCCAGTTCCTCGACGAACACCTCTCGCCGCAATGCCGATGCCTGATCGCCCAGTTCGGCCCAGCCGCCGACCCGGAGTTCGATCGTGGAGGCACCGGCCTCGTACGACTGCAGCATCTGGCGCAGCCGATCGGGCACCGGGCTCGATGTCTGCGTCGCCGGATCGGCGAACACATAGACCAGTTCGCCGGAGACCAGCAGACGGTCATCCCGGAAGATGCCGGCCTGGAACAGCATGGACGAGTTGCCAATACGCCCGCACCGGACGCCGACGTCCAGCAGGTCGTCGAGACGCGCCGAGCCATGGTATTCGAGCGTGGATTTCTTGACGTATAAATCACCGCCCAGCAGGGCCGGGATCATCTCGTACGCTATTGCCATCGCGCGCCAGTATTCTGTGAACGCAGTGTCGATGTACATCAGGTAGTGCGGATTGAAGACGATGCGCTGCTGATCCACCTCGGCCCAGCGCACCCGCAGCCGGTGGATCAGTCGGAATTGGTTTCGGGCGAGTTCGGTCATGGCACTTGGGCGACAGCCGCGCCGCGCGCACGCGCGCTGCGCATTCGTGTTCTTGCTACAGTGACATTCTGATCCTATACCGGTAACTTCATCATGGCCTTCATCAATTACGTGACACAGATCCAGTTCGAACCCGGCGCGCTGCAGCTGCTGCGCCAGGAGTGCGAACGCATCGGCATGCGCCGCCCGCTGATCGTGACCGATCCCGGTATCAAGGCAGCCGGCATCCTGCAGCAGGCGCGCGATGCCCTGCCCGGCATGGACCCGGCGGTCTACGACCAGACGCCGTCCAATCCGACCGAAGCGGCGGTGCGCGAGGCTACCCACGTGTTCCACGACCGGTCCTGCGACGGTCTGATCGCGCTCGGCGGCGGATCGGCGATCGATTGCGCCAAGGGCGTCGCGATCGCGGCGCGCCATGAGGGGCCGCTCAAGACCTATGCCACCATCGAGGGCGGTTCACCTCGTATCACCGAACGTTGCGTACCGCTGATCGCCATTCCCACCACCAGTGGCACCGGCAGCGAGGTCGCGCGTGGCGCCATCCTGATACTGGACGACGGACGCAAGCTCGGTTTCCACTCCTGGCACCTGGTGCCGCGGGCGGCGATCTGCGATCCGGACCTGACCCTGGGACTGCCACCGCGGCTGACCGCGGCCACCGGCATGGACGCGGTGGCGCATTGCATGGAGACCTTCATGGCGCCGGCCTTCAACCCGCCTGCGGACGGCATCGCGCTCGACGGTCTGGAGCGGGCCTGGAACCATATCGAACGCGCCACCCGTGACGGCAGCGACCGTGAAGCGCGGCTCAACATGATGAGCGCCTCGATGCAAGGCGCCATGGCGTTCCAGAAAGGACTGGGCTGCGTGCACTCGCTCAGTCACAGCCTGGGCGGGATCGATCCGCGTCTGCACCATGGCACGCTCAACGCGGTGTTTCTGCCCGCGGTCGTGCAGTTCAACGCCGCCGCGGAGTCGATCCGCAAGGAAAAACGGCTGGCGCGCATGGCGCATGCGATGGGATTGTCGTCGGCCGATACGATCGGGCAGGCGATCACGGACATGAACCGGCGCCTGGGCTTGCCCGGAGGCCTGGCCGCGATGGGTGTGCGCCAGGAGCAGTTCGAGGCCGTCATCGACGGCGCCATGGCCGACCACTGCCACAAGACCAACCCCCGCATCGCCACTCGCGACGACTACCGGGCCATGCTGCGGCAGTCGATGTAGCCACCTCTCCGAGCGGCCATGCCGCGCCCGTCACGGTGCACGGCCGGCGATGGCGCGCGCAACGTGGACAGAAGTCACGCCAAAGTCAGGTCGACGCGGCCGTCCGGTCCGGCCGCACCGGCATTTGCGCAGCAATATGGGTCGTGCCGCGCTGGCGCGCCAGCGTCACCTGGCGCTGGCGCTCGCTCAGTGCTCCGCGCCGGTCCTCATCGAGCGACGCGTGGCAATGCGCACAGGAAACACCTTCTTCGTACAGCGGCGAGGCCATGTCGTCGGCGCCCAGAGGACGCCGGCAGGACCGGCATAGCTGCAATGTTCCCGGGGCCAGGCCATGGCCGACCGACACCCGCTCGTCGAACACGAAACACTGGCCCTGCCACAGGCTGTCCTGGGGCGGCACAGACTCCAGGTACTTGAGAATGCCGCCCTGCAGGTGGTAGACCTCGTCGAAGCCGCGCAACCGCAGCAAAGCGGTCGACTTTTCGCAGCGGATGCCGCCGGTGCAGAACATCGCCACACGCGGCCGCTTTCCGTCGCGTTGCGCCAGCAATCCTCCGTCCCGGGATTGTTCGTCGAGCCATTGTGGCAGCGCCGAGAAACTGCGCGTACGCGGATCGACGGCACCCTCGAAACTGCCGACGGCGACCTCGTAATCGTTGCGTGTGTCGATCACCACGACATCGGGCTCCTGGATCAATGCATTCCACTGCTGCGGGGCCACGTAGCGGCCGGCCATGGCCGCCGGGCGCAGTCCAGGCACCTGCATGGTCACGATTTCGGCCTTGAGCCGGACCTTCATCCGGTGAAATGGCGGCTCGTCGGCCCACGACTCCTTGTGCTCCAGATCGGCCAGGCGTGCGTCGCTGCGAAGCCAGGCCAGCACCGCCTGCACACCATCTGGCTTACCGGCGATCGTTCCATTGATGCCTTCGGCGGCCAGCAGCAACGTGCCCTTGACCTCGTGCTCGCGGCACACCGCCAACAATGGCGCCTGCCAGCGGGCATGGTCTGGCAGTTCGACAAATTTGTACAGGGTGGCGGTCAGGTATCGGGACATGGGTCAGAGGCAAACAGACATGCGCTCCAGTGGCGCAGCCGCCATTGTCGCCGCTGCGCTGGCGCCGGTCATGCCCGCCGCGGGCCCCCGGTCACAGCGGCTGCAACGCATGCAGGTCAGGGGCCTGTACCCAGCCTGCGAATTCCTCGGCCAACTGCACACTGGCGCTGGCGGCCGCGCTCCAGTCCCGGATCCGCGCGGGCAGGTCATGGCCGTAATGGATGAAGTCGTTGCGGTCAGTCAGTTTGCCCCGAGGCAACCGGGCCACCCACTGCGGGTCGGGCGCGAGCAACAGCAGGTTGTCCAGAAACCGGGTCGGCTTGTGGCGCCACTTCAGGCCCTTGTCCAGCCAGCCGGGCACGACGGCGAGTCACGCACCCATGGCCTTGCGGTGCATCGTGTTGGTCAGGAAGGCGCCGAGGTAACCGATCGGCGTGCGCACGCGATGCTCGCGCCCCAGCAGATGGCGCCCGCGCGCCGTCACCACGTGCAAGCGGTAGCGCGGATGGGTCAGCACCTCGCTGACCCGTTGTCCGTAAAACGCCTGCAGGTTGCGTGCGAACGATTCGCTCACCTGCTCCGCCGTGGGACGCGACTGGCCGGGTTCCAGAGCGTAGTCCTGGCGAATGTAGTCATGCTCGAGCCGCTCGAACGCTGCAACGCAGTGGTCCAGGCAGGCCGTGGCCATGCGCCAGGCTGCGATCGACACACCGACCAGGTCCACCGGCGTGTCAGCCTGCGGCAACCATTGACCGAACAGCCAGCGGTCGAGCGGGCGCAGGATCAATCCCTTGGGCCCACCCGCCGCGCCCGCGATGGTGCGGATATCTTCTGGCCGCAGACCGTTGTTGCGGATATGCCGCAGCGCAGCCGGTCCGGCATACAGACGCAGCGCCTGCATGGGGTGCTCTCAAGCCAGATGTTGGCTGGCCCAGTCGATCGGATCCTGCTGCAGCACCATGTCGATGTCCAGCGCCAGCACCTCGCCCACCGGACCCGGAAATGTCACTGCCATCTCACGCTGGTTCAAGCCGCCGAGCTTGCAGCGCGCGCGCCACACCGCCAGGTGCAGCACACCGGCCAGCGGCTCATAGGCGTCGTCCATGAACGGCAGGTCCTGATGCGCAATCGCGTCCACGATGGCCTCGGGAAACATCCACTGCCGTGCGTAACCGGACCCGACCTGCGCATGGTCGAAGCCGAAATGCCTGCGTTCGGCACGTGCCCGGCGTACATCGAGCGCCGACACCTCGCGGTCCAGGGCCGCCATCTCGGCCGGCATCGCCATGCGCATGGCCAATTCGCCGATGAAATGGATCAGGCCGGCCGTGAATGCGGCCTGCTGGTTCTGCCGCACCACGCCGGCCAGCGACCGCGAGACCTTGGCCACGTCCAGGCTGAAGTCCCAGTAGGACTGCAGGTTGACTCCGGGAACGGCCTTGACCGACGCCTTGCTGGCAGCGGCCGTGGCCATCGTACGCACATGGCTCAGCCCGACCACGGCCAGCGATTCCGGCACGCTGCGCACCTGCCCTGCCAGACGGAAGAAACCCGAGTTGGAAACCTGCAGCAGACGCGTTGCCAGCGCCGGGTCGGTGCTGATCAGCTGGGAAATCTTTTTCAGGTCGGGTTGCTCGCGCTCGAGCTCACTGAGCAGCAGGGCCACGACCTTGGGGATACTGGGCAGGACGAACTGTGACGACAACAAGTCACACAACAACATGGGGCTGGGGCTCCAGACAGGACCGTCAGTAAAACCCGGATTATCGGCCGACAGCCGCCAACACCCGCAGCCCCGTCCTGCCGGCCCTTCGTCAGCCCCTGAGCCGCGCAAACGCCGACGCCATCGCCGTGGAGGCCGGCGCCGTTGGCGCCGCATGGTTTACGCTGGTGCCGCGCTGGACAGGATCGACGGCAGCGCGCCGCGCTGGTAGCGGCGTGCCCAGCTTCATCGTCAGCGAAATGCGCTTGCGCGCCAGATCGACCTCCAGCACCTGGACCCTGACGATGGCACCGGTCTTGACCACCTCGCGCGCGTCGTTGACGAAGCGCTCGCTGAGCTGGCTGACGTGGACGAGTCCGTCCTGGTGCACGCCCAGATCGACGAAGGCACCGAACGCCGCCACGTTGCTGACCGTGCCTTCGAGCACCATGCCCTCGCGCAGGTCCGCGATGTCCAGCACGTTATCGTTGAGCTTGGCGGCACGAAACTCCGGACGCGGGTCACGCCCGGTTTTTTCCAGCTCGACCAGAATGTCGCGCACCGTCGGCACACCGAAGCTGGCGTCGGCGAACAGGTCCGGACGCAGACCGGACAATGTCGCGCCACGGCCCATCAGCTCTGCAACCGGCAGCCGGGTGTGACGCAGGATCTTTTCCACCACCGGATACGTCTCCGGATGGACGCCGGTCATGTCCAGCGGGTTGTCACCGCCGCGAATGCGCAGGAAACCAGCGCTTTGCTCGAAGGTCTTGGCGCCCAGCCCGGTGACCTGCATCAATTGCGCCCGGTTGCGGAAACTGCCGTTCGTATCACGCCAACGCACCACGGACGCGGCCACGCTGGGCGACAGGCCCGAGACCCGGCGCAATAGCGGCACGCTGGCCGTATTGAGGTCGACACCAACCGCGTTCACGCAATCCTCGACCACCGCGTCCAGGCTGCGCGCCAGCTCGCCCTGGTTCACGTCGTGCTGGTACTGGCCGACACCGATCGACTTGGGATCGATCTTGACCAGCTCGGCCAGCGGATCCTGCAGCCGCCGCGCGATGCTGGCGGCGCCGCGCAGACTGACATCGACACCGGGCATTTCCTGCGACGCGAACGCACTGGCCGAATAAACCGAGGCGCCGGCCTCGCTGACGACGACCTTCTCCGGCACCAGCGGTCGGCTGGCTGGATCGGCCACCTGGGCCGCTCGCGAGAGCTGGCTGATCAGGTCGGCCGCCAGACGGTCGGTCTCGCGGCTGGCTGTGCCGTTGCCGATGGCAATCAGCGTCACGCCATGGCGCAGGCACAAGTGGCGCAGCTGGTGCAAGGAGCCATCCCAGTCCTTGCGCGGTTCATGCGGATAAATCGTCGCGGTGTCCACCAGCTTGCCGTTGCAATCGACCACTGCCACCTTGCAGCCGGTGCGGATGCCCGGATCCAGACCCAGTACCACGCGTGGCCCGGCCGGAGCGGCCAGCAGCAAGTCACGCAGGTTGTCGGCGAAGATCTTGATCGCGGTGGCCTCGGCCGACTCGCGCAAGCGCGAAAACAGATCGCGTTCGGTTGACAGACTGAGCTTGACGCGCCAGGTCCAGGTCACGCATTTGGCGATGAAGTCGTCCGCCGCGCGGCGTTGGTGGCGCCAGCCGAGGTGCTGGCCGATGCGGATCTCGGCCAGCGCACTGGACCCGGCGCCCGGCGTTGCGGGCGCCGGGTCAGGCTGCGGCAATGCCAGCCGCACGTCCAGCACTTCCAGTGCCCGGCCGCGGAACACCGCCAGCGCGCGGTGCGACGGCACACGGGCGATCGGCTCCCGGTAGTCGAAATAGTCGCGGAACTTGGCCACGTCCGGGTTCAGCGCATCCTTGCCGCTGCGCAGGCCACTGGCCAGCTGGCCGCTGTCCCACAACCACTCGCGCAGTGCCCGCACCAGCGCGGGCTGCTCGGCCCAGCGTTCGCTCAGGATGTCGCGCACGCCATCGAGCACCGCCTGGACGCTCGAAAAATCGGGTCGTTTATCCGCGCCGTCGATGGGGGCCTGGTGCGCGACAACGAAGGCCCTGGCTTCATCCAGCGGTACCCGCGTCGGATCCTGCAACAGCCGATCTGCCAACGGCTGGAGGCCGGCCTCCCGGGCCAGCTCGCCCTTGGTGCGGCGTTTGAGCTTGAACGGAAGGTACAAGTCTTCCAGCTCCTGCTTGGTCGCAGCCGCGAGCAGGGCCAGGCGCAATGCGGGCGTGAGTTTGCCTTGCTCCTCGATTGTGGCCAGGATGCTGGCACAACGCTCCTGCAATTGGCGCAGGTAGGCCAGCCGTGCATCGATCTCGCGCAAGGCCACATCGTCCAATCCTGCGGTGGCCTCCTTGCGGTACCGGGCCACAAACGGAACCGTGGCGCCGCCGTCAAGCAGATCCACGGCGGCCTGAACCTGGGCCTCGCGCACGCCCAGTTCCTGGGCCATGCGGCGGACGATGGCTGACATGGTGTTCCTTCATGCGTAAGTTCTGCCCACCAGTTATCGACCCAGGCGCAGCGGGCACCAAGGCGGCGAGTGTGCCATAACCCGGCAGGGCGACCGCCGGGTCCGACCTGTCTGCGGAGGTAACAAAATATGATCGGTCTTCAAGCCAATGCGGCGCTGCGCGCCAGTTGCCTGCTGGTGACAGGGGCCTGGGTTTGCGGCACGGTCGCGGCCGCGAGTTGCCAGGCCCAATCCGGCGCCAGCGTGACCCCAGTCGTCGAGCTTTACACATCGCAGGGCTGCAGTTCGTGTCCGCCGGCGGATCGATGGTTGTCGCAGTTGCGCCCGGGCGCCGGGGCGCCGGGCGAGGCCGTTCTGCAGGCCTTCCACGTCGCCTATTGGGACTACATCGGCTGGCCCGACCCATTCGCTGCGCCGGCGCACACCACGCGCCAGCGCCAGATCGCGGCCTGGAACGGGCTGCGCGGCATCTACACCCCCCAGGTCGTGCTCGATGGACGGGACTGGCGCCAGTGGCGCGGCGCGGGCGCGCGACTGCCGTCAACGGCTGGCCCTGCCGGCGCCGTGATCCAGCTGTCCCGACGCGCGATGGACCATTTCGAGGCCACGGTCACGATCAAGGCCGATGGCCCGAAGTCGTGGGCCGCTTACTGGACGGTGACTGAAAATGCGCACCGGACCAACGTGGCAGCCGGGGAAAACGCAGGCGAGACGTTGCGCAACGATCATGTGGTGCGGCAATACACGGTTGCCGGGCAATACCCCAGCCGGGCGGAGGCGCCGCAGGCCCTGGTGCTGCATGCCGTTGCGGCGCCAGCCGGTCACGAACGGCGCATCAACCTGGTGGTGTTCGATCCGCGCAACGGACACACGATCCAGGCCCTGTCGCTGGCCTGTCGCCAGCCGTAACTCGCCCTGGCAACACCGGCGCGGACGCAGCGAACAAGGTCCGCGCGGGGACGGGCTTGTCAGGAGACTTCCTACAGGCGGTCTAGACAAACGGTGACTTCGCAGGCGCCAGACCGAAGACTACATTTGTTTACATAGGCTTTGTTGCCTGTCCTGAGTGTCTATCACCCCTTTTGTCCAGAGGATGCCGCCATCATGATCCAACCCTCACTTCACCCAGCGCCTCCACGCCACATCCCGGTTGCCAACCTGCCCCCGGCGGTTCTGCACGAGGAGGACACCGGGATGGCGCAGGAGCGACTGCCATTTACCGTGCGGGTGGTGTGCAACGACGACGACCTGTCCAAGGCTGTGTGCATCCGCGCTGCCGCTTATGGCCGCCACATGCCGGAATTCGGCGAGAAGTTGCGCACGCCGGAAATCATCGACAGCGAGCCAGGGGTCGCCGTGCTGCTGGCCGAATCCAAGCTCGACGGAACACCGATGGGCACGCTGCGGATCCAGAACAACGCCCACATGCCACTGAAGGTCGAGCAATCGGTCACCTTGCATCGCTGGTTGCGGGATCGGCCACTGGCCGAGGTCAGCCGCCTGGGCATCGTGAGTGGCAGTATCGGGCGTCTGGTCAAGATCGTGCTGATCAAGGCTGCGTTCCAGTATTGCGAACAGGACGGCATCGACTGGGCCATCGTTGCCGCGCGTACCCCGCTCGACAAGCAATATGACCAGTTGATGTTCGAGGATCTGTACCCGGAACAGGGCTTCATTCCGATGCGCCACGGCAACAATATCCCGCATCGCGTGCTGGGGTTCGAGATCGACACCGGCGCCCGGCGCTGGACCGAAGCCCAACACCCGTTGCTGAAGTTCTTCGTGCATACCCACCACAGCGACATCGACGTGGGTGTCGAGCGCAAAATGAGCTTTGGCGGCCTTTTCCCCGAAGCGGCGATGCTGCGGGTGACGCCGCCACTCGGTCGGCGTCCTGTTTGATTAGCACAACAAACTCCCTGTTCAGGTCGTTGTGGGCGGCCAAAGGACGTGATAGCGTTTTGGTTTGCCACTGGGTACGCGTAGACTGATGCCAGTTTGAAACGGTTTGCAGGTCTACAAGGACGCATGGCTGCGCGCATCGGGTTTCGCGACAATTGGCTCTGGCCCCGCCTCGGCGCGGGACTGGATTCCCTTTTGCGCGCCCTATCGATCTACATCGTGCCGGTTGCGATCGCTGTGGCGTCGATTGCCGCATTGATATTGTGGGATGACCAGTATTCCGGCACAGGCTCGCAGCCGATTCAACTGCAGGTGTTGCTCGACGAATCAGCTAGCCTGAACGCTGTGCAGGCAGCGAATCGGCTCGAGAAACTGCCGCCCGTGTCGCGTTTCGACACCAAGCGCTCGGAAAACCCGGTCTGGTTCACTTTCGCAATCCCGCCCGACGCCTCGAGCCGCAATACGACGGTCGAGTTTCCTTCCCGCCATGCCTCCACGATCGCCTGCTGGGACCGCAGTGGCATGACACCGCTGGGCGAGGCGACCCGTCGTGCATCCAAGGGGCGGCTGTCGCTGGCCAAAGCTGGTTTTGCGCTGCAACTGGACCAGGGCGCTGCTGCGGCCGCCGCGGTGTGCCGAGCCAGCTTCATCGGACCAGCCACACTCAGTGCGGCCTTTTGGCGCACCGAGGACTGGCGGCAATCGATCAACGAATTTCACCGCAACTCGGGACTGCTCGACGGTGGCCTGATCGTGCTGGCCGTGTTCGTCCTGATGACCGCCTGGATCAATCGGCAGATCCTGTATGTGTTGTTTGCCGCCTGGCTGGTGCTGACCTTGCGCATGAGTGCGATTTCGGCGGGTTGGGACATTCAGTGGCTGGGTCACAGTGTGCCGGCGGCTTGGTTGCAGACCAGCCGCGCCCTGACCGTGTCGGTCTACGGGCTGCTGACGCTCACGCTGTATCGCACGTTGTTCCACGAGGACCTGGCAAAGACCCGCTACGACAGGCCGCTGCAGGTGGTGCAGTGGGTCTGCCTGCCATTCATCGTGGCGTCGTTGCTGCTGCCCTACAAGGTGTGGCTGCCGATGATGTGGGCGGTGACCGGTTTCGGCCTGTCCTTGATGGCGGTGAGCCTGATCAACATCCTGACCCGGACCCAGTCTCGGGTTGCCATGTGGTACGGCGCGTCGCTGGGCGTCACTTTCCTGTCGGGCCTGACCGAGATTCTGGCTGCGGTGTCGGGCATCAAGGAGTTCGTGGTCGCCACCAATTTCGTCACCGTGGCCTTGTCATCGAGCCTGCTGGCCGCGCTCGCGATCGCCGAACAGATGCGCATGGAGCATCAGCAGCGCGTGAAGGTGCAGGCTGAACTGGAACACAATTTCAACGCCATGCCGATCGGCCTGTTCACCCTGGACCTGCAGGGCCGCTTCATCAGTGCCAATCCAGCCTTGCGTGCCATGCTGGGCGATCAGGTCCTGACGCCTGGGCGCAACACCTGGCAGCTTTATTTCGACCAGGGCGCATGGACGCAGTTGCACCATTTCGTCTACAGCCAGGTCGATGGCGAACTCGAGATCAAGGGCAAGAAGACGCCGGACCATGGCGGGCAGCGCAAGTATCTGGTCAAGGCGACGCAGGCCAACGAGCGGATCGAAGGTTCGTTGCAGGACATCACCGAGAAGGCCCGCGCGTCCGAGGATCTCAATTTCCTGGCCTACAACGATCCGCTGACCAAGGTGCTCAATCGCCGCGGCATCGAGAACGCGTTCCAGGAAGCCAGTGCCAGCTCGCCCAAGGCCCGGCCATTCGCATTGGCCTACCTCGACCTGGACCGTTTCAAGCTCATCAACGACCTGTACGGCCACGGTGCCGGCGACGAGGTATTGCAACAGGTGTGCAAACGGATCACCGACGTCGTGTCCGGATCGATCCGGGTCGGGCGCGTGGGTGGCGACGAGTTTGTCGTCGTGCTGCCCGACACCAAGATGCCCCTGGCCACCCTGGTGTGCCAGGGTATCGTGCGCAACATCGGCAGCACGCCATTTCGCGTGGGCGACAAGGCGTTCACGGTGCGGGGCTCCGTCGGCCTGATCGAGGTCATGCCGGGTACCTCGATCAAGGATGCCTTGTCCACCGGCGACCGTGCCTGCCGTGACGCCAAGCGCGGCCACCATGACGGATTGGTCGTATACGACCGGCATGCCGATGCATTCCTCCAGCACGAGGCCGAACTGCGCCTGGTTGAGGTGTTGTCGTCGAGCGCGGCCACTGACGGCCTGTACCTGGACATGCAACCGATCATGTCGCTCAAGGCGCCCAATGATTCTCTCAACTTCGAGGTGTTGCTGCGCATGCGCGACAGCGACGGATTGCCGGTGCGCACTGATCGCCTGATTTCGGCGGCCGAAAACTGTGGCCGTATGGGCGTGATCGACCGCTGGGTGATGTCGACCACGCTGGCATGGCTCAGCGAGCACCAGCGCCACCTGACGAACACCCGGTTTGTTTGCATGAACCTGAGCGGCGCATCGCTCAATGACGAGAAGTTCATGCAGGACGTGTTTGCGATGCTGGCCGCCAATGCCGACATTGCCCGTCACCTGTGCATCGAGATCACCGAGAGCGTGGCTTTGCACGATCTCAACAACACCCGCCACTTCATCGACCGGGTGCGCAGTTTCGGCGCCAAGGTGGCACTGGACGATTTTGGTGCCGGTTACACCTCGTTCTCGTACCTCAAGGAATTGCCGGCCGACCTGCTCAAGATCGACGGCAGCTTCATCGTCAACATGAACCGCCATCCGGCCAATGTCGCGATCGTCGAGGCCATCGTCAATCTGGCACGCAACCTGGGCATGCAGACCATCGCCGAATGGGCGGAAGACACCGCCACGGTGCAGACGCTGGCCGAGATCGGCGTCAATTACGTGCAGGGTTACATCGTGGCCCGGCCACAGCCACCGAGCATGTTGCTGGGAGCGGAATCGTCGGCCAGTTTCATCCAGGACGAACAGTTGCTGCGTTTCACCAACATTCTGGGCAAATCCGAGGATATCCGTGCCCAGGTCGACCTGTTCGATCCGATGGGCTCGCGCCAAGTGCATTGAGGCCAGGTTTGGCCCAGACGCGCCACGAGGGTACCGCAGCCTCTCAGCCGCGCAGGGCCTTGCGCAGTTCCGCTCCGAGTTCGGGTTTGTCGACGAACGGATCGGTCGGGTTGCGTGCCTGCAAGATGTCCTCCATCCGGGTCTGTACCGACTTGATCGCCCTCGGATGGCTGTAGATGTAGAAACGGTTGGCTGCGACGGCGTCGAACAATAGCTGTGCCACGTCTGCCGCCGACACCTTGCCCGAACCTACCGCCTTGTCGCTCATCGCCTGTCCGATCAGCTGGCTGCGTGTCGGTCTGGTCGACTGTTCCGATAACTCGGCCGGCCGGTTGCGATGGCTCTGGCTGATGCCGGTGGGCACGAAAAACGGGCACAACACGCTGGCGCCAACCTGATCGGTCACCAGCGACAAGTCCTGGTACAGGGTTTCGGTCAGGGCCACGACGGCGTGTTTGCTGACGTTGTACACGCCCATGTTCGGCGGCGCCAGCAGACCGGCCATGCTCGCGGTGTTGACGATATGTCCGCGCCAGGCCGGATCGGTTCGGGCCGCCTCGAGCATCATCGGGGTGAACACCCGCACGCCGTGGACGACGCCCATCAGGTTCACGCCCAGCACCCACTCCCAGTCCTTGACGCTGGTCTCCCAGATCAGGCCGCCTGAGCCTACACCGGCATTGTTGAATACCAGGTGTGGAGCGCCAAACCGCTTTGCGACTGCGCGGCCAAGTGCCTCGACTTCGCTCGCCTTGGACACATCGACCCGGCACGCCAGTACCTGGACCCCGGCTGCCAGCATCTCCGCGCGGGCGCGATCGAGCGCATCTTGCTGCACATCGGCCAGCACCAGGTTCATGCCCAGCCGCGCCCCGATGCGGGCGCATTCCAGTCCGAAGCCGGAACCCGCGCCGGTCAATACCGCCGTCTTGTTCCTGAAATCATCGATCATTGCGTTTTCCTTGGTTCAGGGTGTCCATACCATTTGCACGTGGTCGATGCCGTCCTCGACGTAATCGATGCCGGTGTCGGCGAACCCGTGCTGGCGGTAAAAATTCTTCAATCGTGACTGCGCGCCGATGCGAATCGGTTGCAGGCCCCAGGTTGCTTGCACCAGCGCCAGTGCCTGCACGACCAATTGGTGGCCCAGGCCTGCACCGCGTGCGTCGAGCCGGGTCGCGATACGGCCGATGCTGGCCTCGGCATACTGGATGCCAGGTGCGAAACACCGCGCATAGGCGAGCAACCGCCCGTCGCGGGTGCCCAGCAGATGAACCGCTTGCCCGTCGGCCCCGTCCGGGTCCAGGAACAGGCAGCTCTGCTCAACCACGAACACCGCGCTGCGCAGTTGCAAGGCCGCATACAAGTCTTGCGGGCGCAGCTGGTCCAAGCGCGCGCTGGTCCATTGCAATGCCGTATCGGCCGTCATGCGGGATCCGGCTCAGCGAGGCCGTGCCCGCTCGAGGATGGCATCGAGATCGGTGCCCGGGCCCAAGGTGCCGAATACATGGCCCCACTGGCGACCCAGGCGGGATTGGCAGAATGCGCTGGCCACGAACTGCGGCGCCGTCTGCACCAGCAAGCTGGCCTGCATGGCCAACGCGATGTCCTGCGCCAGCAACCGTGCCTCGGTCTCTGGCGCGGCCGCGTCGATCCGTGCCGGCAGGCTGGCGAGCAGGCGATCGAGCGCCGGATCGGCCCCCAGTGCCGGCGCACACTCCTGGGCCAGCGTGGCGGCTGCATCGGGCTGGCGCAACGCCCGCAGCAGATCCAGAGCCATGATGTTGCCTGAGCCCTCCCAGATCGAATTCAGCGGCATCTCACGATAGATGCGGGCCATCACGCCTTCCCCGCCCTCCTCCACGTAGCCGTTGCCGCCCAGGCACTCCATCGCCTCCTGCGCGAAATGGCTGCCGCGCTTGCAGATCCAGAATTTGCTCACGGGCGTCAGCAGCCGCGCCAGAGCGAGCTCATGCGCGTCGTCGCTGCGGTCAAAGGTGCGCGCCAGCCGCAGCGCGAGCGCGCAAGCGGCCTCGCTCTCCAGCGCAAGGTCGGCCAGCACGTTGCGCATCAAGGGCTGGGCCAGCAACGGTTTGCCGAACGCGGCGCGCTGGGCGGTGTGGTCGAGTGCGATCGCCAGCGCCTGGCGCATCAGGCCGCTGGTGCCCAGTGCGCAGTCGAGCCGGGTCATCGACCCCATTGACAGGATCTGGGGTACGCCACGCCCCTCCTGGCCCACCAGCCACGCCGTGGCACCCGCAAACTCGACCTCCGAACTGGCATTGGCCTTGTTGCCCAGCTTGTCCTTGAGCCGCATGATCCGCAGCGCGTTTGCCGAGCCGCCCGGCAGCACCCGGGGCAGGAACAGGCACGACAGCCCGGCTGACGTCTGGGCCAGGATCAGAAAGGCATCACACATGGGCGCGGACAGGAACCACTTGTGGCCGGTGACCGCGAACCGCGCGCCCCAGGCGTCGTAACCCTCGGCAACTGCCCGCGTCGTATTGGCACGGACGTCGGAGCCGCCCTGTTTCTCGGTCATGCCCATGCCCATGGTCAGCCCGGCCTTGTCCCGCCACAAGGCCGGCGCCGGGTCGTAAACCCGGCTGGACAGGCCCGGGGACCAGTCTGCATGCACAGCGGCATTGCCGCGCAGCGCAGGCGTGACCGCGTAGGTCATCGAAATCGGGCACAACACCGACGGTTCGAGTTCGGTGAACAGCATGAATCCCGCCGCGCGCAGCACATGCGCATGACTGGCCTTGGGCGCCGACCACGGCGTGCCGTGCAGTCCGGCCGCCATCGCCGCGGCCATCAGCGCATGGTAGGCGGGGTGAAACTCGACCTGATCGACGCGCCGGCCGCTGCGGTCATGGCTGCGCAACTGCGGCGTGTGGACATGGGCCAGACGGGCGTGGGCCTGCATGTCGGCACGGCCGAGTCGCGCGCCGAGTTCACGCAAGGGTGTGGTGTCGAGCCCGGGCGCGTTGAACGCCAGGCCCGCATGCATCGCCTGGTACCCATCGAACAGGTTGTAGTCCACCAGCGCATCGGGCTGGTTGAATACCGCGTGCGTGTCCATCACCTGCCGCCTGTCCGATGTCGCCGCATCGATTACGTCAGCTTGACCAGTTGCTTGCCGAAGTTGCGGCCCTTGAGCAGCCCGAGAAGCGCCTGCGGCGCAGCGGCGATGCCCTGGGCAACACTCTCGCGCGGCCGCAGCTGGCCGCTGGCCACGAGTTCGGCCAACTCCTTGAGCGCGGCCGGCCAGTGCTCCATGTGTTCACCGACAATGAACCCCTGCAATCGGATGCGGTTGGTCAGCAGCAATTGCGGGTAATCCATCGGCACCGGTGCGCCGTTGTAGCCGGCGATCATGCCGCACAGGGCGATACGGCCGAACGCGTTCATGCGCGGCAACACCGCGTTGAGCACCATGCCCCCGACATTCTCGAAATAACCATTCACACCATCCGGGCAGGCCGCCTTCACCGCCTTGGACAAGGACGCGGCATCGGCATGCTGCTTGTAGTCGATGCAGACGTCGTAGGCGAGTTCCTCGGTCGCATAACGGCATTTTTCCGGACCACCCGCGATACCGACGACATGGCAACCTCGCGCCTTGGCCACTGCGGCAACCGCGCTGCCGACCGCGCCCGTAGCGGCGCTGCACACGACTGTCTCGCCTGCCTTGGGTGCGCAGATCTGTGTCAGGCCGTACCAGGCGGTGACGCCGGGCATGCCGACTGCGCCCAGGTAGTGGCTCAGCGGTACCCGGCTGGTGTCGACCTTGCGCAAGGCACCGCCCTGATCGGCCTGCACGACCGCATACTCCTGCCAACCGCCCATGCCGACCACGGTGTCGCCGACGGCGTACCGGGGCGAGCGGGACTCGACGACTTCACCTGCCGTTCCACCGCCCATGACCTGGCCCAGCGCCTGGGGCTGGGCATAACTCTTGGCGTCGTTCATGCGGCCGCGCATGTAAGGATCCAGGCTCAGGAAATGGTGGCGCACCAGCACCTGGCCTTCCTGCAGTGCCGGTGTCTCGGCGCTGATGAGCTTGAAGTTGCTCTCGAGCGCCTCGCCCTGGGGACGGCTGTCGAGAAGAATCTGTTGATTGATAGGCATGGCAAGGAACTCCCGTGGTGCAAATTGTGGGCCGGGCCGCAGGCCAGGTGCAAGTCCATCGGTCAAGCCGCACGCACGGCATCGAAGGTGTAGAGGTGCTCGAGCCGCGGGACGAAGGACGGGGGCCTGGACGCGTCAGCCACCGGTCACGATCGACACGCCGCCGTCGATGGCCAGCCACTGGCCCGTGATGTGTTTGCCGGCATCGGATGCATACAGCAGCGTGATGCCCTTGAGGTCTTCGTCATCGCCGAGTCGCTGCAAAGGCGCGTGCGAGGCCAGGACCTTGTCTCCACCGTCGGCCAAGGTGCCAGCGGTCATCTTGCTGGGGAAAAAGCCGGGGCACACCGCATTCACGTTGATGTTGTACCGTCCCCATTCCGCAGCCAGCGCACGGGTGAAGTTGATCACCGCGCCCTTGGACGTGTTGTAGGCGATCATTTGCATCTCGGGCGGATTGCCGCCCAGGCCGGCGATGGACGCGACGTTGACGATGCGCCCGCTCCTGCGCTCGATCATGCATTGTCGGCCCATCTCCTGGCACAGGATGAAATAGCCTCGGATATTGAGGTTCATCACCTTGTCCCAGGCTGGAACCGGGTGGTCTTGTGCCGGCGCGCCCCAGGTGGCGCCGGCATTGTTGACCAGGATATCGACCACGCCCATGCGCTCGAGGGTCTCGCCCGCCAGGCGCCGGATATCGGCTTCGTCGGCGCAATCGGCTGCGATCCAGCGGGCGTCTATGCCCGCGGCCTGCAAATCGGCGCAGGCCTCTTCGAGGTCTGCCGCCTTGCGCGAACTGAGCATGATCCGTGCACCGGCCTCCCCCAGCGCATGCGCCATCTGCAACCCCAGGCCGCGCGAGCCTCCGGTGACCAGCGCGTTCTTGCCCTTGAGGTCGAGCAGTTGCTGTACGGTACGTGCCATCGTCGTGTCTCCTTGTGGTGTCGGCTAACGCCCACGCGCCTTGGTTTGCGCTGCATCCGGCCCCTCGTGCAGCCGCGAACGCACCATGATCAGGATCACGCCGACCACCGCCACGGCGGCGCCGGCGCCCATCAGCCACTGCCCGCTGGCCTCGCCCTCGCGTTGCATGAAATATCCCACAAGGACCGACAACAGGCCGCCGTAGATCAGCGTCCAGATCAGCTTTTCCAGTTGGGCGAGCCGCTTGTTCATGGTTCCGTTGTACTTCTTGAAAAACGACATCAAAAGGCCTCTTCCGGCAAGTCTGCACAGATCATGTCCCGCTGCTGGACTGGTGCCAGCCAGGCATCGATCTTGCCGAGTTCATAGTGGTAGAAATAACGCATCGCTGCAATGGTACCGACCCTGACCGTTTCTCCCTGTGCCGCCAAGTCCCGGGACCCGGCGGCCGTGGCGACATCGAGCCAGATCCAGGCCAGCACGCCATGGCCGAACGCCTGCATATACGGTACTGCATTGGCCAGGGCGGAGCCGGGATCGCCGTCGGACCAGGCGGCGCGGGTCGCCGCCGCAATACGCTCCCAGGCGGACTGCAGCGCCGCGGCGTATCCGGCCAGCTCGGGCTGCACACGGGCACGCGCCGCGGTGTCGGCGATACGCTGCGCCAGCAATTCCATGGCGCGGCCGCCGTCCATGCGCACCTTGCGCCCGAGCAGGTCCATGCCGTGGATACCGTGCGTGCCCTCGTGGATCATGTTGAGCCGGTTGTCGCGCCAGTATTGCTCGACCGGGAAATCACGCGTGTAGCCGTAACCGCCATGGATCTGTATCGCCAGCGAGTTGGCCTCCAGGCACCATTCGCTGGGCCAGCTCTTGGCGATCGGCGTGAGCACCTCGAGCAGCAGCCGCGCCTCGGCGGCCATCTGCGGCGCACCGGTATGGTCCTCGTCCACCAGCCGCGCGCAATACAGTTCCAGCGCCAACGCACCTTCGCAATAGGACTTCTGCGCCAGCAACATGCGTTTGACATCGGCATGTTCGATGATGCGCACCGGCGGGCTGGCTGCATCCTTGCCGCCGACAGCCACGGGCCGCCCCTGCGGCCGGTTGCGTGCGTAGTCGAGCGAGGCGTAATAACCTGCCAGGCCCAGCATCGCGGCCGCGGTACCGACACCGATACGCGCCTCGTTCATCATGTGGAACATGCAGCGCAAGCCCTCGTGCGGCTGGCCGACCAGGTAACCGACGGCACCCGGGCGGCCGTCCACCGGGAATTTCCCTTCGCCGAAGTTCAGCAGCGTATTGGTGGTGCCGCGCCAGCCCAGCTTGTGGTTCAGGCCCGCCAGCGCCACATCGTTGCGCACGCCAGTCAGCTGCCCGTCGATGTCGACCAGCTTCTTGGGCACGATGAACAACGAGATGCCGCGGGTGCCGGGTATCAACTTGCCGTCTGGCCCCGGGATCTTGGCCAGCACCAGGTGCACGATGTTCTCGGTCAGTTCATGCTCCCCCGACGAGATCCACATCTTGTTGCCGCGCAGGCGGTAACGCGGGCCGAGCGGGTCGTTCTGCGCGCCGTCGCCGTCGGGTTCGGCGCGGGTCGTGATGTCCGACAGGCTGGAGCCGGCCTGGGGTTCGCTCAGGCACATGGTGCCGGCCCAGCGCCCGGAGAACTCGTTGGCGGCAAACACCCGCTTCTGAGTGTTTGTGCCGTGAATCAGCAGCAGATTGGCGTTGCCCACCGTCAGCATGTTGCTGCCGATGCTGACCGAGGCGAGCGCGAAGAAGGCGTTGGCACTGGCATTGACGGTAAAAGGTAGCTGCATGCCGCCGAGCGCGTAATCCTGCGCGGCGCCCAGCATGCCGGACGCGACGAAGGCATTGTGGGCATCGTGGGTGGCCTGCGGCAGCACCACCTTGTCACCATCGACGTAGGGCTCCTGGGTATCGACCAGGCGATTGAATGGCGCGTATTTCTCGCGCGCGATGCGTTCACAGGTGTCGAGTACCGCGTCGAAGGTTTCGCGCGAGTGGTCGGCAAAACGCGGCCGCTGGCACAAGGACTCGGTATCGAGCCACTCATAGAGCAGGAATTGCAGGGTCTGACGCAGCTTCACGGGTGGCTCACGAGGAAACGCCGGGCCGCTCCCAAGTTTCCTCGCACCCCCTCGGCGGGCCTGGCGAAGCCAGGGCTGGAGGCGCTCACAAGACCTCGAACACGCCGGCCGCACCCATGCCGCCACCGATACACATGGTCACGAGCACGCGCTTGGCGCCGCGGCGCTTGCCTTCGATCAGGGCATGGCCGGTCAGGCGCTGGCCGCTGACACCATAAGGGTGGCCGACCGCGATGGCGCCACCATTCACATTGAGCCGGTCGGCCGGAATGCCCAGCTTGTCGCGGCAATACAGCACCTGCACTGCGAACGCCTCGTTGAGTTCCCACAGGTCGATGTCGCCGACCGACAGGCCCAGACGGGCCAGTACCTTGGGGACGGCGAACACCGGACCGATACCCATCTCGTCGGGTTCGCAACCGGCGACCGCGAAACCGAGGAAGCGGCCCAGTGGCTGCAAGCCCTTTTTCTCGGCCAGCGACTCGCTCATCACGACACAGGCGCCCGCTCCGTCCGAGAACTGGCTGGCATTGCCAGCGGAAATCAGGCCACCCGCAATGGCAGGCTTGATGCCGCTGATGCCTTCCTTGGTCGTGCCTTCGCGGATGCCTTCGTCGCGGCTGACGGTGACTTGCCTTGTCACCAGGCCCATGACCTTGTCGGCCACGCCTGCGGTGACGGTGATCGGGGCGATCTCGGCCTCGAACTTGCCCGCTGCCTGTGCGGCCGTCGCCCTTTGCTGGCTGGCCGCACCGTATTCGTCCATCGCGTCGCGGCCGATGCCGTACCGCTTGGCAACCTGCTCGGCAGTCTGCAACATGTTCCAGTAGATCTCGGGCTTGTTCTTGACCAGCCAGGGATCGGTCAGCATGTGCTTGTTCATCTCCTGCTGCACACACGAGATGCTCTCCACGCCGCCGGCAACAAACACGTCGCCTTCGCCGGCGATGACCCGCTGGGCCGCCATCGCGATCGTCTGCAGACCAGACGAGCAGAACCGGTTCACCGTCATGCCCGAGACGGTGATCGGGCAGCCGGCGCGCAGCGCGATCTGGCGCGCGATGTTGGCGCCGGTGGCGCCCTCGGGGTTGGCGCAACCCATGATCACGTCCTCGACCTCGCCCGCCTCGATACCGGCACGCTCGATCGCATGCTGCACCGCATGACCACCCAGCGTGGCGCCATGTGTCATGTTGAAGGAACCTTTCCAGCTCTTGGCCAGCGGCGTACGGGCGGTGGAAACAATGACGGCGTTGCTCATGATGAACTCCAGGTTGCAGTAAGTGTCAGGGTGCCTGCGCACCCATGGTCAGAAGACGATGGTAGAAACGGATCAGTTCGGCCAGGTTGTCGACCGAGATACGCTCATTCGTGCCATGAAAACGCGGCAGGTCCTCGGCCTTGGCGCGTACCGGCGAAAAGCGGAAGATGTGGTCGCTGATACCTTCGAAGTGGCGCGAATCGGTGCCACCGATCATCAGGCCCGGCGCCACCACGGTGCCGGGAAACACCTCGCGCACGGTGCGGTTGATCAGCCGATACGGCGCGGCATCGGTCGGCGAAACCCTGGACGCCTCGGACGCGTCGGGCAGCGCCAGCAATTCGAACCGGTCATGCCCGATCGCACGGCGGATCTGGCCCTTGAGCCGCTCGATGATGCTGGCCGAACTGTCACCGGGCATCATCCGGTAGTTGACGGTGGCCTCGACCTGTGCAGGCATCACGTTGTCGGCGCCGCCGCCACGGATCACGGTGAGCGCGGTTGTCGTGCGCAGCAAGGCATTCGTGCTCGCGCCGGCCTCTAGCTGCTTCTGGACGATGGGGCCGAGCAGCCACAGGTTGGACATTGCCACGCGAAATGGCAGCTTCATCTCCGGCGCGACCGTCGACAACATGTCGCCAGCGATACCGCGGATCGCGGCGGGCATCTGGTCATTGTCGACCGATTGCAGCGCCGCGCTCATCATCGCGATCGCGCCGGTACCCGGGGCCGGCGGCATTGAAGAGTGCCCTGGCGTGGCCGAAAACTTCACGTTGACCGACAGGTAGCCCTTTTCGGCGATGCCGATCAGAGCCACCGGCCGGTCGATGCCCGGCATGATGCCTTCGGTGATCAGCAGCCCTTCGTCAATGACGAACTGCAGGCGCACGCCACGTTCCTTGAGCATGGCTGCAATACGCGCCGCACCGCGTTCACCTGCGACCTCCTCGTCCGCGCCAAAGGCCAGCATGATGGTGCGCCGGGGCTGGAACCTGCTGGCGGCCAGCATCTCGATGGCTTCCATCTGCGCAATCAAGTTGCCCTTGTTATCCCAGGCGCCGCGGCCCCAGACGAATCCGTCCTTGACCGTGCCGGAAAACGCATCCACGCTCCACTGCGACTCGCTGCCCGTTGACACCGGCACCACGTCCTGGTGTGCCATCAGCAAGATGGGTTGCAGGCTGGCATCGCTGCCTTGCCAGGTGTAGAGCAGGCTCAGCTCATTCACCACCTCGCGCTGGAGCACCGCATGGGCTTTCGGATACCGCGCCTGCAGCATCGCGTGCAGTTGCAGGAACTGGTCGGCGTTCTGCGCCGGGTCCGAACGCGACGCAATGGTGCGCGCGCGCACTGCCTCGCCCAGCCGCTCGCCGGCTCCGGTCTTGTCGACGGCCAGTGCAGGCACCGGTTGCACGACGAGCTGGCGCGATCCCTGGCTCACCGTGTTGAGGGCCAATACGACCAGCAGCAACAACACGGCTGCCAGCATGCCCAACCCCAAACGCCTGATCATTGCGTCAATCCCGCAAGGGCCATAGCGGCGCGCGCATCAGCTCCAACCCTTGCCGGACGCCACCAGGCGCTGGATCAGCGGCGCGGGCGTCCAGAATGCGGCGTCATCCATCGGGTTGCGTGCAAAACGCTGCATTGCCTGCACCACGTTGAACAGGCCGAACTGCTCGGCGTAGTGCATCGGGCCGCCGCGGTAGACCGGGAAACCGTAACCGGTGATGTAGACCATGTCGATGTCGCTGGCCTTGGACGCGATGCCGTCCTCCAGGATATGCGCGCCTTCGTTGACGAGGGAGAACACCAGGCGTTGCACGATTTCTTCGTCGGAGATCTTGCGCGGGGCGATGCCCAGTTCCGTGCGGTGGTCCTCGATCATCTTGACCACCAGATCCGAGGTAATCGCATCGCGTTTGCCGGACTTGTAGTCGTACCAGCCGGCGCCGGTCTTCTGGCCGAAGCGGCCGAGTTCGCACAGTTTGTCGGCCGTCCGGCTGTATTTCATGTCGGCACGTTCGGTTGCGCGGCGCTTGCGGATCGCCCAGCCGATGTCATTGCCGGCCAGGTCACCCATGCGGAACGGGCCCATTGCGAATCCGAACTTCTCGACTGCCGTGTCGACCTGGGCCGGAGTGCAACCCTCGTCGAGCAGGAAACCGGCCTGGCGGCTGTACTGCTCGATCATGCGGTTGCCGATGAAGCCGTCGCAGACACCCGAAACGACAGTGGTCTTCTTGATCTTCTTGCCCAGCGCCATCACGGTGGCCAGCACATCCTTGCCGGTCTTCTCGCCGCGAACGACTTCGAGCAGGCGCATCACGTTGGCCGGGCTGAAGAAGTGGGTACCGATCACGTCCCGCGGACGCTGCGTGAAGCCGGCGATCGTGTTCATGTCCAGCGTCGAGGTGTTGCTGGCCAGGATGGCACCGGGCTTCATGACCTCGTCGAGTTTCTTGAACACCGTCTGCTTGACGCCCATGTCCTCGAACACGGCTTCGATCACCATGTCGGCGTCCTTCAGATCGTTGTAGTCGAGCGTCGTCGACAACAAGGCCATCCGCTGTTCGTACTTGTCCTGCTTGAGTTTGCCGCGCTGCACCTGCGACTCGTAGTTCTTGCGGATGGTGGCGATGCCTCGGTCCAGCGCATCCTGCTTCATTTCGAGCATCTTGACCGGAATTCCGGCGTTGAGGAAATTCATCGTGATGCCGCCGCCCATGGTGCCGGCGCCGATGACGGCCAGCGATTGGACCGCGCGCCGCGGCGTGTCGGCGGGCACATCGGGGATCTTCGCGGTCGCGCGTTCGGCCACGAACAGGTGGCGCAAGGCCTTGCTCTGCGGCGTGAACATCAGGTTGGCGAAGATCTCGCGCTCGATCGCCAGACCCTGGTCGATCCGGTTCTGCGTGGCCGCCTCGACGGCCTCGACGCACTTGAGCGGCGCCGGGTAGTTCTTCGACATGCCGCCCACCATGTTGCGGACAAACTGGAAATACGCATCGCCCAGCGGATGCTTGCACGGCAGGTCACGCACCAGTGGCAGCGGGCGGGCGTCGGCCACCGAACGGGCCAGCGCCAGCGCATCATCGAGCAGCGACTCGGCGGACGCGGCCACCTTGTCGAACAACTTCTGCCCCGGCAGACCGGCCAGCAGTTCGCTGGCCTGCGGCTCGCCACTGACGATCATGTTCAGCGCCACCTCGACTCCCAACACGCGCGGCAGGCGCTGCGTGCCCCCGGCACCCGGAATCAGCCCGAGCTTGACTTCCGGCAATGCCACTTTGCAGCCCGGGGCGGCGATGCGGTAATGGCATCCCAGCGCCAGTTCCAGGCCGCCGCCCATGACCACCGAATGCACTGCCGCCACGACCGGCTTGGCGGCGTTCTCGATCGCCTTGATCACGCTGAGCAGATTGGGTTCCTGCAGCGCCTTGGGCGAGCCGAACTCCTTGATGTCGGCACCGCCGGAAAACGCCTTGCCGGCGCCGGTGATGACGATGGCCTTGACCCGGGCATTGGCCAGGCCCCGTTCCAGGCCCTTGACCAGGGCGCGGCGGGTGCTGAACCCCAGTCCGTTGACCGGCGGATTGTCCAGGGTGATGACGGCTATGTTGCGGTGGAGTTTGTATTGTGCTGTCATGGGGAGTTCCTTGCGAGAGGTGGGTACCCGGGGAAAATAGAACGACCGTTCTTTTTAAGGCATTGTAGGTTCATGGACCGTACCGTGAAGGCCCCGTTGTCACGACCGGGACAAAAGCGGCCAACCGCCAACTGCCAACCGCCAACCGCGCCAAGCCTGTTTTCGACGGCCTGCTGCGCGGGTGTGGCGGCTATACCTCGAGCCATTCCTGGCGTATGGCGGCATCTTCACGTAGTTGGGCCGGCGTGCCTTCGAACACGATACTGCCATGGCCCATCACCAGGGTTCGATCCGAGATCGCCATGGCAATCGTCAGTTTCTGCTCGATCAGCAGCACGGAAATGCCGCAGCCCTTGAGACTCTGGAGGTATTGGCCAACCAGTTCGACAATCTTGGGCGCCAGGCCCTCGGTTGGTTCGTCGATGATGATCAGCTCCGGGTCACCCATCAGGGTGCGGCACAGGGTCAGCATCTGCTGCTCGCCGCCCGACAACACGCCTGCCGCCGTATGCTGGCGCTCCTTCAGGCGCGGAAACAGCCGGTACATGTCGTCGAACGCCCACCGGCTGCCCTTGCCGCTTCCCTTGCGACCGAGCAGCAGGTTCTGCTCCACCGTCAGATTGGGAAAGATGTCTCGGTTCTCCGGCACGTAACCAATACCCCGATGGGCGATTTCGAATGGCTGCAGCCCGCGCACGGACTGGCCCCGCCATTGCACCGCTCCGGTACAGTCCACCATGCCCATGATGGCCTTGGCGGTGGTGCTGCGGCCCGAACCATTGCGCCCGAGCAGCGCGACGATCTCGCCCGTGTCGACGGTGAGGTCCACACCGTGCAACACATGGCTCTTGCCGTAGAAGGCGTTCAGGTCCTTGACGTCGAGCAACATGTCAGGCCGCTCCCACTTGCGCGTCGGCCACGGAGGATCCCAGGTAGGCCTCCTGCACACGCGCATTGGCCCGCACCGCATCGGGCGAATCAAAAGCCAGCACCTCGCCATACACGACCACTGCGATCTTGTCGGCCAGGCCGAACACCACGCCCATGTCATGTTCCACCGTGAGCAAGGTCTTGCCGACCGTGACCTCCTTGATCAGTTCCGTGAATCGCGCGGTTTCGCTGCGGCTCATGCCGGCCGTCGGTTCGTCGAGCAGAATCACGTCGGCGCCACCGCCAATCGTGATGCCGATCTCCAGCGCGCGTTGTTCGGCGTAGGTCAGGTTCATCGCCAGCACACCGCGTTTGGCACCGAGCCGGATCATGTTCATCAGTTGCTCGGCGCGGTCGTTGGCATCGCGCAGGTTCGTCAGGAAGCGCCAGAAGCTGTACTTGTAGCCCAGGCTCCACAACACGCTGCAGCGCAGGTTCTCGAACACGCTGAGCTTGGGAAAGATGTTGGTGATCTGGAAACTGCGCGACAGGCCCATGCGATTGATCTCATAAGGCTTGAGACCGTCGATGCGTTGGCCGTTCAGGTGCACCTCGCCGCTGCTCGGATGCAGCCGGCCACTGATCAGATTGAACAAGGTCGACTTGCCGGCACCATTGGGGCCGATCACACCGACCCGTTCGCCCTTTTGCACCGTCAGGTCGATGCCGCGGATGATTTCGGTCCGGCCGAAGCTCTTGCGCAGCCCCTTGAGCTCGAGCGCGTTCGTCATGCTGCTCCCCGGCGCTTCATATCGACCTCGATCGCGGCCTGGATCAGGCCCCATCGGTGCACGAAGCCGCGCCGCACCCATTCGAACAGGCCTGCGCCGGCGGCCAGCACCAGCAGGGCCACGAGCCAGTGCACGGGTTTGCCGACATCCAGATTCAGGCCCAGGTAGGTAAACACCGGCCCCTCGGCCTGGTTGAGTTGCAGGTGGTACACCATCTCGACCATCGAGGTGCCGCCCGCGAGCATCAGCGCGGTGGTCGCGGCCAGGCCCAGGTACGACAGTGCCAGCTCGCGCAGGCGCCCGAACATCGCCACCCGCACGTTCATCATGATCAGGCTGGCAATGCCTCCCGGTGCGAACATGACCATCAACAGGAAGATCAGGCCCAGGTACAACAACCAGGCCTGGGTCAACTCGCTGAACAGCACCAGCGCCAGCACCATCAGCACGGCGCCGATGATGGGGCCAAAGAAGAAAGTCGCCCCACCCAGGAAGGTGAACAACAGGTAACCGCCCGAACGGGCGGCTCCCACCACTTCGGCGGTGACGATCTCGAAGTTCAGCGCAGCCAGCCCACCCGCGATACCGGCAAAGAAGCCGGAAATAATGAATGCCAGGTAACGCACACGCTGGGTGTCATAACCGACGAACTCCACGCGCTCGGGGTTGTCGCGCACCGCGTTGAGCATGCCGCCCAGCGGGGTGCGCGTGAAGGCGTACATGGCCGCGACACAGACGAATGTGTAAACGGCGATCAGGTAATACACCTGAATCTGCGGGCCGAACGTGATGCCCCACCAGCCATCGCGCACCATGCGATTGCCCGACACGCCGCCCTCGCCGCCGAAGAACTCGGGAACCATCAGCGACATGGCGAACACCAGTTCACCCAGGCCCAGCGTGATCATCGCAAATGTGGTGCCCGCCTTGCGCGTGGTCACGTAACCGAACAGCACGGCAAAACCCATCCCCGCCAAGCCGCCGGCCAGTGGAACCAGCGCCACCGGCAAGGGCAGATCCCCCTTGGTTGCTGCATTGAGCACGTGGATGGCCACGAACGAACCCAGGCCGGTATAGACCGCATGCCCGAAACTGAGCATGCCCCCCTGACCGAACAACATGTTGTAGGACAGGCAGGCAATGATGGCGATGCCCATCTGCGACAGGATGGTCAGGCCCAGGCCACTGTCGAACACCCAGGGTGCCAGTAACATGACCAGCGCAAACAGACTCCAGACGATCCGGCGCGAACGGTTTGACGAGCTCGCCATGCGTCAGCCCTCCCGTGTTCCGAGCAGGCCCCGGGGCCGGAATATCAGCATCAGCACCAGCAGCAGAAACGGCAGGATGGGCGCCACCTGGGAAAGGGTCATGTTGATGTAGGTGTTGTCGCGCAAACCCTGACTCAGCGACAGACCCAACTGCCCAGCCAGGGTCGCCAATGAATAGTCGAACGCAATGGCGAAGGTCTGGAGCACGCCGATCAGCACCGAGGCCAGGAACGCCCCGGACAACGATCCCATGCCACCGACCACGACCACCACGAAGATGATGGGTCCCACCGTGGCGGCCATGGCCGGCTCGGTCAGGAAGATGCTGCCGCCGATCACGCCAGCCAGCCCTGCCAGTGCGGTACCGGCGCCAAATACCAGCATGAAAACCCGCGGCACGTTGTGCCCGAGTGCTTCGACCATGTGCGGATGGGTCAGCGCGGCCTGAATCACCAGCCCGATCCGGGTGCGGGTGAGCAACAGCCAGACCGAGAACAACATCACAAGCGCCACCAGCATCATGAATCCGCGGGTGGCTGGAAACGGCGAACAAACGACGCGGATCGCGGCGTCGGCCGACTGGCACATTTCCTTGGGGACCGCGCCCAGCATCACGCTCAGGCCGTCGCCGGAGCGGTTGATCAGCGTGAACAACGGGCCACGCAGCGACTCGGGCGGCTTGAATTCCAACGCGATGCGCCCCCAGACAAGTTGCACCAGCTCCAGCATCACATAGGCCAGGCCGAAGGTCAGCAGCAATTCGGCCACGTGGCCGAATTTGTGCACCCGGCGCAGGCAATACCGTTCGAACAAGGCCCCGATGGCACCGACGACCAGCGGCGCGAGCAGCAACGCGGCCCAGAAGCCGGTGAACGAGGCAATCGTGAAACCGACATAGGCGCCGAGCATGTAGAAACTCGCATGCGCAAAGTTGAGCACGCCCATCATGCTGAAGATGAGCGTGAGGCCCGAGCTGAGCATGAACAACAACAGTCCGTAGCTCACGCCATTGAGCATCGAGATGACGAAGAACTCCATGGGGACCGACCTCGCTCAGCACTCCAATACGAGAGATCCGCGGCGCCCGAGCGCCCGGACTTCCCGGCCCACGACCTGCCAGCCGCCAGCTGGCAGGCGCGCGAATCAGCCCGGCCGCTTCATCTGGCAGCTGGTCGGCGTGCTGGAGACGTAGTTTGGGTATTCCTTGAGCGGCGCCAGTGTCATGCCGGTGTTCTCCGGGCTGTAGGGATACTTGGCGCTGGCTTTCTGCCAGACCGTCATGTACAACTTCTGCTGCAACTGGTGATCGGATTTGCGCATCTCGACTTCGCCGTTGAAGCTGTCGAGCTTGAGCCCTTCCATCGCCGCGGCAACCTTGACCGGGTCAGTGGACTTGGCCTTGGCCATTGCCGCACCGAGCATCTCGAAGATGCGGATGGTCGAGCCGGTGTAGAAGTCGTCGTTGTACTTCGTCTTGAACTCCTTCATCCACTTGTCCATCTGGCCACCCATGTTGTAGTGGTTGTAGGCGATCTGGTAGACACGGCCGGCCCCATTGGTACCCATGGCGGTCGGCGTGCCGGTGACGCCGGCGTAGTAGGTGAAGAACTTGCCGTTGTAACCACCCTCGGTCGCCGCCTTGATGAGCAGCGACAGGTCGGAGCCCCAGTTTCCAGTGATCACGGTATCGGCGCCGGAGGCCTTGATCTTGGCGATGTAGGGGGCGAAATCGCGCGTTTGCGCCAGTGGATGCAGGTCTTCGCCGACGATCTGGATGTCGGGCCGCTTGCGCGCCAGGGTCTCCTTGGCGTACTTGGCTACCTGCACGCCGTGCGAATAATTCTGTCCCAGGATGTAGACCTTCTTGATGTCCTTCTCGTCGACCATGAAGCTGGACATCGCCTCCATCTTCATCGACGTGTCGGCGTCGAAGCGAAAGTGCCAGTAGTTGCATTTGGAATTCGTCAGGTCGGGGTCCACCGCCGAGTCGTTGAGGTAGATGACTTCCTTGCCCGGGTTGCGCTCGTTGTGCTTGGCCACCGCGTCGGACAACGCCAGCGCCACCGACGAACCATTGCCCTGGATGATGTACCGCACGCCGTTGTCGATCGCCGCCTTGAGCGCGTTCAGGCTTTCGGTCGGGCTCAGCTTGTTGTCGATGGTGGAAAACTCGAATTTCACGCCGGCCGGGTTGCCCGCACCGCTGAATTTTTCAGCAAAGAACTTGTAGCCCTTTTCCTGGCTCAGCCCGACCGGGCCGAGCAGCCCCGTCAGCGGGTCGATTCGCACAAGCTTGACCGTCTCGCCCTTTTGGGCGAACACCGTACCGGCACATGCCAGCGCTGCCGCTGCGGCCACACATTTGATGATCGAGATCGTCATTGTCTTAGTCTCCTCTTGTTGATATCACCAGGGCGCGTAAAGCGCCATGGCAGCCAAATCGTTCCTGCCTGAAACACCCGGGGCCAACCCCCGGCCGGACGATACCACGTAAGCGCGGGCGCAGCCTCAAAGCCCCGGCAACTGGTAGTCCTTGAGCTGCTCGCGCAACTTGGTCTTTTGCATCTTGCCGGTGCCGCCCAGCGGGATGGCATCGACGAACACCACGTCGTCGGGCACCTGCCACTTGGCGATCTTGCCTTCGTAGAACGTGAGCAGGTCCTCGCGCGAGACGTCGGCACCCGGTTTCCGGACAACGGCGATGATCGGGCGCTCATCCCATTTCGGGTGCCGCACGCCGATACAGGCAGCCATCGCGACCGCCGGATGAGCGACCGCGATGTTCTCGACGTCGATCGAACTGATCCATTCGCCGCCGGATTTGATGACATCCTTGCTGCGGTCGGTGATCTGCATGTAGCCATCGGGGTCGATCGTGGCCACGTCGCCGGTCGGGAACCAGCCATCGACCAGCGGCGAGCCCTGCTCCGACTTGAAGTAGTCGCTGATGATCCACGGGCCCTTGACCAGCAGGTCGCCGAACGCCTTGCCGTCCCAGGGCTGCTCCTTGCCTGCGGGGTCGACGATCTTCATGTCGACGCCGAAGATACCCCTGCCTTGCTTGAGTCGCACTTTCATCTTGTCTTGCGCGAGGAGTGCCTGGTGCTTGTTCTTGAGGGTGCATACCGTGCCCAGCGGCGACATCTCGGTCATGCCCCAGGCGTGCAACACCTCGACGCCGTGCTGGTCGTTGAAGGCGGTGATCATGGCCGGTGGACAGGCCGATCCGCCGATCACGGTGCGCTTGAGGGTGGAGAACCGCAACTGGTTGGCCTGCATGTGCGACAACATCATTTGCCACACCGTCGGCACGCCGGCAGCGAAGCTGACCTTCTCCGACTCGATCAGCTCGAAGATCGACTTGCCGTCCATGGCCGGACCCGGGAACACCATCTTGCAGCCGGTCATGGCCGCCGAATACGGCAGGCCCCAGGCATTGACGTGGAACATCGGCACCACCGGCAGCACTGCGTCGCGAGCACTCATGTTCAGCGCGTC
>ENA-ORBV01001512-ORBV01001512.1-microbial-mat-metagenome-genome-assembly--contig:-NODE-1512-length-51480-cov-5.978484_pt1 | contig 51480 bp, 50 predicted proteins | sample MGYA00237777_ERZ505514 | MGnify/ENA primary metagenome ERZ505514 (study PRJEB26160, sample SAMN06269048) | microbial mat metagenome | isolation source: Oligotrophic lake microbial mat | place... | reverse complement strand
TTTTCAAGCAGAAGACGGCATACGAGATTCGCCTTAGTCTCGTGGGCTCGGAGATGTGTATAAGAGACAGGAAGTGCAGGCGGTAGGAGCCCCTGGGAATTTCGAGCCGGAGGTGGGGGTTTTCGGGCTGGGACTCGTAATACTCGTCAAGCTTTTGGCGCAGGCCGTGCATGCGGGTGCGGACGGTGGAGTCGAGGTCCGGGGTGAACTCCGGGGGGCGGCCGAGGGCGCGGGTGCCGAGTTCGTATTCGGTGACTTCGTGGATGCGGCCGAGTTCGTCTTGTTCGTAGAGATACGAGAGGAGGCGCTTGAGTTGTTCGGCGCGGCGGAAGGTCTCGCTGGTCAAAAGCGCGTCGAGCGCTTGGCGACGTTCGAGATGGGAGAGGACCTGCACTGTGGGAAACGATATAACGTTTGCGTAACGCTTGGCAAGTTGTTCGAAAGACAGGGCAACATTCTGGCAACCGGAAAGTGCTTGGTTTGGGGGCGGCGGGGGGCAGAATTAGGGGAAATGAAAAGCAGCCGCCGCCAACTCTTAACCTCCCTGCTCGCCGCACCTCTCGCTGCCCAGCGCCAGACGGGCAATTTGCCGAATTTCGGCGTGAAGTCCGACACGGGCCCGGCGCGCTCGGAATGCGGCGTGGGCGCGCTGATGCCGTGGGCGGATGCGCTGTGGGCGGTGACCTATAACTCCCACAGCTCGCGCACGGGGTTGGGGCTGGGACTCTACCGCATCGACGACGACCTGAAGGGCGAGCAGGTCCATTTGCACAACGGCACCCACGCCAACCGCTTCGTACACAAGCAGAGCAACCAAGCCTTTGTCGGGCCCTATGCGATCGACATGAGCGGCAAGTGGCGCTTTATTGAGGCCTTTAAGGACGTCCGGCTGACGGCGACGATGACGCATCTGAAGGACCCGGCCAATCTGGTCTACATGCTCGGCATGGAAGGCGAGTTCTTTGAGCTGGATGTGCGGACTTTGAAGCCGCGGCTGATCGAGAACCTGACGAAGACGCTGCCCTTGCCGAGGGTGCCGCATTTTAAGGGCGGTTATACGGGGCAGGGGCGCGTGGTGGTCGCGAACAATGGCTATTACGGCTTTGGCGAAGAGAACCCGGGTTTGGCCGAGTTCGACGGGACGCGCTGGCAGATCCTGAGCCAGAAGCCGCACATGGAGTGCATGGGGCGCGAGAATATGGGCAACGTCGTCTTTACGACGGGTTGGGACGAGAGTTCGGTGCTGTTTTCGGCTTTGGTGAAGGGCAAGTGGCAGCGGTATCGCTTACCGAAGGGTGGACACGTGCACAATCAGGCGTGGCAGACCGAGTGGATGCGCATCCGCGAGGTGGAGACGGAGCACTTCCTGATGGACATCCACGGCCTGATGTATGAGCTGCAGCCGATCGCTTTTGAGGATGCCATTTGGGGCGTGAAGCCGATCTGCAGCCATCTGCGGGTGATCCCGGACTTTACGGCTTTCCGCGGACTGCTGGCGTTGGGTGGCAATACGACGTCGCCGAATCAGGACAACAACATTTATGGCGGGCAGCCGCAGTCGGGCATCTGGTTCGGCAAAACCGACGACCTGTGGCAGTGGGGCAAGCCCAAAGGCTGGGGCGGGCCGTGGCGCCGGGCGGCGGTGAAAGCGGGGCAAGCCAGCGAGCCGTTCCTGATGACGGGCTTCGAGCATAAGATGGTGCACCTCAAAACGGACAAGCCGGCGACGATCGACATCGAGATCGATTTTCTGGGCAATGGCAGTTGGGAGCGCTACGAGCGGATGACAGTGAATGGCTACGCGAAACACATCTTTCCCACGGGTTTCTCGGCGCATTGGGTGCGGCTAGTCTGTTCGACGGCTTGCACGGCGAGCGCGGAGTTTATGTATACCTGAGGGGCGCCAGATGCGTTTCGCCGGCGGACGTGATACTTTAATTTCAGATTTCAGATTGTTTCAGGATCGCTAACCATGACGTTTCAACTTATCCCTGTTTTGATTTTGGCCTCGATGGCCGCCTACGCCCAGCAGGGCCGCGGCACCATTTTGGGCACCGTGACGGACCAGAGCGGCGCGCCCGTGGCGGGTGCCGTGGTGAAGGTGGTGAACAGGGCCACCAACGTGGGGCAGCAGACGCAGACCACGGGCGAAGGGCTCTATCAGGCGCCCAACCTCGCCGTGGGCGACTACACGGTAACCATCGAGAAGCCGGGTTTTCGTAAGGTGGTGCGGACCGGCTTGCAGTTGCAGGTGGACCAGCGCGCGCAGGTGGATGTGCGGCTGGAAGTGGGGCAGGTGACGGAGTCCATTGAGGTGCAGGGCGAGGCGCCGCTGGTGGATACGTCGAACACGTCGATCGGCAAGGTGGTGGATCAGAAGCGGGTGAGCGAATTGCCGCTGAATGGGCGCAACGCCTTGGCGCTCACGCTGCTGACGCCGAGCGTGAAGTCGAACGCGGGGCCGACGTCGTCGGGCTTCGCTGATCGCGGCATTCAGCTGTCTTCGATTTCGATCAATGGCGGTCCGAATGCGATGAACGGGCAGTTACTCGATGGCGGGAATAATATTCAGAGTTACATCGGGGAAGTGGCCATCAACCCGGGCGTGGATTCGGTGGAAGAATTCAAGGTCCAATCAGGAGCCATGTCCGCCGAGTACGGCTTTTCGGCCGGCGGTGTCATTAACATGGTGACGCGGTCGGGGACGAATCGTCTGCACGGTAGTGTTTATGAGTTTCTGCGCAACGACGCGCTCGACGCGCGCAATACCTTTGCCTCGGTAAGGCCGCCATTTCGCTATAACCAATTCGGCGCGTCGGTGGGCGGGCCGGTGATCAAGAACCGGACCTTCTTCTTCGGTAATTGGGAGGAGTATCGCTACCGGCGTTCGCAAGTGCGCATCGGCAGCTTCCCGACCGAGGGCCAGCGGATCGGCAACTTCACGGATCTGCGGACGACGACGGGCGCGCTGATTCCGATCTTCGATCCCTACTCGACGCAGGGCTCCGGCACCGGCGTCACGCGGCAGGCGTTTCCCGGCAACGTGATTCCGCCGACATTGATCGACCCGGTGGCGCGGGCGATCAATGAGTTTTACCCGGTACCCAATCGCACGCCTACCGATGCCTTTACCAACGCGAATAACTTCCAAACCAATGCCAACGAAATTCAACAGATGCGCCAGTATACGCTCAAAGGCGACCACCGCTTCAACGACAAGAACTCGATGTTCGGCCGTTACTCGTTCTTCAACCACCGGACTGACAACGGCGCGGGCGGTGCCACCATCTATCCGAACGAAGTAGTTTCGAAGCGCGACGATAACTTGAAGAACTGGAACGCGGTGCTGAGCGACACACATGTGATCTCGCCCACCATCGTGAATGAGTTCCGCGTGGGCGCCACGCGCGGCTACTTCCCGTTTGTCGTGCGCAGTTTTGGCGGCGGCTGGCCGCAAAAGTTAGGCTTGCCGTCAATAGTGCCGGCGGATACGTTTCCGGCAATTAACAACGGGCTGACTGGATTCAACACCGGTACGGCGGGCCTGCGTGGCAGCTTGAATTGGCAGTTCCTCGATCAGGTGAACATCGTGCGCGGCGCGCATTCGATGAAGATGGGCTTTGACCTGCGGCTGTTACAAGGGCACAACCTGCAGCGTTCGTCACCATCCGGCGCTTATACCTTCGCGGCGGGTCTGACGGGTAATCCGTTGACTCCGGCGGGGACGGGCAGTGCTTATGCCTCCTACCTCGTGGGCGCGGTAAGCAGCGCCAGTGTCACCACCCACACCGGCGAAAGCCAAGTGACGCATTCGCTTAGCGGTTACTTCCAGGACGATTGGAAGATCACGCGGCGGCTCACCGTCAACATGGGCTTGCGTTACGACTTCCAGTCGCAGGCTGTGGAGCGCAACAACGGGGCCAGTAACTTCGATCCGGTTTGTAGGTTGCCGAACGGCCTGGCCGGCTGCACGGTCTTTGCCGGCTTCAACGGCCAGCCGCGCAACTGGCGCGGCGAGGATTATTCGAATTGGGGCCCTCGCGTGGGCTTCGCCTATGACGTTTTCGGCAATACGCGCACCGTCTTGCGCGCGGGCTACGGCATGATGTATCCGTCGCAAATGTGGCGCGAGAACTACGGAAACACCAATGGATTCGCGCAAACCAGCACGACTTTTCCCCAGAACGACCCCAACCGTCCCGCGTTCCCGCTACGCCAGGGTTTTCCCTCCGCCCCCATTCAGCCTCAGGGCCGCGCGCTCGGCGCGGCGGCGTTCCTGGGACAGAATGTGGCTTACGACGAATCCGATGGAAATATCCCGCGGATTCAGCAATTCACGTTGAGTTTGCAGCAGCAGGTTTGGAAAAGCTGGTTATTCGAAGCTTCCTACGCGGGTAACTTGGGCCGGGGTTTAACCGCCGGCAGCTACGACTTGAATCAACTGGATCCGCAATTCTTGTCGCTGGGCCAGGGTTTGCAGGCGCAGGTGCCGAATCCCAATGTCGGCCTAGTCCCGGGAGCCTTGGGTGGGGCGACGATATCGCGGGAGCAATCCTTACGGCCATTCCCCTATTACAGCGGCATCAACGTCCGGAATCCTCGTTTGGGGAATTACAATTCCCACTTACTCTTACTGAGCGCTGAGAAGCGGCTATCGAAGGGCTTGGCCCTTCTGGTGTCGTTCACTGGCGGAAAAGTAATAAGCGACTCCATCGCCACCCCCGTAAACTTCGGCCCGATTGAGCAAGCCTCGGTGGTCGGTTATCAGAATGGCAAGTTCAACCGCGCCGCCGAGCGCAGCGTGGACCCCTCCGATGTCGCCAAGCGCGCAACGGTGAGCTTGGTCTATGAGCTACCGTTCGGCAAGGGTCAACAGATGCGGAACAAATTGATCGGCGGCTGGCAGGTAAATACGATCGGCGTCATGCAGACCGGCATTCCCCTCGTCGTCACCGGCGCGAACAACCAACGCGCCACCCGGCCGGACTCCACCGGCAAATCGGCCGGACTCGACAATCCCACCGCTCAACGCTGGTTCGACACCACGCAGTTTGTGAACCCGGCGCCCTTCACCTTCGGCAACCTGGGCCGCGTGCTGCCCAACGTCCGCACGCCCGGTACGGTGAACTGGGACTTATCGTTTATCAAGAACACCAGGCTCACGGAACGTTTCAACCTGCAGTTCCGGACGGAGATGTTCAACTTCCTGAACCAAGTGAACCTTGGCGCGCCGAATACGGGCTTTTCGCCGGGTCCGAATGGGCTGAACCAGTCGGGATCCTTCGGTGTGATCACGTCGGCGCGGGATGCGCGGACGATTCAGATGGCGTTGAAACTGCAGTTTTAGGATTAGTCGCGGCCGAGGTCGACGAGGGCGTCAAAGGTGGGATTGTGCAGCCAGCGATGGCCGCGTCCAAAGGAGCGCAGGCTGACCGGCCCCACAAGCGTAAGGACGGCATTGTGCGACCGCAGGAGGGTGGCGAAGCTTTCGAGATCGGCGCCCGCGGGAGGGATGATGGAATGCACGGCGCGGCCAGCGGTACGCCATGCCTGGAGGGTTCCTTCCAGGCTCTCCGCAGTTAGCGGGACGTGGCGAAAGTCGAGTTCGAAATCGAAGCCGCGAGTCTGGCCAGGTACGTCACCCTGCTTCACGCGCCGGAGGTGATCGTAGATGGCCGAGGCACCCTCCAGATGATCGGCGTGGACGGAGTAGCGTGTGAAGCCGTTCAAACGCTCCAGCGCGGGATAGGAGGAGGCGTTGGCGGGAATTCCGGTGACGCCCAGGCTATAGCCTTCGCGCCAACCGGCGCGGACCGCGGCCCAGAGCACGGTGAGGTAAGCGGCATCGGCGGTGGCGAAATCGGCGGAGAGAGCGGCGCGGTTCTGATTCGTATCGCGCAAAATACGGCGGAAGGCCTCGAAGGCGAGCGGCGCGGTGACGGTGAAGTCGTCGCCGGAGACGATGAGGGCTGGCTGCGCGCCTTGCGGACGAGGCTGAAAGGCCTTGGTGACTTTCTCGTTGAAGGTGCGGATGGGGTCAGCGTCCGTGGGCCCGAACGGGGGGCCGAAAGGCACCGCGTTGACGACCACTTCGCGGCCGCCGGCGGGGCGCATGCGTCCAATCAAAACGGACTTCGGAAACAACCCGCTGGCCGGCGACGAGGCCAAGCCGAAGCGCAATAGCAACGGCGCCACGCGGCCATGGCTTAGGCCATCGACGGCCAAATAGTAACTGGACGGATGAATGGGGTCGGGTTCGAGCGAGAGGGGAAAGACCCGCACCGAAGGCGTCTCAATGTTCTTGAGACGGGCGGCGAAGCGATGGCGGGCTTCATCATTCAGCTTGCGGCCGGCATTGGCCAAGGCCTCCACCGATTGAAAGAGCACGTCGGCGATGGCCGCGGCCTCGCTGCTGCGCAAGGGCAATTCAAAGGGGACGGGCGTCAGAGCGATAGCTCCCGCAAGTAGCTGCGGAACGAGGCGCCTAAAGTGGGGTGCTTTAACCCGAACTCCACCGTGGCGCGCAAGAAGCCTTGCTTGTCTCCGGCGTCGAAGCGCCGGCCTTCGAACTTGAGGCCGTAAATCGGCTGGGACCCGAGTAAGTGGCGCATGCCGTCGGTTAACTGAATCTCGCCGCCCGCGCCCGGCGTGATGCGGGTGAGCGAATCGAAGATCTCGGGCGTCAGCACGTAGCGGCCGATGATGGCCAGGTTCGACGGCGCTTCTTCGGGCTTGGGCTTCTCCACCAGGCTCTTGATCTTGTACAGGCCCGGTTCAATCTCCTCGGCGTCCACGGAGCCGTAAGAAGAGATCTGCTCGCGCGGCACTTCCATCAGCGCGATCACCGACGCGCCGTATTTGGCGTGCACGGCGGCGAGTTGGCCGATGCAGGGCGTTACCGAGTCGATGACGTCGTCCGAGAGGACGACAGCGAACGGCTCGAGGCCGACTAATTCTTGCGCACAGAGGACCGCGTGGCCCAGGCCAAGCGCCTCGGCTTGTCGCACATAGGAAATCTGTGTGAGCTGCGCGACAGAACGGGCGACGGAGAGCAGATCGCTCTTGCCGCGCTTGGCGAGCACCTGCTCCAGCTCGTAACTTTGGTCGAAATGATCTTCAATCGTCGTTTTGCCCCGGCTGGTGACGATGATGGAATGGGCTAAGCCGGCGGCCACGCATTCTTCAACTCCATATTGAATCAGGGGCTTATCGACTAGCGACAGCATCTCTTTGGGCACCGACTTGGTGGCCGGCAGGAATCGTGTGCCCAGTCCCGCAGCGGGGAATACGGCTTTGCGGACAGGAGGGTGCATGGCTATCTACTAGTCTACCTTTCGCTGGACCGGCCCAAATGGGTACCATAAAGGCGATGGCTGTTGAGGATAGTGGCGGCGCGCTCGCGGAGTTGGCGATCAAGCTCTTTCAGGATGGCTATCGGCTCCAGATGGCGGGTGATTTAGACTTGGCGGCCGATTTGTACCGGCGTTCGATCCAAATCCACCCCACGGCAGAAGCCCACACCTACCTCGGATTCGCCTATCGCCACCAAGGGCGTCTTGAAGAAGCGATCGCCGAATGCGAACGGGCCATCGCCGTTGACCCCACGTTCGGCAACCCATACAACGACATCGGTGCCTACCTGATCGAGTTGGGCCGGCACGAAGAGGCGATCCCCTGGTTACTCAAGGCCACGCACAGCGAGCGCTACGAGAGTTATCACTTCCCCTGGTACAACCTGGGGCGCGTTTATGTGACGCAGGAGCTCTACCGCAAGGCGACCGAGTGCTTCGAGACCGCGCTCGACATTGAGCCGGAGTATGAGCAGGCGCAGAAGGCCTGCGACCGTTTGCGGCGTAGTATTCAGTAGATCAGGCGGGGCAAGAATAACGCATCGAGCGCGGCATCGCTGATTTCGGTGAGTGACACGCCCCGGTGTAAGGTCCAGGTTTCGGTGAACTCGGTATGGGCGCCGGGTGCGACTAACTCATAGGGGCCCATGGTTTCGAGCTCCAGCATGTCGCAGTTGGAGAACGACTGATAGCTGCAGCCCAAGTCGGCGTAGGTCTTGGCGGGGTCCGGGTGAAATTGCTTGAGGAACAGTTGGTCGTCGAGTAAGTAGGCGCCGAAGGTATGGGGATTGAAGAGGCCCAGCTTCTGCGGCGCTTTGGCTTGGGGATCCTGGCGTAGGGTGACGTACTTCGCGGTGAAGCGCCAGCGGGGATCGCTGAAGTCGGTGTAGCTCCACATGACGAGGGGATTGACGGGTTCAAGGTCTTGGGGATGGGTGCCGCGCGGTGGGAAACCGGTGATGCCGAGGCCACCGGGGGCCATGACGGTGGGCCCCCAGGCGGCACAGGCGATGGGGAAGAGCGTGGTGTTGGTGAGGCGATTGGTGACGGTGGCGCGGCCATCGGCGAGCGTGACGATCAGGGTCTTCTGTAAGCCGGTGCGCGGGTCGATGGGCGAGGTGGCGGTGAGGGTATCGCCGGCCAAGGTGACTTCCACCGGATGATTGTCGAGTTCGTAAGTGATGTTGGCGCGCTCCGGTGCCACCCATACGCGATGGCCGCCGCGGATCTTCCAGGTGGATTCGCCGGTGCCGCCTAGCTCCTCCTGGTACTCTTTGAAGACATTGGGCCCATCCACAAAGCCGCAACGCATGACGCGCGGCCCGATGTCGCTGGTGAGGATGAGTTCCACGCCCTCACTTACCAGGCGATAACAGTTGGGCCAGCCGCCCCAGGATACTTTTTCGATGTGCGTGCTCATGAGTCCTTATAATAATCGAGTGATGAGACGTATTCTTTTGTTGCTGCTGGCGGCCCTCAATCTTGGAGCGCAACCGCGACGCACGGCGCCCGGGCAGTTCGACTTTTACGTACTGAGCCTGTCCTGGTCTCCAGACTATTGTGCCGGCCCCGCTGGCGCGCGCGATCGCTTTCAGTGCGCCGGGCCGCGTAAGTACGGCTTCGTGGTGCATGGCCTGTGGCCGCAATTCGAACGCGGTTGGCCCGAAGAGTGCACTACCGACCGGCTCAACCTGCCGGCCTCGTTGCGGCGCGACATTCTCGAGATTATGCCGTCCGAGCGGCTGATGAACCATGAGTGGCGCAAGCATGGCACCTGCAGCGGACTCACGCCCAAGCAATACTTCGAAGGCATCCTTACCACCTGGGCCAATGTCCGCATTCCTCCCGAACTGAAGAACCTGACGGCGGCCGAGTTGGAGTTCTCACCGGCTGACCTCGAGCGGAAGTTCGTCGCCGCCAATTCGGGCTTGAAGCCGAATATGCTGGCCGTCGATTGTAGTGGGCGGTTCTTGAAAGAGGTGCAAGTCTGCTTCGATAAGAACTTGAGGTTTCGCACCTGCAGCGCGCAAGTGGAACGCGGCTGCTCGCTGTCGAAGATCATCGTGCGGCCGATCCGGTAACTGGAGTGGCGCAAGCACGCTTTACCTGCGCGGCCTGTGGCGCTGATATGGCTTGGGATCCGGGCCAGGGTCAGTTGAAGTGCACGGCTTGCGGCAACCTCCAAAGTGTATCGCCCACGGCGGGCGACACGGGCGAGCACTGTTTCGAGGAAGCCCTAAGTCATCAGCAGCAGATCTCTCCCGCGGCGCTGGAAGTAAAGTGCGATGGCTGCGGCGCGGTGTTTGCCTTTGAGCCGCCGCAAGTCGCTGGCGCTTGCCCCTTCTGCGCGGCGCGCATTGTGATGCAGCCCAAAGCGGCGAGTCCGCTGGTGGCCCCCAATGCGTTGCTGCCTTTCAAGATTCCGCATGAAGGCGCGCAGAACTTAGTGCGTCGTTGGATCGGTGGCCTCTGGTTTGCGCCGAGCGCGCTGCAGAAGATGGCGCAGCTTGCATCGCAGCAGGGCGTCTATCTGCCTTACTGGAGTTACTCCGCGGACACGATCACCCAATACCGGGGCGAACGCGGCAACTACTACACCGAAATGGTCACTACGACGAATCAACAAGGCCAGCGCGTGCAGCAGCAAGTGACGCGGGTGCGCTGGAGTGGGGCGCAGGGCATGGTGCAAGGGCCGCATCGCGATGTGTTGATCGTCGCGACCAAAGTAGTGGATGAACGGGTCACCGATCTTGAGCCGTGGGATCTTGAGTCGCTTGTGCCGTATGAGCCTGCCTATCTGGCCGGTTTTCAAGCCCAACGCTATCAAGTGGACTTGCCCGAAGGCTTTGCCCTGGCCAAGCAGCGCATGGAACCGCGGATTGCCGAGTGGATCCGCGCCGATATCGGCGGCGACGAGCAGCGCATTCTGGCGAGCGATACCCAATACCGCGAGGTCGCCTTCCGGCACTTACTGTTGCCGGTGTGGATTGGCGCTTATCGCTTCCAGGGGCGCGTCTTTCAGATCGCCGTCAACGCCCGCACGGGCGAGGTGCAAGGAGACCGGCCTTACAGTGGGCTGAAGATTGCGCTGTTGGCGATCGCGATTTTGCTGGTTATTGTGTTGATCGCGCAACTCCGGCGCAACTAGCGTTTACTCACCCGTGGTGTGGTCGAGCACCATTTTCCAGCCTTCTTTGGTACGGGTGAAGATGAGGGTGTAGCGGCCGCGGGCATCGCCGCCGCCTTCGGCGGTGCGGGCCAAATGGAAACGGCCGAAGACCCACGCATGGTCCTGGCCTAAGGGATGCACTTCGACCTCGGAAAATGTGAGGCGGCCCATGGCGGCGGGCGTGGGATAGGTCTTCTGATAACGCTCGAGCGTGGCTTGCCAACCACGGGCCACTTGCTTGCCGATGAACGCCAACTCCGGCGATTGCCAGTACTCTTGCATGAAGGCCCGCAGGTCGCCGCGATTCCAGGCCTCTTGTTGGCGCGTGAGCACTGCCTTCACTTCGGTTTCGGGCGACGCGGCATGCAGCACGCCGGCGAGCAAACAACAACAGAGCAGGAGTCTCATGCTGGATATGATAGCGGACGCGAAGCGCGAAAACAGGCCTTTTGCGGGCTTTTCGCCGCGGTGGGCCCAGGACCAAAGAAAAAGGCCCCACTGGCGTGGGGCCCTTCTCCGTCTCACTCTCTTGCGAGAGCTCTAACTACTACTTCTTCTTAGCAGCCTTTTTGGCCGGAGCCTTTTTGGCTGCTTTTTTGGTCGCGTTCTTCATCGAACCATTCTCCCTAACATCAAAATTACGATCGAAAACGATCGCGTATGTGATCCAGGTATAAAAGGTTTTGGAAACAATGTCAAGAAGAAAAATGGCTTCTTCGCCAGAGAGACGAAAGGGCCGAAAATCGAAAAAACAAGAAAGGCTACAATTGTTTCGGAGGGTACCATGCGCTGGCGATCCACGATGCTGTTTTGCGCCTCATTGTTGGTCCTAGGCAGTGGGCCCGGTTGCGCGCGGAAGAAGGCGCCGCAAGGGGTGGCGATGGCGCGCGTGAAGCTGGGTTATGAAGAGCAGGGCATCGCGAGTTGGTATGGCCGTCCGTATCATGGACGCGCTACGGCGAGCGGTGAAATCTATGACATGGAGCAATTCACCGCCGCCCATCCGCGCTTGCCTTTTGGGGTAACCACGCGCGTCTTCAATTTGAGCAACGGGAAGAGTGTGGAGGTGAAGATTAACGACCGCGGGCCGTTCGTCCGTGGCCGGATTGTGGACCTCTCGCGGGCCGCCGCGCGACAAATCGATTTACTCACCCCCGGCATCACCCGCGTTCGCCTGAGAGTGATCGCGGCCCCGGCACAAGTGCGGGCCGGGGCGAACCCTCCCCGAGAGCGATTTGCCTTTCTCCGCCATCCCCTGAGTGGGTGGCGAGTGAGGCACCGGCCGGGAAGCGAGGCCGCATTTCTGCCGCCGGCCGATACCCCCATTCCTTAGGCATGCCCCCACACACTAGCCGCGGAAAGCCTACCCTTGCGGGCTAGTGCAACTTTGGGAATTCCTTTAACCTTTTAGTTCGGATGAAACGCCGAGTTCAGTCTCGAACTGGACCGGATGTTCTTCCGTATCCCCCAGAATCCGCTTTCCATGAACTTAGATGACCAAACTCGCGTCCTAATCGGCCAATCTGCGCGTACGCGCCAACTGCTTCGTTTGATCGAGAAACTCGGCCCTGCGCAATGGCCGGTGCTTCTGATGGGAGAGACCGGGACGGGCAAAGAAGTCGTTGCCCGCCGCCTCCACGCCGCCCGCGTCGCCGGGCCGTTCGTGACAATCGATTGCTCCGCCATGGTGGGGCCGTTAATGGAGAGTGAGCTCTTCGGGCACGCCAAGGGGGCCTTTACCGGAGCCCAGGCGAATAAGTTGGGATTGGTGGAGGCGGCCACTGGCGGTACGGCCTTTTTTGACGAGATCGGCGAACTTCCGCTCGAATTGCAATCGAAACTCCTGCGTTTGCTTCAGGAAAAGGAGTACCGGCCGGTGGGTTCGGTGAATGCCCGCAAGGCCGATTTCCGGGTGGTGGCCGCCACCAACCGGGATCTGGCGAAAGAAGTAGAAAAAGGCACCTTCCGGCGTGACCTCTACTATCGCTTGAACGTGGTGACCGTGCGCCTGGCCCCGTTGCGCGAGCGGCGCGAGGACATCCCCGCCCTGGTTTCGCATTTCCTGGCGAGCCACGGAGACCGACATCAGCTCTCCACCGATGCGCTCGAAACGCTGCTGGCCTACGATTGGCCGGGCAATGTGCGCGAGCTCGAAAACGGCATCCAGCATATGGTGGCCGTCAATTCCGGCCCCTACATCACCGTGCGGGACCTGCCCACCAGCGTGCAGAACTTTGCGCTGCATCGCGAGCAGCGCGTGGCGCGGGCCGCCGCGGCCGGCGTGAATGGCGCCAGCGCCAGCGTGCCGCCGCCCAGCCTCGCGCCGATGGTGGAGATCCACTCGCACTCCGGTGCCCCCGCGCCGCGGATGACCGGCCCGATCCTGCGTCTGGCCGAGCTGGAACGCCAGCACATTCTCCGCACCATCGAATACACGCGCGGCGACCGCATTACGGCGGCCTCCCTCCTCGGCATTGGGCGTACGACGCTCTATCGCAAGTTGAAGGAGTATCACGGCCGTACGCCCACTTCTCATGCTATAACTGGCGCTTGATCGCGCTCGATGCCTCCTACTCGCTAGACCCGCAGCCCACTGGCGTCGGTGTCTACTCCCGGCAACTGCTGCAAGGGTTAGCCGCCGCGCATCCGGAGCAAAGCTTCGGCTGGTGCTATCGTCCGCATCGTTTCTTAGCGGCCCCCGCACCCCCCGCCAATTGCCGCCTCCGCTTGCTGCTCGAAGCCGGACCCCTCACCTGGCCTGCCCCGCGGCTCTTTCACGGGCTCAACCAGCGCTTGCCGCAGCGGAAGCGTTGCCCTTCCATCGCCACCTTCCACGATCTGTTTGTGCTCTCCGCGGAGTACTCCACGGCTGATTTCCGCCAGCGATTCGCTTCTCAGGCCCGGTCGGCGGCGCGGCAGGCCGATTTAATTATCGCGGTTTCGCAGTTTACAGCTTCACAAGTCGAGCATCACTTGGGGGTATCGACGAGCCGCATTCGTGTCATCCCGCATGGCGTCGAGCAAATTGACCCCTCCTTTCTCGATGCTGAACGACGGCCCATCATCCTCCACTTGGGGGCGATCCAGAAGCGCAAGAATCTGGGGCGTTTGGTAGAAGCTTTTGCGCAGGTCCCCCCTCCCTGGGAGTTGCACCTGGCCGGCTCGATGGGCTATGGCGCGGAGGAAGTCGTGGCCGCAATCGAACGGAGCCCGCATCGCGAGCGCATTCACTTGCCTGGCTATCTATCGCCGGAGCAACTGAAGACGGCCTATGGCGAAGCCGCCATCTTTGCCTTCCCCTCGCTGGACGAAGGCTTCGGCATTCCGGTGCTGGAGGCGATGGCGCATGGTCTGCCGGTGATCACGTCCAACCGTTCGGCCCTGCCCGAAGCCGCTGGCGGCGCGGCTTGGCTGATTGATCCCGAGGATACCGAGGCCTGGGGCGCGGCCTTGCGCGAACTCACCTCCGACCCCGTTTTGCGCGACCAATGGCGCGCAAGAGGTTATGCGCGCGTGGCCGATTGCAGCTGGGCACGCGCCGTCGACGCCACGTGGAAGGTCTACGAAGAGTTACTGTCCGCGTAGCCAATCGCATCGGCAAAAACGTAACACGCTGGAAGCTGGTAGGATAGGAGGTGGAAGTCGGGGCGTAGCGCAGCCTGGTAGCGCATCTGCTTTGGGAGCAGAGGGTCGTGAGTTCGAATCCCACCGCCCCGACCAAAACCCTCTAAAAGACCAAGCGGCTCTCGAGGTTGGCCTCAATCTCCTTCCGCGTCCGCCACACCGGGCGCATTACCTTTTGCGCCACTAGCGGCAATTGATCGCTCACATGCTTTGAGCCCGGTCGCGACCAGTTTCCATAAGTCAGCAGCGCCTCTGCCCGCACCGTCGGCCCGAACTCCACAATCGCCGCGTAGGTGTCGCCGTGCACGGCCTCGGCCTTGCCGCCCGCAAATGGCCCCGGGTTGATCGTGCGGATGGAACCCATCATCGAAGGCGCGCCGTTGGCCGGTAGGTCGACCGTTCCGCGACGCAGGCGGATCACATCGCCCCACTTTACGTGCATCGAGCCATAGTCGCTCTCGAGCTTCGCTGCCACTTGGTCCAGTACGGCCGCGGCGCGGGCCGGGTCAGCGAAGCCGCGCGGCGTGGTGAGCGGCTGCCGGTCATCGGCCTTCACCGCGTAGCCGCCTGCGGCGCCAAAGTTTGTGCCGACTTGTTGCAGAAATCGATAGAAGAGAAAAGCCCCGTCGCTGGCGGCTTCGGATTGCCGGTCCCATTGGGCCAGTATGTCCGCCGCCTTCTTGGCGCGCTCAGTGCCGTGCTGCTGCGCCGACGCCACCAGGGCATCGACGAAGTGGTCCGCCATTTCCACGCGGGTCGATAGCTTGGCCGCGCGCAGATCGTCGAAGGTCATCTTCTTCGCCTCGGATAGAATGCGCGTCGAACGCTGCGCTCGCGGACCCATGCCGCTCAAGGCCGCCATGTAGGGCGCGAACTTCGATGAGTCCAGCAGCATCGGATAGGCTGCGGTCCACGGTGGGTCGTTGCAGTTTTGCACGAAGCCGCCGGGCGGGTCGACGACGCGGGGCAGGTCTTCGTAAGGGTGTAATTGCTGCCAGATCAACGACGAGTCATCGCCGGGCACCAGGCCGGCCCAGAACTTGCGGTCGCCGCGCGCGCGCTGAGGCACGGCACCGTTGTAGAGATAGAGGATGTGCCCATCGCGGTCGGCGTACATCGTGTTGAACAAGGGCAGGTGGACCATGCGCATGGCTTGTTCGAATTCCTGCAGATTCTGCGCCAAGCCCATGCGCCAAATCTGCTCGAGCATGCGCGGCCGGTCGAGCGCTGAGACCCGCAGCGCCGCGGTGACGCCGTTACGATCCACCACCACCGGACCATGCACCGTCCGCCGGATCTCTACCGGCACGTCGGGGGCGCCCTTCACTTTGATCACCTGCTGCGCGCGTTCAAACGGCAGCACTTTGCCGTCGAGCACGTAGCCCTCGCCGCGCAAGGTGAGGCGGTAGAGGTCCGCACCGTCGACGGCGTTGGTGGTCTGCGCCCAACCCAGCCGGTCGTTGAAGCAGAGCCGCAGCGTGGGAAAGCCCACCCACACCGCGCCCGAGGAACTAACTCCCGGGGCTTGTAAGTGCACTTCGAAGTAAGTGTGCATGTCGCCCCAGGGTAAGTGCGAGTTACTCAATAACATCGCATTTCCACTTGCAGACTTAGATGGCGCAATTGCCCACCCGTTTGACCCATGCACCTCGCCCGCGGTGCCCAGCTTCACCATCTGGTCCACCTTGCCGCGGCTTACCATCCAGTCGTAGTGAATCACGCGCAAGCTATGCGCCAGCACGTCTTCCACGGTGAGCGGCAACACGGCCTGCGCCTTAGCGCTCAATGACGCGCGATGCTTGGTAGCCCAAGCATTCAGGCCCGTCGCAAAGGCTTCGAGCAAAGGGCGGAACTCTGGCGTTTGCTGCGCCGCCCACTGCTTCGCCCGCTCCGGCAGGCCATTTACTCGTACCCAGCGATCAGTATCCAGGTAAGATTCACCGCCCTCGCGCACCGAAGATTGCAGGTTGCCATAATACTCGGCGCCGCGCCCGCGCGATTGCGCATAAAGCCGGACAAGCAACTCGGCATGGGCTTCCATTTGGGCATAGCCATAGGCATGGAAAAGGCTCGCATGGTCCGGCGCGAAGATATGCGGGATGCCATAGCGGTCCCAGAGAATTTCCGTGCCTTTGGCCGGCGCGGCTGCGTGCAGCAACGAAGAAAGACCAACGAGTAGAAGTGAGGAACGCCACATGGAGAGAAATGTTAGCATACCGGCTGCACTTCTATTTCCAAGCTGGTGCCGTGGCCAAAGGTCAGCACGGCGTAGCGTTGGGCGGTCACCCAATCGCCGGGACGAATGCGGCCATCGCCCGCCAAATCCACATGCGCGCTTACCGCGTACTGAACGCCGGGATCCACCTTCGCCACCGCAAAGACGAAGCGGAGCGGACACACTCCGGTAAGGGGAATCCGCTCCTCCGCCACCGTCAGCGACGGCGCATCCGCGTAAGACACATCCAGCAGCCGCACCCAGACGGTAGCGGCTGCCGGCCGCGCCTCACCGGGGGCGAAACGAATCTCGCCCTCAACCTTAACGGGGCCCATCGAGGACGTGGGCTTCCAAACGGCCATTGCCCAGGTTGGTCTTCTTCAGGCAGATTAGGTCAGTGTTGCCGTCGCCATTCAGATCGCCCAAGGTAAAGGTGAAGTTGGCGGCGGCATCGGCCTGGGTGATCGGCGTACCGGTTTGCAGCAGGAAGACCTGGTAGTTGTTGGCTCCAGAAAGCACGTGCACCTCAAGTCGCGCAGTGCCGGCATTGGTCTTCTTCAAGCAATAGAGATCCGGCCGTCCGTCGCGGTTGAAGTGGCCCATGGCGAAGGAGAAGTTGGCGGCGGCATCGGCTTGGGTGATCGGCGTGCCGGTTTGCAGCAGGAAGGTCTGGTACTTGCTCGCCCCGCTCAGGATGTGTACTTCGAGGCGCCCGCTGCCGGTGTTGGTCTTCTTCAAACAGACCAGGTCCGCGATGCCGTCGCCGTTGAAGTCTGCCACTACGAAGGCGAAGTTGGCGGCATCGGCCACGGTGATCGGCGTGCCGGTCTGCAGCAGGAAGCTCTGATAATTGCTGGCCCCACTCAGGATGTGCACTTCCAGGCGCCCGGTGCCGGTGTTCGATTTCTTGATGCAGTAGAGGTCCGGCCGGCCATCGCGGTTAAAGTCACCCACGGCGAAGGCGAAGTTGACTGCGGCGTCGGCCTGCGTGATGGGCGTGCCGGTTTGCAGCAGGAAGTTCTGGAAATTGGCCGCGCCATTGAGGATATGTAATTCGAGGCGCCCAGTGCCGGTGTTCGTCTTCTTCAGGCAGAAGAGGTCCACGTTGCGATCGGCATTGAACGCGCCGGCGGCAAATTCGAAGTTGGCATTGGCGTCGCTCTGCAGGATCGGCACGCCGGTCTGCAGAATGAAGCGCTGATAGGGTCGATAGAGCGAATTGAGCGTAGCGATATCGCCAGCGCTCAAGCCGTTGCGTTGGCCGATCGACACGCTGGGGTTCGGCTTCGGCGTGATCGTGTCTTTCGTCGGGTCAGTCGCGAAGAACGTGCGGCCGTAGTGCATGATGGAGCCGTAGTCGTAGGGGCCAATATCGTCGCCATCGCTGATCTGCTGGTCGAAGTTGTGCACCGCCGCAGAGTTGATGTTCGCCGCGTTGATCGTCACAAAGTTATCGCGGTCCTCGCGGCTCTGCTCGTGCCACAGCCCCAGGGTGTGGCAAGTTTCATGGATCGCATTGCCCAGGCTGCAACTATCGCCCAAGGTGATGAACTGCTGGTTACCCTGCATGCCCACTGCGGATGAACACCCGCCGCCGGGTTGATAAGTGACGAAGTTGCGTTGCGTGCCGCGCGGTACAAAGACAATATTCGTCCGCGCCTGGATATGCGCCTGCGCATCGGTGACGCGCGACTGGTTGGGAAGCGCCGGATCAATAGTGAACGGCACCACGCCATTCGGCCAACGGAACCGATCGCCCGTAATGGCGACGCCAAAGGGAACCGCCTCCACCTCCCCAGCCTCCATTTTGCGCCGCACCTCCTCGGCTTCTTCGACCGTCCCGAGGTCAATGCAGCCTTCGAGCATCGCGCGGCCGTTGACAATCGCGTACGTCACTTCTTTGTTGGTGAATGTGTTGCCGGTAATAAACGTCTTACCGGTTTGGATAGACTGATTGAACTCGCTCATGTAAGGTATTCCTTCCGTAGTCGAGCTGGGTTTCTTCCCGTGCTCATTCTGGATAGCGAGAATGCCTCGCTAAAGCGGCCACCGGGCCGGTTAAACGCCCAGCCACACCCGAATCTTGGGCCATTGCTGCCCAAAGGCGATCACCGAAATGCCGATGTAGAAGACGGCGCACAGCACCAGGCCCGCGCATTGCACGAAGCCTGGCCGCAGTGCCTTCGGCAGCAATACCAGCAGCGCGTAGATGGTGTGGAGCGAAGAAAATCCCAGGGCGAAGTTCATCATCACGCCGCTCGCGATGGCCAGCACCAGTGGATCGGGCGTCAGGCGCAAGGCGACGAGCCCCCAGACGCCGTAGGTGGCCAGGATCGTGTAGTAGACATACTTCACTTCGTGGCCTTCGCGCCGGTGTAGCCGCTTTGAGCCCACCCACAGCACATCGGTCCAGCGGCGGCAGATGGCATCCAGTTGGCTCACCTGCGTGGGCGCCATAATCAGAAAGCCACACAGCAAGGTGAGATACCAGAAGATGGCGCCGTGCCGATCGGCAATGCCCTGCGCCGTGATCGCCGCCACCGCGTTGCCGTCGACGTTCTTGATGCCGCGGATGAATTCGAGTGAGAACATCGCTGGCAAGGCGACACCCAAAATGCAGCCCGGAGCCCACAGGAGTAACTGATCGCGCCGCACATGCCGCAGCCAGCCGCGCCAACGCTCCAGCGCCGCGGGCGATAGATCGAAGACCTTGCCCGTGTGCGAAAGCTTAATTTCCCGTCCGCCGATCGCGCTCGGAATGGCCCCGGTCCGCGCGCCCATGCCCCAGCCCTTGTCGCGTGCATAGTTTGAGAAGCCCATGTTGGTGAGTCCGCCCGCGCCGGCAATGGCGGCGAAGGCGGCCAAGGTCGCCCAATTGGGGTTACCCGGCGGTAAGGTGCCAAATTGCACCAGGCCCACGCCGATCTCTTTCCAAGTGGTGGCGCTGACGAAGAAGATGGTCACGAAGGTGAGGTAGCCCAAGATCAAAACCAGCTTCGTCACCATCACCCGCTCGAGCGTGTTGTAGATCTTGCCCCCAAAGATCAATGGGACAAAGGCCGTCAGAAAGACGCCGTAACTGATAGCACGGACCAAATCGCTGTCGGCCGCGCCCGGCAAGCGACCCAGGATCACCGAAGCCAGCGGTACGGCGGCATTCGACGAGAGATAGGGCCAAACGCTGCCGAACTCGAACATCAGGTAGAAGACACCCCAAAACATCGGCCCTGGCCAAGTGCGAAAGAAGCCGATCATCACGGGCTCGCCCGTGTAGAGTGTGTAGCGCATCACGCTTAGGTTGTAGAAGACTTGCAGCAGGATGGAGACCGTGGCGAGCCACATCACACTGCCGCCGTATTGCGCGGTGACGAGCGGGCCGAAGAGCCATTCGCCGCCCCCAATGTTGGCACCGACCATGAGTAGGCCGGGGCCGATGAGGGCAGTCCAGGGGCGGCGGGCCAAGTCAGGCGGTGGGGGAAGCTCTTCGTGATCCCAAGCGGGAAATTGCGACATGAGTCGCAATCATATCAAGACGGCCCTATCCAGCAGGACTAGTCACTGGCACTAGTCACCGGCGGAGGAAGCGGCGGTTTTCGCGGGAGCGCGGCGGGCTTGGCCGATCGCCGCGGCCACCGTGTGGGCCGTGGTGTCGAGCGTTTGCTGAAAAGCCGCATCGTCGAAGTGGTCGAGGAAGATGCGCTTGTCCAGATCCATGCGCAGGCCCTTCTTCTGAAATTTGCTGGAGCGCTTGTAATTGACGATGGCAAAAGGCAGCGGCGGTTCATCGAAGATCGTCGCCGCGACGAAGGTAATCTTGCCGTCCCTCAAATCGGGCAGTGGGACTTCTCGCGCCGTGTAATTGAGTTTGATCGGCGGTGTTTTCATGGTGATAACTTTTCCACTCGTAGGGCGATTGCAAATGGCGGGCAATCTCCGCCAACGGATCCAGCAGCTTCGTCTCATGGCCGTCCTGCGCTTCAATCTCAATCTGATACACGTAGGCGGGCTGCGCGGCCGTCGGCAACTCATCACCCGAAAGAGCATAACCGCAAGCGATTCCGTAGGATCGGGTGAGGGAAACGAAGGGGCTAATCGTACTGCCTCACGCGATATGTTGCACCAACCGGCTCACTTCCGAACTCCTGCCCGTTCCAGGGTAGTGCGCCTTGAATCCAGATCGGCGCGCGTCGTGCTGATGCCAGTAGGTTCCAATGCCTGCCCCTCTAAAGAATAGCGGCATATTCTCCTTTTCCTTTAGTTCCTCTCTTCGCTTACGCCCGGCGAGAGCCCGTGATGATCGTCGCATCACGAAGCTTACGAAGCTCGCGTTTGGCCACTTGGGCCCAGGAGGAACCAGGATCGAGTTTGAGATAGGTTTTCCAATGCCGGAGGGCTCGCAGCCGGTCGCCGGAACCCTGATACAGAAGAGCAATATTGTAATGGGCGTCAGCGTACCCGGCATTCAATTCCAGCGCCCGCAGGTAATGCTTCATTGCCCCGGGACGGTCGCCGCGTTCGTCGAAGAGGTTGGCGAGGTTAAAGTGCGCCAACGGATAGTTGGGGTCGGCTTCCACGGCCCGCGCGTAGTAGCTTTCGGCGTCCCGATGGCAGCGCGCATTGAAGTATAGCGTACCGATGTTTACCAGCGCCGGAGCTAAATTCGGGTTTGCCCGCAACGCCGACTCATACATCGCCATCACTTCCCGCGCCGGCGTGTGCGCCTGCTCCGCTTCGAGGGCGACATGAAACAGCCGCTCGGCTTCCGCTTGCAAGCGACGCCGCTCGCTCTCTTCGGCGGCCGCCACATGCGCCGCGGGCAACGACGTCACGGAGCGCGTTTCGAAGTCGAAGAGAAACTGCCCCGTTCGCGGATCCAGCCGGTACCCCGCGCCCTGCACGTTCAAGCGCTTGCCATTGAGGAATAGCTTCAGTTCGGAGAGCGGATTTTTGACGTCCTGCATTCGCTCGCGGATCGACTGAAAGGTCCGCTGCAATCGATCGGCCCGGATGCCCTGTTCGGCCAGCTTCCGTAAAGACCGCAGCGCCAGCAAATCCTGATAGCAGTAGGTCTCGAGCGTGGGCATCAACTTCAGACGTTCCCAAGTCCGTAGGCGGCGTTCATCGAGGTCGAGCAGACGAATTACCTGCGCTCGATTGTAAGTCCGTTGCACCGTCGTTTGTACCGCTTCGAGTGTAACACCGGTAGGGCCGGAAACCAGTTCCATCATTACCGAGATTGCATCCCCGAGAACCACCAGTACCAGCGTAGAAACGACACGCCGGTCAGGATCAAACAAACTGACCCCAGTACCTGCCACACGCGTTCCTTCAGGTTCATGAACAGCGACGGGAAGCCGGCGACATAAGTCACTACCAGGCCAGTGGCCAACCCCCCGATGTGGGCGGCGTTGTCAATGTTGAATGGCAGCAGACCCATCAACAAGCCGTACATCGCCCAGCGGATCGCCTGCTGCTTGATTTCCTCGCCCATCGCCGAACGGTCAATCAACCCGAGTGCAATCAAAGACCCGATCAACCCGAAGATGCCCGCCGACGAGCCTACCGAAGGCGTGTGGTAGGACATATAAGTGCTGAGTAAGAATCCGCCCACGGTGGAGGCGAAATAAATAGCCAGAAAGCGCCACAGGCCAAATGTTCTCTCGACAAAGGCCCCGACGTCGAACAGGGCCCACGAATTCATCAACAAGTGCAGCAAGCCGCCGTGTAGAAACCCGGCCGTCACCAAGCGGAACCAGTCGCCGTGCTCGACCACGAGGTCGCCCCGTTTTGCGCCAAACAGCAATAGTACGCGCGTGTTGATGTCGCCCAACGCGGTGCCTTCCGGATTCATCAGCGTGCAAGCCAAATACAACGCGACGTTAATGGTCAGGATCAGGAACGTCGCATAGCGGTCCTGCGGGATGAAGCCGCCCAGCAACTCCGCCACCTCCGTCCCTCGCCTGGGGACGACGGGCGGGCGCGACGCTTTAATCTCGAATTCGCAATACGGACAGACGCGATCCGCCGTTGATAGTAAGGCCCGGCAATTCGGGCACATGGGACGATTCTCCACCCTTCTATTCTATTGCTAGACTTAGGGGTCCTGCTAATTTGAGCAGCAATTACGGCAAAGACGAACGAATGGCGAAGACGGAAGCGGAACTCCGCGAAGAGATAGTAGAAATAGGCCGCCTTTGCTGGACCAAGGGCTGGGTGGCCGCAAACGACGGCAACCTCAGCATCCGGCTGGACCCGCAGCGCATTCTCTGCACGCCCACCGGCATTAGCAAAGGCCGCATGCGGCCCGAGGATCTGATCATTGTCGACCCGGAAGGCAAAAAGGTCTCCGGCGCCCGCGAACGCACCAGCGAGATCAACATGCATCTCGCCATTTACCGGATGCGGCCGGACATCCAAGGCGTCGTCCACTGCCACCCGCCCATGGGCACGGGCTTTGCCGCCGCCGGCCGGTCGCTCAACCAAGCCATCTTACCGGAAGTGATTGTCGCGCTGGGCTGTGTGCCCTTGGCCGCCTACGGTCTGCCCGGCACTGAAGAGTTGCTGAAGCCGATGCTGCCCTTGATCCCGCACTACGACGCCATCCTATTGGGCAATCACGGCGTTACCTGTTACGGCACCGACATCTGGAAGGCCTACTACTTGATGGAGACCGTCGAGCATTCGGCGCGCATCACGCTGGTGGCCGAGCTACTCGGTGGCCCGAAGCTGTTACCGCGCGAAGAGGTGGACAAGCTCTTTGATGCCCGCGCCCGTTACGGCATCGCCTCGCGCAACACCGCTGGGCCCGGCTGCCCGGTAGTGGCCGACGAGGCCCCGGCGACGGGTGAGCGCTTTTACGTAACGCGCGAAGAACTGATTGCCCTGGTGGACGAGGCGCTGAAGGCGCGAATGGGTTAGCATAGGAAAGCTGGAGAAGAAACAAAGCAATGGGTGAAGCACTCGGGATGGTGGAAACCCGCGGTTTGGTGGCCATGATTGAAGCTGCCGACGCGATGGTGAAGGCGGCCAAGGTGAACTTGGTCGGCTGGGAAAAGATTGGGTCGGGCTACGTGACGGCCATGGTACGGGGCGACGTCGCCGCCGTGCGCGCGGCCACCGATGCTGGGGCCGCCGCGGCCCGCCGGGTAGGCGAGTTGATCGCCGTGCACGTGATTCCGCGCCCGCATCCGAGCCTCGAAGACGTCTTGCCGATCGGCAAGGCCAGCACTAAGTAAGCTATGATTCTGGCCCGGGTTGTCGGCACGATCGTCGCCACGCGCAAAGATCCGCGCCTGGAAGGGCACAAGCTCCTGATCGTAAAGCCCATCTCACCGGAAGGCCACGATGAAGCGGGATATGTGATCGCCGTTGACACCGTGGGCGCGGGCAATCGCGAAAAGGTCCTCTTAGTCGGCGGCAGTTCAGCGCGCATGGCCGAAGGCTGCAAGGACAAGCCGGTGGACCAAGCCATTATCGCCATCGTCGATACCGTCGACCTGGATCGCTAAATGCAACTTGGGCGCGTCATCGGTCGCATTTGGGCCACCGTCAAGGACCCCGGCCTGCACGCACAGCGCATGTTGTTGGTGCAGCCCTTGACGCCCGAACTTACGCCGACCGCCAAGCCTCTCGTCTGCCTCGACGGCACTAACTCCGTCGGCGCGGGCGAACTGATCTATTGGTGCGGCAGCAAAGAGTCGAGCTTCCCTTTTCTGCCCGCCGAAGTGCCCACCAACGCCACCATTGTCGGCATCGTCGACGAGTTGCATATCGAAAGGGACCGATGCTGATCGGCCGGGTCATCGGCGAAGTGGTCGCCACCGAAAAACATGCAAGCCACGCTGGCCGTACCGCGCTGCTGGTGCAGCCGCTCGACCTGGACGGGACGAACCGCGGCAATGCAATCATTGCCCTCGATGCCATCGGCGTCGGCATCGGCGAATGCGTCCTGCTGACGACGGAAGGCTACAGCGCCATGACCAGTGTGGGCCGTCCCAACTCACCGATCGACGCGGCTGTCATCGGCGTGATCGACGCGGTGGAGATCGTTGGAGCGGCGACCCTTGCGTTTCCGATTCGTCCGGGCAAACACGAGTAAGCCGCCCAGGCCCAGCCCCGTGAGCACTTTCAACACCTCGAAGGTCGTATAAACTCCCTGCATCGCGTCCAATTGCCTTCGCTGCGAAGGGAACTTCGTCGAGTCGGAAAATTCTACTGCTCTCCCTAATCCCACGATGCTCGGCATCACCGCGAACTGGCTCGCCACCACCAGCAGCACCATAAAGAAGGACACGCCGAGCGTCTTTTTGCTCGCTGTGGTGCCGAACAATAGCAGGCAAAACAGCAGTAGCCCGATGGCCAATTGCCCTAAGCCCCAGTATTCGATAAGCGCGCGGTTGATCTCTCCCACTTGGTGTCGTAAAAGGTAACGCGAATCTATCGATCCCAGCGTTTCTATCGCCTTGGCGGCCCCGGGCAACGCCGGGGTTAGTAGCATGCGATCGGTAATCTTGAAGTTGCCGATCACGATGGTAGCCAAAAAAATACTGCCATTGAGCCAAGCTCCGAGTAGAATGCAGACTAGTCGCTGGTTATTCATCAGGGAATTCTATTTTAGTATGCTGGAGTCCTAATGGACCTTAAAAAAATTAGCCGCCGGTCGGCGTTGCTCGCCGCCGCACCGGCCATGATGGCCGCAGCCCCATTGGCCTTGCCCAAAAAGGTCCGGGTGGTTATCATCGGCAAGGAAGGGCATACGGCGGAAGTCACCGCACCGGCCAAGCTTTTACCCGACATTCAGATTGTCGCCCAAGTGGATAGCCAAGCCGATTATCGCGCCGTCCTCGACCGAGAGAAGCCCGATCTGGTGGGCGTTTGCAACGACAATGGCGCCCGCGCGGCGGCGATTATGGCCTGCGCCGAACGTGGCCTGCACTTTATCGCCGAGAAGCCTTTCGCGATCCACTTGGAGGATCTGGCCAAATGCCGAAAGGCGGTGGAAAAGAGTGGCGTCCGCTACACGATGATGTTGCCTTTGCGCTTCATGCCGCACTTTCTCGCACTTAAGCAGATTGTCGCTTCCGGGCAAATCGGCGACGTGGCCCAGATTGGCGGGCAGAAGTCCTACAAGCCGGCCCCTGGCGTCGCTTGGCGCAGTAAAGCGGCCACTTACGGTGGCACCATTCCCTGGGTGGGCATCCATATGGCCGACCTGATGCGTTGGACCAGTGGCCGCGAGTTTGTGGCCACCGCCGCCTTTCAGGCCCGCATCGGTTGGCCCGAACTCGGTGACCGCGAGAATACCGCCGCCGCTCTCTTTTCTCTCGACAACGGTGGCGTGGCCACGCTGCGCATGGACTATCTGCGACCGGACGCGGCCAGGACTCATGAAGATGATCGCCTGCGGCTCGCGGGCACCAAGGGCGTCGCCGAATACCAGGCCTCGACGGGGGTCACGTTGATGACTTACGATGCCCCGCCGCGCGTGGTAACGACGCTGCCCGCCGCCCAATCCTTGTTCGTCGAGTTTTTGCGGGCCATTTACTTACAAGGCCCTGACCCGATAGCGCTGGCTGACATTTGGCGTATGAACGAGATCTGCCTGAAGACGCGGGACGCGGCAAATTCGAGCCGCGTCGTGAAGCTCTAATTACGTGAAGCTCTAACTAATTGCGACGTACTCTGACGTTCCGGACATTGCCGTTCTTCGGATTCACCCGGCACTCATAGCTGTAAACCTCGCGGCGGCCGTCCTCGCGTGCGGTGCCGGTAATCCGGTCCCGACTCCCGGCGTTGTTGTCGGTATTTACATTGTCGAAATTCAGGTTGGTGACGCCATAGTCGCGCTGCACCTGGGTTCGAACGCGGTCAATGCAGGAGTTCAGCGCGCGGTTGTCGCCCAAGTCATTGTTACCGTTTTGCGAGAAGAAGCCTCCGCGATTGCCGCTCTGGGAGCCTCGCCCGTTGTCGCCCTGCCAACTCACTTCGAAGGTATAGCCTTCGTCGCCGCCTTTGGAGTCACGAATGTAGATCACTGCTTCGCCGCGCGGGTCCTGACGCGGATCGGACTGCAAACGGACCTCCCCACGCCCGTCCCGTCCCTGAAAGCGGAAATCCGAGAGATTCCGGCCGTTTTGCAGCATCGAGGTACATTCGCTGCCATCGTCGCGCGTTGGCCGGCCTTGCAGTGTCTCGACGCGGATCTGGCCGTTCCCGATACGCACATTTACGGTGTCATCGACCATAATGCGGACAATGCATCGGCCGTTCGAAGGATCGCCTCCCGTAAGACGCGGCTGAATGTTCACCACATCGCGAAACCGTTGCGCGGAAGCTTGGCCCGCCGCCAGCATCGTCAATACTCCAAAAGTAAATAAGTGTTTCATAAACTTCCCCCCTTCTACTAGCAATTACTTGACCACCCAGCGAATTTGCGCCTTCACCGAGAGAAAAGGGCAAGGTAGACCCTAATTCCGCCCCCCAGACGGTTGAATTTCAGGATGCTGTCCGGAATTTTCCGCAGGCCAGACGGCAATTTTTGCCCGTTCAGTGCTGCCCCAGCGTCACTTGGCGGGCGGGCGGACATCACCAGACCATTCACTGACAAGAATCCTCACGTCCGGTAAAGATGGAACGGAGCGCTGGCCGGTTCCATCAAAATCCTCTCGACCAAGGTGCGGCCAGGGTAAGGGGGTTCTGGTAGCGGGTGATCTCGAACTCGAGTCTGGCGCCCGCGCCCGCTTCCAGCTTGACGGTGAGCAGTGGACCATTCACCACCGTGCGCCGACCATTTACCGTTACCGTCTCGATGCGATGCTCGCCGTAAGCTCCGGACTGCACGGTCACCGTCCGTGCCTCGACGGGATTCGTATTTACCAGGGTCAAGGTGGCCGCACCAGCGCTTAGCTTCTCCACCAGGGCTCCGACGTCGGCGGGCAAGCCGGCGCGTTGTTTGGCGGGGTCGAAATACCGGAATCGGGCATGCAGGGTCCAGATTTTGCCGTTTGAGAAGTAGGCGCCCATGGTGAGGTTGGCGAGGGTATCGGTGACGGCCGGGTTCAATTCCAGGAGATAGTCGGCCAGACGCGTATCGGCGGTGGTTTCGTCGCGATTGATCTCGTCCATGTTCTTGCGTAACTCGGCGAAGCTGGCTTGGAGAGCCTTGGTGGGATAGTCCGGGTCCTGGCCCTCGAGATAACCGAGAAAGCCAGTAAGGGGAACGCGCTCCAAATCGCGCCGGTCCATGCTCCAAAAGTAAATCTCGGTCAAGCGGTCGAGCATTAGGTTATTGGTGTATTGATACCACTCTGGCTTGCCGTTGTATTTGTATCCACGCGGATCGCCATACATTTGCGGAATCATCAATTGGCCTTTCACCATCTTCTTTTGCGCGTAAATGTTGTCCATCTGCTTCCGTAGTAAGTCGATGTAACTCTGGTCTCCGGTAGCCAGCAGCGCGTTGCTAAAGCCTGGCCAGGAGCCGGCCGTGAAGTAGTTCCGATGCGCGATCTTTTCGAGCTCGCCGTCGAAAATGGTGAAGTTCCAGCCGTAAGTGCCTTTCCACCATTGGCCGTCGTGCGCGCCGCCCAATTTGCCATCGAGCCCGATGTTCGATGGAATATTGCCGCCCGTTTCCGCGGTGCGCAGCTTCCAGGCCCCGACGTAATCTTCGATCCAGCGCTTATACTTCGCCTCGCCAGTGAGCGCATAGGCGTTGACGGCCAACTGCGTCGCGGCCAGATTCAGGAAGTTATCGCCCACGCTATCGAGATATTCGTCGCAATGGGCGAGCATCTTCTTATAATTGGCCTCCAAATTGAGTAACTTCGACTTTCCCGCCGGATTGTGGAATAAGTTAAAGCTGCCAGGCACGGGGTCGCCTACCCAGTCGTAAGTGGTGGCTTTGCGGAGCATCGGGCCTTGGCTTCCGGTCCAGATACTCTTGATGATTTTCTTTTCAGGGTCGTAGTTAGGCGCTTCCGGATCCTCGTTCAGGTACAAGCCAGCGAAGCGTTTCACGCGCGCCCGGTAGTATTCGGCGTTCGGATCGGCTAAGCCGAGAAAGTGAAAGCCCCGCATGCCTTCGCCGGTGTGGAACCAGTCGGACTGGGTGATGAATTCCTTATAGTAGGCCCCGTTCTTGGCCAAGTCCGTCAGCTTCGTGCGTAACTCGCCATATTGGCGCAGGTGGCCTTCGTAGGCGCGCTTATAGTGCCCCAGCACCGGTTCGCCGCCACCCATGGCGTACAGCAGGGTCCAATTGAAGAAGGTTTCAATGGCGTCGTCCGGCCCATCGAGCGTTCCCCAGCGCGGCGTATGGGCCAGATAGCCGCGGCTATCGAGGTACTTTTTGGCGAACCGGTCGCAGGCTTCGGTATTCGCTTGCAGCAGTTTTTGTTCCAGCAAAGCCCAGGCGGGCGGCGGCATGGGCGTGGCAATTTGGAGCGTGGGGTCAGCGGCCCAGAGCGCGGAGGGTAGCAGCAGGGAAATCAGGAATCGCATAGGCGATTCGCAGTATATAACACCCGGGGAAGGACGCCATCAGGGGCGCTTCTGCCATTCCATCAGGTGGAAGTAAGGCACCCGGCGATAACGATCGACCTTGTCAGGCGGTCCGCCGACGGGCACGGGCTCGGCGAAGTGGCGTAGATCAAGCCCCTGCTCAAGAAACAGCGTCATGTAAGTGCTAAGCGGCCGATGCCAGTTCTGGATGCGAATGCCACGCCACTTGGCCCACATCACTCGCTCTTCGAGATAGTGGTCGATGGAGAAGCGGTCTTTCGCCCAACCCGTCGGCATGCCCGCCGTATTGAAGCCGTTCAGATTCGCGATCAGCAGCGTGCCGCCTGGCTTAAGCGCGGCCGTCATGCGCTCGACGGCGGGCGTCAAATCTGCAATGTCGATGAGACTGAGATAGCTCACCACCAAGTCAACCGAGCCAGGCTTGATCGCCATGGTTTCGGCGGCTTCCACGCGGTAGTCGCCGGCGGGATCGAGCTTACGGGCGTGGTGAATCAGCGCCGCAGTAGGATCGACGCCCACCGTACCGATGCCTTCAGTCTGCATCATGCGGCAGAAGCGGCCTTCGCCGCAGCCGACGTCGAGAGCGGTTCGGAAGCCGCGGCCTCGAACACGCGCAAGCATCGGCGCATCGAGGACAAACAGCCGGCCAAAGTCCCCGGCCTCGCCTTGGCTCGCGATCCAGGCCCCTGCAGAATCATCCCATCCATTTGGTGTCATTGGCGAAAAGTACCGGTGAAAAGTGCCGTTTAAAAGTGCCGTTTAAAAGTGCCGGTGAAAAGTACCGGTGAAAAGTGGCGGAGGGGGTGGGATTCGAACCCACGGTAGAGTCTCCCCTACGACGGTTTTCAAGACCGGTGCCTTAAACCGCTCGGCCACCCCTCCCTGGTCATTTAGGCCGGGTCATCTTCAGGATAGCGTCTTTAGGCGGCCTGAATGGGGTTGCGCAGGATGCCGATGCCCGCAATCTCCACTTCCACCGTATCACCGGGCTTCATGGGCTTGGTGCTGCCGGGCGTGCCGGTGAAGATGACGTCGCCGGCGGTGAGGGTGACGTACTTGCTGATGTAGCTCACCATGGTGGGGCAATCGAAGATCAGGTCTGAGGTGAATTGCTTTTGCACCACCTCGCCATTGAGGCGGGTTTGCAGCAGGAGCTTGCCGTAGTCGAGGCCGCGCACCAAGTGCGGACCCACGGGGCCAAAGGTGTCAGTGCCTTTGGCGCGCCACCATTGGAGGTCCTTTTGCGGGCCGCTTTGCCAGTCGCGTTCGCTGACGTCGTTGCCGCAGGTGACGCCGAAGATGGCGTCCTTGGCTTGGTCGAGCGAAAGATTCTTACCGCCTTTGCCTACGACGATGACCAGTTCGCCTTCGTAGTGGGTGTTTTTGGAATCGCTGGGGTGGATGATGGGCGCGCCGGGGTCCTGCAGGCAGGTGATGGGTTTGTAAAAGATCTCGGGCTCTTTGGGTATCGCTCGATTCCCTACGTGGCTGCGATAGTTCAGGCCGACGGCCAGCAATTTCAAAGGCTCCACCGGGGCGGCGAGCATCACTTTGGCAAGGGAGTATTTCTTGCCAGTCTCTTGTGTGGCCAGGTAAGGAGCTTGGGAGAGTTCGCGGACGGTTCCGCCATCCAGGCGGCCCCACATCGCGCGAGCGGAGGGGGTGGTGCGAAAGCGGACGAATCGCTCGACATTGCTTTGGGGCAGGGCGCTCGAAGCGGCCAAGGCGGAGATTACTTCACGTCGGGTAGTCTGCATGGCCCCTTATTCTACAGGGAAAACGGGCGGAAATCAGGTAGCGCTATTTCTTTGGCTTCAGCTCGAGGGGACGCCTTCATGGGGCCCATGATGGGCGGCGCTAGATATGGCGCGAGTCCGGTCGTTCTCGAGGTTACTGGCAAAGGCTGATCTGATCTCCGCCCTGTTTTTGCCAAGGTTCACTATCCATATTTTCGATGGCACCTCCTTCATTAAAACGGGCTTCTTCGAGGCAGGCAACAGGTCTCTCGATTCGGGAAACCACTTCGTTTCTTCCAAGTCGATTCACTTGCAGGATGCGCTTGTTTTCTCTAGGTGTCAATAGAAATTGAAATAGAATTACAATCATGCTCCGCTCTTTACTTTTGGTGATCATTTGTACCATGACAATACTGGCCCAGCCGACTCCCGCCCCAGGTCCGGCGAAAGGCTTACCGCCGATCATGCCCAAAACCGAGGAGTTGCAACTGATTGAAGGAAAGACGAAGGAGCTCGAAGGCTTGCTGCGCGCGTTGCCCAAGACGGACGCTGCGCTGCTCACCGACGTCGAGGTGTACGCCAAGGCCGGGCGCTTTCTGCTTGAGTTCCCGCAGACCTTCTTCACCCAGGACGGCATTCGCCAGGCCATCGCCGTGCTGGACCACGGGCTCGACCGGGCGCGCCAATTGCAGAAAGGCTCCGCCGATTGGGCGAGCGCCAAGGGCCGCAAGATCCATGCCTACCGCTCGGCGCTCGATGGCAGCGTGCAGCCCTATGGCCTGACGGTGCCCGAAAGCTACAACGGCACCCAGCCCACACGGCTGTATGTTTGGCTGCATGGCCGCGACCAAACACTGACTGAAAGTAGTTTCATTTACAAATTCCCGAACGCAAGTAAAAGCCTCACTTACTCGACGGCTGACTTAGGCCAAATTACGCTTGATTGTTATGGTCGCTGGAACAATGCCAACCACTGGGCCGGCGAAGTGGACATCTTCGAAGCCATTGCCGATGTCAGCCGTCGCTATAAGATCGACCCGAAGCGCATTATCCTGCGCGGCTTCTCCTTGGGCGGGGCCGGCGCGTGGCATATCGCGTTGCAGTATCCCGATCGCTGGGCCGCCGCTGAAATAGGCGCGGGAACTTATCCGCGGCGTGCGCAGATGCCGGGCTTTCCCGATTATCAAGCGCGCCCGTTGCGGATCTGGGAGAACATCCTCGAGTGGAGCCTCAATGCCTTCAACCTGCCGCTGGCCGGACACGATGGCGACAGCGACACGCAGACGGCGGTGATTCCGCAGGAGCCCGGCAAGCCCTCGCGGGGCCAACTCGAGAGCTCACTACGAGTGCGGGCGCAACTCGAAAAGGAGGGCTTTCCTTCCGAAGGCGAAGAGAATAACTGGCGGGTGAAGGGCACGCACGACATCTTTCTGATCTCGGAGAAGACCGGCCATGGCGTGAGCCCTTTGGTGCGCACGCGTCTGGATGCTTTCCTCAAAGAGCACGGCGATCGTGGCGTTCTATCGCCCGATGAGGTGCGCTTCGTTACTTACACCGCGCGCTATCCGCGGGCGCATTGGGTGTCGATCGACGGCCTAGCGCAACACTACGAACGCGCCGAGGTGCGGGCCCGCCGCGATGCTACGCGCCAGCGCTACGAGATCACTACGCGTAATGTTACCCACCTCGAATTGCGCGAGATGGACCAGCTACGGGAACTGAAGATCGACGGCGAAACGCTGCGCGCGAAAGCCGCGCCCCAACTCGTGCTCAATAAAACCGGCGGCGCTTGGCGCATCGGTGAGACCAAGGGTTTGCGTAAGCGCCACGGTCAGCAAGGCCCCATTGATGACGCGTTCCTCGAGCCCTTTCTGCTGGTGCGTCCCACGGGCACGCCGTGGAACGCCGCTGCGCATGATCAAGCGCTGCGGATACTCGCGCGCTTCGATCGCGTTTATGCGCGTTACTATCGCGCTCACCCGCGCATCAAGGACGACAAGGATGTTACCGCGGAGGACTTTGCCAAGTACCACGTCGCCCTCTTCGGCGACCCCGGCAGTAACCGCTGGATCGCAAAGTTACAAGGCAAGCTGCCTATCGCCTGGAGCCGTAATTCCATTGGCGTCGGTACTCAGACTTATTCCGCGGATGGGCATCTGCCGGTGCTGATATATCCCAATCCTTTGGGGCCCAATCCTCTGGCACCGAAACGCTACGTGGTGATCAACTCCGGCCTCACCATCGATGAGCGCGAGTATCACGGCGACTACAGCATGCCGAAGTTGGGCGACTTGGCGATCCTCAAAGTACAAGCCGGGTCAGAGACGCCGGAGATCGCCTTCGCCACGCTGTTCGATGAGCGCTGGCGTCTGCCCCAATGAACTTTCGTGGAATTCAACCACGGTCTCCTAGTAGTTCCAGTAGACCCAGAGACTTTACAACAATTAGGCGGAACCCAATGGGCCTCGCATCCATCTCTCCGTTTAGCAGAATGAGAGACTGCGACAAAGGAGATAGGTTAAATGGAGAATTCAAACACCCCCGTCACGACGTCTACGAATAAGTGGGCCCTGCCCGCCGTCGGCGTTGCGCTTGCGCTTTCGCTCGGTTTCAATGCTTATCAAGGCTCGCGCATCCAAACGGTGGACCAGCAGGTTACCGCCGTAAATAGCCAAATCGCCGAACTTCGCCAAAGCGTGGCCAAAGTGGAGAGCACCACCGGCACTCAACTATCGGGCATCCGGGGCGAGATGACCACGGTGAAGGCCGAGGCCGAAAAGATCGCCAAGGACGCCGCCAAGGGCGCTAGCTGGACGGCCCAAAGTCTCGCTCAGCGTCACGCCGATAAACTCGCCGCCAAGCTCTCGAAAGAGGCCGAAGGCAACCAGAAGATCGTGGCTGACCTCAATACGGAGTTAGCCGCCGTCAAGTCTTCCACCCAACAGAGTTCCACCGAACTCAACACCAACCTCACCAACGTCTCTACCGACGTGAAGCAGGTAAAGACCACCGTGGACGCCACGCGGACCGAGTTGCAGCAGACCATCGCTGACCTCCGCCGCGCCACCGGCGACATGGGCGTGATGAGTGGCTTGATCGCCACGAATTCGGGCGAACTGAAGGCCCTACGCGAGCTCGGGGAACGCAACTACTTCGAGTTCCGCATCACCCGCAACGATAAGGCCCAGAAGGTAGGCGACGTCACGCTCGCCCTCAAAAAGGCTGACCCCAAGAAAGCGCGCTTCACCATGGAATTGAACGCTGACGATCGCAAGATCGAAAAGAAGGACAAGACCATGAACGAGCCCGTCCAGTTCTACGTCGCCAGCAAAGCCCGCCAGCCGTACGAGATCGTGGTGAACGAGATCACCAAGGATACGGTGGTTGGCTATCTGTCGACGCCCAAGGTGCAGGTTTCCCGTAAGTAACGTTCGACATGCTGCCTCCAACCGCCCGTATCCGGAAATCGTTCCGGGTGCGGGCGGTTTTCTATTGGAATATACTTTTTGCATGCGGGTTTTTCACTTGGCACTGATGGCTTGGCCTTTGGCCGCCGCCGATGACGCGGAGTTCTTCGAGTCGAAGATCCGGCCCCTCCTCGCCACGAATTGCCAAGCCTGCCATACGGAAGGCGCCCTGGGGGGCCTACGGCTCGATTCCCGCGCAGGGCTGCTGAAGGGCGGCAAATCCGGCTTGGCCGTCGTCGAAGGCAAGCCCGAAGATAGCCTCCTGATGCAAGCAGTCCGCCGCACGCACATTCGTTTGAAAATGCCCCCGGTGGGCGCGCTGAAGGAACCCGAAGTCGCTGACCTTGCCGAGTGGATCCGCCGCGGCGTGCCGTGGCCCGAAGCCGTTGCCGAAGCCAAGGTGACCCAAGCGCGCATCACGCCCGAGGAACGCGCCTTCTGGTCCTTCCGGCCGCTCCAGAATCCTGCGCCGCCCGCCGTCAAGAACGCGGCCTGGGTGAGCAATAACATCGACCGCTTTATCCTCGCGCGCCTCGAAGCGGCAAATCTCTCCCCCACCAAACCGGCGGCGAAACGCACCTGGCTGCGCCGCGTGACTCTCGACCTTACTGGAATGCCGCCGATGCCCGAAGAGGCGGATCAATTCGCCGCCGATGCCTCGCCCACCGCCAAAGCCAAGGTGATCGACCGCTTGCTCGCCTCGCCGCACTACGGCGAACGCTGGGCGCGCCACTGGCTCGACTTGGCGCGTTACTCGGATGGCGAACTCGCCGCCAGCGTCGACACGCCCTGGCCCAACGCCTGGCGTTATCGCGATTGGGTGGTGGATGCCTTCAACCGCGACTTACCCTACCCCCTGTTCGTCAAAGCCCAAATCGCCGCCGACCTATTGCCCGAAACGAAGGACCATCTGGCCGGCCTCGGCTTCCAGGCCCTCGGCGCCGGCGCCAACGATCAGGTAGACGTCACCACCAAGGTCTTTCTCGGACTCACCGCCGGATGCGCGCAATGCCACGACCACAAGTACGATCCCATTCCCACCAAGGATTATTACTCGCTGCTCGGCATTTTCAGCAGCACCAAGACCCATCAGTATCCTTTGGTGCCGAAAGCGGAAGTGGATCGCTACCAGGCGCAGAAGAAGAAGATCGACGACCTAAAAGAGATCCTGAACGACTATCTGGCCGAGCAGACCAAACAATTGGTCGACTTACTCGCCCGCGACACCGCCCGATACTTAGTTGCGGCCTATCGGAACGATGCCGAAGTGGCCGGGCTCGACACCGAAACCCTGGCCCGTTGGAAGAAGTATCTCGCCGCCACCGATAACGACCATGCCTACCTGAAGCCCTGGCAGACCCTGATCGCCAGCAAGCCTACCCTGGCCCAAGCGGAAGCTGAGGCGCACAACTATCAGCGCTTCCTCCTCGACTTACTCGACGAAGCCAAAGAAGTTGACGACAAGAACTATGTCGCCTTCGGTGGACGCAAAGGGCAGAAGAACGAGAATACCCGCCAATACACTAACATCGTCTCCCTGCCCGTGCTCAAGTTCTATCAATGGCGAGAAATTGCTTACGGACCCTATAACATCGACGGCTTCAAGGCTCCGGCGGGCGTGCTCTATTACAGCGGTAAGGACTTGGAACGCTTTCTGGGCGGCATCGCCAAAGCCTACATTGATAAACTGAAGGCGGAGATCGTGACCCTCGAAAAAGACCTGCCGCCGCCGTTCGCGTTCCTCCACACAGTTACCGAAAGCGACAAGCCCGGCGACATCAAAGTCGCCTTAAGGGGCGACCCCAAGACTCCCGGCGAAGTGGCGCCCCGGCGCTTTCTGCAAGTGCTCTGCGATGGCGAACCAACCATCTACACCCAGGGCAGCGGCCGTGCGGAACTGGCCCAGGCCATCGTGGCGAATCCCTTAGCCGCCCGCGTCATCGTCAATCGCGTCTGGCAGCATCACTTCGGCAAAGGCCTGGTGCGCACGCCGTCCAATTTCGGCCGCATGGGCGAGCGCCCCACGCACCCCGAGTTACTCGACTATCTCAGCACGAAGTTCATGGAAAGTGGCTGGAGTATCAAGGCCCTCCATCGGGAGATCTTACTGTCGAGCACTTACTCGCTGGCTACGGGGGCCTCGCCCGAGTCCGACGCCGACAATAAGCTGCTTTCGCATTTCAACTTACAATCGCGACTGGATATGGAAACGTTGCGCGATTCCGTGCTGGCGGTCTCCGGCCAATTAGACCCCACCATGAAAGGTGGCGCGAGCCCCATCTCCGACGACAACCGCCGCCGGTCTATCTACCTTACCGTCAGCCGCACGCGTCTCGACCCCGCGCTCGCTCTCTTCGACTTCCCGGACCCCAACGCCTCCGTCGACGACCGCCCCACGACATCGGGCCCGCTCCAAGGCCTCTATTGGCTCAACAGCCGCTTTGTCGCCGGCCAAGCCAACAAGCTCAACGAACGCCTGGCCAAAGAGGCGGGTCCGAAGCCCGTCGACCGAATCACCCACGCCTATCGGCTCTTATATGGGCGTCCTCCGGACGAAAAGGAATTGCAGCTGGGAGTAGAATATGTGGCAAGCGGCTCCTGGGCGCCCTATCTTCGGGCACTACTGGGCGCGGCGGAATTTTCGAGCGTGAACTAACATGTGGAATCGCAGACAATTTCTCGGTCAACTGGGCGGCGGCTTTGGCCTCGCCGGCGCGCAGGGCGTGCTGCAAGCGGCCAGGCAGCCCCACTTCACCGCCAAGGCTAAGCACGTCATCTTTCTGTTCCTGAATGGCGGGATGTCGCAGGTGGACACCTTCGACCCCAAGCCCGCCCTCACCAAATATGACGGCCAGCCGATGCCCGGCCCCAAGATCCGAACCGATCGGGCCAGCGGCACCCTGATGCGTTCGCCCTGGGAGTTTAAACGCCACGGCCAATCGGGCCTGGAAGTGAGCGAAATCTTTCCTGAAATCGGCCGCCGTATCGACGACTTCTGCGTAATCCGCTCCATGTACACCGACAACGGCAACCATGGCCCCTCGCTCCAACTCATGAACTGCGGCCACCAATTGCCGGGCCGCCCGTCGATGGGCTCCTGGATCACCTATGGCCTGGGAACCGAGAATCAGAACCTGCCCGGCTTCGTGGTTCTGTGTCCCGGCTTCCCCGTGCTCGGCTCTTCGCTGTGGAGCTCGGGTTACATGCCCACCACTTACCAGGGCGTCCACTTCCAGAACACAGCCGTCGAGCCCGAAAAGATCATCCCCAACCTGCGGAACGAGGACCTGACGCCGGCGGAGCAGCGCCAGCAATTGGCGCTACTGGACAAGCTGAATCGCCATTACGCCGGTGCCGAGCCGCAGCTGGAGTCCGCTGTGCAGTCGATGGAATCGGCCTATCGCCTGCAGACCGAAGGCGGCCCGCTCTTTGACATACGGAAGGAACCGGAGAAGATCCGCGAGCGCTATGACGTTTCGGACTTCGGGCGCGGCTGCCTGATGGCACTGCGTTTGGTCGAGAGCGGCGTCCGGATGGTGCAGATCTACTACGGCCCCTTCCAGCCCTGGGACAACCACGACGACATCCGGGTCCACGGCAAGCTCGCGCAGAAGACCGACGGGCCGGTGGCCGCCTTGGTCGACGACCTGAAAGCCCGTGGGCTCTTCAACGAGACCCTCATCGTCATCGCCGGCGAGTTCGGCCGCACGCCGATGATACAGAACTCAGGGCTCGAAAAGCTCGGCTGCGGGCGCGACCATAACCCGCCCGCCTTCACCACCCTCCTAGCTGGTGGCGGCATCCGCGGCGGCATGGCCTACGGCGCTACGGACGACTTTGGCTTCAAAGCCATTGAAAACCGCGTCCACGTCCACGACCTGCACGCGACCATCCTGCACCAACTCGGCTTCGACCATACCCGCCTCACCTATCGCCACGCCGGCCGCGACTTCCGCCTCACTGACGTCCACGGCGAAGTGATCCGGCCGATCCTCAGCTAAGGATCGGAACCTACCAGATGTAATCCTCCGGCAGGACCTGGGCCGGCGACTTTTCCCGGCACACATCAAGGACGGACGGAGGGGGAAACAGGAACTTCAGCGCCATCGGCAGGCGATGCGCCCAAGCCGTTTCGCTGTGCGTGGCGCCGGTGTCTTCGTGATAGTAAAGATCGTCGCCTTGCCGCCACCCGCGTGTCACCAATTCGTCGCGTAGCAGGCGCGTCTGCTTCACCGTCTGCACATAGGCGCGACCCTCCCGTGTGCCGATGTCGAGCCAAATCCGCGCCCGCCGCCGGTGGATATTGGCGCGCAGGCGTTGCAGCATAATCTGCCGGTCCCACCACAGCGACGGCGACAGAATCGCCAGCCGGCCAAAGATGTGCGGCGCGCGAAAACCCAGGTAGAGCGACACCAAACCGCCCAGCGAACTGCCGCCCATCGCCGTGTGGCAGGCATCGGGCTGGGTGCGCAATTCACGGTCGATCCAGGGCTTCAGTTCCTCCACCAGGAACTTCCCGTAGGCCTTCGCCATGCCGCCGCGCTGAGAGCGCAGGTCGCGCGTAGGCGTGTATTCGTCGATGCGCTGGGGCCCCGCATGGTCGATGCCGACGATAATGAGTGGCTCGATCTCGCCCGCGCGGATCATCATCTCTGCTGTCGTGTGCACGTGCCAAATCTGGCCGGGCACATAGGCTCGCTCGCCCTCGAACAGGTTCTGCCCGTCGTGCAGATAGAGCACCGGATACCGGGCCTCGCTGTCTTCATAACCAGGCGGCGTATAGATGGTAATTTGGCGCGCGGCGAGAGCCTTAGGCTGCCAGCCCGGCAGGCGGAGTAACGTTCCCAAACCACTAGTGTAAATCCTTACGCTAAACTGAAGGGAGAACTTCCCCTTGGCCATTCCCATGCACCCCAAAACTATCGAAGGCGAATTGAACGCCGCCGGCCTGCGCTTCGCGATTGTCGTCAGCCGTTTCAACAGCCTCATCACCGACCGTTTGCTCGAGGGAGCCCTCGACACCCTCGCCCGCTCCGGCGCCCGCGCCGCCGACATCGAGATCGTCCGCGTGCCGGGCGCCTGGGAAATGCCGGTGGTTGTCCGGGAGTTGGCGCGGCAAAATCGGCACGATGCCATTCTTACTCTCGGCTGCGTCATCCGCGGCGATACGTCGCACTTCGATTACGTCGCGGGCGAAGCGGCCAAAGTCGGCTCGGCGGCGCTCGATGCCGGCATTCCCGTCGCGTTCGGCGTCCTCACCACCAACACGCTCGAACAAGCCCTCGATCGCGCCGGCGGTAAAGGCGGCAACAAAGGCGCCGACGCGGCGTCCACCGCGATTGAAATGGCGAATCTCTTGAAGAAGCTGCGCGCTTAGATGGCGGGACGCAGTAAATCCCGCGAACGTGCGCTGCAAGTGCTTTTCTCCTGCGACATGCGCAAGCTCGACGTCCATGAAGCGCTCGATGCCTTCTACGAAACGCTGCACTCCACCGACGACCTGCCCGAAGCGCGCCTCGAACGCGATCGCTTCATGGAGGCCCTGGTCTACGGCACGCTCGACCGCCAAGCGGCGATCGACGAGACCATCACCAAGTTCTCCCAGCACTGGCGCCTGGAGCGCATGCCATCTGTCGACCGCAACATCCTCCGTGTCGCCACCTATGAGCTGATGCGCGGCGAGAGCGCTTCCGCCATCGTCATCGATGAGGCGATTGAGCTGGCTCGCCGCTTCTCCGGCGATGAGAGCATCGCCTTTGTGAACGGCTTGCTGGACGCGGTGGCCAAGAGCATCGAGGCCACGCAGCCTGCGCCCCGCCCCGCTGCGGATGCCCCCGATAAGGCCAAAGCAAAATGAACAAGCGCGCGGTCTCCACGGTGACCGTGAGCCACCTCTTCCTCGACATCAGCCAAGGCGCGGTGCCGGCTCTGGTGCCCTTTTTCGTCTCGGAGCGCCACTATACCTACGCCGCCGCGGCCAGCCTGGTCTTCGCCGCCAACGTGGTCTCCTCCGTCATTCAGCCTTGGTTCGGCCATTTGGCGGACCGCAAGAATTCCCCGTGGCTCCTGCCCGCCGGCCTTCTGATCGGCGGCCTCGGGCTGGCTTTCGCCGGCTGGTCCACCAGCTATCCCATGGCCCTGCTGGCGATGATGCTCGCCGGCTGCGGCATGGCCGCCTATCATCCGGAAGCCGCTCGCCTGGTGATGCTCTCTGCCGGCGACCGCCATGCTACCGGCATGAGCATGTTCGCCGTAGGCGGCAATGCTGGCTTTGCCTTAGGCCCTTTTCTCGCCACCCAAGCCATGGTCGCCTATGGCCTCGGTGGCGTCGCTTGGCTGCTCGCGCCCGCCGTGCTGATGGCCGTGTTTCTACTTACCCAACTTGGCTACTTAGAGCGGGTGGCACGTGAGCGGCAGGCCAAACGTAAGTCCGAAGGCAGCCAGGGCGTCGATCGCTGGAGTGCCTTTTGGCGGCTAAGCGGCTGCGTGGCGGCGAGGTCAACGGTGTCGTTCGGTATATATACCTTTCTACCGATTTTTTGGATCGAAGTGTTGCACCAAACCAAGTCCGCCGGTGGCACCGCTTTGTCGATTCTGTTGGTCGCCGGAGCCTTTGGCACTTTGCTGGGCGGACAAATGGCCGATCGCTGGAGCCGCAAATTGGTCATCGTGATTGCCTTTGCGCTGCTTAGCCCGACATTATGGTTATTGCAACAAGTACGCGATGTTACTCTAGCTACTTGGCTATTGATTCCTTTAGGAATTGCTCTGTTTATTCATTTTAGCGTCATGGTCGTTTTAGGGCAGGAGTATCTGCCGAACCGCGTCGGCACAGCCTCGGGCATCACCATCGGCTTGGCCACCACCGTGGGCGGCATTGCCTCACCGTTACTCGGCTGGCTGGCGGACCATTCCTCGGTCGAACGCATGTTCCTCGCCGTCTCCGCCATCCCGCTCCTTGGCCTGGCGATCGCCCTCACTTTGCCCGACAGCCGGCCCAAACGGCTACCCACTGAACAGGAAGAGATCGAACAAATGGCGGCACAACAAGCGGAATGATCGAAGCGCGAAAACTCACCAAGGTCTACGGCGAACACACGGCCGTCGATGGACTGGACCTAAACATCGAGCGCAGTACCATCTGCGCGTTCCTGGGTCCGAATGGCGCCGGCAAATCGACCGCCGTTAAAATGCTCACCGGCTTGCTGGCGCCCACTTCAGGCCAAGCCACCGTCGCCGGCATCGCTTGTTCCCCTGCCACGCCGGCCCTGTCCCGTGCCGTGGGCGTGTTGCCCGAAAGCCTGGGCCTCTTTGATTCGCTTACCGTCGAAGAGCACTTAACGCTTACCGGATCCGTCTACGGCCTCAGCGCCGCCGAGACCGAACGGCGCACCAATGAGTTACTCAGCGGCCTCGCGCTCGACCATGGCCGTAAAACCTTTCTCGACGAATGCTCCTACGGCATGCGCAAGAAGACGGCGCTTGCCATGGCGCTGCTGCCGAATCCGCCGGTCCTGTTTCTGGATGAGCCTTTCGAGGGGCTCGATCCGGTAGTGTCGCGCACCATTCGCGACTTACTCGTGGAAATCGCGCCGCGGGGCGTCACCATATTTCTCACATCACATATCTTGTCGATCGTCGAAGAGATCGCCACGCAGGTGATAATGATTCGCGCCGGTAAGTTAGTCTACGATTCCCGCCGCGACGGCATGGCCAGTTCGCTCGAATCGATTTACTTCGACTTAGTGGAAGCACCGCGCGCGGGGGATTGGTCATGGCTCGGCTCGCGGCAATCCTAGTTACTCTCGCCAAACTTAGTTGGCGCGACTTACGGCGATTTAACTCGCTGGGGACGAATAATTTCTTCCTCTTCGCGATGCTCACTTCCGCCATGCAGCCGTCCAATGCCTTTCTGCCGATGTTGCTCGGGCTGATCCTGCTGTTCCCCTTGAGCGCCGACCCCCTGGGCCGCGTGCCGGCGGACCGGCTCGGCCATTGGCCCTTAAGCGGCCTTGAGCGCATCGCGCTGCGCGCCGGCAGCCTCCTGATGAGCCCCATCGCCTGGATCACGCTCGGCCTGATGGCCTGGGGCATCCGCAGCCGTGGCGCCTCCCTCGAACTCGGCTGGCGCTTCCTGCTGCTCGGCAGCGGCATCGCCTTCCTCACTTACCTTTTCACCACCCTGCCGGTCCGCCTGCCCCAATTGAATCTGCTCCGCTGGATCACCGTGCCGCATCATCCTTTGGGCGCCCTGATCGCCAAGAATGCGCGCGAGCTCTTCGGCGTGCTCGACACTTACCTGGCGATTGTGCTGGCCATAGCCACCGCCGGCTATCGCTTCTTCGGCAAAGCTATCGACTCCGAGGCCTTCTTTGGCGTGAGCCTTCTGGTGGTGCTCGCGCTCAGTACGATGGCCCAATCTTTGCTTGCCCTCGATGGCCCCTCCGGCTTCGTCCGCTACCAACTCATGCCCCTACGCGGCTGGCAAATCCTCCTGGCCAAGGACCTGCCGCTGCTCGCCCTCGCCCTACTCCTCACCATCGCGCTCTCGCCTCTCGTCGGCGTCGCGGCGATGCTCGCAGCCCTCGCCGTGGGCCATCACGCTTCCGTGGTGAAGCCCCGCCCCGCAAAGCGCTGGCGCTTCGCCTCCGGCACGGCGATCGAGGCCAGTATCTTCCAGATTGTGCTGATGCTCGGCGCCGGCACGGTGACCCATCGCGTGGACGCGCGTCTCGCCCTCGTAGCCCTAGCCGCCTGGGCCGGATCGCTTCTCTTCTACGGCTACGTGCTCGAGCGCGATCGCGCGTAGTCCGTCACACACAGACCGTTTTGCCGCTTCACCTCAGCCCAAGTCGCAAACCGTCCTTCGCGGAAATCGCGCTCGGACTGATCCTTTTGTCTGGCCAATGACCCCGCGTGCAGCTGTTCCGATTCTTCCACCACCGACTCAAGATCCGCATGCGAACGCAGCAGTTCGCTCAGCACGCGTCCAGGGTCGCCGTCATAATCGGCCGCCAATTCAGTAAGAATCCGGTCACTCTCTTCGTCGAGTTCAATCTCTCGATGTACCATGGCCTCAGCGTACCACCGGACTCCTACCGGCTCCAGCCCCCAGCCAACGCCTTGTGCAGCAGCACGGACTCCACCAGCGCCGCCGTCCCCGCTGCCGACTTCTGGAACTCGGCGTCCAGCACCGTCCGCTGTGCATCCAGCACGGTGAGAAAGTCGCCCAAGCCGGCCGTGGCGAGTTCCCTCGATAGCTCCAAACTGCGGCTGGCCGACTCGCTGGCCGCACTCAGCTTCACGGCCCGTTCCTGCTGACGCTGATAACCCGCGATGGCGTTAGCGGCCTCTTCGAAAGCGGCCAAAATCTCCTTCTGATAGTCGAGCCGCGCCTGCTCCACGCGGGCATCTTGCGCCGCGATCTGCTGGCGGATGCGGCCGCCGCTGAAGATGGGCAGTTGCAGCTGCGGGGCCAAGTTGAAGAAGTTGCCGCCGCCCAGAGAGAGCCCGCCCAAGGACGTCGACTGCCGCCCCACCAAGCCGTTCAGGACGATCTTCGGGAACAGATCCGTCCGTGCTTGTTTCAAACGCGACAAGGCCGCCGTGATTCGAACCTCTGCGGCGCGAACATCCGGGCGCCGCTTCAGCAGCTCGGAGTCTAAAACCGCAGGCAGGAGCGGCGCCTGCAAAGGACGGCCATTCACCGTCACTGTGGCGGCAGAATCGCCCAGCAGGACCGCCAAATGATTGCGGCGAATGGTGCGCTCTGCTTCGAGCGGGGGGATCGCCGCCTCGGTATTTTCGAGCAAAGCCCGCTGGCGCTCCACGTCCAACTGCGACGCCAGGCCCGCCTCGGCGCGCGATGACGTCAAATCGAGCAATTCCTTCTGCGCGTCGCGGCTGCGAGCGGTGATCGCGATGCGGTCGCCGAAGCCCTGCAACTCCACATAAGCGCGTACCACTTCGGCGCTTACGATGAGTGCCATGTCGTCGCGCAGTTCAATTTGCGACGCCAAGTCTTGCAGCGAAGCGCCGCGGCCCGCACGGTTGGCGCCCCAGAAGTCGAGCTCCCAGCGCATGTCGAGCCCGCCTTGAAAAAGACCGGTTTCAAAGGGCGCCACGAAGCTGCCGCTCTGGGCCGCGCCAGGCGAAGTGGGAATGCGCGCGATGCCTTGCTGGAAGCCGCCACGCAGACGGCTGGCGCTCGAGGTGACATTCACGGCGGGCAGTAGCTGGCTGCGGGCTTGGCCAGCCAGGGCGCGCGATTCGGCGATGCGGGCGGCGGCGGTCTTCACATCCAGATTCGCGGATATCGCCCGCTCCACCAGGGCGTCGAGCTCTTTGTCGCCGTAGACGGTCCACCAAGGCGACAGGCTGAGCGCGAGTAGCAGGGGCGTGATCATTGTTTTGCCGCCTCGATTGAAAGGTCCATTTGTTGCCCGGGGTGCAGCGCGACCCTAGGGGGCAAGCGGTAGATCGCCTGCAGCACCCGTGTGTCCACGCGCTCCGTGGCATCGCCCGTCAGGTTGCGCTTGGGCACCACATAGGGCTCCAGCCGCACGAACTCGAGGGGATACCGCACCGCCGAGTTGCCGCGAACCGAAGCGATGGACTTGGCGCCCGGCGTCACCCGCCAGGCATCCTTCTCGTCAATGTCGGCGCGCACATGCAGGCGGCTGACGTCCCCCATCAGCAACAACGGCTGAGCCAGCACCCCGGCTTGCGCGTATTCACCTGGCCGAACCTTGCATTGCAGGATCTGGCCAGTGATCGGCGCGGTGACGATGAGACGGCCCAAGTCAGCCTGTAGGCGCGCGACCTGTTGCTTGGCTTGCGCTACTTCGGCCCGCGCCACTTCGAGGTCTGGATGCCAAGTGCCAGCCTTCAAAAGACTCAATTGCGCCTGCGCTTCCTGCACCCGCGCTTGGGCCGTCTCCACTGCCCGGCGGCGCTTCTGCAAATCTTCGTCGCGGATGGCGCGCTTGTCCTTCACCGCTTCCATCATCCGCAGTTGGGTCTCGGTGTCGGCAAACTGCGCCTGCATTTCACGTACCCGCGCCTCGGCCGGCGGAATCTCTTCCGGCCGCGGTGAGGATTCCAGGCGCTTCAGCTTCGTCTCCGCCAACTCGGCCGTCGATTGCCGCAACGCTAATTCGGCGCGCAGGTCGCGATCGTCAAGGACGAACAGCACCTGCCCCTTGCGGACATTGTCGCCGGCTTTCACCGACACCGAAGTCACCAGCCCGGGCACCGGCACGCTCACCGAGATATTCTCACTCGCCGCCTCTACCAGACCCACCGCTCCTACTTGATTCGGGTAGGCGGCCACCGGCGGCGGCGACGGCGGCAGCACCTTCGCGTCCACCGGCGTCATTCTTTTCACACTCAGCAAAGCCAAGCTCAGGGCAATAGCGCCCAAAACGGGGAGACCATATTTAAGCAGCATACTTTTGTTCCTCCACATGAGTAATCAGGCCGTCATTCATATAGGCAATTCGATCGGCGAAATTATAAATTCGGCTATCGTGGGTGACCACAATTACCGCCCGGTCGGCCCGCACGGCGGATTTCCGCAATAACTCCATCACGTGATGCCCCGTTTCGGCATCGAGCGCTGAAGTGGGCTCATCGCAAACCAGCAAACGGGGCTCATGAATCAGCGCTCGGGCAAAGGCGACCCGCTGTTGCTGGCCGCCGGACAATTGATTGGGCTTGGCGTGCGCGCGCGCCCCCAGGCCCAAGTCTTCCAGTATTGCCACTGCTTTCTCCACCGCCTTCTTGCGAGACCAGCCAGCGGCCAGCAAAGGCACCGATGCGTTCTCCGCTGCCGTCAGCGAGGGCAGTAAGTTAAACTGCTGAAAGACGAAGCCTAAGTTCTGCCGACGAAAAACCACGGCGTTGCTGCCGCGCAATTTCGCGATCTCCGTGCCGAGCACCGCTAAGTCGCCGCCCGAGGGGTCGAGTAAGCCGGCAATCACGCTGAGTAGCGTCGTTTTTCCGCAGCCGGAAGGGCCCACCAGGAACGTCATCTCGCCATATCTCACTTCGAAGTCGACCCCGCGCAGGACCTTCACCGCGTCCTCGCCTTTGCCGAAGTTCTTTTGCAATCGCGTACAAATTACTGCTTGAGAATTCATAGAAGTTACCCTCGGAAAACCACGGCTGGCTCTAACACCACTACGCGCCGGACGCTGACAATACTGGCTAGAATCACAATCAGGAAAACCGCCACCGCCGTGCCTGAGACAATTTCTGGCAGTAAGCGGAAACCGCGTAAGTCAAGGTCCTCCTTGGTAGCCTCAAAGAAGAGTGCGGTCATCGAAATGCCCAGCCCAAAGCCCACGGCGCCGACAATGAGCGCCTGCATCAGGATCATGCCCACGATGCGCCAGTTGGTGACGCCGATCGCCTTCAAAGCGCCGAATTGCTTCAGGTTCTCCACCACAAAGAGGTAGAAGGTTTGGCCGGAGACCACGGTGCCGACGACGAGCGCGATCGCTACCGTAATGCCGAAGTTGATCGGGATGCCAGTGTTCTGGATGTAGTACCAGATCGTCTCCCAGCCGAAGTCGAGCGACGTGGAAGCCTTCAGGCCCGTCGCGGCTGTAATCCTCCGGCAGACCTCGGCATCGGTGAGCCCATCTTGCCCCTTCACCAGCGCAAACGACATCTGGTTTCGCTCCCGGCCCACAAAGGTGATGGCTTGCGTGTAGCGGGTATAGAAAACGGGCAGATTGACGAACGGCGCCTCGGAATCGACGATGGCCACGATCCGCACTAGATGGTCATTCAGGTCCAGTGTGCGTCCCAGTTCGAACGGCTGATTGGGAAAGAAGAACTTATACCCCGTCTGGTCAATAGCGATCGTTTCGGGGCTGCGCAGTTCATTCCAACTGCCCAGCAGCACCTTGCGCGGCGCGCCCACCAGGGTCGAATCGTCCAAGCCCATCAGGATCACCCCGCGGAACTTGCCGTCGGCTCCTTTAGCGCGCGACGTTCCTTTGAAGAGCGGCACGGCCCACTCGACGCCCTCTACGCCCCGGATCCGGAACAGGTCCTGATCGGTGAGCGCCTTCACCTCATCGAGGTATTGGGTCTTCGCGTCCATCACCCAGATGCCGGCGTCTTTGACGTCCACAATCTGGGAGCGGGTGCGGTTCATAAGGCCGCAGAAAATCGATACCTGATGCGACATCAGGAAAGTGGAGAATGCGATGGCGAAGATCATCCCAAGGTACTTGGCACGATCGCCGGTGAGCATTTGCCAGGCGACAAAATTCATGATACCCCTTTCTCAAACATGACTCAATAGATTGAACGACGTTCAAGGAAGATGCAAAAAAAATCACTCGCGGCGGATTCCCGCAATGAGAATATCCACTTGACGCTCCACGAGCCGGCTGCGCTCTACAAAAGGAAAGCTATGCGCGATCGTCACCGCCGAAACTAAGCCATGGATACTCACCCAAAGCGCTTGCGCCACTTCATCCGCATCGGTCAGCTCAGCCCGCATACTGCCCGTGGCGATGTTCACGCCAGTTAGGGTCCGCAGACAGCCAAAACAAAGCTCGCCTTCCGTGTGGAAGACCTCCAGGATCTTGCTGTCCGGCACAATCGGTTTACTGAACAACACCCCATAGTGATGGGGATGATCCAGCCCAAACTCGATGTAAGTGCGCAAGGCGCGGCGCAAACGGTCGATGGGCGGAGACGTGTCTTCACTCACTTGGCGCATGCGGGCATTGAGTCGATGGAAGGTCTCGCGGACCAGTTCGGCCATGATGGCGGCCTTGTCATCGAAGTAATGGTAAAGGATTCCTGCCGAGCACCCGGCCTTCTCGGCGATCCGGCGCACCGATGTTGCGTCATAGCCCTCGCGGACAAACAGCTCCCGCGCCGCATCCAGGATCTCCTGTCGCAGCGACTCACGGTGCAGCGCTCTTCTAGAGGGCAGAGTCATTGAACAGTGTTCAATCTAACAGGAGCGTGACGAAAATGCAATCCCCCCTTGATCCTTAAAAATAATCCATCCGGCCGTCGATGCCTGTTATCTACAGTCAACGAGGGCCAACCGGCCACAACCAATTCTTTTGGAGAATCAAACATGATGAAAAACCTTACACTCGTGGCGCTTGCTTTTGCCACTCTCGCCATTGCCCAACCTTCCGGGCGCATCCGCGTGCTGCACGCCTCCCCCGACGCGCCCGCTGTCGACATTCTTGTCAATGGCACGGTCGTGATTGAGGCTCTACCCTATCGCGAATACACCGAGTATCTGGCCGTTCCCGCCGGCGCTCAGGAGATTCGGGTCAACGTCACCGGAACCGACACTACTGTTCTCCGGGCCAACCCGATGGTGGTTGCCGGAACCGACTATACGGCGATCGCCACCGGCTTCGCGACGCCCGCCCGTACGCCCGCACTCGATCTGCTCTTACTGCGCGATGACAATACGCTCGCGACGGACAACCGGGTGAAGCTGCGTGTGGTGCACGCTGCTGCTTCCGCCCCCGCGGTCGACGTTTACCTGACGACGCCGTTTGAAACCATCCGCGACAAGCAGCCCGGCCTCGCCAATGTCTCCTTCGGTGGCGTTTCGCCCTACATTCCGGTCCCCGTATCTCTTTACCAGGCGCGGGTGGCCCTCGCCGGTACCAAGACGGTCGCCATTGACTCGCACCGGCTCGTCACCTGGAACAACATGATCCGCACCCTAGTCGCCGTCGACAACCGCGGCGGCGGCGCCCCTTTCGAACTGCTGCTCCTGCCCGACCGCAACTAATCGCACCTAACGGTCCCGCGTCACGCATCGGCCCGACGGGCTGATGAGTGGCGCTTTACAACTAGCGCCCAGCCACCAAGACATGAAAAGTGCTGGGCGCGATCGATTTCGGCGAAGGCCGAGAGCGCGGGTCGGACAACTAGCTGTCGCATGGGCCCAGTCTAAAAGGATGTGAATCACAATGAGCGTCTGATGACCCACCACGAATCCATCCAAACTTACAGCGGCGCCATCAGCGCTCTCGACCTTGACGCTTTTGCCGATTGCTTAATCCAGAAATGCGAAATCAATGACCCCGTCGGCGCGCCGGTCATCCACGGCCACGATGGCGCTAAGGCCTTCTTTAACGGTATGGCCGCCCTCCTCAACAAGATAGAAATGAAGCCCGTCGCCGTACACGTGGGCGGCATCCGCGCTTGGGGCTACTGGAACCCAGGCCCGCTCGTCGCTGCGCTGACGGCTTGATTCCAAGCGCCAAGCGGCGCAGGTAGTGCGTCGAAACACGCTACTGGGCTTGCTTGGTGCGAATGAACTCCACCAGCCGCCTCACGCGGACCAGGGCAAAGTCCTGATCGTTTTCCACGCGATGAAACACCGGCCCCCACACAGGCATTTCCCGCGTCCCATGGACCAAACGGAACTCCGCCTCGCCGAGAATCATCTTCTCGAGGTCCGCGGCCGGGAACTTGCCCTTACCCCGTTTCGTCAGCGTCGTCAGGTCCGGGACGGGATTCTTCAGCGACGCCGCCACTGGACCTTGCCCCTTCAAATCGCGCCCGTGGCAGGAAGCGCAGTAGGCTTCAAAAAGCTCCTTCCCATTCAATGAAGGGATCAGCTTGCGGGGGGATTGATCCTGCGCGAGGCCGCCGGCGATGAGCATTGCGAGGGTAAGTTGGCACAACATACTATTCTCTAAGCACGTTGCGTACCACTTCAACCCCGCAAGGCGCGCTCGCGGTCGAGGATGGTGCGTTTGCGCGCCAAGCCCCAGCGGTAGCCGCCCATTTCTCCGGTGCCGCGAATCACGCGATGGCAGGGAATTACCAGCGCCACGCGGTTACTGGCGCAAGCCCGCGCCACCGCGCGCGGGGCCTGGGGTCCGCCCAAAGCAGCGGCGACTTCGCCGTAGCTTTGCACCTCGCCGTAGGGAATGGTTTGCAGATAGTTCCAAACGCGCATCTGAAAGGCAGTGGCCTGAATATCGAGGGGCAGATCGAGTTGCGGCCGCGCACCGGTGAGGTGTTGGGTCAAACGGTCTACCCAGCGGCTAAAGTCCGGGTGAGCGGGCGTGGCCATGGGCGTGAGTGGCGCGGCGGGATACTCGCGCCGTAACATGCCCAGTAGTTCTTCCGCGCTCTCTCCGAATTGGACAAAGCAAAGGCCGCGGTCCGTGGCGCCGATCATTATCAAGCCCACCGGAGTCGCGACCGCGGTGTGGGTGATCGGTACCGCTTCGCCCCCGCGCCGGTATTGCTTCGGCGTCATCCCCAGCCGCGTATCGGCCCGTTCGTAAACCCGGCTCGCCGAGCCAAAGCCGGCTTCGTAGACCGCCTCAGTAACGTCACCGGCGCTCCGTAAACTCGACTTCAACCGCCGCATCCGGCAAGCTTCGACATACTCCTTCGGCGTTACGCCAATGGCCGCTTTGAAGCGGCGTTGTAAGTGGAAAGTGCTCAGTCCGGCACGCTCGGAAAGCACCTGCAACGGCAAGGGCTGGTCGCAGTGGGTTTCAATAAATCGGCATAGCTCCTGGATGCGTTCTTCAGTATTCATGAGTCGAGCTTAGAGTAAGTGCAGGCGCGACAGCTATCCGTTTCTTGCTCCATTAGTGGCGGGAGAAGTAAGAATAACCGGCCAGACCGAATCCGATGGCGATCACAATCGCGCGCACCACGGTCACCTTTAGCCTGCGAGCGACCCGCGCACCCACATAGCCGCCCACGGTTGCGGCCAGAGCCATCAAGATGGCATATTTCCAGACAATCACGCCGGCCAGCAGGAAGACAATCACCGTGGTGGCGTTCATCATGCCGGCCAGTACCGACTTCACCGCGTTCATTTGGTGAATATTGGGGATGCCGACAAAGGCCAGCGAACTGAGCATCAGAATCCCAATGCCGGCACCGAAGTAACCGCCATAAATGCCCACTAGCAATTGAAGAAAGACGATGGTGGCGATGGTGCGCGGTGTCGGCTTTTCGCGCGCCACCGCTCCCAAACGGCGCGAGATCCAAGGTTGGATCAAAAGGAGGATGGTGGCGCCGAGCAATAACCAGGGCACCAGATTCGAGAAGACCCGCTCCGGCAAGCGCGCCACCAGCAGCGAGCCGATAATGCCCCCCAGCAAGCTGGGCGGGCCAAGCCGCCAGAGATGGATCCGGCAGTCGGCTAGTTCGCGACGATAGCCCCAACTGGCGGCGAGCGAGCCGGGCAGCAGAGCGAAGGTGCTGGTGGCGTTAGCGGCGATCGGGCCTATGACCAGCAGAAGGCTCGAAAAAGTAAACAGCGTGCCACCGCCGGCAATCGAATTGACGGCGCCGGCAATCGTGGAGGCGACGGTGAGTAAAGTCCATTGGGCTACGGGTTCGAGCATGCTTGATCTACGAGCGTATC
>ENA-ORBV01001510-ORBV01001510.1-microbial-mat-metagenome-genome-assembly--contig:-NODE-1510-length-51501-cov-4.994011_pt1 | contig 51501 bp, 57 predicted proteins | sample MGYA00237777_ERZ505514 | MGnify/ENA primary metagenome ERZ505514 (study PRJEB26160, sample SAMN06269048) | microbial mat metagenome | isolation source: Oligotrophic lake microbial mat | place... | reverse complement strand
CAGATACTTCGCCGCGTACGTCTGAGCCATAGCCCTATTGTACGCCCTATCGTCGCTTGAGGAACGCCTTGGGGTTGAAGGTCATCAGGAACTTGTCCATGGCCGAATCATGGGCAAACTCGGGATGGCCCTTGAGAAACGCCTGCATGGCCTCCATGGGGCCGGGGCCATGCTCGGGCTCGACCGGATGCCCGTTGAGGTTGGTGTCCTCGACGACGAGGTAGCTCCCGGAGGTGACGAAGGGGTGATAGAGCTCAAGTTCGGCCGCCACATGCTCCATGCGGTGGTCCGAGTCCAGAATGACCATGACCGGGCCGGAGCCGTCAATCATGCCCTTCACGCGCTCGACGGTCTCAGGCAGTGTGGATGAGGCGTTCACGTATGTAATGCGTGGATGCTCAGGTCGATTGGGCTGCGGGTGGAGGTCGATGGTGACGATTTTGCCGTGACCGACCAAATCACACATCGAGGCCATATACAGCGCACTGCCTCCAAACGCGGTGCCGGTCTCGATGATGAGCGAGGGCCGAAGCGTGTGGATGATCTCCTGATACAGCCACAGATCGAGCGGGCACTTGAGAATGGTGTGGCCGAGCCAGAACGTATTGCGCCATGTGAGGTTGAAGTCGCGCGCGTCGAAATATTGCTTGTGGAACGCCTGGGTGACGTCTCCATGCGGATCAAATTTCGCCGCGCGCTGATACATCGCGCCCCGCAGGATCTTCACTTCTCGGCTCAACGCGCGAATCAGGCTCACTTGGTATCCGTTCCGGGCTTGCGGGCGGTAAACGCCAGCGTCTCAAACAGGTTCTTTCGCACCTTGAACAACAGCTCTTCGGTGCCCGTGTAACGCGACAACGGATCCAGCCCGGGCGCGTTGGCCAGCATCGCGGCGCCGGCGAGCAGATCGCGCCGCACACCCGTGGCCAGCCCGATGCTGCGCACCATGTGTGTCACATCAAACCCGCCGTCATAAAGCAGTTGTCGCATCCGACGTTCCGTCGTGATGAAGTTGTGGGTGTAGTCGATGTCCCAGAAGAACTCGCGCTCCTTCAGGTAGTCGGGCACCACGACAAACAACACACCGCCAGGTCGCAGGATCCGCAGCGCCTCAGCTACCCAGGCACGGGCCGCATCAATGCCCGACATGTGCTCGACCACCTGGTCGGCGTAGACGATGTCCATCGAGGCGTCGGGGGCTGGAATGGGCGGGGTAAACGCCTCGGTGACCTCGATGCCACGCGCGCGCAATTGCTCGACCAGGATGGCGCTCGGCTCGACCGCTTTGTAGCGATACCCGGCGTCCATCGCGAGGTCTGCAATGGCGCCCTGGCCTGGGCCGACCTCAAGAAAATCCGCAGGCGCCTTGATGAGCGTCGACACCATGCCGAACCGGGCTTGTTCAATTTTGCCGCGCCGCGCTGCGCCGGCACCGGTCAGTTTTTTTTCTGAGAACGTTCTGTAAAAGGCCATCTATTTTTTCGGCACCCGCCCGCGATTCCTGTGTGTATAGAGTTCGTAGAAGCCGCCGTATCCCTGAGATGGGAGGAAGGTACTCTCACAGAGCCACCATCGATCGCGATCGTAAACAGCGGTCAGCGTGAAGTCGCCCAGCGCGTGCCCGGAGGCCCCAGTGGCGATCACTGTGTCGACAAATTCAGCAAACGAGACGACGACCGCTTCCTGGGGAGAGAAGATCGTCACAGACTGCGAGCGGATTCGAGCAGAATTGATGACGACCTTCTTGCGGTTCTCAACGATGTCTTCCAACTCCAGCTGTCGGCCTCTGGCGCACCTGCCCACAGTCGTGAAATCAACCAGACAGTCTTCCGGCGAGATGGACGAATTACCGAACAGATCGATCAGAAACTTGCGCGCAAGTTCCTTGGTCTCCGCCTCGGAGTCATGCACCCTGAACGCCGACGACGTGCCGACGACCGTAAACTGGCGCTGCACGATCTGGTTGTTGACCAGCGCATTGTACGTGTCGACCACCGTCAGCGTGATCGTGACGTTGACCCCGGCCGTGATCCCTCTGGGCATCGTCCACGTCGCCACGGTGCCGCTGCCGGTGATCGTTCCGGCGCTGGCCGACCATTGATACGCGAGCTGTGTCAGCGGCGTCTCGGCATCGTCAACGGTCGCGGTGATGGCAACGTCCTGCCCCGCCTCCACGCGCGAGGTCGGCACGGAGATCGCCCGAATGATGGGGGCCGTGGCGGGACCAGGATCGGGCGGTGGTGGTGGAGGTGGAGTGGTGGGCGTGCCACAGGCCGACGCCAGCAACACCACCACACCCGCCGCGAACCGTCGCCTCATGCCGTCGACGAACCTAGAATCGCCGGCCCATCCCAATCACAAGCCGCTTCACGGTTGTGGGATGGTCGGTCGTGTGGATACGGGTAATGCGCACCCCGAGGTCGAGATACCAGGTGTCGCCCAGGATCAGGCCCGCCCCGCCGCTGTAGGCAAACTTGTTGGTCGTGCCCAAGAGGTCGCGTCCCAGCGTGACGCCAAACGAGGAAATGCCCCCGCCGCTCACCGCATTGCCTTCGATGACAAACTCCGGCGTGTATTCCACACGCGCCATGCCCGCACTGGCCATCAGGTAGGGGCGAACGCCGCTCGACTCCCCTGCCCGCTTGCCGTCGGGAATCAGCCGAAGGCCGGCCATCCCGAAAATCGCCGTGCCGTCGATCTCGCCGGTGACGGGCAGCGATGCGGGGTACGCCGTTCTCACGTAATCCACATACCCGCTGATTTCGTCGATCCGGCTCCTGGTCACCACATCCGACATCCAGCCGCCTTCGACGACGATGTGGAGGCCACGACGGAGACGGACGCCAAATTCGCCGCCGCCCGTCACGCCGGTGCGTTCCACCTGCTGCGCCCCGGACAGCAGACCCATGTGCCACTTGCTGTACGCCCGCGTTTGCTCGTCATCGCCAGCCGTCTGCGTCGCCGGTCGCACCGGTGGGGACGGCGGCGTTTGTGCGGCCACCGGGACCGCCAGCGCGACCAGCAGCAACGCTCCGGCCGCAGTCAACAGTCGTGTCTTCATCTCACTCACTTCACACATCTCCAGCACCTCTGCCGGGTAATCAGACGGTCGAATCATCGTCGCGGTCCGGGCGGTCGGGGGCCTCCAGGATTTGCCGGACCACGTAGATCGGCTTGCCCTGTGACTCATGGTAGGTGCGCGCCTGCAGTTCCGCCAAGAGCCCCACCGTCAATAGTTGCACGCCCGTGAACACCAGGAGAATCCCGAGCATCAGGAGCGGGCGGTCGCCGATCCCCTGCGACTGGAAATATTTGATGTAGGCCAGATACACGAGCACGGCCCCTCCCAGGCCGCCCATGACCAGGCCGACCAGGCCGAACATCTGCAGGGGGCGGGTGGAATAACTGAGCAGGAACTTGACCGTGATCAGATCGAGCATCACACGCACGGTCCGTGAAATGCCGTATTTGGTCGTGCCGAACTGGCGCGCGCGGTGGTTGACCACCTGCTCCGCAATCCGGACGCCCATCTCACTGGCCAACGCGGGGAGAAAGCGATGCATCTCGCCGTAGAGCCGCAAGGGTTTGATCACCTCGGCGCGAAACACCTTGAGTGAACAGCCGTAGTCGTTCAACTTCACGCCGGTCGCCCAGGAGATGAGCCAATTGGCAATCACCGAGGGCAGGCGTCGATTGATGAACGTGTCCTTGCGGTCCTTCCGCCACCCACACACGATGTCGTAGACGACGGGGTCGCCGGGCGCCTGGCCCTCAAGACGCGCCACCATGGCCGGCAGGTCGCGCGGGTCGTTCTGCATGTCACCATCAGCCGTGGCAATGAATCGGCCCCGCGCGTGCGCAAACCCTGCGGCAAACGCCGCGGTCTGCCCGAAATTCCTGCGAAACTGAATCACCCGCAGTTGGGGATGGGTCGCCTGCAGCCGGCAGAGGCGGGCAAACGAGTCGTCCGTGCTGCCGTCATCCACCAGCAGGATTTCGTACGAGCGGCCCCACGCGTTCAGGGTCTCGATGAACTCCTTGCACAGAGCCTCAACGTTCTCCGCCTCGTTGTAGATGGGGATGACGACCGACAGATCCACGGTAGGTATTCTATGCTGCCTGCCGCCGGCGCCGCAGCCGCCAGACCAGCAACCCGGCACCGGCGACCGTCACCACGACCAGGATCCACAGCGTCACCTCCGCCAAGTGGGCTCTGATGAACTGGGCCGCCGCCTGCCCATAGTGCTGGGCGAACCACCCTTCCGCCAGATGACGGACGCCTCGTCCTCCGGCGACCGCGAGTACAAACGCGCCAGGCGCCACCCCGCCCGCTCCGGCCAGCAGGACAAAAATCTTGTACGGTCCCGGTGGGGGCATAAACGCCACCAGCAACATGGCCCAGACGCCATACCGCGCGAAGATGGCCCGGACTTTGGCCACGTGGGCCGCTTTGAACCGTTTGAGCAGAAAGGCTTCCCCACCCTTGCGGCCGAAGTAGTAAATCACCAGGGACCCGATGACCGACCCAATCGTAGTCATCAGCGCGTAATACCACCAGAGATGCGGGTTCTTGATGGTCTGCCACACGATCAGGAGATCACTCACGTTGGGCATGGACACAAACGAGGTGTCCAGGGCCGCCACCACGGCCATGCCGACCCCGCCGAAGCGGTCGATGTAGGGCTGGACGCCGGCGAGCAGTTCATCCATGTGCAGGTAGAATAGGTGATTATTGCTGCCCGGATTACCATCGTCCTCGCGCTTGTGGTCGGCACCGCCGCAGCGCTCCACTACGCACAGCTGGACCTGACGCTGAGCCACTACGATGCCCGCGGCCACCTCATGGTGGCCCGCCGGGTGTTCGACAATATGATGCCGGGCTGGATCCAGCTGGGTGCCGTCTGGCTGCCGCTGCCCCATGTGCTGAACGCGTTGCCCGCGCAGTGGGATTGGAGCTATCGCACCGGCGCGACCGGGGTTGTGTTCTCCATCCTGCCGCTGTCGATCGGCCTGTCCGCTCTGGCGGGGTATCTCGCTGAGCGCACCCAGTCTGTGCTCTTGGCCGTCGCCATTCCCCTGGTCGTGCTGCTCAACCCGAATGTGTTGTATCTGCAGAGCACGCCGATGACCGAGCCGCTGCTCTTTGGGCTGTCCTTTCTCGCGCTGGTGATGGTCGATCGTTGGATCGTCAGGCCGGACGCGTCCCTGCACGCGACCGGCGTCGTACTGGTTCTTCTGATGCTGACGCGATACGAGGGTTGGTTGATCACCGGCGCCTTGATGGGGTTCGCGATGCTGGCGCACCCTCGGCAGGCGGTCCGGCTCGCGGTCTACCCGGCTGCGGCGCTCGTCGGGTTCCTGTTCCTGAGCTACGGGAGTACGGGGCACTGGTTTGTGGCGTCGGGGTTTTTTGAGGCGACCAATCCTGCTCTCGGAAAGCCGCTGCTGGCGTGGGAGCAAATTGTGCAGGCGGCGACGTCCCTGAGCGACTCCAACCTGATGCGGATCGGCACGTTGGGTGGCCTCGGCGTGCTGGCCACCGCCTTCGTGGCGCGCCGTGAGGGCCGCGCGGCCGTCGTGCGCGGGCTGCTGCCGCTTGCGTTGCTTGCAGCCGTGGCGCTCCCGCTTTACGCCTTCTCCAGCGGCCATCCTGTTCGGGTGCGCTACATGGTGTCGCTGGTGGTCGCGCTGACCGTGCTCTCAGCGTGTGCGCTGCGATGGCTGCCGGCACGCCTCAGAGGCGCTGGTGCCGTCGCGTTTCTGGGCGTGATGGTGTGGACGATACCGCCTCTGGACCCCCAGGCTCCGATGGTGCGAGAGGCGCAGTGGGAACGCCCCTACGCTGAGGCTCGTCGCGTGGTGACCGCCGCACTCGCCGAGCGCTGGGACGGCACCCCGATCATGGCCAGTATGGGATCGCTGGGCCACTACATGCAGCAGATGTCACACGCCGGCTTTGATCTGCGGGACTTTCTGCATGAGGGCAACGGCGACATCTGGAAGGCGGCGGAGATTGCCCCAGCCCCGTACGTCCGCTGGATTTTGATCGAGGAGTCCGCCGAGGGCGGCGATGTGCTCGCCCAACACGCGCGCGCCTCGGCGCGCTTCCTCGCGGGCTTCACCCGCGTCGCCGAAGGTGGTGGGGTGGCGCTCTACGAACGCCACCCCAGATAAACGTCAGAACCGGATCTGGAACCCGACCGTGAAGTTGAGACCTGAGAGATCAATCTTCTCGGTGAGGAAGCCGTTGTCCTTGAGGTCGCCGGTGGCGAACTGGTACCGGAACTCGGTGTTGAGTGCGTAGATGTCGCCGCCAAGCGGGAGGCGCAATCCGGCGAGGGCCACACCACCAATCGCATTGCCGGTGGCGACATACCGGTCACGAAACACTTCGAACCCGTCAAAGAAGTCCACGAATTCACCGGTCTCCGAGTACCGCCACTGCAGGGCGCTCACGCCTCCGCCGATGTAGGGCTGCACACGCCCGGCCGTGCCAAACGGCAGGAAGCGCACGACGGCACTCACCGGAATCACGCGGAGTTTGAGGTCCTGTTCGATCTCGGCGCCGTTGATGTTCACGTAGTCGGCGTAGACGCTCGGCACCGTGCGCTGATAAAACCCGGCACCCAGCCCGACTTCCACGCGGTCACCGAACGTGACGGTCCATTCGCCGGTGGCGGTCGCGCCGCGGAAGTCCTTGATGTCAAACGACAGCGTGTTCTGGTTCTCCACCCACACATCATCGGCCGCACGCGCGTCGTAGCTGCGTGGCACAAACAACCCCGCGCCCAGATGCAGTGAATGGACGGCCTGCGCCGCCGCCGGCGTGGCCATCCCGACGATGGCGCCTGCCATCAACAAACTCATTGTGATTGCGCGCTTAACCACAGTCATGTCGCTACTCCTCGATCCCCTCGACCCACAGTTACGTAAACGGTCATCAGTCACGGTGGCTGACCCGGCCACAGACTCTGAGAGCAGATTTGGTGCCAAAACACCGACCTGTTCTTTTCCTGATGAAATGCAGGGCCACGTGTCCTGGTGTCACCGGCGGAGGCCACCGATGACGTCCAGAACCAACGGGTGCAGGCGGGCGTTGGTGGCGATAATCTGGCGGTCAAAGGGGGAGTACGAGGTGCCGCTGTAGTTGGTGACGCGGCCGCCGGCTTCTTCGACGAGCAGGCCTCCAGCCGCCACATCCCAAGCATAGAGATTCTGCTCCCAGAACACGTCAAAACGGCCCGCCGCCACAAAACACAGGTCAAGCGCCGCGGAGCCGAGTCGCCGGACCGCCCGCGCCCGCGAGATGAAGGCGGTGAAGATCGCGAGCTGCTCCTCACGCTCGGCTGGCGACGTTTTTGGGGGAAACCCAGTCACCATCAACGCGTTGATCAAGTCGTCGGCCGGTGAGACCGCGAGGCGGCGTCCGTTCACGCGGGCACCATGGCCGCGTTCGGCCGTGAAGAGTTCGTCGGCCATTGGGTCATAGATCGCACCGACCGCGACCTCCCCGTCAATTTCCAGAGCGATCGAGGTGCAGAACAATGCGAGCCCATGCGCAAAATTGGTGGTGCCATCGATGGGATCCACGATCCATCTGAAGGGCGCCCCGGACGCGGACTGTCCGCCCGACTCCTCCCCGAGAAAGGTGTGGGTCGGAAAGCGGCGCTCGATGCGTGCACGAATCTCCTGTTCGACCGCCACGTCGGCTTCGGTGACCAGGTCGATAAGGCCTTTTTTTTGAATGGCGAGGTCGCTGCGGAAATAGGTCCGGGCCAGTTGGCCGGCGGCCAGTGCGGCATCGGCCGCAGTGGCCAGGTAGGCGGGATCAAGAGTCAGAGTTTTTTCACCATCCGGACCGACATGCCACCTTCCGGTCGGCGCGTAATCGACACATCGTCCATGAAATTGCGCATGAAGAAGATGCCGCGGCCACTCGACTTGAGCAGGTTTTCCGGTGCGAGGGGATCGCCCACCTCTTCAAAGTCAAAGCCTTCGCCCTCATCGAGCACCGTCACCGAAAACTCGCCCGGGTCGGTTCTGGGCGCCAAGGTGAACTCCACAGTGACGTGTTTGTCGGGGTTTTCGCGGTTGCCGTGTTTGACGGCGTTGATGACCGATTCGCGCACCGACACGCTCACCCAGTGCGTCGTATCCTCGTCGAAGCCGGCGATCGCCGACATGCGATCACTGAGGGCCTGCACGAGGTCGAGCAGGTGAAACGAGCTCGGTATTTCGAGACGAATAAGGTGTTGATCGTTCAACATGGGCCGCGTTTGAGTAACATACTATTCGGAAACGGCCCCCGAAATGTCCATGCTGCCGCTTTCTCCCATTCACACACTAGCTGGTCGTCTGGCCGTCCCGGGCGACAAGTCGATTTCACACCGGTATGTCCTGCTCGGCGCCCTCGCGCAGGGACGCACGGCCCTGCAGCACCTGTCCCCCGGCGCCGATGTCGCGGCGTCCCTTGGGTGTGTGCAGGCCCTCGGGGCCACAGTCGATCATGTCGCCCCCGGCCAACTGCAGATCACGGGCTGGGGAGCGGCAGGCCCGTCGTCTCCCACTGCCCCTCTCGACTGCATGAACTCAGGCACGACGATGCGGATTTTGATGGGGATGCTGGCGAGGTACCCGATTTCGGCCACCTTCGTCGGTGACGCGTCGCTGTCGGGCCGACCGATGGGCAGGGTCATCACGCCCCTCACGCAGATGGGCGCGAGGATCGAGGCCGTCAACGGCCGGGCGCCCGTCACGCTCGCCGGTGGTGACCTGCAGGCCATTGACTGGACCACGCCGGTGGCCAGCGCCCAGATCAAAAGCGCCGTCCTGTTTGCCGGCCTGGGTGCCGCCGGGACCACGCGGGTCTCTGAACCCGCGCCGACCCGGGACCATACGGAGCGCGCGTTCCCGCTCTTTGGATTGCGCTGCGAGGTCGACGGTCTGTCCATCAGCGTCGACGGTGGTCAGATGGCGACGGCCCCCGCGCACCCGCTCCGAGTCCCCGGCGACCCCTCGTCGGCCGCCGTGTGGGCCTCGGCAGCCGCGGCCCTGCCGGGGGCGAGGGTGCAACTCACCGGCGTGGCCCTCAATCCACGCAGGCTCGGTTTTGTGGCCGCGCTCCGACGCATGGGCGCCCACATTGAGATCGTCGAAGACATGGTGCTCGGCGGCGAGCCGGTCGGCACCCTCACGATCTCGTATGACACGTGCAAAGACACGACGATCAACGCGGATGAGGTGCCGGGGCTGATTGATGAGCTCCCGGTCCTTGCGGCGTGCGCGGCATTTGGACGCCGCCTCGAGGTCCGCGGCGCCGAAGAACTGCGCGTCAAGGAAAGCGACCGCATCACGGCGCTGGTCACCGGACTCCGTCAGCTCGGGGTGAGCGCCGAGGAATACCCGGATGGATTCCTGATCGATGGTCACGCCGGTCGCCCGACGGGCGGGCGCGCCGACGCGGTGCACGACCATCGGCTGGTCATGGCGTTTACACTGATTGCGCTCGGGGCGTCAGGCGACACGCAGATCGAGAGTGCCGAGAGCGTCGCCGTGTCGTACCCGGCTTTCCTTAGCGACCTGCGGTCGCTCACACGATGAACGTCGACAAGATCTACCTCGTGGGATTTATGGCGTCCGGCAAAAGCACCGTGGGGCGCGTTCTGGCCGCGCGCCTGCGCTGGCGGTTCGAGGATGTCGACCACCTCATCGAGGTCCGCGAAAAAACCACGGTGGCCGAAGTTTTTTCGAAACAGGGCGAGCCGTATTTCCGTGCGGCCGAACGCGAGATCCTCGCGCTGCTTCAGCCCCTGCGGCACGTCGTGATTGCCACCGGCGGCGGCACGTTTGCCGATCCGGACAATCGCACGGCCATCAACAGGGATGGCGCCTCGGTCTGGATCGATGTGCCGCTCACGGAACTGGTGTCCCGTATCCCGCTTGATGGTCGTCGGCCCCTGGCCGCTGACCGCGCGGCACTTGAGCGGTTGTTCGCCGCGCGTGTGGACACGTATCGCCTGGCCCACCTGCGCGTAAATGCGTCACGCTCCTCCGCCTCTGTCGTTGCCGAGCGCATTCTTGAAGCGGTGCACACCATGCCCGGTTCGATCGTTCCCTGAGTATGCGAGTCCTGATCCTCAGCGACATCCACAGCAACATCGAGGCACTGGACGCCGTCCTGGCCGATGCCCGTGACGCGCAGTGCGCCTCGACGATGTGTCTGGGCGACATCGTGGGATATGGCGCCTCCCCCGCCGAGGTGATCACCCGCATCCAGGCGCTGGCCCCCCAGTGGATCATTCGCGGCAATCACGACCGCGTCTGCGCCGGCCTGTCCCATGCCGCCACCTTCAGTCCGAACGCCCGGACGGCGGTCGAGTGGACGCGCACCCAACTGACACCCACGCAACTGACCTGGCTGTCACACCTCCCCGCGGGCCCGTTGGTGATGGATGCCACAACGGTGGTCTGTCATGGCGCCCCCCAGGACGAGGATTTCTACCTGCTCGACAGCGCGGATGCGCGGCTGGCCTTCTCGGCTCAGTCGTCGCCGCTGTGCCTGCACGGGCACACGCATGTGCAGACGGTCTTTCGCCTGAGTGGACACGCGGTCTATGACGAGACGCCGGCCCGCCGTCTGCGGTGGAACGTGCGGCTCGTAGACGAGAGTCGCTACCTCATCAATCCGGGCTCGGTGGGACAACCGCGCGATGGCGACCCGCGGGCGGGGTACGCGGTTCTCGATACCGGCGCGCAGGAGATCGAGCTGCGTCGCGTCGCCTACGACATCGCGAGCGCTCAGCGCCGCATCCTCGACGCGGGCCTGCCCGAACCACTCGCGCGTCGTCTCGCGACTGGCGACTAGCTTTTGCGGGCGGCGCGTTCTTCGCGGCGTTTGAGCTCGGCGGCGAACGCGTCTTTGGCGGCACGCGCACCCAGCACCCACCCGAGCACTATGCCCAGCAGGAGCACCGCTGGAATGAAGAGGAAGTGCGACGAGGTCATGGGAGCCGCTTCTTGACTGCCTGCAGGTCCTTGTCAACCTGTTCGATGCGCCGCCATGTCATCCACAGGTAGGACATCAGCGCGACCCACGCAAAGCCGTACGCGTAAAACACCAGCGGCGTTGCGGGCAGGACTTCCCGGTCGGAAAACTCGCTCATCGGGATGAACTCATCGGTGGCCGCCGGCGGCGGCGGCTGAGCGGCGAGCGGGGCGATCACAACAAGGACACACAACACGATCGCGGCGATCCATTTTTTCATGACGTCAGTCCTCAATCTCGGCATAGACGGCTTCCAATTCGTTGCGGGACTTTTCGAGCCTGACGCGCAGCAACAGGAGCGCGATGTACAGACACACAAACGCGGCGAAACACCAGTAGAACGGAATGAGCATCTCCGGCGCGAGTGTGCGCACCACGGTGGTCTTGGGATGCAGCGTCCGCCAGACGTTGACGGACCAATACACAAACGGCACGTTGGCCATGCCGAAGACGCCCACGGCCGCGGCCAGCACGTCGCTGCCGGGACCGGCAAAACGCCGAAGCATCATGTAGGCGACAAAAATCAGCCACAACACCAGTGAGGTCACGAGGCGCACATCGCCCCACTCCCACCAGACGCCCCAGGCTTTGCGCGCCCACAGCGGACCGGTGACCAGCACGATGATGCCAAACAACACGACCAGCTCAGCGGCCGCGATGGCGACACGATCGGCTCGGGGCGATCGATTTGCCAGATAGATCGCACTCGCGATGCCGCACACAAAGGCGGAGGCGAACATCACGATGGCGGCAGGTACGTGGTAATAAAAAATGCGCTGAATCAACCCCATGGTGGATTCATACGGCGCGGCATCGATCACAAACGGCGAGGCGGCAAACAGTGCCGCGCCGAAAAGGAGCAAGGCCGCGACCAGTCGAGTTTGTCCCATCTCCGTCTCCTACTCCGCCATCACGGCGTCAAACACCCACAACGCCAGCGTCAGAAACACCGCGTCAAACAATACCAGCATGGAGAGCCAGACCTCGGCGCGGGGCAGATTTGGCTCGGCCGTCAGCAACGCCGCGGTCCCGCTGACGCCGGCAATCATGACCGGCACCGTCAGCGGATACAAGACCACCGGCAACAGGACATCACGCGACTGGCTGCGGTTCAACATGGCGCCAAACAACGTCCCGACGCCGGCAAATCCCAGCCCTCCGGTCACCAGCAGCGCGAGCAGGTGCCAAAAGACGCCGTCGAGTGACACCCGGAAGAGCACGACGACCAGCGGCACCACGACGGCCACGACCATCGACATAATCGCCAGCATGCCGATGAGTTTGCCCAGATAGAGCGCCGACCGGTCCACCGGCGCCAGCAACAAGGCTTTGAGCGTCTCCGACTGTCGCTCCCGCTCAAACGTCCGGCCAAGCGCCAACGTACCGGAGAACGCCAGCGCCACCCACAAAATGCCCGCCGCCGCGTCGGTCAACGGCTTGGCGTCGACCACAAAACTGAAGGAAAAGATCAGGACGACGGCCACGGCAAAAAACACCGTCGTATAGACAAGCTCGCGGCTGCGCGCTTCCACGACCAAGTCCTTGCGCGCGACGATCCACGCCGTCCGAAAAAACCCGGGCGTCATGCAATCTCCTGCAACACGCGCCGATACCGCTCGCGCAACGTCCCGGCTCCGGGGGGAATCGGATGCACCCGCCCCCGGTCCACACACACCGCGTCGTCCACCAACGTCTCAGCGGTATCAAAGTCGTGCGTGGCCATGATGACGATGGCGCCGTCGGCGGCGAGGGTCTTGAGACGGCCAATGAGGATATGGGCGGAGGCGTCGTCGAGGCCCGTGAACGGTTCGTCGAGCAGGACGAGCCTGGGTGTGTGCAGCAGCGCACGTTCCAGCGCCAGACGCTGGCGCAGGCCGCGCGAGAAGCCGCCGGCGCGGTCATCGGCCCGGTCCGTGAGGCGCGCCAACGAGAGGGCCTCTGCGACCCGGGCGTTGATGTCACGCACGCCATACAGCTGTCCAAAAAACGCGAGGTTCTCCGCGGCCGTGAGGTCGGGATACAGGAAGAGGTCGTGACCAAGGACACCGATGGAGGCGCGCAGGGCGTCACCCGCGTCTGCCGACGTATATTCGCCGTAGTGGACCTGCCCCGTCGAGGGGCTGAGCAGCGTGGCGAGGATGTTCAGCAGCGTCGATTTGCCGGCCCCGTTGGGGCCAAACAATCCCAGCACGCGCCCCGCCGGTGCTTCGAGCGAGACCTTCGCCAGGGCCCGGCGTCGCCCGTACGTCCGGGAGACCTCAACGACGCGAACCGAGGAAAAATCGAGATCAGGCACGCCGGGCCGGCGCAGTCACCGCGCCCCAGACACCCCAGCCAATGACCGCCAGCGCCAACGCAAAGGCCACCCACTGTGGCCAGGTCGGATGGTGCGGCAAACCGGTGATATCCACCGTGAGCGCCTGACCCGCCGCGATGGCCGGTCCGGAGGCAAAAAGCAGCGGCTGCCCATTGCTGCTCACCACGTTGCGAGCGGTGACCTGGGGCGACGCGATGGCGAGCGCTCCGTGTTGCTCCACGAGCAACGTCAGTTGTTGCAGCGTCGCGGGCCAGATTTGTTCGAGGCTCGCCGTCGGCCCCCGATACGGAAGTTCGTAGGCCACTTGCGCGACCGTTGGCCCGGGTGCAAAGGGACCGGTCACGATAATGCGAGGACCATTGGCCGTGGCCTGTGTGGTCGACCCCTCGAGCATGGCCACCCCGCGCGCCTCGGTGGGCAGCTCAAAAATCAACGGGCCGTCGATGTCCACGGGAGCGTCGCCCGCGTTCACGATTTCCAGCACGTAAAAGATTCGCAGAGCGTTCTCCGCGAGTTCGATGATCACGCGTGATTCCTGGCCCAGCGTCACCGTGCCTTTGACGGCCGGGACGGCGGGTGCTGCCGGGGTCGCGGCTGCAGCCTCTGCAGCGGCCTTATCCGCATCCGGATCCACAGCGATCAGCGCCACCATCATGCCGGTCAACCCGATGGGAATGGGTTGTGAATCCAGTCGCTGCCCATCCACCATGGTCGACACGCGCACCGTGTTCCCCGTGCGCAGCCCGGACACCAGTGCGCGGCCGTCCTCGCCGGTGGTGACCGTGCGCGACTCGCCATCCACGTTGACGTCAACCCTCAGACCCGCCACGACCTTGTCAAAACTGCCGCGCGCCACGCGCACGGTCAGGCTGCCGGGCGGCACATCCGGCGACGGCAACGGCCGTCCGGACATTTCGCGAAAGTTCGGCATCTGCGCCTGCGCACCGACCGCGCAAAAAGCGACAAAGGCCGTCAGGAGTGTGAGTGTTCTGATCGAGCCTGCCCTGAGCGAGCGAAGCGAGTCGAAGGGATTCACGTATGTACGCTCCCGAGCTTTTCGCCGCACTGCTTGCAGAATTTGGCGTCGCCGTCGTTGCTGGTGCTGCAGCGAGGACACACGGCGGCGCGACTGGCGGCTACGGTCTTTGCTGCCGATTTGGCCGGGGCGTCCGGAGGAATGAGATCGAGCTGCTCCATGATCAGGAGCGCCCGCTGTTTGAGCCGTCCCAGCATGTCCTGATAGTCAGCCTCGCTCACCTTCTTCATGCCGAAATCGAACTCCAGGTCCTTGATGGCGCGCAGGACCGTGACCTTGTCCTGTTCGAGCACCTCACGCTGTCGTGGTCCGAGCACCGGCGTGGTGTTTTTCGAGAGCAATGACATCAGCGTCTGATGAAGGGCGTACGCCGTGTATCCGGCAGCGAGCGCCGCACCACTCAGCAACAGGAGCGCGGCCGGGTGGGTGTTGCGTGCCATGACGACCGCCGCCGTGGCGGCGACCATCGACAGCAATACATAAAAATGTCCGGCCGTAAATGGGGCAGGCTCAGTCGAGGTCTCGGAGCTCATCGTCCAACCTCGCTTCCCGTTCCTGCCTCGCCGCGGTCTGGACCGGAGCCACCACCGGCACGTCGGTGGTCTTGCGCGTCCATCGCACGGCCACGCCGCCCACCACGATGATGCCGACCAGGCCCACGGCATACGGCAGGAACCACGCGAGCCGGTTGAAGCCCTTGTCAATGGGTGCCGCGAGCACTTCCTGACTGCCGTATTTCTTCACGTAGTAGTCCACAACCTCGTCGTACGATTTGCCGGCCGCCACGAGCTCGGAAATCTCCGTCCGCATCGCTTCGGCAGTACCACACGTGCACTCCCCCACACGTTTGCGACCACAGGTGCCGCACATGCAGACGATCTCATCGCGCAGCTTCTTTTCAACAGGCGATCGTGGCACGAGCAATACGACTTGTGAATTTTCCACGTGCTGCGCGTGTGCATGTGGTGCCAAGCCCACCATCAGCAGCAGCATCAACCCCGTGGTCACGGCCGCTTCGGGGACTTTGGCCGTCGCGAAGGCCATCGACCGTTCCGGCAACAGAGAAAGAATGGTGCCCATGCTCAGAATCCCGAATCCAAACCACAACCAGTTGATCAGCGGGTTGACCGTCACTTCAAATGTCGCGCGCTGCGTTTCAACTTCATACGCCGCAAGGACGATGTAGAGGTCCTCGGCAAACCCACGACGAATGGCCACCTCAGTGGTCGGCTCATCTTCGCGGTCGCGGAAGAACCACCGCGCGGGGTACATGCCCCCCATCGGTTTGCCGTTTTTGGTCACGGTCGTGTGCCCCGTGATCATCTGCTTCTGACCGTCGTCGGTGACCTTCAAGGCGTCGTATGTCACGACGTAGTCCCCAATCGCCACCTGTTGTCCAGGCTCAAGGTTGATCTGTTCCTCCAGCTTGAAGCCGTTGCCGGCAAAACCGAAGAAGATCAGGACGATGCCCAGGTGCACGATGTACCCGGCGTACCGTCTCCGCGAGCGCGCGAACAGGCCGATCACCGCCGTGAATCTGTCGGTGCCCGTCGCGCGCTGCCGCACACCGGACCCGCGCCAGAACTCCTGCATGATGGTGCCGAACACAAATCCACACAGGCCGAAGCACAACCCCGCCGCCCAGAAGTTGACACCAAGCGCCATGACGATGCCGAGCACCGTGAGACCGCTGAGCACGGGCCACATCAACTGGTGGCCCATGCTGCTCATCGCGGTCTTGCGCCAGGCGAGCAACGGACCAATGCCCGCGAGCAGCAGCAACGTCAAGCCGATCGGCAACATCCACTTGTCGAAAAACGGCGGACCGACGGTGAGGCGTTCGCCGCGCAGCGCTTCGCTGATCGTCGGAAACATCGTCGCGAACAGCACGAAGAATGCCGAGAACAACAGAATCCAGTTGTTGGCGAGGAAGGCGGCCTCACGCGACGCCCACGAATCGAGTTCGTTGCGCGCGCGCAGCAGCGGCATGCGCCAAATCACGAGGCCAAAACTCACCGTGAGAATCACGATCATGAAGATCGTGAACATCCACGCCAGCTCGCGGTCTTCACCAAACGCGTGCACGGACTGGACGATGCCCGAGCGCGTCATGAAGGTGCCGAAGATGGTGAGAAAGAACGTCATGATGACGAGGGAGATGTTCCACACCTTCAACATGCCGCGCCGTTCCTGGACCATCACGGAGTGCAGGAAGGCCGTGGCCGTAAACCACGGCAGCAGGCCGGCGTTTTCCACCGGGTCCCAGCCCCAGTAGCCGCCCCAGCCCAGTTCTTCGTAGGCCCACAACCCGCCGAGGGCCAGGCCCAGACTCAGAAACAGCCACGAGGTCATCGTCCAGCGACGCACGGCACGCAGCCACGAGTCGTCAAGCTGACCGGTGATCAACGCGGCGAGCCCGAACGCAAACGGAATGGTCATCCCGACGAAGCCGAGGTAGAGCATCGGCGGGTGGATGATCATGTAGAAGTTCTGCAGCAGCGGATTCAATCCGCGGCCGTCTGCGGGCGTTGAGAGCAGGTGCGTCTCGAACGGGTTGTTGTGAATCACCATGAGGAACAGAAAGAACATCTGTGTCACGGAGATCACGGCCACGACCCACGGAATCAACAATCGGTGCCGCTCCCGATTGATCTGAATCGCCACGCTGGCAAAAATCGCCAGCAGGGTGACCCAGAACATGAGCGACCCATCCAGCCCGCCCCAGTACGAGGTGAGCTTGAAGAACAGCGGCATCGATGAGTCGGAGTAGCTGTTGACGTATTTGATGCTGTAGTCGCCCACGACGAACGAATACACGATGATCGCGGTCAGAATCAGCATCAGGCCGGTCAGCACGTGTGACAGGCCAACCGCGCCGGCAATCAACGACGCGCTGCGACGACGTCCGCCGGCGACGCCGACGGCAAACGCCGCCGCGGCGACGACAAACGCCACCAGAATGAGCGTAGTCCCGAGGGTGGCCACCGGTTACCGCACCGCAGCGGGCAACGCGTCAGCTTCGTAGCGCGACGGGCACTTGGCCATGATGCCGTCCGGCTCGACCACGATGCCGTCCGGGGTCAGTGTGCCCTTGAGCACCACTTCCGCGTCCTTCTTGAAGGTGTCGGGCACCACGCCGCGATACGTCGCATTGACGGTCTTGCCGTTGGCCTGCACCGTAAAGCGATATTCAAGTGTCCGAGGATTGACGAGCGGATCACCCAGCACGTAGCCGTGCACGCGGAGACGCTTGCCTTCCCACTTCTCCGGCTCGGCCATCACTTCGTCAACGTACTTGTAATATTCCGCGCCTTCAGAAATTGACGTGTACATCAAAAACGTCAACGCGCTGAGAATCACCATGGCAGAGAGACTGACTCGAACCGTTTTTTTGGACATTGCTGGCCTCGTCGACGTGTTCACGATGAGCACCCACACCATCGGTTGTGCTCCGGGGTCAGGATACCACTGATACGCGGCGAAGAAGGGCGTCAACCGCCGCCACGGGAAGGCCCACAACGTTGGTGTAGGACCCCTCGATTTTCGGAATAAACCGCGAGGCTCGCCCCTGAATCCCATAGGCACCGGCCTTGTCCCGCGGTTCACCACTCTCCACATACGCGACGATTTCGGTCGGAGTAAGTGCTTGCATCCAGACGATCGTCTCTTCGATGGAATCCACCGTCGTCGCCATCCCCACCAGTGCGACGGCGGTCAGCACCCGATGCGCGCGCCCTGAGAGCCCCGTCAACATGCGCACCGCGTCGGCATCGTCCACGGGCTTGCCTAGGACTTCGTCGTCGAGGACCACCACAGTGTCGGCCCCCAGCACAATGCGCTCCGGATGACGCGCGGCGACCGCCTGGGCCTTGGCCAGCGCGACGCGCCTCACATACGCGCCGGCCGGTTCACCCGGATGGCGCGTCTCGTCCACATCCGCCACATCCACCTCAAACACAAACCCTGCCGCGTCCAGCAGTTCACGACGACGGGGGGACGCGGAGGCGAGGACGAAGGGAACGGAGACGCGCATGTCCGGATGATACACTCCGGGATCGGCATGGAATCGCTGCAGCAGACCGCCGCTCGTGTGCTTGGTTCACTGCTCAGCGGACAGCCGTTGACGCCGGGCAAAGTCTCGTTTGCCTGGTCGATCGCGGCCGGCCCCCTGCTGGCCCGTCACGGCACCCCGCACTGGCATCCCAACGGCACGTTGTATGTGCACGCGCGCGAACTGGCGTGGGTCAAGGAACTGGAGCGCTCGCGGCCCATCGTCGCGGAGCGTCTGAAACATCTGCTCGGGCCGGACGTGGTCCGGCGCATTGTCATCAGCAAATCGGAGAACTCTCATGCGTGAAACCGTCATCGTCAGCGCCGTTCGCACCCCGACCGGCAAGTTCCTCGGCGTCCTCAAGGACTTTCGTGCCCCCGACCTTGGTGCGCTGGCCATTCGTGAGGCCGTACGGCGGGCCGGCATTGATCCGGCGCTGGTGGACGAATGCCTGATGGGCAACGTCGTGCAAGCCGGAGTCGGTCAGGCACCGGCGCGGCAGGCCGCCCTGCGTGGCGGATTGCCGAACAGCGTCGGCGCGCTCACGATCAACAAGGTCTGCGGATCGGGCCTCAAGGCCGTCATGCTGGCCGCCCAAGGCATTGCGACCAACGACATCGACATCGCGGTCGCCGGCGGCATGGAGTCCATGAGCAATTGCCCGTATCTGATGACCAAGGTGCGCGAGGGGCTGCGCATGGGCGACTCGAAGATGATCGACTCCATGATTCACGACGGTCTGTGGGACGCGTTTGACGACGTGCACATGGGCATGACTGGCGAACACGTCTCCGAGACGTACCAGGTGTCGCGCGAGGAGCAGGACGCCTATGCCGTGGACAGCCATCGCAAGGCGGCCGCCGCGACCAGCGCGGGGGCGTTCGCTGACGAAATCCTCCCGATTCAGATTCCGCAGAAAAAGGGCGACCCGCTCATCGTCATCAGGGACGAGGGGATTCGCGAAGACACGTCGATGGAATCACTCGGTCGCTTGAAGCCCGCGTTCAAGAAGGACGGCACGGTCACGGCCGGCAACGCGCCTGGCGTCAACGATGCGGCCTCCGCGCTGGTCGTGATGGGCGCCGACGTCGCGGCGCGTCTGAACCTCACGCCGATGGCACGTGTGGTCGGACAGGCCACCGCCGGGCTCGAACCGAAACTCGTGCTCATGACCCCGGTGGACGCCGTGCGCAAGCTCATGAACAAGACCGGCTGGTCGCTCCACGACGTGGATCTCTTTGAACTCAACGAAGCGTTCTCAGTGCAGGGCGTGGCGGTCATCCGCGAACTGGGCCTCGACCCGGCTCGCGTGAATGTGCACGGCGGTGCCGTCGCGCTCGGTCACGCCATTGGCGCCAGCGGCGCGCGCGTGTTGACGACGTTGATTTACGCGCTCAAGCGCCACGGCAAAAAGCGCGGCGTCGCGACGTTGTGCCTCGGCGGCGGCAACGGGGTTGCCCTTGCTGTTGAAGTGATCTGAATGGTCCGGGGTCCACGGTTCACGGTTCTGGAAAATGTAGGCCGGGGTCTTCAGACCCGGCAGGGTTGAGCGATGATCAAAACAATCGGCGTCATTGGTGCGGGAACGATGGGCAATGGGATTGCGCAGGTGTTTGCACAGGCCGGGTTCACGGTGAAGGTGCACGATGCGTCAACGGGCGCCGTGGAACGTGCGCTGGCCACGATCGGCAAGAGCCTCGCGAAGTTCGTCGAGAAGGGCAAGATGACCGATGCGGATCGCACGGCGACACTCGCCCGCCTCTCGGCCGCATCGTCGCTCGACGACTTCGCCGATGTGGACTACGTCGTCGAAGCGGTGGTTGAATCGATCGAGGTGAAGCGCGCGATCTTCTCGGCGCTCGACCGCATCACCCGGCCCGACGTCATCCTGACGTCGAACACGTCGTCGATTTCGATTACGACGATTGGCGCATCAACGACGCGGCCCGACAAGGTGATCGGCATGCACTTCATGAATCCCGTGCCGCTGATGACGCTGGTGGAATTGATTCGTGGACAGGCGACATCCGACGCCTCGATGCAGACCGCGTCCGACCTCTGCAGGACTCTCGGCAAGACGCCGCTTGAAGCGGCCGACTACCCCGGCTTCATCGCCAACCGCATTCTCATGCCGATGATCAACGAGGCGATCTACTGCGTGATGGAAGGCGTCGGCACACCCGACGCGATCGATGGCGTGATGAAACTCGGCATGAACCACCCGATGGGCCCACTCACCCTCGCCGACTTCATCGGCCTCGACGTGTGCCTCGCCATCATGAACGTGCTGCACGACGGTCTCGGCGATCCCAAATACCGCCCGTGCCCGCTGCTCAAGCGCATGGTCGCTGCGGGACAGCTTGGACGCAAATCCGGCCGCGGCTTCTACACTTACTGACACAGAAAACGACCTCAGAGGTCGTTTTTGTGTACACCAAAACGACCTCTGAGGTCGTTCTGCCAGAACCAGACGGCGACCGCTACAGGCCCAAGAAACATCAGCTCTCTGGCGATCGACGCCAGGTTGATCGACCAGAAGTTGTCGAGCCAATACCGGCGTGAGATGGGACCGAATACGTCCCACCCTGTCGAATAGAAGTCGGCCGACCACGGCCAGAAGGCCATGATGCCGATGGGGATGGATGTATCGGATGACATCGCGTCCAGCAGCGGATGCGTCAGCCAGGCCAGGCAGACGGCCAGCCAGATGCGCGTACGGGTGGACGCCACGGGCCAGCGTTGCCAGGCCGCGACCGTGGCCACGATGAGCGCGGCTCCCACACTGTGGGTCTCGCGGCTGTGGCGTCCCCAGAGCAAGTCCAGATCCGGGGCAAGGCCGATGGCCACCAGAATCGTGATCTGACGCCATCGCGCCTGACCGACCGCCAGGAGCCCGGCTATTGCCCACCCCGCCGCGACCGCGGCGAGTCCATGTCCTATCGGCGACGGCATCTTTCAGGACGATATCGCGAACGAGCACGACAATATCGCGAGGCCCGACGACCTGTGACCCTCCCTGTCAGCCCCCGTTGCAAGAATCTTCAATAGTTGACGGCTCTGATGTGGCAGGAATTGCCATCCCGACCAACAAGGGGCGAAAGTCCGAAGGCCCATAACTGTTTGCAATTACATAGGATAGAGGAATACATCAATGAGTTTTCGCTTGACGGAACCCTGGCACACTTCTAGAATGAGCTACGGTCCAGCCGTGGTCGCGCCGATTGGCGGTGGCTCTGCGGGGCAAAGGATAACGAGACATATGGCGACAGCAGAACGTGAGAACTCGATCGACAAGGAACGCGCCAAGGCCGTCGAGCTGGCCGTAAGCCAGATTGAAAAGCAGTTCGGCAAGGGTTCCATCATGCGCCTCGGAGGCAAGGACTCCATCGTGGCGCCCATCCCGGTGATTTCGACCGGTTCCATCAGTCTCGACTGGGCGCTTGGCGTTGGCGGCTTCCCCCGCGGACGGGTCATCGAGATTTTTGGACCGGAGTCGTCGGGTAAGACCACGCTGGCCCTTCAAACCATCGCACAAGCGCAGAAACTCGGCGGCGTGGCGGCCTTTGTGGACGCCGAACACGCGCTCGACGCGAAATACGCCCAGAAGCTCGGCGTGGACCTGGAAAACCTCCTGGTCTCGCAGCCCGACAACGGCGAGCAGGCCCTGGAAATCACCGAGGTGCTGATCCGGTCCAATGGCGTGGACGTGGTCGTGGTCGACTCCGTGGCGGCCCTGGTGCCCCGCGCGGAAATTGAAGGCGAGATGGGTGATGCGCAGATGGGCCTGCAGGCCCGCCTGATGTCGCAGGCGCTTCGCAAACTGACCGGTGTGGTCGCCAAGTCGAAGACGTCGCTCATCTTCATCAATCAGTTGCGCGAGAAGATCGGTGTGATGTTCGGCAATCCCGAAACCACCACGGGCGGTCGCGCGCTGAAGTTCTACTCGTCGGTGCGTGTGGACATCCGCCGCATCGGCGCCATCAAGGATGGTGATCAGGTCACCGGTGGCCGCACCCGCGTGAAGGTCGTCAAGAACAAGGTCGCGCCGCCCTTCCGCGAGGCCGAGTTCGACGTCATGTATGGCGAGGGCATCTCGCGCGAAGGTGACCTGCTCGACCAGGGTGTGGAACACAACCTCGTCGAAAAGAGCGGCACCTGGTTCTCCTACAAGGGCGAACGCCTCGGCCAGGGTCGGGAAAATGCGAAGACGTTCCTCAAGCAGAACCCCGCGATGGCGTCTGCGCTTGAAGTCTCGCTGCGCCAGGCCATGGGGCTTGCAAACAATGGGCCGGCCGCGGTGGTGCCTGAAGCGGCCAAAAAGGAATAGCAGGCGGGCAGATGAGGGGATGGGGAGATGAAAACCTCTCCATTTCCTCATCTCCGTACTCCCCCATCTGAGAGCGTGTTAAGATTTTCAAGCCTCAGGAGCCGAGGTAGCTCAGTTGGTAGAGCATACGATTGAAAATCGTAGTGTCGGCAGTTCAATTCTGCCCCTCGGCACCACCTTCAAAGTCAACCACACGATGCCGGTCTGCCACGGGAGGAACCTGATGAAGCAGCGCCAGTCTCCGGCGCGATTCAGCTAGGATTCACGACATGCCAATCGTCCTGAAGGGATTCGAGACGCGGGTGCAACAGGCCGTGAGCCACTATTGGCTGACTCTGGATGGTCAGGGCACAAAGCAACGAACCGGCACCGCGGATCGGGGCGGACGGGCTGCAGTAACGGGCGGAAAGCAGATGATGGGCTTTTGTCGTCTCGTCCAAGAGGTCCTCACCAAGAACGGCGTCCCCGCTGTTCACGTGTTCACCGAAGCACGGCTCGAACTACCCGGCTATTTCAGGCCCACAAAGCAGTGGGACATGTTGGTGGTCAGCGAAGGCCAGCTAATCGCGGCCCTCGAATTCAAAAGCCAGCGGGGCCCCTCGTTTGGCAACAACTTCAATAATCGGACCGAAGAAGCAATTGGGACGGCGCAGGACCTCTGGACCGCTTATCGTGAACAAGCCTTCGGGAAGCAACCGAGGCCGTGGCTTGGCTGGGTAATGCTCCTGGAGGACTGCAAGAAGTCCAATGCTCCCGTCGCCATCAATGAGCCGCACTTTAAAGTCTTCCAAGAATTCCACGGCGCGTCCTACGCGAAGCGATACGAATTATTATTGCGCCGACTAGTGCTCGAAAAACTGTTTGATGGCGCCGCGCTGCTGATGGCCACTGATAAGCAAGGGCGCAAAGGACGCTATACAGAACCGTCTCAAGACTTGGGGATGAAGACTTTTCTCGCGGCGCTGACCGGGCACGCAATGGCAGTTCAGGCGAGCAAGCCGTGATGCCGGGGTTGTATCAAGCGTCGTTCGATCTGGCTACGGAGTTGCCCGAGAGCGCCTACGACTACGGCGCGCGCTCATCAGGCGAGACTCACGGCGTCGTGCTCACTAAGCCTCATGTCGTGTCGCTCATTCTCGACCTCGCCGGCTATACCATTGACCGCGACCTGCCCCAGCTTCGCCTGTTAGAGCCCTCCTGCGGTAAGGGGGCTTTCATGGTCGCGGCGGTCGAGCGCCTCCTGACGGTGGCCCGCCGTCAAGGCACCGATTTGCTCGCCATCGAGTCTCCTCTTTTGGCATTCGACATTGACGAGAGCTCTGTCGAGGCGACCAAAGCCGCAGTCACAACCGTCCTGGAGGCGAACGGCGTTGATGCCGCGTCCGCGCAAGAGCTGGCAGGCCGCTGGATCCACCGGTGTGATTTCCTTCTTCGCCATGAAGCGCGTCGATTTGATGTCATCGTCGGGAATCCGCCGTACGTTCGCATCGAGCAGCTGTCGGCACGTCTCCAGAGCGAATACCGAGCACGGTATCGGTCTCTCTACGATCGCGCCGATCTCTACGTCGCCTTCATCGAGCGGGCGCTGCAATTACTCTCCCCCAGCGGCGTTCTATCCTTCATATGCGCTGACCGTTGGACCGTGAACAAGTACGGCGCCCCTCTGCGGGAAATCATTACCGGGGCCTTCCGCGTCGCGTGTTATGTCGACCTGCACTCGGCGTCGCCCTTTGAGTCTGACGTTGTGGCCTACCCCTCAATTTTTTCGGTCACCGCAGGCAGCGGGGGCCCGGTCCAGACATGCACGCTCGCGACCGCATCGCGTGAAGAATGCGAAGCCGTGTTGCCCTCTCTCGCTGCTGGTGCCCCCCTGAGCCATGGTCTGACTATTGCCACCTACGAGTCTTGGTTCTCCGGAACTGAGCCGTGGATCATTACCTCGCCGAAGCACTTGAGTACCCTTCGTTCACTCGAGAGCCGATTCATATCGATCGAGGCAACGGGAAAGACGCGCATCCGGATCGGCGTCGCGACGGGTGACGACAAAGTCTATATCGTTGACGAGACTGCTGATATCGAACCAGATCGGCTCGTGCCACTTGTCATGCGCAGCGACATCGACCACGGTGAGATCAAGGATGCCGGGCGATTTGTCATCAACACGTTCCGAGACGACGGCGGCCTCATCGATCTTGGCGAGTATCCTCGCCTTGCTGCACACTTCGAGGCGAACGCCACATCTGTTCGCAGGAGGCACGTATCCCAAAAGAACCCTGCCAGTTGGTTTCGCACGATCGACCGCGTGTACCCTCGCCTCGTAGGTGAACCCAAGCTCCTTGTGCCGGACATCGCCGGTGCGAACGAAGTGGTCTACGAGCGGGGGCGCTTCCTCCCACATCACAACCTGTATTTCGTCACGTCTGACGAATGGGACATGGAGGTCCTTGGCGGGCTTCTCAGCTCAAAGGTCGCCCTCTTCTTCGTCTGGTCTTACGCCGTAAAAATGAGGGGCGGCTATCTGCGGTTCCAAGCTCAATACTTGAGACGCATCCGCGTCCCCAGCGCGACGGCCATTTCCCCTGCTATCGCCGAGTCAATTCGAAACGCTTTCAGGGCGCGAGACTTCGAGCGGCTTGACGACCTTGCAATGGAAGTCTATTCCTTAGAAGCGCTTCCTGAGTTCGACTTTGTCGATACCCGCTCGTAGAGGCTTGACTTGAAGAGCCCGGTCGGGCGTTCAGCTTCCTGTCACCCAAGGTTAGGCGTCGGATAACACCAGATTTGCGAGCTAACTCTCGGAGTCTTTCGTCCTACAGGCCCTCGGTGAAGGTTGCACCCTACGCTATTCCGCACAAGACCTCACACTCCAGCAAACATCGTGAGCGCCACCTGCAGGCACGCTTGCACCCAGGGCTGCGGATACACGCCCATGCCGATGATGCCGACGAGGCAGATCACGATCGCGAGTTGCAGCACGGCGGGCACCGGAACCGGTGCCGGGTTCTCCGGGGCTTCGATGTACATCCGGCGCGCGACGACCAGGTAGTAATACAGCGCAACGACGGTGAGCACCGCGCCGAGGAATGCCAGCGCATACATGCCCTGCTCCACCGCCGCCCAGAAGATGAACAGCTTGGCCCAGAAGCCGGCTACGAACGGAATGCCGCCCAGCGACAACAAGAAGAGCAAGAACGCGAGCGCGAGGGCGGGCGACCGGCGTGCGAGGCCCTGATAGGCATCAATTCTGTCCGAACCTGACGAGGCGGACACGGCCTGGACGACGAAGAAGGCTCCCATGTTGCCGAACAGATAGGCGACAAAATAGAAGAGCACCATCCCGACGCCGGAGACCGACATCGCAGCCAAGCCCAAGAGCAGATAACCAACGTGCGCAACGCCCGAATACGCGAGCAGGCGTTTGATGTTGGTCTGAGGAATCGCGAGCAGGTTGCCCGCCACGATCGAGATGGCCGCGAGCACCGAGAGAACGGGCACCCAGACCTGTGTGGCGTCGCCGATCCCCTCGACAAACACCCGGAGAATCACCACGAAGCCGGCGGCCTTTGGCGCAATGGACAACCACGCCACAAACGGCGTGCCGCCCGCCTCATACGTGTCGGGCACCCACATGTGGAACGGCACCGCGGCAATCTTGAAACCAAGGCCCGCAAGCATCAAGCTCAGGCCGAGCATGATCAACGGGTCGCCCGCTGAGAGCGCGGGGCCAATCGCGGCGATGTCGGTGGACCCCGTGGCGCCGTACACAAACGACAGGCCATAGAGCAGAATCGCCGACGACACGCTGCCGACGACGAAGAACTTCAGTGCCCCTTCAGGTGCCGCCGCCTCTTGCTTCCGGAACCCGGTCAGGAAATAGAGCGGAATCGACATCAATTCGAAGGCGACAAACAGCAGAATGAGTTCACGCGCCGAGGCGAGCACGAGCATGCCCAGCAGCGACGCGAGCATGATCACGTAGTACTCGGTGGACCTGCGCCAGAAGGCCTCGTCCGTGAACGCGAGCGTCGCCAGCACGCTCAACGCCGCCGACACCAGGAACAACCGCTTCATGAACACAGCCAGTTCGTCGAGCACCACGGTGCCGCCAAGCAACACGCGCCCGGGCTCGGCATTCCACGCCATCAGGGCGATCACGACCAGCCCAGCCAGCGTCACGAAGCCACTCAGCCGGTCGTTGGCGCCGCGCCGCACGAGGCCGGCGAGAAACACCACGAGCAACAGAATGCCGACTGCGGCCTCAATCGCCAGCGGATACGACGGATGAAACGCCCATGGGGTCATCACAGCACCCCCAGCCGCGACAACAGCGCCACCGTCGTCAAATCAATCAGGTCAAGCGCCAGCCTCGGCGCCACACCAAACAGAATCAAGACGCCCACCAGAATGACAATGGCCACCCACTCGGTGCCTTGAGCGTCCGGTAGATTCTGGAAGTGTGGGTCCTTGCTCTTTGGCCCCCAGAAGATCGCGCGCACGACGCGAAGGACGTAGATGGATGTCAGGAACGCGCCAATCACCGCCGGGAACAACCACCAGGAATGCGCCGACGACCACGCGCCAAGGAACGTCAGGAACTCAGCGACAAATCCTGCGGTGGCCGGCAGACCAAGCGAAGACAGTCCGCCGATGGTAAATGCCACGGCGATCCCAGGCATCATCGTGGCGAAGCCACCCATCTTGAAGATCTCGCGTGAGTGCGCCTTTTCGTACACGAGTCCGACAAGGCAGAAGAACAGCCCCGTCATGATGCCGTGCGCAAACATCTGGAAGACCGACCCGTTCAGGCCGCTCTCGGTCAACGTCGCCGCGCCGAGCATGACCACGCCCATGTGTGAGACCGAGGAATAGGCGATGACGTATTTCAGGTCGGTCTGCGACATCGCGCTGAGTGCACCGTAAACGATGTTGATGCAGGCGATGGCGCCGACGAGCCACATCCACTCGTGGGTGCCTTCGGGAAGCAGACCCATCCCGAGGCGGATCACGCCGTAGGCGCCGAGTTTCATCAGGACGCCGGCGTGCAACATCGACACGGCGGTGGGGGCCGAGGCATGGCCGTCAGGGGACCATGTGTGAAACGGGAAGATCGCCGCAAGAATGCCGAAGCCGATGTAAAACGCGAGGAACACCCAGGACTGCAACTGCGGGTCGAAGTCGATTTGTTCCAGCGCCAAAAGCGAGAACGACGTCGAGCCGCCGGCCACGTAGAGCGCGAGGATACCGACCAGAATGAACGCCGACCCCAGCAGCAGGTACAGGGTGAGTTTCATGGCGGCGTATTCCTTGGTGCCCACGCCGGTGCGACCAAACGCCCATCCGAACAGCCCCTGCGGCCGCACTTCCCCGCTTGATCCCCAGATGCCGATGAGCAGATACATCGGCAACACGGCGATTTCGTAGAAGAGGAAAAACACAAACAGGTCCAGCGACACAAACACGCCGAACACACCGGTGACCAGGATCAGGAGTAACGCATAGAACTCCTGGTCGCGCGTCTTGACCGTCCACGATGCAAAGACGCCGGCAAAAATGATGATGGCGGTCAACACGACGAGCACAAGGCTCATGCCGTCGATCGCCAACTGATAACTGATCCCGAGCGCGGGTACCAGCGGCAAGGTTTCGTGGAACTGGAATCCGGAGAGGGTCTGGTCGTAGGCGCTGTAGAGCCACAACGCGCCGATGGTCGACACGCCCGCGCCCGCGAGGGCCGTCCACCTGACCAGCAGTGGCCGGGACCGGCCAAAGGCCATGATCACGAGCGCGGCCACAAACGGCGCCCACGTCACGATGGAGAGGATCGGCAGATCGTTCACCAGAGCCCTCCCAACATCCACACCACCGCAATCACACCCGCGCCAACCGCCAGCACGTAATCCTGCACCTTGCCGGTTTGCACCCGGCGCAGTTGCTCACCCGCAGACACCGTCCCTGCGGAGACGACGTTCAATACGCCATCCACGATGTAGCGATCCGTCCACCCCAGCACCTTGGCGAGGTAGTTCTGCACGAGGCGATACGCGACCAGGAACAGGTCGTCAAACCAGAAGCCCTTCGCCGCAGCGAGACGCAGGGGGCCGGTCATGCGCGCCAAACGCTCCGGGTCGATCGCGCCACGCTGATACGTCAGCCACGCCAGCACCATGCCCGACAGCGCAACACCTGTCGCGGTCGCCGCCAGCCAACCGGGCGGCTCAAACGGCAGTTCAGGATGGTTGAACGTGAAATAGACCCCAATGACCATCGAGGCGATCGCCAGAATCCAGAGGGGGGCGGACATCGCGATCGGCGCGTCGTGCGCGTGATGCCCACCGTGTGAATGGCCCGCCTGAGCGGTGCCGAAGAAGGTCAGAAACACGACACGCATCATGTAGAACGCCGTCAGGAAGGCGCCGATCAGCAGCAACACAAATGGGATCGTCAGACCGCCGGCCCACACGGCGCCGAGGACCTCCTCCTTGGACAGGAAGCCCGCAAACAGCGGCAGTCCCGCCAGCGACAACGTTCCAATCACAAACACCACCATCGTTTGCGGCATCTTCCGCGCGAGGCCCCCCATGTGGGTGATGTCGTTGGTGCCGACGGCGTGAATCACCGCGCCGGCGCCGAGGAACAGGAGCGCTTTGAAGATGCCGTGGGTCAGCAGGTGGAAGAACCCCGCAGCGGCATATCCGGCGCCGATGGCCGTCATCATGTAGCCCAGTTGAGAGACCGTTGAATATGCGAGCACACGCTTGATGTCGTTCTGCGCACAGGCCATCATCGCGGCGACGATGGCCGTCAACGCGCCGACCCAGGCGACGATCAGCAGGACGTCGGGCGTGAGCGCAAACAGGAACGCCGTGCGCGTCAGCAGATACACGCCAGCGGTGACCATCGTGGCGGCATGAATGAGGGCGGACACCGGCGTCGGGCCTTCCATCGCATCCGGCAGCCAGATGTGCAGCGGCAACTGCGCGGACTTTCCTGCGGCGCCCAGATACAGACAGAACGTGATGACGGCAAGACCGTCGAGGCCCACCGCACCGGCCTCCACGAGCATGCGCAGTTCCCCAAAATCAAACGTGCCGGTGTGTCGCCACAACAACACGATGCCGATGAGCAGGCCGACGTCGCCGGCTTTGGTCGTCCAGAACGCCTTGACCGCCGCCCGTGCGGCCGATGGCTTCTGGAACCAGAACCCGATGAGCAGGTAGGAACAGAGGCCGACCAGTTCCCAGCAGATAAAAAGCTGCAGCAAGTTCGGCGCGATGACCAGGCCGATCATCGAGAACGCAAACAGCGACTGGTAGACGTAGTACCGTCCCAGCGCCGCCGGCGGCTCATCGCTCAGATACGACAGCGAATACACCTGCACGAGCAATGCGACCAGTGTGACCAGCAGCAGCATCGTCGTGGACTCGGCGTCCGCGAGCACGCCGATCGTGGCGATGGTGCCCTGCGACTCCACCAGCCAGGCCCATTCGATCAGGGTCGGAACACCGGCGTCATGCACACGCGACCAGAGCAGGAGCGCCGACCCGAGCGCGGTCAGCGCGCCGAGAATCGACACGAACGCCGCCGGGCGGCCGGTATGGCGCAGCGGCGACACCAGTCCAAGCAAGACCGCGGCGGTCAGGGGCGCCAGGACCGGCACGAGGGGAAGCACGTCGAAGGCCATCACCTACCCCTTCAACCAATCCACCTGGTCGGCCATCGCCGTTCGGCGCGTCCGGAACAACAGAATGACGATCGCCAGGCCGAGAGCGACCTCAGCCACGGTGATGCAGATGGCGAAGATCGTCAGAACCATACCGGTGACTTCACCGTGATACCAGCTGAAGGCGACCAGGTTGATGTTGACGGCGTTGAGCATCAACTCGATGCCCAATAAAATACCAACGGTGTTGCGCCGTGTCATGACGCCAAACAGTCCGATGCAAAAGATCACGGCGGCGAGGATGAGATAGGCAGACAGTCCCATGTTCAGTCCTCCGGCCTTGCGAGATAACTCGCCGACAGCAGCGAAACCAGCAGAATGACGGCCAGCAGTTCAAACGGCAGCACGTACTGCGTCATGACTTGCCTGCCGATAAGCAGCGTCGGATCCTCCGCAAACGGGATCCGAATCGCGGGCAGCGGAATGCGAGCCAACGTATTCACGATCAGCGTCAACACCAACCCGGCAACCGCTGCGCCGCCGATGAGTCCCCGACTGGTGTGCGACAACCGTTCGCCGACGAGACGTTCCGTGACGACAATCGCAAAGACGACGACGGTGACGACGCCGCCGGCGTAGAGGAGGATTTGGACGCCGGCGAGGAATTCGGCGTTGAGCATGAGGAAGATGCCGGCCGTGCCCGTCAGTGCCAACGCGAGCCACAGCACCGAGTGGAACAGATTCTTCGTGAGGACCACGGCGAGAGCGGACCCAACCAGCACCACGGCGAGCATCCAGAAGCCGATGACTTCCAGTGTCATGCCTCTCCTGCCTTTTCAACGGGCGCTTCGGTCGGCTTCTCGGCGACGACTTTTTTGGGTGGCGCCTGCATGTCGCGCAGACGATTGCCCGTGGCCCAGGAGGCCTCATGCTGGAATCCGAGTGCGTGGAGGCGGTCCTTGTCGAGCAGCAGTTCGCGGCGGTCGGTGGTGGCCAGGTCAAACGACTTGGTCATGACGATCGCATCCGTGGGACAGACCTGGACGCAGAGTTCGCAGAATTCGCAGGCGTAGAGCTCCAGCGTGAAGGTCTTCGCGTAGTTGCGCTTCTCGCTCTTGAGCATCTCGACCTTGATGACGGCCGGTGGACACACGAACTCACACAGGCGGCAGCCAATGCAGTTCTCTTCGCCGGTTTCCATGTCGGTCGTGAGCACCAGGAGTCCCCGGTACCGATCCGGATACGCGCGCGGCTTCTCCGGGTAATGCACGGTCACCGGTTTGCGGAAGAGGTTCCGGCCCGAGATGGCCATGGCCTTCCAGACCGAGCGCACCAGTTGCCATGTTTCGGGGAGGAAGCCCCTGGCGCGGGGATTAGCCACCATTGCTGCTCCTCACGACGACGGTAATGGCCGTGGCGATCACCAGGATCACCGACGCGGGCCACAACAATTTCCAGGAAATCTGCAGAATCTGGTCGACACGGATGCGGATGAAGCTCCAGCGGATCCAGGTGATCAGCAGGAAGATCAGCAGCGCCTTCAGGATGAACCACACCGGACCGAGCCACTCGGGTCCGGGACCGGCCCACGCGCCCAGGAACAGCAACGCGCCCAGGAATGACGTGCCGAGGACGTGCGCGTATTCACCGAGCTGAATCAGCGCGAACTTCATTCCGGAATATTCGACACGGAAGCCGGCAACCAGTTCCGATTCGGCCTCGAGAATATCGAAGGGCACACGATTTTCGGCGGCGACCGACGCGACGATGTAGGCGAGGAAACCGAGTTGGCCCAGCACCGGGTATGCGATGAACCAGAGGCCTTCTTGCGCGGCGGCGATGTCGCCCAGTTTGAGCGAGCCGGCAAGGATCACCGGGATCAGCGCAGCCATCAGAAACGGCAGGTCGTAGGAAATGATCTGGTTGACCGCGCGCATTGCCGAGAGCAACGCGTATTTGTTGTTGGAACTCCAGCCGGCCATGAAGAGGCCGACGATTTCCATCGAGGACACGGCCAGGAAAAACAGGATGCCGATATTGAGGTCCGCGATGCCGAGGCCGGGTGCAAACGGGATCGTCGCAAAGATCAGCAGACATGGAATGAGGAAGATGACCGGCGCCAGGTTGAAGACCGTTTTGTCCGCCTCGCGCGGGACGATGTCTTCCTTCATCATCAGCTTGATCGCATCAGCGATCGGCTGCAGCAGCCCATGAGGCCCGACACGGTAGGGACCGACGCGCGACTGCATCCGGGCCGCGAACTTGCGTTCCAGCAGCGTCACATACGTGACCAGTCCAATCACGCCAAGCAACACGGCCACGCCCGCGATCGTGCCGACGGCGGCCGGAGGCAACGGGCTCATCGGTCCACCTCACCAAAGACCGGGTCGACCGATCCCATGATGGCCACCACGTCCGCCACCGAATGGCCGGGGATGATAAACGGCAACACAGCCAGATTCGAAAACGACGCGCCGCGCCACTTCATCCGATAGGGCCTGGGGCCTCCATCGGCAATCAGGTAACACCCGACTTCCCCACGGGGTCCTTCGACGCGCGTGTAGGTCTCCCCTTTGGGCACACGCACCTGTGCCACGGCTTTGACGCCTGGCCGCGAAGAAATGGGCCCCTCTGGAAGTCCGTCGAGAATCTGTCGGACGATGCTGATGGACTCGCGAAACTCGACCATGCGCACTGTGTACCGCGCGAGGCAGTCGCCGTCGGTCTCCACCGGCACCTTGAACTGAAAGTCGGGGTAGACCGAATACGGCAGGTCACGACGCAGGTCAAAGTCCACGCCCGAGGCGCGCAGGAGCGGACCACTGATGCCCACTTCTTGTGCCAGCTCGCGCGAGATGACGCCGACGCCCCTGGTGCGCATCAGGAAGAACGTGTTGTCCTCGAGCATGGCCTCGTATTCGAGCAGGCGCGCTTCGATGAGGTCGATCGTCTGGCGGCAATCCGCCGCGAACCCTGCGGGGACGTCGTAGCGCACGCCGCCGACCTGATGGAAGCCGTACAGCAGGCGCGCACCCGTGAGTTTCTCGAACAGGTCGAGCACCAACTCACGTTCGCGAATGCAATACAGGAAAATGGTCGCACCGCCCCCAAGTGCGCCCCCCATGTCCATGCACCAGGTGCCGAGCCACAGGCAATGTGACGCCACACGTTGCAACTCAGCGACGAGCACGCGCAGATAGTCGGCGCGTCTGGGGACGTCGATTTTGGCGATCCGTTCCGCCGCCATCACGTACGCGTGTTCACTGGTCATCGCCGCGACGTAGTCGGTCTTGGAGGCAATCGACGGGTACTGCACGTAGGCCAGCGTCTCGGCGAGTTTTTCGTGGCACCGGTGCAGATACCCGATGACGGCATCCACCTCCACCACCGTCTCGCCTTCCAGCGTCAGGATCGCGCGGAAGACGCCATGGGCCGACGGATGCTGCGGCCCCATGTTCATGGTCAGCCGCTCAGCACCGGCGTAGTCGAGTTCCGTCTTGATGCGGGGGGAGATCTCGGCAGCCATGCAGTCAGCGATACGGAGGGTACGGCGTGTCCACGTCGTACGATTTCAACAAGGGATGCCCGACCCAGTCGTCGGACAACAGAATACGGCGCAGATCAGGGTGTCCCTCAAACCGGATGCCAAACATGTCGAAGCACTCGCGCTCCATCCAGTTCGCCCCTCGATACTCAGACACGAGTGAGGCGCAGTTGGTGACACCGACACCCAGCCGCGTCTTCATCAGGACCGAGAGGCGCGCGTCGGTGTTGTCCACCCAGGCGACCACTTCAAGCCCGTCTTCCTTCCAGTCCACCGCGGACATGAAGGAAAAAAATCCGAATCCGAGCTCACGCCTCAGCGCGACGGCCAGCGGCAGCCAGTCCGTTGGGGCGATGGTGATCGCGATCGGCGAATCGCCCTCGCCCACCTGGGCGCCGGCGAAACTCGACACACGCGTGCGCACATCGGCCACGGTCACCATCAGTCGTGTTTCTCCGTGGGCGCCGCCTTTTTTCCGGTCTGACGGAAATGCGCGATTTGATCCTGCAGCAGAAGCAATCCGTTCAAGAGTGATTCAGGCGGGGGTGGACATCCGGGCACGTACACGTCCACGGGAATGATGCGATCGACGCCTTTGACCACGTGATACCCATGGCGGAACGGGCCTCCGGAGTTGGCGCACGATCCCATCGAGACGGCCCACTTCGGGTCGGGCATCTGGTCGTAGATGCGAAGCAGCATCGGCGCCATCTTGATCGTGACGGTGCCGGAAATGATCATGAGGTCGGCATGCCGGGGCGAAGCCCACGGCACCATCCCGAGGCGTTCGACGTCAAACCGCGATGCAAACGTCGCCATCATCTCGATCGCGCAACACGCGAGCCCAAACGTCACCGGCCAGCACGACGACTTGCGCGCCCAATTCAGGAAGTTGTCCGTCACGGTCGTGAGAACAAAGCCGCCGGGGAACTGATGCAGCCCCTCGGTGAGCGTTTCAAAGGCGGCCGAATGTTTGTCGCCGCTCTCTGGCCGACGCTGATGGAGCTGCTGCCATTCCTGCAGGTCCTTGAAGTCCTTCCAGACCGGCGCGGGCACGACGGGAATCGGAGGCTTTATTTCCACTCGAGAATTCCTTCGCGATACGCATACGCCCATCCGAGCATCAGGATGGCGAGAAACCCGCCCATGACATACAGCGCCCAGGCCCCGAGCTCACGCAGGACCAGCGCCCACGGAAACAGGAACACCACCAACGCGTCAAAGACGATGAAGACCAGCGCCACCAGGTAAAAGCCGACAGGAAATTGCACCCAGGCCGTGCCGATGGGCTCAGCGCCACATTCGTAGTTGTCTGTCTTGGATCGAAATGGCCGACTGGGTCGCAGCAGTTTGGCCGTGAGCAACGAAACTACGGCAAAACCGACGATCAGCGCGAGATAAATAACGACGGGCAGGTAACCGGTCACGAAAGATCACGTCCTTCCCGAACTCTCCCAAACCGCGCGAAGTATATAACACTCGCGCCTCAACGTGCGCCGCTGAATCCTCCGCCACCGGCGACACCTGCTCCACCGATGCCCGCGCCGGGTGTGCCACCAGCCCCGGCCTGGGTCGCAATGATCACCGACAGGGCCGCGTCGGGCTTTGAGATGCCACGCAACCAGCTGACCTCGGCGCCAGACTTGGCAAACGGCCCCGCGAGACCGAACCCCATCGCCGCAGGCAGCCATTCATCAACGAGGCCCGCGATCTCGTTCGACGTGGCCGCCGCCTTGAGCATCCGGCCGCGAGCCGCCCACTGCGCCCCGACCGTGGCGCCCGACATCGACAACGTCGGAAACGACTGGCCGACGATGACGAACATCCCGCCAAGGACGAGGACAGCGGTCGGCAGCAACAGCCCCGTATCGCCGAACTTTGACAGCCACACGAGGAAGACGACAAACCCGGCCGTGCCGACCAGGAGCGAGACGACACCCGCCATTGTCATGCCACGACTCGCCCACTCGCGCTCAGGGTCGACAAACCCCGCCTCGCGCATTTCCTGATGCGCCGCCGCTCCGAACTTGCCGTGCGCGGCAAACAAGCGCCGCTGTGCCTCCTTGAGCGACAGCCGGCCATTTTTCATGTGAGCCCGCAGGGCATCGATTACCGCGTCTTCATGGGGACGCAGACGCAGCGTGGCGGTGTCGCCCGTGTGCAACACCACATCAAAGGTGCGCTTCTTGTCGTCCACCCCAGACTGCGACGTCTCCTCGACCCGCAGTACGTTCCGCGCGATGAGATCAAACAACGTCGCCGACATCTGGCCAATCCCCATCCGAGGGCGGACGTGCTGTATGCCGGTGCCCAGTCCTGGCGGAAGCGAGCCATGGGCGGCGGGAATGGCGGTCGCTGTATCGATCTTCGGTCGGTGGTACCGCAGAAACATCATGACGACCATGCCGATGCCCATGACCACAATCACCAGCGCACCGATCAGGAAGGCAGGCGCGAGTTGCCGGCCGCGATCGTCATCCACCTGCCAGAGCGGCGGGATCGCCGACAACTGGGACGCGTCGAGCACGTCGGTCAGGATGGCCGTTTCGTTGGGCTCCAGATTGGCCTTGCGTGCGACCCAACTCCCGTCGCTCTCCTGCAGCCACGCCCACCCTTCGGCCTCCATCGCCGGCCCGCCCAGCGAGTTCACCCCGGGCGGCACGCGCCACGTGACCTGTGCGTTTGAGATTCGATACCGATGTCGGGTCGGCAGGATGTGCCACGCGAGATTCGCCCGACCATTGTTGATGTGGACTGCGCCCATCGCGCGAAACTTCAACGTGAACTGATGTGTGGCGTCGGTGGTTTCCGGAAACCGCCAGAACACCTGCAGCTCGCGTCTGCGATGCCGGATCTCCGCCTGGCCTTCGTCCTCACCCAGCGGCAGCACCCGACCGTCCATCAGCGCCTCGACGTCCACCAGGTCGTCCACCTGCCGGGTCGGCACCCGGCGTTCCACTTCATGAAATGTGCGGTCGGTGAACCTGAATGTGATGGTCTCCACGACGTCGAGCGACCCGTCGGGCCGCAACGTCAGTGTGGTCTCAACACGCTCACCGTGTAATTGCCGCGCGTTGGGCTGTGCGTGTGCAGCCAACGGCCACACCACACACACCAGAACGGCCAGACCCAGCAGGAGGCGCTTTGACATGCCGCCATTGTACAGGCGGCGCGTGATTCAGAAGGGCTGTCGACCGTTGGTCCATTTCACCATGATGGCCATGATGACCATGATGACCATGATGACCATGATGACCATGAGGGTCATGAGGGCGAGGGGTGGACAGCCGCCTGCGGCGGCTTCCCCGAGTCTTCTGCACATCCGTGATCGTCTTCTTTATGGCCCCTCATGGAGCTTCATGGTGAAGCCCCCTTCGTGCACGGTGGCTGCTTAGATCGCTTCCCATCGTCTTGCACAACGCCGCGCGAGCAGGAAGAATACCGCGGTGAGGCCGAACAGGACGGCCACCTGCGGCCAGAGTTGCCAGAGCGGCGCTTCGTACCAGAAGACCTTGAGGTAGCCGTCCAGCGCCCACGCGTTGAACGTCACGAGGCCAACTTGCTGCATGGTGTCGGACATCATGAACCGCGGAAACATGCTGCCGCCCATGGCGGACATCGCCAGAATGATGATGGTCGACAGCCCCGACAACTGCGCACGCGAGCGACTGAGGGTGGCCAGCACCAGACCAAATGCGGCGGCCGCACTGGCCGTGGCGATCGTCATCAGCAGGAATCCCGGCAGGTGTGAGGCCAGCGGGAGCCCGAACACCAGCGCGCCCCACGTGAACATCACCGTGAGTTGCGCCACACCGATCAGCAGCAGGAACACCCACTTGCCGACAAGGACGCCGGTCATCCCGACGCGTGATCCGATCAAGCGGTCCAGGGTTCCGGCCTCTTCTTCGTCCAGCAGCGCTCCACCGGCGCCCGCACTCGAGAACAACAGAAACATCACGCCAATCCCGGCCGCGTAAAACGACACCATGTTGGTGTCGCCACCCTCCGACTGCAGTACGTTGATCGTCTCGATGGGCAGCCCCATCTCGACCGCGCTGCTGTCGCTGCTGTCTGACGGTAGCGCGCCGCCCGACTGCTGCCAGTCGTCGAGCACCTTCTTCTGCTGTGGCGTCATGGCCCCGCCGAATTTCTCGAACATCGACATGCCCTCGGTGGCCATCGTGACTGGCGCGGCGGTGAACGCCACCTTCTGCAGCAGCCCGGCGACCACCTGCGGCGCGACGGGATCGGACACGTCAGCGAGCAACAGGACCTTGACCTGCGGCGCCGCACCGGTCGCGGGCGCAAACATCGACACGCCCCCAACCCCCTTCGGCAACACGACCGCCACGGGCAGGTCTCCATCGCGAATGAGGCCTTCCGCGTCCGCGCGTGTGAGCGGCCGTTGCGCGTCGCCGTCGGCCACGGTGCTCGTCACGCGAAGCCCCCCTTCCTTCCCGAGCGCCTCGACCAGCGTGCGCGAGTAGTCGGTCTGGTCCTCATCCACGACGGCCACGCGCACGCGGCCCGTGGGATCGGTTTGATTGCTGAACACGAGTGCAAAAATCGAGAAGAACATGATCGGCAGCAGGAACGTGAGCGTCTGCACCACACGATCCCGCTTCAGGGAGATCCAACCGATGCGCAAGAGTGTGAGCAGCATTACTCCCTCAAATCCCGACCGGTCAGGCCAATAAAGACATCCTGCAACGACCCACGCTGGATCTCGACGGACTCACGGGGTACGCCGGCCGACGCCAGCGCCGCCAACTGTCGCTCGACATCGTCGGCAGGCGCCTTCACCACGAGGCGCACGGCCCCCATGGCCTGGCGCGACACCGCGAGCAGCTCGTTCAGCGTCCCGCTGGCCACGATCGCGCCGTGATCGATGATGACGATTCGCTCGCAGCGTTTTTCGGCTTCTTCAAGATGATGGGTCGTGAGGACGACGGCCACGCCCGACTGCTGCAACGACGCCAACATCTCGTAAATCCGCTCACGACTCTGTGGATCGACGCCCACCGTCGGCTCATCGAGCAACACGATTTGTGGCGAGTGCAGGAGCCCAATCGCAATGTTCAGTCGGCGCTTCATGCCGCCAGAGAAACGTTTCACTGGTTCCGTTGCCCGGTCCTTCAGGTCCGACCACTCGAGCGCCCAGTCGACGCGTTCGCGCAACGCCGAACCTTTCACGCCATACAGGGCGCCGAACACTTCGAGGTTCTCGCGCGCGGTGAGCAAGGGATATACCGCCAGTTCCTGAGGCACGACACCGATGTCAGGACGCGGGTCCTGCTGGGCCAACGTTCGACCAAACACCGAGATGGTGCCCTCGTCGAGCGCGACCCGCCCGGCAATGGCGCGGATCAACGTCGTCTTGCCCGCGCCGTTTGGGCCGAGCAGCCCGAGCAGTTCGCCCCGACGCACGGCGAACGACGCGCCGGCAAGGGCCTCGGTGCTGCCAAACCGTTTCCGTGCGCCGGTTACTTCCAGAGGAGTCGTGTCCATATGCGAGAACCTATACGGCCCGGCGGCCGTGGGGACGCTGGAGATCGGTGAGTGGCGGTCGTGGACCGGTCGTCAGCGACCGCGCGTCTTCTGCATCGACTTGAGCGCTTTCCCCATAATCTTGCTCTGCCGTTTCTGATCGAGGAGCGCCTTCTCCCCCTGCCGGCGCTCCAGTTCATCGCGTTCCTCGCACAGCTTGACGAAGTTGTCGTACCGCGCCGGGTCCAGCGTGCCTTCTTCGGCCGCCGTCTTGACGGCACACCCCGGCTCCTTGAGGTGTCGACAATCACGGAACCGGCAGCCACCGGCGAGCGCCGAGATGTCGGCAAACGAGTCGGCACTGCCGGACTCGGTCCCCCACAACTGAAGTTCGCGCATGCCGGGGGTATCGATGACCAGCGCGCCACCCGGCAACGGGATCATCTGGCGATGCACGCTCGCGTGACGGCCTCGACTGTCCGACTCGCGCACCGACCGCGTGGGCAGCACCTTCGAGCCCACCAGGCGATTCACGATCGACGACTTGCCCACACCGGACGATCCCAGCAGCGCCACGGTTTTGCCGGGCAGCAGGTAGACGTTGAGGGCGTCGAAGTCTCGACCGTCGGCCGCGCTGATGGCGAGCACCGGCACATCCGGGTCGAGGGTCCGCACCAGCGCGATCGCCTCCTCCACATCGTCAGCCACATCCGCCTTGTTGAGGATGACGACCGGCGTCGCGCCGCTGTCACGCGCGAGCAGCAGGTAGCGTTCGATGCGGCGCGGATTAAAGTCGCCATCAAGGCCGGACACCAGAAACACCGTGTCGATGTTCGCAGCCACGACCTGTTCCTCAGTCCAATCCCCGGCCGACTTGCGCGCGAATCGTCCCGTCCTGGGCAGCACCGCACAAATTTGACAGCGCCCCCCCTCGTCGAGGCGCAACACGACCCAATCACCGACCGCCGGCATTTCATGGCGACCGGCGGCTTCGTGTTTAACCCGGCCCGACACTTCGGCGAGTTGTTCACCGGACTCGGTCAACACGCGTAATACGTGGTTGTGCTCAAGCGCGACGCGGCCTGGCACGTACCCGGGCTTGGCCCACAGGGCATAGGCTTTCGCGAAGTGGTCGTTCCAGCCGAGGCTTGTTAAATCGGGCACGGAACATGGTGGCACGGTCAACCACCGGGGTGGAAACCGCGTCCAATACCCGAATGCGGGATTTGCGTGTCCCGGAACCGCACCACCTCAGATCGCAGATTCAAGGAGGTTTTGAAGGCTAACTGATTGTTGCGCAGCGACTTACACGACATCTCCAGAGTTGGCACGCCATCTTGCATATAGAGGCGGTATGGCAATGGATGTCAAGCGTGACCCAGCAATTCTGAAGGCAAAGCGACGTCGGCAAGCGATCATGGCCGGCATCGGCGTGGTGATCCTCATCGCCGTCTCCGTGTGGGTGATGAATCTCGAGCCTGCCGCACCGACGGTGGACAACAATGCCGCGTGGACGGGCAAGGTCACCCGCGGGTCGATGGTCCGGGAGGTTCGCGGCTCCGGCACCCTGGTGCCTGAGGACATCCGCTGGATTACCGCGACCACGTCGGGACGAGTGGAGCGTCTGCTGCTACGCCCCGGCGCGCAGGTGAAGCCAGACACCGTGATTCTCGAGATGAGCAATCCGGATCTCCAGAATCGGGTGCGCGCCGCCGAGTTGTCACTGCGTTCAGCGGAAGCCCAGTTGCTCACGACGCGCAGCAATTTGACAACGGCGCGACTCCAGATGGAAGCCGATGTCGCCAACGCGAAATCGGATTTTGACCAGCAGCAGTTGCAGTACGAGGCGGACTTGCAGTTGAGCAAGATTGATCTGATTGGTGCGCTCCAACTCAAGCAGAGTCAGGCGCGCGTGGAACGGTTGAAGGGGGCGCTCGGTCTGGCCGAAAAGCGACTGCAGGCCGCCAAGGAAGGTGAGGCGTCTCAGTTGGCACCGCAAGAGGCGCAGGTGGCGCAACTACGCGCCGCGTGGCAGTTGGAACAGCGGAACGTCGCTGACCTGAAGGTGAAAGCCGGGATGACAGGACAGCTGCAGGTCCTGCCCGTTGAAGTGGGACAGCAGGTCGGCGCGGGCACCCAGGTCGCGCGTGTCGCGAACCCGGCGCTGCTCAAGGCGGAGATTCGGGTGTCGGAAACACAGACACGCGATGTGCGGGTGGGACAGGCTGCGTTGATTGATACGCGAAACGGCACCGTTCGGGGATTTGTGTCGCGTATTGATCCGGCGGCCCAGGGCGGAACGGTCGGCGTGGACGTCACGCTGGAAGGGGAACTGCCGCCGGGCGCACGGCCCGACCTCAGCGTGGACGGGGTGATTGAACTGGAAAAGCTGGATAACGTCTTGAAGATGCAGCGTCCCTCGTTCGGACAGGACAATGCTACGGTGTCGCTCTACAAGGTCGCGCCCGACGGCATGGCCACACGGGTGCAGGTGCAGCTGGGACGCGCCTCGGTGAGCGAGATGGAAGTGCGGGGCGGGCTCAACGAGGGTGATGAAGTGATTTTGTCGGACATGTCTTCATTTGAAGCGTTCGATCGAGTGCGGATAGTAGGCAGACGATAACTCGTACGACTCGGCGACCAGGGCGGGGGGCTCTGGTCATTTGCAACCCGCGCACGCGGGTTCGAAAGGACGCGACATGAGTAATTCTGGACAGGCGCTTATTCATCTTGATGGCGTGACCAAGGTCTTCTACACAGACGAGGTCGAGACACACGCGCTGGCGGGAATCCATCTGGAAATCCAACGCGGCGAATACATCTCGATTGCCGGTCCGTCGGGCTGCGGTAAATCCACGCTGCTCTCGATTCTGGGACTGCTCGATACCCCCAGCGAAGGCACCTACATCCTGAACGGTCGCTCGGTCGCCGACCTGCCGCTCTCTGAACGCGCCCGGGTGCGCAACCGCGAGATCGGGTTCATCTTCCAGAGCTTCAACCTCATCGGCGACCTCACCGTGTACGAAAACGTCGAGCTGCCACTCACCTACCGCGGCATGAAAAAAGAGGAGCGCAAGGAACGGGTCATGGCCGCGCTTGAGAAGGTCGGCATGTCCCACCGCGCGAAACACCTGCCCAGCCAGCTCTCGGGCGGTCAGCAGCAGCGCGTCGCCGTGGCACGTGCGGTCGGGGGTTCACCCTCCATCCTGCTCGCGGACGAACCCACCGGCAACCTGGACTCCAAAAACGGCGAAGCGGTCATGTCGCTGCTCAACGAACTCCACAAAGAAGGCTCGACCATCTGCATGGTCACGCACGATCCCCGCTACGCGCGTGGCGCTGAGCGGTCCATTCACCTCTTCGACGGCCGTGTCGTTGAAGAAGATGCCGCTCGGACAGGTCAGAAGGACCTCGAGGAGAGCGGTTTCCATCTGGGCCACTGAGGTCATCCCAATGCACACAGCACTGGACACGCCACAGGCCCTCACTCCCTCACCGGCGGCATCCGTTGACCTGCATGTCCTGGTTTCCCCGGACCATTACGATGTGTTCGAACGTGCCCGGCAGTTGCTTGCACCTGCCGGCATCTGCTTGATCACGGCCCCGGAAACGCCAGCCCCCCCGGCCCCCGCGTTCGAGGCCATGCGCCTGCGTGAGGTGGAAGGCCAGCTCGTGCAGATCGCCATGCAGAAGGCCAAGGGCAATGTGAGTCGTGCGGCTCGCGCCCTCGGTCTCTCCCGCTCGGCGCTCTATCGTCGCCTCGAGCGGCACGGCCTGACGACCAACGGCGATCTCGTGCGCTAAGGGCCTGTCAGGAAACAGGTGACGCATTTGGACCGCCGATCCATCCCGCCTGGCTTTGTTGCTCCTCCCTCAAATACGCTGGGTATTCTCGGTCGTCGCGCCTCGCCATGCGGGCGCCTCGACGCTCCAAATGCGTCACGTATTTCCTGACAGGCCCTAAAGGGTTTTCACACGTGTGTAGTCCGGAGCAGACGGCGCCGGCCCTGCGCCAGGCTGCACCCGCCCTTCTTTCTTCGTGGGACGTGGAGGGTATCCTTGACAACATGGAATCCCTCAATACGCTGCTGTCGCAGGGCCTCGATTGGCGGTCCGCCTCTAGCCTGGTCGGTGCGTGGCTGCTCACCAGCGGGCTACGCGTCATTCTGATTAGCGCGCTGGCGTGGGGCTTGCTGCGCGCGGTTCGGGCGGGCCTCGATCGCTTTGAAAACCGGGTCATGGCCAACGCCGGTCCGGGCGGCTATGAAAACGCCAAACGCACAAAGACCCTCAGCGACATGCTCCAGAACGTCGCGAGCCTGGCAATTGTCGTCACCGCCACGCTCACGGTCCTGCAGGAACTCAACGTCAATATCATGCCCATCCTCACGGGCGCCGGCATTCTCGGACTGGCCGTGGGGTTTGGTGCGCAGACGCTGGTCAAGGATGTGATCAGCGGGTTTTTTCTCATCCTCGAGAATCAGGTGCGCGTCGGCGACGTCGCCCAAATCAACGGCACAGGCGGGATGGTCGAGGCCATCAATCTGCGCACCATCGTCCTTCGCGATCAGGGCGGCGTGGTGCACATCTTCCCGTGTGGAAGCATCACCACACTCGCCAATCTCACCAAGGACTATTCGTACGCGCTGCTGGACATCGATGTGGCGTACAAACACGATACCGATGCGGTGGTGGCCGTGTTGGTGCAGACGGCTGAGGAACTCAGGAAGGACAGCACCTTCGGACCGGTCACCCTCGAACCCCTGGACGTGATCGGCGTGGAGCGTTTTGGCGAGTCATCCGTGACGATTCGAGTCCGAATGAAGACGCTGCCCCTGCAGCAGTGGAACATTGCCCGAGAGTACCGGCGCCGACTGAAGAAGGCGTTTGACGCGGCGGGCATCGAGATTCCGTTCCCGCAGCGCTCCATTACGGTGCAGCACAGCTACGCCGAGCCTGCGACGCCGCCAGGATCCTCCCCGGCGGTTCAGTAAGCGGATTTGATGGGCGTCGGGGGCGGAGCCGGTGAAGCCACGTCGCCACCTCGTGACTGCTGGACGATCTTGACGCCGGCGCTGGCACCCACGCGTGTGGCGCCGGCGGCGACCATCGCCGTGAGGCCCTCAAGATCGCGCACACCGCCGGCGGCCTTGACGCCCATCTCGGCCCCGACGACGCGTCGCATGAGCGCGACGTCGGCCACGGTGGCGCCGCCCGGACCGAATCCGGTGGACGTTTTCACAAAGTCCGCGCCGGCCGCCTTCGCGAGCGTACACGCCGTCACCTTCTCGTCGTCGGTCAGGTATGCCGCCTCGATGATGACCTTGCTGATGACGCCGGCCTCGCGACACGCTTGCGCGACGGCCTCGATGTCACGTTCAACCAGGCGCACGTCGCCCGACTTGAGCGCGCCGACGTTGATCACCATATCCACTTCGCGCGCGCCATCAAAAATCACGCGACGCGTTTCATAGTTCTTCACGTCGGCCGTGGTCGCCCCCAGCGGGAATCCAACAACGGTGCACACGCCCACGTTGCTGTGGCGCAACTGGGCGGCGCAATACGCGACCCACGTGGGATTCACGCACACGGTGGCGAACTTGAACTCGGCGGCTTCGCGACACAACTTCTCGAGTTCCTGTCGCGTCGCGTCCGGTTTGAGCAGCGTGTGGTCGATCAGACCGGAGACGCCGTCAGGCGCGCCGCCCGTCGCGTGCAGGCCGATGCGGGCCGCACCCGCCTCGAGCACACCCTGCAGTCGGGTGGGACAGCAGTCCTCGTTGACCGAGTGACAGCCGCACCGCGCTGCGGGCTTCCGCGACGCGGCCAGCACTTCTTCCGCGATGATCGCGATCAGCCTGGAGAGATCAACCGTCTGGGTATCCATGTCAGAACCGTTCCTCAAGACGACGGACCTTCAGCAGGCGACGAAGGTACCGTGCTTCCTTCGTTGGCGTACTCAGCCATGTGTCCACGATGGCCAACGCCGTCGCCGTATCAATCAAGGTCGATCCCAGCGCCAGCACGTTGGCTCCATTGTGTTCCCGTGCGTAACGCGCCAGCGTGACGTTGAGGCACATTGCCGCGCGGATGCCGCGTACCTTGTTTGCGGCAATCGTGGACCCCAACCCGGCGCCATCGATGACGATGCCGGCGTCGGCCTCCCTACGGGCCACACCCCTGGCGACCGCCGCAGCGATATCCGGATAGTCCACCGCATCGGTGGTATGGGTGCCGACGTCTTCCACAGCCAGCGCGTTCCCACGCAGGTGCGCCACGATGGCCGCCTTCATCGCAAGCCCGGTGTGGTCCGAGCCGATCAACACGCGGCGCACTGGACTGACCGGGGCGAGGTCGGCAGGGATGGACGGGTCCATCGCGCCGACCGGCACCACCGTCACCCGCCGCTCTCGCAACGTGTCGGCGGCAAGCGGCGTGATGTGTCCCTTCGCCTCAAGCTCCACCGTGGTGCCGGGCTCTATCTGCCTGGCATCAGTTTCGCTGATGATGGAGAACCGGCGAACGGCCACTACTGCGCCCCTTCCACCACACCGATGAACGGCAGGTTGCGGAACTGCTCATCACAATCCAGCCCGTACCCGACCACGAACTTGTCCTCGATCGTGAACCCGATGTAGTCAACCGGCACGTCAACCTTGCGACGTGACGGCTTGCTCAACAGGCACGCGGTCTTCAACTGACTCGGCTTGCGTGTCTGAAACACGTCCTGCAGGTGGGCCAGCGTCAGGCCGGTATCCACGATGTCCTCGATGATCACCACGTACCTGTCGTCGATGGCGTGGCCAAGATCCTTGATCATCTGGACCTGGCCTGTCGTTGATGCGCCGGCGTAACTCTTCACCACGATGAAGTCACAGGTGACCTGTCCCCCCACCACACGGATCAAGTCCGCCAGAAACATGAAGGCGCCCTTGAGCACACAGACGAGATGGATGGGTACCTCAGGGCCGGCATCCCGACGGATCTCGGCGCCCAGCGCCTGAATGCGCTCGGCGAGTGCCTGCTGGCTGATGAATTCGTTGACGCGGGTCACGGCTGCCTCTTGACGGCCGCACGGACCGTCTCCGCCATCTCGCGCGCCTCGCGGATGACCTCGTTGCGGTCGAGCGAGAGCACCTGCCCACGGCGCATCAGCACTTCGCCATGCACGATGGTCGTCCGCACATCGGTCCCACGCGTCACGTACACAAGATGGGAAATCGGGTCGAAGAGCGGTGTCTGCCGCGCGGAGTCCACCGAGACGGTGATCACGTCGGCCAGCTTGCCGGGCTCGAGCGAGCCGATTCGGTCACCCATGCCAAGCGCGTCGGCGCCCCGACGGGTCGCCATTTCCAGCACCACGCGTGCCGGCAACACCCGTGGGTCACCCGACGCATGTTTGTGCAGCAGGGCCGCCGTGCGCATCGCCTCAAACATGTCGAGGTCATTGTTGCTCGCGGCGCCGTCAGTCCCCAGCCCCACCTTGGCGCCATGCGTCAGCCAGGCCGGCACCGGGGCGGTGCCGCTGGCCAGCTTCATGTTGCTCTCAGGGTTGTGCGAGAGTCCCACCCCCCTGGCCGCCAGCATGGCCATGTCCGCGTCGTCGACCCACACCGCATGTGCCGCAAGAGAACGACCGTTCCACACCCCAAGCCCATCGAGAAACATCGCCGGTGACTGTTTGAACTGGTCGGCGATGATCCCCACTTCGTCTTTGGTTTCGGCAAGGTGAATCAACAGCGGCGCGTTGTATTTGTTGGCGAGGGCGCGCGCCGCCTGCAGCGTCTCTGGCGTCAATGTGTACGGCGCATGCGGCGCCACGGCCGGCGTAATCAGGTCGTCGTCGGCAAACGCCTGCAGGAAGGCCTCCGCACGCGCGAGCCCCTCTTCAGGCGTTGCGGCGTCGGCGACCGGAAAGCGAATGATCGTCTGGCCCAGGACGGCCCGGAGACCGGCCTCGGACGTCGCGTGCGCAACGGCGTCCTCGAAGTAATACATGTCGGCAAAGGTCGTCGTGCCGGACTCGATCATCTCAAGCACCGCGAGCTGGGTGCCAACGCGCACAAACTCGGGTGAGACCGTCGCCTTCTCGGCGGGGAAAATGTACTGATTCAACCAGTCCATCAACGCCATGTCATCGGCGAGGCCGCGGTACATGACCATCGGCGCATGGCCGTGGGTGTTGATGAGGCCCGGCAAAATGATCTGCCCGCTCGCATCGACGCGCTCCGCGCCGGCATACCGGGCGTTGATCTCGACCGCCGTGCCGACCGCGACGATTTCCCCGTCGTCAATCGCCACGGCCCCATCGACAATCACGGTCCCCTGGTCATCCATCGTGACGACCGTGCCGCCCGTGATCACCACATCGACCCGCGCCCCGGGTGCCGCCGTCTGCCACATCAACATTGCGACGACCAGCGCAAGCGCCACCGCCAATCCTGCTCCACGCACCATGCGGAGGATTCTATAAGAACCGCAGGTGTATAGTTCCTGCCGTGGCTTTGCACCTTGTCTCGCACCCGGTGGCCCAGGACGCTCTCGTTTTGCTCCGGGACACCTCGACGCCTGCCGCACTGTTTCGTCATCTCGCCCACCGGGTGGGTGTGCTCGTCGCCGCCGAAGCCACGCGCGATTTGCCGACGACCCCGGTACCGGTGGACACCCCACTGGAACGCACGACCGGGCAGCAATTGGCGACCGATATTGTCGTGGTCGCGGTCCTGCGGGCCGGCCTGAGTCTGGTCGACTCCGTGCTCGAACTGGTCCCCAATGCGCGCGTAGGCCATGTGGGGCTCAAACGGGACGAGGCAACGGCCGTGGCCACCAAGTACTCCAGCCACTTGCCGCCCTCGCTGTCGGACAGCCTGGTGTTGCTGGTCGACCCAATGCTCGCCACCGGCGGCAGCGCCATCATGGCGGTCGACGTGCTCAAGGAGGCCGGGGCCACCCGCATTCGCCTTCTCTGCGTCGTCGCCGCCCCGGAAGGCGTTGCGGCGCTGGCGGCGGCGCATCCGGACGTCGACGTCTACACGCCCGCGCTCGACCGGGCGCTCAACGCAAACAAATACATCATGCCGGGCCTGGGCGACTTCGGCGATCGCCTCTACGGCACGATCTGAAGAGGCATACAATGGCTGTGGAGGCGCGGAAATGCCCCACGCTGTGTCTGATGACGTGCTCACCTCTCGCTTTGCTTCGCTCCACAGACTCGTCGGGAACACTCCCCTTTTAGCCATCGATTTCCTGTATCGCGGTCACCCTCGGGTCGTGTACGCCAAACAGGAGTCCCTTAATCTGACTGGCAGTATCAAGGACCGGATGGCGCTGTTTGTACTCGAGCGCGCCTATCAGTCGGGCGCGATCCGTCCCGGTGATCGCATTGCCGAGGCGACCAGTGGGAACACCGGCATTTCGTTTGCCGCACTCGGACGTGCGTTGGGACACCCGGTCACGATCTTCATGCCCGACTGGATGAGCAGCGAACGGATTTCGCTCATTGCCAGCTTCGGAGCGGACATCGTGCTCGTGAGCAAACAACAGGGTGGCTTTCTCGGCAGCATCGAGATGTCAGAAACGCTGGCGCGCACGCAGCCGAACGTGTTTCTCCCCTGCCAGTTTTCCAACGCAGCCAACGTCGAGGCGCACCGACGCACGACAGGCCCCGAGCTGTCGCTGCAGCTCGCCAAGGCGGGCCTCAAGGTGGACGCCTTTGTCGCCGGCGTCGGCACGGGCGGCACGGTCATGGGTGTCGGCGAATTTCTCCGCCTGCAGTCCGCGGCCACAAAAGTGCACCCGCTCGAACCAGCAGAATCGCCAACGATGTCGACCGGGCACAAGGTTGGCGCACACCGCATCCAGGGCATCTCCGACGAATTCATTCCCGAGATTGTGAAACTCGACCAGCTCGATCACATCGTGTCCGTGCACGACGGCGACGCGATCCTCATGGCGCAGAAACTCGCGCACATCGGGCTCGCCGAAGGGATCTCGTCAGGGGCCAATTTCCTTGGCGCCCTGAAGGTCCAGAACGAACTCGGTGCTGACGCCGTCGTAGCCACCGTCTTCTGCGACAGCAACAAAAAATATCTCAGTACGGACCTGCTGCGCCCGGAGCCAATCAAGGACGGCTACCTGAGTCCGGGCATCGAACTGCTTGGATTCCGCGCATTTCCGCGTGTATGCGCGATGTGTTTTGACGGACCCAATTAGATGGGGAGATGGGGAGACGGGAAAATGAGCAACGGATTCACACGACGGGAAGTGGTGTCTTTGGGCGCGATGGCGGTGGCGACGGCGGCGGTGCGACTGCAGGGATGGGAGCAGTTCACTCCTGACGTCGAGATCGAACTCACCGCAAAGCCGTCGCAGTCACAGATCCTTCCCGGTCGACCGACCGATGTCTGGCAGTTCACCGGCCGGGTCCTCAAGGGCCCTGCGTCGTGTGTCGAGCCAGTGAACGCCTCGTATCTCGGCCCGACCCTCCGCCTGCGACGTGGCCAGAAGGTTCGCATCCGGTTTGCGAACCGACTGCCTGACGCGTCCATCGTGCATTGGCATGGACTCGACGTGCCCGAGGTGGCCGACGGGCATCCCCGGCTCGCCGTGGACGGCGGCAAGGACTACGTCTACGAATTCGAGGTGACCACCCGTGCGGGTACCTACTGGTATCACCCGCATCCCCACATGCAGACCGGTCCCCAGGTCTACAGCGGCCTTGCCGGCCTGCTCATCGTGAGCGACGACGAGGAGGCGGCGCTGTCGCTGCCGTCAGGCCAGACGGAACTGCTCGCGGTGATACAGGATAGACGCTTCGATGCAGACAACCAGCTTGTCTACTCGACGACCATGATGGACATGGAGACCGGGTTCCTCGGCAACCGTGTGCTGATCAATGGCCAGGCGTCGACGACCTGGTCACTGGCCACGCGCGCGTACCGGATTCGCCTGCTGAACGGATCCAACGCGCGTGTCTACAAGCTGGGCTGGAGCGATGGCACGCCCATGACCGTGCTCGGCACCGACGGCGGCCTGCTGGAGCGGCCGCAGACTCAGCGCTACGTGACGCTCGCACCGGCGCAGCGTGTGGACGTGTGGCTGGACCTGAGCCAGCGTGCGCTCAACACGCAGATGGAGTTGCAGAGTGCGGCGTTTGCCCTCACTGATGCCGGACTGAACATGGGCGGCATGATGGGCGGTGGCATGGGTGGTGGCATGGGGATGGGCCAGGGCAGGGGCGCCGGGCGTGGATCGGCCATGGCCTCCGGCACACTCGCGCTCGGAGCGCCGATCTCGCTCCTGACGGTGTCGATCGATCGACGCGAGAAAGGACCAGCCACCCTGCCGGCCCGGTTGTCGACGTTTGGCCGGTCGTGGCAACCCGTCGCTGGCGCCCCGGTGCGTCAGATTCCGATCACCTTCCGGATGATGGAGTGGTTCCTCGCCGGACGTGCCTTCGGAGAGATGACTGAAGTCGCGCCTGACGAAACCGTGCGCGCCGGCTCCACCCACATTTGGGAGTTCGTGAATGCCGGCGGCCCGATGGGCATGCAGATGGCGCACCCGATTCATATTCACGGCAGCCAGTTCCGTGTGCTGTCGCGCACGGGCGGCAAGGCCGACAATACCCTGCGCGAGGGTCTCGTCGACGGCGGATGGACGGACACGGTGCTCGTGTTACCCAACGAAACCGTGCGTGTCCAAGTGCCCTTCACGACGCACCCGGGCCTGTACCTCTACCACTGCCACATCCTCGAACATGAGGACATGGGCATGATGCGCAACTTCAGGGTCATCTAAAAGCAATTCACAGGGAGACACAGAGACTGTGCCTCCGCGCCTCTCTGTGACTAGACGCTCTTGTCTACCGTTCTACCGTGCCCAGGTAGAGAACGGCTCCCGCGCCAGGCAGGAGTTCCGATAGCGCCGGTCGTTGGTGACTTCAACGCCGGCCCACGGCGGCAATGTCACGACGTCTGTTTCCGTGCGCATCTCGACCTCCGCCATCACCAGCCCGTCGTTGGCTCCATGGAACA
>ENA-ORBV01001509-ORBV01001509.1-microbial-mat-metagenome-genome-assembly--contig:-NODE-1509-length-51557-cov-7.321659_pt1 | contig 51557 bp, 34 predicted proteins | sample MGYA00237777_ERZ505514 | MGnify/ENA primary metagenome ERZ505514 (study PRJEB26160, sample SAMN06269048) | microbial mat metagenome | isolation source: Oligotrophic lake microbial mat | place... | reverse complement strand
CGCCCTCTATTTGCCTGCAGTTCTATCTGTCCCTGTCAAATCCGCGGAAAACTTCAGGGGCGGCCGGCGCGGTAGCGAACGCGATTCGCCAGCTTGTGCGGTCACGGCAGCAGAGCTCTGTCTGCTGGCTGGCCCAGCCGCTTCTCCCAGCCATCCTGGTAAATGTTGAGATAGGCCTTGGGATCGTAGGGATGGGCGCGCGCCACATCAAAGTCGATGTCCAGCCCAAGGCCAGGCGCATCGGGCAGAGACAGGTGGCCGTTGTCCGGGTTGATTTCGGGATGCCAATTCACCAGATTGCGCACCCAGGGCTCGTTGAAGGCGTCGAAGTGTTCCTGGATCAGGAAGTTCGGCACGCAGGCCGCCAGTTGCAGGCACACGGCCGTGGCCACCGGACCGCCACTCTGGTGCGGCGCGATCCAGCTGCCGTGCGCCAGCGCGAGGTTTGCCACGGCCAGTGTGTTCGTGATGCCACCGAGCGACATCGGCTCGGGTTGGAAGATGTTGACGCCGCCCCCCGTCGCCAGCGTGTAGAACTGGCCGATGGTGTCGTACATCTCGCCGGTGGCCACGCGAATCGGGCATTGCAATCCCACGGCATTGGCGGGTTGCTCGCGCTCGCGCGTGGTGGGCTCCTCCCACCAGTAGAGGTCCAGCGGCGCCAGCTTGCGTGCGGCGCGCAGGGACTCCGCCTCGGTGAAACGCGCGTGCACGTCGATCAGGATGCGCAATTTCGGGCCAAAGCGTTGGCGCAATGCCGCCAGGATGTCGTAGGCCAACTGCAACTCGTCGTCTTCGATGAATCCCTGGGCCGTGCCGAACGGGTCCAGCTTGAGCGCGTTGAACCCCTTGGCCACCACGCCCTCGGCTGCCGCCACGAAGTGCTCCGGCGTGCGCTCGGTGCGGTACCAGCCGTTCGCGTAGGCAGCGACCGTATCGCGCACCCGGCCCCCCAGCAACTGGTGGATCGGTACACCCAGCGACTTGCCCAGGATGTCCCAGCATGCGACCTCGATCGCCGCCACAGCCGTCCGATGGATATGGCCACCGTCCAGCGACACGCTGTCCATGAGGTGTCTGGACAACTGATTGACCTGGCGCGGGTCCCGCCCCAGTGCCAGGTGCTCGAGCTCGTGCACGGCCGCCTCGGTGGTCTTGATGAAGCCGTTGAGCGTGCCCTCCCCGACGCCGTGGATGCCGGTATCGGTGTGCACCTTGAGCAGCAGCCAGTTCTTCCAGCCGGCGCTGGTGGTGGCCGTTTCGATTTGGGTGATCTTCATGTGTGATGTTCCGGGTCAGGCGGCAGTCAGGCGCCATTGCAGGTGGGATCGTGCCAGAAATTCGTCGCGCAGCGACACTCCCAGGCCCGGGCCAAAGCGGTCCAGCACGGCCCGCCCGTCCTGGAGCGCAATGTCGGGCGTCGTGACTTCGCGGTAGTAGCCCTGGCAAAAGCCGCGCACGGTTTCCATGACCATGGCGTTGGGAATCGCCGCGCACAGGTGCAGGCATGCGAACAGGTTGACCGGCCCGGTGCAGTCGTGCGGGGCAATCGACAAATGGTGCGTATCGGCCATGGCGGCGATCTTCAAGGCCTCGCTAAGGCCACCGGTCCACACCAGGTCGGGCATCACCACGTGCGCGCAGTCGGCGTCCAGGATGCGGCGAAACGCATGTCGCGTCATCAGCCGCTCGCTGACCGCTTGCGGCACGCGCGACTCACGCGCCAGCCGGGCGAGGTCGGCCGCGCTGTCGGGCTGCAGGAAGTCTTCCATCCACAATACGTCGTAGGGTTCGAGTGCGCGAGCGATGCGCAGCGCGCAGTTCAGGTCCCAGCGCGCGTGACCCTCGATCGCAATCTGCATCCTGTCGCCCACCGTGCGGCGGATCTCCTGCACGGTCCACAGGCCCTGGGCGAGTTGCTCGGGCAACAGATCATGGCCGACCGGGCCCACGGCGGACCAGCCTGCAGGACCGGTGATGGAAGCCGCGTGCATCTGCGGCGCGAACCGGTCCCACGGCCAGACCTTCATGGCACTGACGCCCTGGGCGAGCAGCGACTGCGCCAGTTCACCGGGACGCTCGAGGAAACCGGTCTGGTCGGCGTACAGCGGCGTGTCGACACAGGTGTTGTAGACCCGGATGCTGTCACGCGTCTGCCCGCCCAGGAGCTGGAGCACCGGCAGCCCGGCGTACTTGCCGAGCAGATCCCACAACGCGATGTCCAACGCCGAAATGGCGCGCATCTCCGCTCCGGCATGGCCAAAGAAGTTGGCGTAGGAAAACAGCGCCTGCCAGTGCCGCTCGCGGTCGAAGGCCGACTGCCCGAGCAGCAGCGGCGCGGCGAAATCGTGGATCACGCTTTCCACGGCGGACGGAATATAGAACGTCTCGCCGAGTCCGATCAGGCCGTCGTCGGTATGCAGCCGCACCCACAGCAAATGGGCGTAGTCTGGCGAGCGAAGGGTTTCGATCCGGATGATTTTCACGGTATGCGGTGTGCCCTCGCAGGTGCTTGGCTCTTGTGCAACATATTATTATAACAATGAGGTAGGTCGTCAATGAAATGACAATTTGTTGAATAACTGTCAGAATTCAGACGTCTGACAATTCGGAGATGACCGTGCAAACCCATCAAGTGAAGCTGTCGCGTGAAGGCCGCGTGCTGATTCCCGCCGAAGTCCGTGCCGCGCTCGGGCTCAGCGAAGGAAGCAGCCTCAGCCTGGCGGTGGAGGACGGCGAGATCCGCTTGTTTGACCGGGCACGTGCGCTCGAGCGGGCGCGCGAGATAACACGCCGGTACAAGAAGCCCGGGGAAAGCGTTGTCGAAGAACTGGTGCGCGAGCGCCGCGACGCGGCCGGACGAGAATGACGCAGGTGTTTGACGCGTCCGCGGTTCTGGCGGCGATCTTCGAGGAGCCTGGCGCAGATCGGGTCGAAGCCTTGTGGGCGGAAGGCGACAACCTCTTGTGCGCAGTCAACTACGCGGAAGTCGTTGCCAAACTTGCCGAACGCGGCATGGGCATTGCCGAAATTGCGACAGTGATCGAGGGCATTCCACTCGACATCATCCCGTTTGACCGACGCTCTGCGCACCAGGCAGGGCTGCTGCGCCCGCAGACAAAGGCGCTCGGACTGTCACTGGGGGACCGGGCATGCCTGGCACTCGGCATGGTCCGTGAGGCGCGTGTGGTGACGGCCGACCGCGGCTGGAAAAAGGTAAAAGGGGTCGATGTCGAAGTCGTCCGATAAGGGAAGGCGTCGACTTGATTTCCCCGATTGGTTACTTATAGTAAGGCAATCCAGGATGATCCCAGGCAGGCGGCGAAGGCGAGCAAGCTTGTCGAGTCCCTGACTCCCACGGAGCCCGGGTTTGCAACCCTCGTCACCGTCGTGGAGTTGTTTTGGGTGCTGACGGCCAGCTATGACCTGTCCCGGGTTCAGGTCGTGACGGTATTTGATGCGGTGATCCGGATCAAGCAGTTGCTGGTCGAGCAGGCCAACCAGGTGCTTCGCGCCCTGCGGGTGTATGGCGCGGGTTCGACAGTGTCGCCTTGGTGCGTCATCCCGGGTTCGTGAAAATCTTCCCGGGGTTCATCAGATTGCCCGGGTCCAGTGCCTGCTTGAGCAAGCGCATTACGGCGACACCTTCGCCGTGCTCTGCCTCCAGGTACTTGATCTTGCCAAGGCCGATGCCGTGTTCGCCGGTGCAGGTGCCGTCCATCGCCAGCGCGCGGTGGATCAACCGCTCATTGATGCGCTCGGCCTCGGCCAGTTCCTGCGGGTCGTCGCGCATGACGCGGAAACCGAGGTGAAAGTTGCCATCGCCCACGTGGCCGACCAGCGGGGCTTTGAGGAAGCTGCCCTTCAGATCCTCCTTGGTTTGCAAAATGCATTCGGCCAGCCGGGAGATCGGCACGCACACATCGGTGGCCCAGATCTCGCAGCCCGGGCGCATGGCCTTGCTGGCGTAGGTCACATCGTGGCGCGCCTTCCAGAGCGCATTGCGTTCCTCGGGCCGGGTTGCCCAGGTGAAGGCGCCGCCACCATGGTCGCTCACCAGCGACTGCACCATCTCGGCTTGTTCCTTCACTGCGGCATCGCTGCCATGGAACTCGATGAACAAGGTGTCCCTCAGCGGAAGGTTCATCTTGGAATAGTGGTTGATCGCGTCCACCGCATCCGGGTCGATGAGCTCGATGCGCGCCACCGGGATTCCCAGCTGTATGGTCTGGATCACGGCATTCACCGCGCCGCCGATGTCTTCGAACGAGCACACCGCCGCCGCCATCGCCTCCGGGATGCCATACAGCCGCACGGTCACCTCGGTGATGATGCCCAGCGTCCCCTCGGAGCCGACAAACAGGCGGGTCAGGTCGTAGCCCGCCGCCGACTTGCGAGCCCGCCGCGCAGTTTGGATGATGCGCCCGTCGGCCAGCACCACCGTGAGGGACAACACGTTCTCGCGCATGGTGCCGTAACGCACGGCGTTGGTGCCGGAGGCACGCGTGGCGGCCATGCCGCCGATGGATGCATTGGCGCCGGGATCGATCGGAAAAAACAAGCCCATGTGGCGCACATGCTCGTTGAGCTGCATGCGAGTGACGCAGGCCTGCACCGTCACATCCAGGTCTTCTGTGCCCACGCGCAGAACCTGGTTCATGTGCGCCAGATCGACCACCACCCCGCCCAGATGCGGAATGACATTGCCCTCCAGCGAAGTGCCGGTGCCATAGGCAACCACCGGCGTGCCATGCTTGGCGCAGATGCGAACCACCTCTGCCACCTCCTCGGTACTTTGCGGGAACACCACCGCATCGGGTCGGTGCGGGCTGTGCCAGGACTCGTCCTTCGCGTGGTGGTCGCGTACGCCGGCACTGGTGGACAGCCGCTCGCCAAAGCGGCTGCGCAGGGCGTCGATCGCGCCCTGGTTGTCGGATCCGGATTTGGCAGTCATGGTTTCAGCCCGACTGCGGGCGGCAACGGCACGCGCGTCAGGGCAGGTCTCCTGTGTATGGGTTCGATTTTCTATTATTATAAAAACATAAACACATTGTCGGGCCCGCCCATGGCACAGGCCGCGCACTTTGCCTACGCAGCGGCTTCGCTCAAATGCACCCGATCTGGCGTCGACTCGGCTGCCCGATGCGCCCCGAGCTCGGCGCTTTCCTGGCCGCAATCCAGGCCACGCCGGCCGCAGGCCCTCAACCCACCCAGCGCCGCGCGTTGTGCCACAACTCCATCCACGGACTGTGACTGTCACGGTCCTGGCTGGTCCAACTGAACTGGATGTTGCGGAACACCCGCTCCGGGTGCGGCATCATGGCCGTGAAGCGACCATCGGCCGTCGTGACCGCCGTCAGGCCGAGCGGACTGCCATTCGGGTTGAACGGATAACGTTCGGTCGCTGCGCCGTGGTTGTCGACATAACGCATTGCGCCCAGCACCTGGCCGACATCGCCCCGCCCGGTGAAGTTCGCATATCCCTCGCCGTGTGCGACCGCGATCGGCATACGGCTGCCGGCCATGCCGCCCAGGAAGATTGACGGCGACTCCAGCACCTCGACCATCGACAGGCGTGCTTCGAAACGCTCGCTCCGGTTGGTCGTGAAACGCGGCCAGTGGCTAGCGCCCGGAATGATGTCGGCCAATTCGGCAAACATCTGACAGCCGTTGCAAACGCCCAGCGCGAAGGTGTCGGCGCAGCCGAAAAACGATTGGAACTGGTCCGCCAGCGCCTTGTGGAAGGTGATGGAGCGCGCCCAGCCGATACCGGCACCCAGCGTGTCGCCGTAACTGAATCCGCCGCAGGCAACCAGGCCCTGGTAGTCGGACAAAACCGCCCTCCCCGCAAGCAGATCGCTCATGTGCACGTCGAAGGCATCGAATCCGGCCGCCGTGAACGCATAGGCCATCTCGACATGGGAGTTGACCCCCTGCTCGCGCAGCACCGCCACCTTGGGCCGCGACAGATGCAGGGCCGGGGCGGACAGCGCGAACGTCGGCGCCAGATGCAGACCCGGATCGGCCGGATCACCTGCGCCCGCATGCTCGGCATCGGCGCCGGCCGGGTTGTCGCGCAGCTGGCAGATCTGCCAGCTGACGGAGTCCCAGACCTGATGCAAGTCGTGCAGCGGGGCAGCAAACACCCGCGTGGCATCACGCCAGACCTGGATCTCACCAATGCCGGAGCTGATGGCGGATCCCGCCGGCCGGGTCTTGCCGATGCAGTGGCTGTGCCGGCTCAGACCGTGGTCGCGCAGCACCTGCATGACAGCACCACGATCGGCGCTGCGGATCTGCAAGACCACGCCCAACTCTTCGTTGAACAAGGCCTTGAGCGTCAGTTCTTCGCGCCGCGCGCTGACCTGGGAGGCCCAGTTCTTGCTGTCGCCGTATTCGGCGCGGCTGTCGCTGACACCGTCTCCTTCGGTCACCAGCAAGTCCACGTTCAGGGCTACGCCGAGCTTGCCGGCGAATGCCATTTCGCAGACGGTGGCAAAAAGGCCGCCATCGCTGCGGTCGTGGTAAGCCAGAATCAGGCCACGCTCGCGCAAATCGTTCACCGCCGCCACCAGTGCGACCAGATCCTGCGCCTGGTCAAGATCCGGTGCCGTGTCGCCAGTCTGCTCCAGCGTCTGCGCCAAAATGCTGCCGCCCATGCGGTTGCGGCCGCCACCGAGGTCGACCAGCACTAGCGTCGAATCAGCTTGGCTTGCGTCGAGTTGTGGCGTCAGTGTGCCGCGAACATCGTCCAGCGTGGCGAAGGCGCTGACGATCAGCGACACCGGCGACGTGACCTTGCGCTGCGCGCCGGTGTCGGGGTCTAGCCATTGGGTGCGCATCGACAAGGAGTCTTTGCCAACCGGTATCGATACCCCCAGCGCCGGGCACAACTCCAGGCCGACCGCGCGCACGGTCGCATACAAGGCGGCGTCTTCGCCCGGCTCGCCACAGGCGGCCATCCAGTTCGCCGACAGCTTGACGCGCGACAGCGTGATCGGTGCGGCCAGCAGATTCGTGATCGCCTCGGCCACCGCCATGCGACCGGACGCCGGCGCATCGATGACCGCCAGCGGCGTGCGCTCTCCCATGGCCATGGCCTCGCCGCGAAAACCGTCAAAGTCGGCCAGCGTCACCGCGCAGTCGGCCACCGGAACCTGCCAGGGACCCACCATCTGGTCGCGGTGCGTCAGGCCGCCGACGGTACGGTCGCCGATCGTGATCAGGAACCGTTTGGAGGCAACGGTGGGATGCGCCAGCACGGCGATGCAGGCGCGCTGCAGATCGGTGCCCGACAGATCGAGCGGCGCAAAGCGCCGCTGCACTGTCACCACGTCGCGCAGCATGCGCGGCGGCTTGCCCAGCAGGACATCCATCGGCATCGCCACCGGCGCCGCACTGCCCGAGTCGGTGACCGACAGGTCGCGTTCCTCGGTAGCGACGCCCACGACGGCAAACGGGCAACGTTCACGCTGGCAGAACGCCTCGAACAAGGGCAAGGATTCGGGCGCGATGGCCAGCACGTAACGCTCCTGGCTTTCGTTGCACCAGATCTCGCGCGGGCTCATGCCGGATTCGTCCAGCGGCACGGCGCGCAGGTCGAATCGGGCGCCCCGCCCCGCGTCATTGGTGAGTTCGGGGAAGGCGTTACTCAGGCCGCCGGCTCCGACGTCGTGGATCGCCAGCACCGGATTGGCCTCGCCCAGGGCCTGGCAATGGTTGATCACTTCCTGGGCGCGGCGCTGCATCTCCGGGTTGCCCCGTTGAACCGAGTCGAAATCGAGCGCCATCGTATTGGTGCCGGTGGCCATGGAGCTGGCCGCACTGCCGCCCAGGCCGATGCGCATGCCCGGCCCGCCCAGCTGGATCAGCAGGCTGCCGGCGGCAAATGCCTTCTTGTGTGTCAGCGCGGCGTCGATCGAGCCCAGGCCGCCGGCCACCATGATGGGCTTGTGGTAACCGCGCTGCACCAGGTCGGCATCGGATTGCACCGACAACTCGTATTCGCGGAAATACCCCAGCAGATTGGGCCTGCCGAATTCATTGTTGAACGCAGCTCCCCCCAGCGGCCCATCGACCATGATCTGCAGCGCGCTGGCAATATGTCCCGGCTTGCCATACGGGGAAACGGCGCCACCGAGTCCCATGCGCGAGACCGAAAAACCGGTCAGGCCGGCCTTGGGACGGGACCCGCGGCCGGTCGCGCCTTCGTCGCGGATCTCACCGCCGGCACCGGTCGACGCACCCGGGAACGGGGAGATCGCGGTGGGATGGTTGTGCGTTTCGACCTTCATCAGCACGTGTTGAAGCGCCGCATGCCCGACATACCGCGGCGCAGCAGCCACCGCATCTACTGCGGATGCGGCAAAGCGCTGGACAACACCACCTTCCATCACCGAGGCGTTGTCCGAATACGCCACCACCATGTGCTGCGGGTGGGTCGTGTGGGTGTGGCGAATCATGCCGAACAGGGTCTCTCTCTGCGCCGCCCCGTCGATCGTGAACTGGGCGTTGAATATCTTGTGCCGGCAGTGTTCACTGTTGGCCTGCGCAAACATCATCAACTCGACATCGGTCGGATTACGCTGCAAGCGCCCGAACGCCTGCACCAGATAGTCCATTTCGTCGTCCGCCAGCGCTAGTCCATACAGCGTGTTGGCCTGCTCCAGCGCCGCCTTGCCACCGCCGAGCAGGTCGATCTGTTCGAGCGCGCGCGGCGCCAGTTCCGAGAACAAGGCCTGTGCGGCCGCTCGCTCGTACATGACGCTCTCGGTCATCCGGTCATGCAGCAGCACGGCCGCAGCCTGCAACTGCGCCGGGCTGAGTACGGCAGGGCGCCCCAGCAGGCCGGATTTGAGCGTCAGGCGAAATTCGACGATACGTTCAATGCGCCGCACCGGCAGGTCGCAGTTGTGCGCAATGTCGGTCGCTTTCGAGGCCCACGGGGACACCGTGCCCAGCCGGGGCGTCACCACCACGAGCGGCCCGGTCTGCGCGCCGGCGTAGGCCTCACCATATTCGAGCAAGGCCTGCAACTGGCCGCGCAGCGCATCGGACGTGGGCTGGTTCGAACAGACCAGGTGAACGTAACGCGCGTCGATACGCACGATCCGCTCGTGAACGGACTGCAGGCGCGCCAGCAGTTGTCCGGCGCGGAAATGGCCAAGCGCGTTGCCGCCTTCAAATGGGGTGATGGTCTGTGTCACGGGATGGATTGGAAAAGGTCGTGCTGGCAGTCCGGCCATTGCGCGGGACGGGGTCGGCCGACCCGGACGGGATTTTAACGGCCCTGCAATGGGATAATTGACGTATGACAATCACCTACAAGGACGCCCAGGGCGTCGCCGGCATGCGGGTTGCCGGGCAGCTCGCGGCAGAAGTACTGGACCATTTGACGCCGCACGTCGTGGCTGGCGTATCGACCAACCAGCTCGACCAGCTGGCGCATGAATACATCACCCAGGTCCAACAGGGGATTCCGGCGCCGTTGAACTACCGTGGCGGCGGCAACGTGCCCTACCCCAAGTCGATCTGCACCTCGGTCAACCACCAGGTCTGCCACGGCATACCGAACCATAAGTTGCTCAAGAAGGGCGACATCGTCAACATCGACATCACGGTCATCAAGGATGGCTGGCATGGCGACACCAGCCGCATGTTCATCGTCGGCGAGACCTCGATCGCCGCGCGGCGCCTGTGCGCCGTGACCTACGAGGCGATGTGGCGTGGCATCGTGACGGTGCGTCCGGGCGCGCGATTGGGCGACATCGGCTGGGCGATCCAGAAGTTCGCCGAGTCCCAGGGATTCAGTGTGGTGCGCGAATTCTGTGGCCACGGCATCGGGCAGGTGTTTCATGAGGAGCCGCAGGTGCTGCATTACGGCAAACCCGGCACGCTCGAGGAACTCAAGCCCGGCATGACCTTCACGATCGAACCGATGATCAATGCCGGACGCAAGGACATCAAGGACGGCCCGGAAAAAGACGGCTGGACCATCGTGACCAAGGACCACTCGCTGTCGGCGCAGTGGGAACACACGATTCTGGTCACCGACACCGGTTACGACATCATGACCCTGTCTGCGGGCAGCCCCCCGCCCCCCGATTTTGTCGTCGCCACCTGACGCTTGTGCTGCCGCAGCGGCATCGCCGATGCTTGCGGTGCAGGAGTTGCGCGCCGACTTCCGCTCAAAGAAACGCGCGCTGCTCGCCACCATCAGCGCCAGCGTCGCATCGACGCGCGCCGTCGGCAAGACGCTCACGCAATTGTCGAAGCTGGCCGACTCGACTTTGCGCGCGTTATGGGAACAGGCCGGCATGCGTGGTGCCTGCGCACTGTTGGCAGTGGGTGGTTTCGGCCGGGCCAAACTTTTTCCGCACTCCGATGTCGACGTCCTGCTGCTGCTGCCGGACGACGCAAAGCTCGAAGACGACGCGCGGCTGCGCTCGCGCATAGAAACCTTTATCGGCAGTTGCTGGGACACCGGACTGGAAATCGGTTCGAGCGTGCGCACGGTGTCCCAATGTCTGGCCGAATCCGAGAAAGACGTCACGGTCCAGACCTCGGTACTGGAATCGCGCCTGGTGATCGGCGACCGTCGCCTGAACGGTCAGTTGCGCGAGCGCCTTGGCAAGGCCATGGACCCCAAGGCGTTTTTCGTCGCCAAGACGCTCGAAATGCGCCAGCGCCACAGCAAGTTCGAAGACACGCCGTATGCGCTGGAACCCAACTGCAAGGAATCGCCTGGCGGTTTGCGCGACCTGCAGATGCTGTTGTGGGTATCCAAGGCCGCCGGCGTGGGCAGGAGCTGGGACGAACTGGCCCGCACCGGCCTGGCCACCCCACTTGAGGTCCGGCAGATCAAGCGCAACGAGGCACTGATGCAGCTGATCCGGATGCGCCTGCACCTGATTGCCGGCCGGCGCGAAGACCGCCTGGTGTTCGACCTGCAGACCGCCGTGGCCGAGTCCTTCGGCTACCGGAACCCGGCCAGTGGCAGCGCGCCGTTTTCCGTTGGTCTGACCGAAACCTCGGTCAAGTCCACCCGCCGCGTCACGGTGGCGCGGGCCAGTGAAGCGCTGATGCGGCGCTACTACTGGGCGGCCAAGGCGATCAGCCAACTGAACCAGATCGTGCTGCTCAACATGGAAGAGCGGCTGTACAGCGCTGCAGCTCAGCCGCGCCCCATCCACCCGTGGTTCAACGAGAAGGCTGGCATGATCGACGTGGTCAGCGACGATCTGTATGCGCGCGAACCGCACGCCATCCTGCAGACCTTCCTGCTCTACCAGACCACCAGCGGAACCAAGGGCCTGTCGAGCCGCACGTTGCGCGCGCTGTACAACGCGCGCACGATCATGAACGCGAAGTTCCGCAACGACCCCGTCAACCGCGAGACCTTCCGCGAGATCATCATGCAGCACGATGGCCTGACCCATGCGATGCGCCTGATGAACCAGACCTCGGTGCTGGGGCGTTACCTGTGGGTATTTCGGCGCATCGTCGGGCAGATGCAGCACGACCTGTTCCACGTCTACACGGTCGACCAGCACATCCTGATGGTGCTGCGCAACATGCGCCGGTTCTTCATCGTCGAACATGCGCACGAGTACCCTTTTTGCTCGCAACTGGCCGCCGGATGGGACAAGCCGTGGATCCTGTACGTGGCAGCGCTGTTCCACGACATTGCCAAGGGCCGTGGCGGCGACCATTCCAAACTCGGCGCCAGCAGCGTGCGTCTGTTCTGCCGCCAGCACAACATCGCGCGCGAAGACGCGCGCATGATCGAGTTCCTGGTGCTGGAGCACCTGTCAATGAGCCATACGGCGCAGAAAGCCGACCTCAGCGACCCGGATGTCGTGATGCGGTTTGCCGCCAAGGTGGGAAGCGAACGCCGTCTTACGGCGCTTTATCTGTTGACCGTTGCCGACATCCGCGGCACCTCGCCCAAGGTCTGGAATGCCTGGAAGGGCAAGTTGCTCGAAGACCTGTACCACCTGACGGCACGTGCCTTGGGCGGTGAGGCGCCAGATCCGCAAGCCGAGATCGAGGCGCGCAAGCGCGAGGCGCTGGTGATGATCGCACTGTATGCGTTGCCGCACGAGGCCCACAAACGCCTGTGGGACACGCTGGATGTCGGGTATTTCATGCGCCATGACGCATCCGACATTGCCTGGCATACACGCCAGTTGTCGCGCCACGTCGGTGCCGACAAGCCGGTCGTGCGGGCCCGACGCTCACTCGTTGGCGAAGGATTGCAGGTGCTGGTCTACACGCGCGACAAGCCGGACCTGTTTGCCCGTATCTGTGGCTACTTCGACTACCGGAGCTTCAGCATTCTCGATGCGCGCATCCACACGGCGCGCAATGGTTATGCGCTCGACACCTTCCAGGTGGTCACGTCGGCCATGCCCGAGCATTACCGTGAGCTGACCAGCATGGTCGAAAACGGACTGGCGGTGGCCGTCGCCGACGACGCGCCGCTGCGCGAGCCCGGGCGCGGACGGGTTTCCCGGCGGGTGCGCAATTTCCCGATCACGCCACGCGTAACCCTGCGGCCCGACGAAAAAAGCCAGCGCTGGTTGCTCAACATCACCGCCAGTGACCGCGTCGGGCTGTTGTATGCCGTAGCGCGGGTTCTGGCGCAGCACCAGATCAACCTGCAACTGGCCAAAATTTCGACGTTGGGCGAACGGGTGGACGACACCTTCCTGATCGACGGTGCCCAGCTGCAATACAACCGCGATCAGATCGAAGTCGAGACGGAACTGCTCAAGGTGCTGGCCTGAACCTGGCCGGTTCGACGCACCCGATCAGTCGTCGGCCGGTCCGTCCAGCCCGGGAAACAGCACCGAATTGAAGCCGAAACGGCTGAAGTCGCGCACCCGCATCGGATACAGGATGCCCTGCAAGTGGTCGCATTCGTGCTGGACCACGCGCGCATGAAATCCATCGACCTCGCGCTCCAGTCGATCGCCATACTGGTCAAAGCCGCTGTACCGAATACGCGCATGGCGCGGTACCACGGCGCGCAGGCCCGGCACGGACAGGCAACCCTCCCAGTCTTCCTCCTCCAGTGGCTTGCCCGAGCCATCGACCAGCGGCGCGATCACCGGATTGAGCAGTACCGTACGCGGGATCGGCGGCGCGTCCGGATAACGCGGATTGACCGTCCCGGTGCCAAATATGACCAGTTGCAGGTCAACGCCGATCTGCGGCGCCGCCAGGCCGGCACCATTGGCCGCCAGCATGGTGTCGAGCATGTCAGTGATCAGCAGATGCAGCTCGTCGCTGTCGAACTGCGTGACCGGCTGGGCCACGCGCAAAAGGCGTGTATCACCCATCTTGAGAATCTCACGCACTGCCATCGAGCATCTCCTTGAGTCCTTGTTCATCGATCACCGGCACACCCAGCGCCAGCGCCTTGTCCAGTTTGCTGCCGGCTTGCGCGCCGGCAACGACGAAGTCTGTTTTCTTGCTGACCGAACCGGCGACCTTGCCGCCCGCCGCTTCAATGCGGTCCTTGACCTCGTCACGGCCCATCGACGGCAGTGTGCCCGTCACGACGATGGTCTTGCCGGACAAGGTCTTGGCCTGCAGCGCAGTGGATGCGCTCTCGGACCAGCCGATACCACATGCGCGCAGTTGCTCAATCACCTCGACGTTGTGCGGCTGGTCGAAGAAGGCCCTTACGCTCTCGGCGACGATAGGCCCGACGTCGTTGACTTCGAGCAATTGCTGTGCGCTGGCTTGCAGGATCGCGTCCAACGTTCCGAAATGGCGCGCCAGCTCCTTGGCCGTTGCCTCGCCGACATGGCGAATACCCAGGCTGAACAGAAATCGGGGCAGCGTCGTCTGACGGCTCTTGTCGAGTGCAGCGACGATATTGGCCGCGCTCTTGTCAGCCATCCTGTCCAGCGCCGCCAGCTTGGCCAACCCGAGCGTATACAACTCTGGCAAAGTGCGCACCAGGCCCTCGTCCACCAGTTGTTCGACCAGTTTGTCGCCCAGGCCCTCGATATCCATCGCCCGGCGTCCGGCGAAATGCAGCAAGGCCTGTTTGCGCTGCGCGGGGCAGAACAGGCCGCCGGTGCAGCGGTGATCGATGCCGCCGCGTTCGCGCACCACAGCGCTGCCGCACACCGGACAATGCGCCGGCATGCGGAAATTGGGCACGTACGGGTCGCGCGCGCCACCTCCTTGCGCAACCCGACCGACGACCTCCGGAATCACGTCCCCGGCCCGGCGCACGATCACGCTATCGCCGATCCGCACGTCCTTGCGACGCAGCTCGAACAGGTTGTGCAAGGTTGCATTGCTGACCGTCGTTCCGCCAACAAACACCGGCTCAAGTTTGGCCACCGGTGTCAGCTTGCCGGTGCGCCCGAGCTGGATATCGATCCGGTTCAACCGCGTCAGCTGCTCCTGCGCCGGGTACTTGTGAGCGACCGCCCAGCGCGGATCGCGCGACTTGAATCCGAGCTGCTTTTGCAGCGCCAGCGCATTGATCTTGTAGACGACACCGTCGATATCGAAGGGCAGCGCATCGCGCCGCGCTGCGATGTCGGCGTGGTAGTCGACCAGGCCCTGGGCACCCGAGACGACGCGACGGTCCTTTGATACCGGCAGACCGAAGGCGGCGATGGCATCGAGCAGCGCGCCATGGGTCGCCGGAAGGTCCCAGCCCTGAATCTCGCCCACGCCATAGGCAAAAAAACACAGCGGCCTGGCGGCCGTGACCGCCGGATCGAGCTGGCGCAAGGCGCCGGCCGCAGTATTGCGCGGATTGATGAAGGTCTTGAGGCCGCTTGCGCGTTGCTGCTCATTGAGACGCTCGAACTGGTCGCGCCGCATGTAGACCTCGCCGCGGACCTCGAGCACGGCCGGCGCTCCAGACGGCCCCGCAACGAGGCGCAACGGTATCTGGCCGATCGTGCGCACGTTCTGCGTGACATCTTCGCCGCTCTCCCCGTCGCCCCGGGTCGCGGCCTGCACCAGCACACCATCGACGTAGCGCAGACTCAGTGCCAGCCCGTCGTATTTCAGCTCCGCAGCGTATTCGACCGCGGGCGCCCCATCGGGCAGATCGAGCTCACGCCGCACCCGCGCGTCGAAAGCCTGGGCGCCTGCGGCACTGATGTCGGTCTCGGTCTTGATCGACAACATGGGCAGCACGTGGCGCACCGGCTGCAGGCCGTCGAGCACCTTGCCGCCGACGCGCTGGGTCGGCGAATCGGCCCGCTCCAGTTCCGGATAGGCGGCCTCCAGCGCCTGCAATTCGCGAAACATCCGGTCGTATTCGGCGTCCGGAATCTGTGGCGCGTCCAATACGTAATACAGGTGACCATGCCGATGCAGGTCGCGCCGCAGGTCCTGTGCCCTATCGAGCGCCGCTGCGAGAGCCTTGGCAGACGAATCGGTCACGGTCGGGATTGCGGGCAAAGGAGCCGAAGGAGGGTTCAGGAGAACAGCCGCCGCGCCAGCGCCGACCCGGCGGCCAGATCGCGCTGCTCCAGCGTGTCGTACAGGCCTTCGAGTTCGCCGCCGATGGTATCCATGGTCTCGCGGGCCAGTATCTGGCCGTTGTCATCGGTGATCGCACCGTCCATGGCCTGGGCCATGGCCTGGGCGACTTCGCGCAGACGCACGAATGGTCGCTCGGAGCGGTCGACCTGGGGCACGTCCAGCGCCAACGCAAGCTCGCGTACCGCCGCCTGTGCCGGGTCGTCTGCCAAAGCCGCCTGCGTGTCGAAGGCCAGGCTCAGGACGGGTGGCAAACCCGTGTCGCTGGCCGGCAATACCATGCGTCCGGGGATCGCACCGGCGACAAATCCGAGCCGGGCCGCATGCTGTTGCACATAGCCCGGGCTCCACGCAGCACTCAGGGCGCGCAGCGTGAAGCCGAGCTGCGCATCGTGACCGCTAGCGAACTGGTCCAGCTCGCGGGCGCGCGCCACCTCTTCGAGCATGTCCGGGAAATCCGGCGTGCCACCGACGGCATCGCAGAAAGCCTGGGCCTTGGCAACGAACTCGGAGAACTCGATCTCGTTCAACGCGCCCGATCGGTTCGCCAACTGCACGCCCGCCTGGAACGACTCGTACACCCGCCCCGGCAACGGTGTCTCCCACAGCCGGCTTTGCCGGTTGAGCCCTTCCACCGCAAACGGCTTGCTACCCACGCGCCGGGTCGGCGGCAGAGCCGCAACGGCCACCTCACCGTAGATCGCCGCCTCCGCACCGATCGGCGTTATCACATCGATCAGCGCATCGAGCCCGGGCCGTCGTTCGGCGACCGGAACCAGAAGCGTCGGCGCGAATGCCTCGGTCTCCAGGCTCGGTTCGATCGCGCATTCGTCTGCCGCATGCGGCAGTGCGTCGGCGATCGCCTGGCGCGGCGCCACTTTGCGCGCCGACCACGCGCCATGCGCAACGATGGCGGCCAGCACCAGCACACCAACGATCGCCAGACCAATTTGCAATGTACTCATGGGTTTGCAGGTTCAAGCCACCTCGGCCAGGGCCGAGGCAACATCCATATCCACGGCGACGATACGCGATACGCCCTGCTCCTGCATCGTGACGCCGATGAGCTGCTGGGCCATTTCCATGGCGATCTTGTTGTGGCTGATGAACAGGAACTGGGTCTCGCGGCTCATGCTGGTCACCAATTTGGCATAACGCTCGGTATTCGCGTCGTCCAGCGGCGCATCGACCTCGTCGAGCAGACAGAATGGCGCCGGGTTGAGCTGAAAGATCGCAAACACCAGCGCGATCGCCGTCAGCGCCTTTTCGCCACCCGACAACAGATGGATGGTCTGGTTCTTCTTGCCCGGCGGTTGCGCGATCACCTGCACGCCCGAGTCCAGAATCTCTTCCCCGGTGATCACCAGACTGGCATTTCCGCCGCCAAACAGCTCCGGGAACATGCGACCGAAGTGCTCGTTCACGGTATTGAAGGTGCCCGACAACAACTCGCGGGTCTCGCTGTCGATTTTCTTGATCGCGTCTTCCAGTGTGGCCATGGCCTCGTTCAGGTCGGCCGACTGCGAATCGAGAAACTGCTTGCGTGTACGCGCACTGGTCAGCTCGTCGAGCGCGGCCAGGTTGACCGCTCCGAGCGCGGCGATCTCGGAATTGTCACGGTCGATCGCGGGCTGCAGGCCCAACAGGCGGACCTTGCCGTTCTCGATCGATGCGCGCAGCGGTTCGATGTCGGCATGCGCATCGGCCAGAAGCTGCTCGTATTGCTCGGAGCCGATTCGGGCCGCCTGCTCCTTGAGCTGTAGCTCGGTGATCTTCTGGCGCAGCGGATCGAGTTCACGCTCGAGCTGCATGCGCCGCTCGTCGCTGGCGCGCAGGCGCGCCGTCAGATCGTCGTATTCACTGCGTTTGGCTCCAAGAGCGGTTTCGCGCTCCAACTTGAGCGCCAGGGCGTTGTGCAGTCCGGCCTGCGCCGCGGCATCGCTGAGTCTGGCCAGTTCGTCGCCGGCGCGCTGCAACTCCTGCTCGATCGACGTTAACTGCTGCGTCGCGGTTTCCATGCTGCGCGTCAATTCCGACTGGCGCGCACGCAGGCTGCGCAGTGCAAATTCGCCCTCCTGGGCCTGCCGCTCGACGGTGCGTTGCTGTTCGCGTGCCTCGGTCAGCTGGCGCTCGGCCAACATGACGCGGTCATCAAACTGCGCATGGCGCTCCTGGGCGTCGGCCAGCTGCATGTCGAGTTCTTCGAAACGCGCCTCATCGCTCACGCGCCGATGCTGCAGGTCTTCGAGCACCCCATCGATTTCTGCCAGTTCACCTGCCAGCTGCGTGTCGCGGGCCCGCGTCTGCTCGGCCAGCTGACGCACCCGCAAGGTTTCGACCTGCAATGCATGTGCCTGGCTCTGGTGCTGTGCCGCTTCACGGCGCACCTGCACCAGATGCTGCGAGGCCTCGTTCAGCGCGGATTCCGCACGCCCGAGATCGTGGCGCGCCTGCTCGCCGATCAGACCCTGGGCCCGCACCTGCTTCTCGAGGTTCTCGATCTCCTGCGCCCGCGCCAGCATGCCGGCCTGCTCCGAGTCGGGCGCGTAAAAGACAACGCCGTGCGCGCTGACGGCATGTCCACTGGCCACGTAGATGACCTCGCCGGCGCCGAGCTCGGTGCGTTGCGCCAGCGCCTGCTCCAAAGTGGCGGCGGTGAAACAGCCGTGCAACCAACTGCGCAACAGTGTGGCCTGCGCCGCATCGTGCAGCCGCAGCAGATCGGACAGGCGGGGCAAGGCCTTGGTAGCTTCGCACGCAAGCGGCTGGGGTAGCGTGTAGAACGCGAGCTTGGCCGGTGGCGCGTCGTGATCGAACGCCTGCACCATTTCGAGGCGCGAGACCTCGAGGGCCGCCAGACGTTCGCGCAGCGCGGCTTCCAGCGCGTTCTCCCAACCCTGCTCGACGTGGATGCGGCTCCACAAGCCAGCCATCGTATCGAGCCCGTGCTTGCGCAGCCAGGGCTGCAGCTTGCCATCGGTTTTGACCTTGTCCTGCAGGGCCTTGAGCGCCTCCATGCGGGCCGACAAGGCGGCCTGGCGCGACGCCTCGGCATTCACCGCTTGCTGCTGGTCGCGCCGGGCCTGTTCGAGGCCAGGCATGGCGTCCTGCAGCTCGTGCAGGCGTGCCTCGGCGACGCTGACGTTCTCCTTGGCCAGTTCCCACTGTTGTTCCAGACCCTGCAAGACGCCGGCATCCGGCGCCTGCAATGCGCGCTGATCAGCCGTCAGGCGCTCACGACGTACCTCGATCTGGCGCATCTGCTCTTGCACGCTGCGCTGCTCTGCCGCCAACACCTGTAGCTGCTGCTGTATCTGCGACACACCGCTGCGTTGTTCGTTGGCAGCGGCCTGGGTCAGGCGCAGCGCCTCTTGCCACTGCGGCAGCTGCTGCGCATGGTCCTGCACTTGCGCCGCCAGAATGGCACTTTCCTCCTGGGTGCGTTCGCTGGTCTGATCGAGCTCCGCCAGCTCGCACCCGGACTGCTGCTTGCGCTCCTGCCACTGGCTGGACTGCTGCTGCAATGTGACCAGGCGTTGCTCCACGCGCTGGCGCCCTTCGACGACAAAGCGGATCTCGGCCTCCAGACGACCCACCTCGGTGCTGGCCTCGTACAGGCGGCCCTGCGCCTGGTTGACCTGGTCACCGGCGGCGTAATGCGCCTGACGCACCGTTTCCAGATCGGATTCGGTCTGGCGCAGGTCGGCAACACGGCTCTCCATCGCATTGACGGCGGCCATCGCGTCCTGGCTCACCCGTGCCTGATCAGCCTGCGCTTCGGTCAGCTTGAGATACCACAACTGGTGTTGCGCCAGCGTCACATCGGCTTGCAGCGTCTTGTATTTCTGCGCCACCTCGGCCTGTTTTTCCAGCTTGTCCAGGTTGCTGCCCAGTTCGCGCAGGATGTCTTCGACCCGGGTCAGGTTCTCGCGCGTGTCGCTGAGCCGGTTTTCCGTCTCGCGCCGCCGTTCCTTGTATTTGGACACCCCCGCCGCTTCTTCGAGAAACAGGCGCAGCTCTTCCGGTTTGGACTCGATGATGCGGCTGATCGTGCCCTGGCCGATGATGGCGTAGGCGCGTGGACCGAGGCCGGTGCCCAGAAACACGTCTTGCACGTCGCGCCGGCGCACCGGCTGGTTGTTGATGTAATAACTGCTGGTGCCGTCGCGAGTCAACACGCGCTTAACGGCGATCTCGGCGAACTGGCCCCACTGCCCGCCAGCCCGGTGATCGGCGTTGTCGAACACCAGTTCGACGCTCGAACGGCTGGCCGGCTTGCGTGTCGTGGTGCCGTTGAAGATGACGTCCTGCATGGATTCGCCGCGCAACTCGCTGGCCCGGCTTTCTCCCAAAACCCAGCGCACCGCATCCATGATGTTCGATTTGCCGCAGCCGTTCGGGCCCACGACACCCACCAACTGGCCAGGCAGCTGGAAGTTCGTGGGTTCGGCAAATGATTTGAAACCCGACAACTTGATCGAATTGAGACGCACGGACTATCTGATGTAAGTGTTTGATCTTATTGCCGAATATACCGATTTGGCAGGCGCGCGAAGGCATGCGCAGGGCGCTTTGATGATACCTTGTCGTCCACCCGGGTCAGCGTCGGCCCCCAGCCGACCGCTATAGGCGTCACGACGGGTGCGTGGTAGCATGCCCGGGCGGATTTCAACTGACCGGTCGCACCGGATACCGGTTGCCACACTTTGCGGAGGCGAACCATGACTGCCCAACACGAAATCGACGATCCGAGGCGCAAACTGCTCGTGCGGGCCCTGTCGGCGGGGCTCCTGTACGGCACGCTGTCACCGGCCCAGGCGCTTACGTTCGGGCTGCTCGGCAGCAAGCCGTCGAAGCTGCCCGATAGCCAATCGATCTACCGAATGTCCGGCGACGTCAAGGTCAATGCTCGGGCTGCCAACCTCGACACCCGGATCCGGCCGGGAGACGCGGTCCAGACGGGCAAGAACAGCGAGATCGTCTTTGTGGTCGGCGGGAACTCCATGATCCTGCGCGAGGACAGTGAGCTCAATCTCGACCCGCCGCCCGCTAGCGTGAGTTCGCTGCTGATCGGCGGCTTGCGCCTGTTGACCGGCAAGCTGTTGTCGGTGTCGCACAACTCGCCCATGCGGGTCTCGTCCGCCACGGCGACGATCGGCATTCGGGGTACCGGTTTTTATATTGAGGCGGATCCGGAACAAACCTACTTTTGCAATTGTTACGGGGTCACCGATATCGAAGCCTCCAGCGACCCACAGAGCCGCGAAACACTGACCGCCACCAACCATGGCCGGCCCGTCTACATCCTGGCCAAAGGCAGTTCAGGTGACAGGATCCGCAGTGCGCCGTTCATCAACCACACCGACCAGGAACTGGCACTGATAGAAACGCTGGTCGGCCGTGAACGCCCGTTTACCTTTCCGCGTCGCACCTACACGGCGCCACGCCGGACCTACTGAGCTGGTCCGTGCGCGCCGGTCCCGTGCGAGCGGGTCCGTGCGTGGCCGAGCCGACCGGGACGGCTAGAACCTGAACAGGTACGCCACCGACAACTGGCTCGATTTGTAGCTGAAATCGGACGCCACGTAACGCGGGCTGGAAGCGGCGCGGGTGCGGATATGCCGCAACGAGAGGTCGAGCGAATGGCGCGGCGCAATCGCGTAGTTCAGGCCCAGCGTCAGTTGCATCGAACTTCCCCGCAGACGGTAGCTGACCATGCCCAGGTCGGCGAAAGCGTCATCCCACCAGAACACGCTCGACACGTTGGGGGTCCCACCATCGGGCCAGCCGGTCGCCACGATATCGCCGCGCCGGTAGTCGGCTCCGAAATACACCAGTGCCCGATCGCTCAGCAGGAGATCGACATTGCCGCGCACCATGTTCTCGGCGCCGCTGAAGACCTTGTCGGTGGCGCGCCGTGCGTTGTGGGACACCGATGCGGAATAGCTCAGTCTGTCATTGAGTGACTGGCGCACCGACAGGCCAGCACCGACCCGGTAGCCGTCCCGCATGTCGGAATCGAACTCTTCGCCGGTGAGTTTGATGAACGCCCCGAAGGTCGGCTGGTCGAAGCGCGACGACGCGCGGTACTGGTACTCCAACTCGGCGCTGCCGTGCAGTCGACTCAATCCGTCGAAGCGGCGGTACTTTTCGGCTCCGGCAGTGGCCGTCCCCCACAACCTTGAATGCTCCGTCAGCGGGTGCGCCAACGAACTGCTCACGCTGACGAAACTGGCCGTATCGCCGAAACGCGCGGGACCGAAGCCAGCCCGGGTCGCGTTGTTGTCGCGCATCACGCCAGCCTCGAATTGCACGTTGATCGGCTCCGGCTGTGGCGCGACACCACCCGCCGTGGTCTGCGCCATCAGCGCGGGCGAACCCGCGCCTACTGCCGATGCAAGTGCCAGAATTTGCCATGTGGTCTGGGTCATAGATCTCTCCGCCAGGTTAGCTGCAACCAGGCGCTCGCTGGTTGCGGAACGAGTGACAGCGCGCGGGTTGTCCGCTTGCGCGCCATGTCGACTGCCTGTCGCCGCTTCGGCCCCGACCGCAGGTTATGCGCGCCAAAACCGCTTGTCTCCAGGAAGCCGATCCGGCCACTATAAAGAATAAGTACCCAAAGGTCACGGACAAGCCGCCAATCGGGCCCCGAACGGGGCCGATATCGGCATCGGCGCGCATGGATGCCACAGTTTTCCCCCGTGCGCGCCCGGATATGGCAGGAACTTGACGCTTGGCTTACAGTGGCCACTGCCCACCCCTATACCGACAGACCGATACCAGCGATACCACCGATGCCCAGCGCCCTGCAACTTGCCCAAGGAAACGACCGGCTGACCACCATCGTGGTGGACTGCCGCAAAATGCTGCACCGGCGCTCGCTGGTCGCGGCAGCCGCCGGTGCGGTGCCTATTCCGGGCCTGGACTGGGCGGTCGATGCTGCCTTGTTGTCGCGCCTGATTCCGCAGATCAACGCCCGCTTCGGCCTGACGCCCGACCAGATGGCACGTATGGGCCCGCAAAAACGCGAGCAAGTCCAGAAGGCTGTCGAGGGTGTCGGATCGGTGCTGATCGGCAAGTTCATCAGCAAGGAACTGGTGCTGCGAGCCGCCAAGGCCATCGGCATGCGTCTGACGACCGCCCAGGCAGCCAAATACGTTCCTTTCGCGGGCCAGGCCGTGTCGGCCCTGATCGGCTATTCGGCCGTCCGCTACCTGGGCGAGTTGCACCTGAAGGATTGCGTGCAAGTGGCACTGGCGGCGCAGGTCCAGTTGCCCATGGCGACAGAGGTCGAAATCGTTCACTGAAATCCGAACCAGCGCATGCGGGAGCGGTCGCGCCACCCGGGCGCATACTCGACCCTTTCCCATCGACCACCGGATCCATGCCATGACCCTTTGCCCCATCGCCATCGTTGCCAGCTGTCAGAAATGCCCGGCTTTCAAGGTGTGTCCGCTCAAGTCGGTCATTGGTGACGTACCCAAGGCCGGCACCGCCCCGTTGGCACCCGGCAAGTCTGCGCCAACGCGCAAGAAAAGGTAGATCCCGGACCGGGCCGGCCGGCCTACAACGGCACCCGGCGCCATGCGCGGCGGGCGCCGAAACGAACCGGGATAATCGGCAGCCATGAACCACCTGCTGGGCCGATTGCAGCCCTATCCCTTCGAGCGGCTGCGTGCCTTGTTTGCCGATGTCACGCCCCATCCGCACTACCGCGCGATCAGCCTGGGAATCGGCGAACCCCGTCACCCCACACCACCCTTCATCGCACAGGCATATGCCGATGCGGTGACCCGCCAGCCCAGCGGTCTGGCCACCTACCCGTCCACCGCGGGAGACCCGGCGCTGCGCCAGAGTTTCAGCGGCTGGCTCAAGCGGCGCTACGACCTCGACGTCGACGCCAATACCCAGGTTCTACCGGTCAACGGCTCACGTGAGGCATTGTTTGCGCTGGCCCAGACCGTTGTCGATGCCAGTGGCGCGGCCGCGGCGGACGCCGACACAGGTCCGCTGGTGGTATGCCCCAATCCGTTCTACCAGATATACGAAGGCGCGGCCCTGCTGGCTGGCGCCAGACCGTATTTCGTAGCGGCCGACCCCGCCCGCAATTTCGCCCAGGACTGGGACAGCGTGCCCGAGGCGGTGTGGGCCCGCACCCAACTGCTGTTCGTGTGTTCGCCCGGCAATCCGACCGGCGCCGTGATGCCGCTGGCACAGTGGGACAAGTTGTTTGCACTAAGTGATCGCCATGGCTTCGTCATCGCGTCGGACGAGTGTTACAGCGAGATCTACTTCCGCGAGGAGCCGCCTCTGGGCGGCCTGGAGGCGGCGGCAAAACTGGGCCGCGCGGACTTCCGCCGGCTGATCAGCTTCACCAGCCTGTCCAAACGCAGCAACGTGCCCGGCATGCGCAGCGGGTTTGTCGCGGGCGACGCGCAACTGATACGCAACTTCCTGCTGTACCGCACCTACCATGGCAGCGCCATGAGTCCGGTGATCCAGAGCGCCAGCATCGCAGCCTGGGCCGACGAGGACCACGTCGTCGCCAATCGTGCGATGTACCGGGCCAAGTTTGCGCGTGTCACTCCGATGTTGTCGCAGGTGCTGGACGTGCGCTTGCCGGACGCCGGTTTCTACCTGTGGGCCAAGGTCGAGGGCAGCGACACCGAATTCGCACGGGCGTTGCTGGCTCTTTACAATGTGACGGTCCTGCCCGGTAGCTTCCTGGCCAGGGAGGTCGAGGGCAGCAATCCGGGCGCGCAGCGAATCCGGATGGCGCTCGTCGCCGAAACTGCCGAATGCGAAGAAGCCGCGCGGCGCATTGTCCAGTTCGTGCAGGGTCGGCGTTGAACCGACCGACCACCCCGCCTTGTCCATTTGACCGAAACCATTCATGACCAATCAACTGCAACACACCATCGATGCCGCCTGGGAAAACCGCGCCGAGTTTTCGCCCAAATCCGCTCCCAGGGAGGTATCCGAAGCGGTTGCGCACGTCATCTCCGAACTCGACCGCGGAACCCTGCGCGTGGCCACGCGCGAAGGGGTGGGCCAATGGACCACCCACCAGTGGATCAAGAAAGCGGTATTGCTCAGTTTCCGCCTCAAGGACAACAGCCTGATGCGCGCCGGCGACCTGGGGTTTTTCGACAAGGTACCGACCAAGTTCTCCGACATGGACGAAGACGCGATCCGTGCCACCGGTGTGCGGGTCGTACCGCCGGCCGTGGCGCGCCGGGGCAGCTATTGCGCCAAGGGCGTGGTGCTGATGCCGTCCTACGTGAACATCGGTGCCTACGTCGATGAAGGCACGATGGTCGACACCTGGGCCACCGTCGGCTCATGCGCGCAGATTGGCAAGAATGTGCACCTCAGCGGCGGCGTCGGTATCGGCGGCGTGCTCGAACCGATGCAGGCCGGCCCGACCATCATCGAGGACAACTGCTTCATCGGCGCCCGTTCCGAGGTGGTCGAGGGTGTCATCGTCGAGGAGAACTCGGTGATCTCGATGGGTGTCTACATCGGCCAGAGCACCAAGATCTACGACCGCGCCACCGGCAATGTCAGTTATGGCAGGATTCCGGCCGGATCGGTCGTCGTGTCGGGTAACCTGCCCAGCGCGGACGGCAAATATAGCCTGTATTGCGCGGTCATCGTCAAGAACGTCGACGCCAAAACCCGCGCAAAGACCAGCCTGAACGAGCTGCTGCGCGACTGATCCAGGACACCGTTTTTCGTCTTTCCAGAGCACGAGGATCTACCATGGCAACCAGTACCACTGCAGGAACGATGGAGCGCATCCTGCGTCTCATGAGCGACAAGAAGGCGTCCGACGTCTATCTGTCGGCCCATGCGCCGGCGCTGATCAAGATCAATGGCCTGTGTATTCCGATCAACAACCAGATCCTGCCGCCGGACGCGCCGCGCAACCTGCTCGCCGAGATCATTCCTGCGGACAAGATGGTCGAGCTGGAAACCACGGGGGAACTGAACATCGGTTTTCCACTGGCCGGTGTCGGTCGCTACCGGCTCAGCGCGATGCGCCAGCGCGGTTCGATCGCTGCGGTGATCCGTTTCATCACACTGGAGATTCCGCCGTTGTCCAGCCTCGGTCTTCCCGACATCCTGGGCGAGATGATCATGGACAAGCGGGGTTTGCTGCTGATGGTGGGCGCCACCGGCGCTGGCAAGAGCACCTCGCTGGCCTCGATGATCGATTACCGCAATGAAAACCTGGCCGGCCACATCCTCACGATCGAGGATCCGGTGGAGTTCCTGTTCAAGAACAAGCGCTCGATCATCAACCAGCGCGAGATCGGAACCGACACCGAGTCGCTGCAGGTCGCGCTCAAGAACGCGTTGCGCCAGGCGCCCGATGTGATCCTGGTGGGCGAGATTCGCGATCGCGAAACCATGTCCGCGGCGCTGGCCTATGCGCAGTCGGGCCATCTGTGCCTGGCGACCATGCACGCCAACAACAGCTACCAGGCCCTCAACCGGATCCTGAGCTTCTATCCGGTGGAAGTGCGCGAGACCATGCTCGGCGACCTGGCCGCCGCGCTCAAGGCCGTGGTATCGCAGCGCCTGCTGCGCACGGTTGCCGGTGGCCGCTCGCCTTCGGTCGAGGTGCTGCTCAACACCAAACTCATCGCCGAGCTGATCGAAAAAGGAGATTTTTCCGGCATCAAGGATGCGATGGAAAAGTCGATGGCCGAAGGCTCGCAGAGCTTCGAGGCCGACATTGCGCGCCTCATCATGGACGGCATCGTGGATCGCAAGGAAGGCCTGGCCAATTCGGATTCCCCGACCAACCTGATGTGGCGCATGCAGAACGACTTCTCGACCATGAGCAAGCTCAAACCCGACGAAGAACCGGACGACGAACCATCTTTCACCGAAATCACGCTGGACGTCAAACATTGATGTCGCTGGCCCTGCATCTGACCGAGGAGTTCTCAGCCCAGCCGTCCGTAATCCCGCTGTCGATGCGCGTTCCGGCATGAATATCGGACCCTTGATCGACACCGTCTGTGCACAACTGGAAAACGCCGGTGTGCAATTTGGCCACGGCACGACCAACGCCTTCGATGAGGCGGCATGGCTGGTGTTGTGGCAACTCGGCCTGCCGCTGCACACCGAGCTGGACGGCCCCGTGTCGGCCTACGACGATGCGGTGACGGCCCGGCAGTTGGCGCAGGTCCAGGCACTGGTGCACAAACGGATCGCGTCCCGGCTGCCGGCAGCCTACCTGACGCAGGAAGCCTGGCTGCAGGGCGTGCCTTTTCATGTCGACGAACGCTGCATCGTGCCGCGCAGCCTGATCGGAGAATTGCTCGCCGACGGTGCACTGGACACCTGGATGCCGGCCAACGCCAGCCGGCTGCTCGACCTGTGTACCGGCGGCGCCAGTCTGGCGGTTCTGGCGGCCATGGCGTATCCCGATCTGCAGATCGATGCGGCCGACATCTCGCCGCCGGCACTGCAGGTCGCGCGCATCAACCTGGAACGCCACGCCCTGGGCGAGCGTGTCCGATTGCGCCTGGGTGACGGCATGGCGGCCGCCGACGGCGTCTATGACATGATCGTGTGCAACCCGCCCTATGTGAACGCCGACAGCATGGCGCAGTTGCCGCCCGAGTACCGCGCCGAACCCGCGCTGGCACTGGCCGGGGGCCTGGACGGCATGGATTTTGTACGCCGTTTGCTGGCCGACGCGCCGGCGGCGATGGTGCCGCAGGCCGTTCTGGTGCTGGAAATCGGCCATGAACGGGCGCATTTCGAATCTGCTTTTCCAAGCCTGGAGGCGATCTGGTTGGAAACCAGCGCCGGCCATGACCAGGTCTGCATCCTGACCCGTGACGCCTTGAGCGCGTTGCACGCCCGACAACCCCTTGAACCCGTGTCCGCTGCCCCATGATCGCCCTGAAGAACGTTACGCTGCGCCGCGGCACCAAAGTCCTGCTGGACGCTGCATCGGTCACGCTCAACCCGGGGGAAAAAGTCGGCCTGGTCGGACGCAATGGCGCCGGCAAGTCCTCATTGTTCGCCTTGCTGGACGGCTCGCTGCATGAAGATGCCGGCGATTTCAGCGTTCCGGCGCAGTGGCGCATGGGCCAGGTGGCGCAGGAAATGCCCGAGACCGGGATGCCTGCCACCGAATTCGTGATCCAGGGCGATGTGCGCCTGCTGGCGGCCCAGCAGGAAGTCACAGCTGCCGAGGCCACCGAGGACGGCGACCGCATGGCCCATGCCTATATGGACCTTCACGACGCCGGTGCGCACGATGCGCCAGCGCGCGCGCAGGCGCTGATCCTGGGCCTGGGGTTTCGCACCAGCGAGCTGGAGAATCCGGTCAACAGCTTTTCGGGCGGCTGGCGCATGCGCCTGCAGCTGGCACGTGCACTGATGTGCCCGGCCGATCTGCTGCTGCTCGACGAGCCGACCAACCACCTGGACCTGGACGCACTGGTCTGGCTGGAGGGCTGGCTCAAGAAGTTCGAAGGCACGATGCTGGTGATCAGCCACGACCGCGAGTTCCTGGACGCCGTGACCAACGTCACGCTGCACATCGACGCGGCCAAGCTGGTGCGTTACAGCGGCAACTACAGCAAGTTCGAGGACATGCGCGCCGAACAGATGGAACTGCAGCAGAACGCCTTTTCCAAGCAGCAGGAAAAGATCGCCCACCTGCAGAAATTCATCTCGCGCTTCAAGGCCAAGGCCAGCAAAGCCAAGCAGGCGCAAAGCCGGGTCAAGGCGCTGGACCGCATGGAGAAGATCGCACCGCTGCTGGCCGAGGCCGATTTCAGCTTCGAGTTCCGGGAGCCGGTCAATCTGCCCAACCCCATGTTGTCGATGCAAGGTGTCAGCTTCGGCTACCCGCCGCCGGCAGATGCGCCGGCCGCCACGCCGCCGACGGTGATCGTGCGCAACGTCAGCCGCTCAGTGCTGGCGGGCCAGCGCATCGGCATCCTGGGAGCCAACGGCCAGGGCAAATCGACGCTGGTCAAGACCGTGGCCCGCGCATTGGCGCCGATCGAGGGCGAGATCACCGAAGGCAAAGGCCTGAACATCGGCTACTTCGCGCAACAGGAGCTCGACGTCTTGCGTCCGCCCGATACGCCACTGGAGCACATGATCGCGCTGGTGCGCGAACTGACCGCGGCCGGCAAGATTGCGGGACAGGCCACACGCGAGCAGGACCTGCGCAGTTTTCTGGGCAACTTCAATTTCAGCGGCGATATGGTCAAACAAGCCGTGGGCAGCATGAGCGGCGGCGAAAAGGCGCGCCTGGTGCTGTGCATGATCGTCTGGCAACGCCCCAATCTGCTGCTGCTCGACGAGCCCACCAACCACCTGGACCTGGCGACCCGCGAGGCGCTGGGCATGGCGCTCAACGAGTTCGAGGGAACGGTCATGCTGGTCAGCCACGATCGGGCGCTCCTGCGATCGGTCTGTGACGAGTTCTGGATGGTCTCGCGCGGCGGTGTTGCGCCGTTCGACGGCGATCTGGACGACTACCAGCGTTACCTGCTCGACGAAGCCAAACGCCAGCGCGAACAGGCCAAACAGGACGCCAACCCCGGCGAGCCGAAGGCCGGCAAACGCGACGGTGAGAACAATGGCAATCGCAAACCGGCCAAGACGCCCGGCAAGGGCCGCCTCAAGACCGAGATCGAGACCGTCGAGGCCCGCATGCAGGTGCTCAACGGCGAAGGCGCGGGGCTCGAATCGCATCTGAGCACGGCTGTGCGGCCGAGCGAAATCGCCGAACTCGGCAAGCGGCTCAAGTCGGTCAACGACGAACTCAAGGTACTCGAGGACCGCTGGCTGGATCTGTCGGGCCAGTTGGAGACCAGCGTCGCCTGAGCACCGCTTGCGCATCGCTTAACCAGTCGCCCACGACGGCAACGCGTCGGCGCTCGCCGCCAGCGGGCGGACACACGGTTCGCGACGCCCCTGCCCGGCACAATTGCCGCGAGCGTACGTTCCGCAGCGCTGCGGCAGGGTGAGACCGCAGTTCAAGTTGAATTTGTACCAATATATACTGAACCCGGTCCATCCATACCCGGTTAGACACGCTCCGACCGTACCCGGCGCGCTTGCACCTTTGTCCTCACGCGCCAAAACGTGCCTTCCCAGTGAAGCTTTCCCATGACCCTCACATCCACCAGCGTTTCCAGTCAAGCCAACGCAGAACATGCCAAGGCCGATCCGTCTGGCAAGGCGGATTCGGCGACGCCAGCGCGGGTCTTGCGCCAGTTCAGGCTGGTGTTCAACGTCGTGAAGACCCATTTCCAGCAGGTCGAGAAACGGGTCGGCGTTGGTGGCGCCCAGGTATGGGCCTTGCATGTGGTTCAGCAACGCCCGGGTATCGGTGTGCATGGGCTGGCCCGCGCCATGGACGTGCGCCAGCCCACGGCGAGCAACCTGGTGCGGTCGCTGGTCGACAACGGCATGCTGGAAGTGCGCAAGGAAGGAGTGGACCGCCGCGCCGTGCAACTGCACGTGCTGGCGCCGGGGCTTGACGTCCTGAAACGGGCGCCTGGCCCGTTCGCGGGCGTCCTGCCGCAGGCGCTGGCCGGCCTGGACGCCGCCACGTTGGAACGACTGGAGCAGGACCTGGGCGAACTGATCAGCCGTCTGGGGGCCGATGAGCGTGCCGCCGGCATTCCGCTGGCCCAGATGTAGGAAGAGTCGTCGGCGAACGGCAAAGCTCAGCCTCGCGCAGCGCCGCCGCCGACCGATCGCCCGACGCCACGATCAACAAGGAAAACCGGAACATGCAAGCAGACTTCGACAACTACCTGTTCCGTGAAGGAACCCATAGCCGCCTGTACGACACGCTGGGTTGCAGCCTGGACGATCAGGGCGCGCGTTTCGCGGTCTGGGCGCCCAATGCCGAATCGGTCAGCGTGGTCGGCGACTGGAACCATTGGTCGGGCGACGCCGACCCGCTGGTGCTGCAGGGGGACGCAACCGGCATCTGGCGCGGCGTTGTCAGCGAGGCACAGCGCGGCCAATGCTACAAGTACCGCATCCGGTCGCGCGAACGCGGATACGTGGTGGACAAGGCCGACCCGTTCGCGATCTGCGCCGAGAACGCACCCGCCACCGGCTCGCGCATCTGGAGCCTGGAGCACGACTGGGCCGATACGCAATGGATGGCAGAACGCGGCAAGCACAATGCGCTCGATGCACCGATGTCCGTGTACGAAGTCCATCTCGGCTCGTGGCGGCGCAAGGACGGGGCCTTCGTGGGCTACCGCGAACTGGCGCACCAGCTCGCGCACTATGTGCAGCAGATGGGATTCACCCATATCGAGCTGATGCCGATCACCGAGCACCCTTTCTATGGTTCCTGGGGCTACCAGACCACCGGTTACTTCGCTCCGACCGCGCGTTATGGCACGCCACAGGATTTCATGTATTTTGTCGATTACCTGCACCAAAAGGGAATCGGCGTGCTGCTTGACTGGGTGCCGTCGCATTTCCCGTCCGACGAGCATGGGCTGGGCTACTTCGACGGCACGCACCTGTTCGAACACGCCGACCCGCGCCAGGGATTCCATCCGCAGTGGAGTTCGTGCATCTTCAACTACGGGCGCAACGAGGTGCGCAGTTTCCTGGTCTCGTCCGGGCTGTTCTGGCTCGACAAGTACCACATCGACGGGCTGCGCGTGGATGCAGTGGCGTCGATGCTCTACCTCGACTATGCGCGCAAGGACGGTGAGTGGATTCCCAATGCCGATGGCGGGCGCGAGAACCTGGAGGCGGTCGGCTTCGTGCAGACCCTGAACAAGGCGATCTACCGCGAGTTTCCCGACACCGTCAGCATCGCCGAGGAATCGACGGCCTGGCCGCGCGTGTCGCGCCCGACCGACATGTCTGGCCTGGGCTTTGGCATGAAATGGAACATGGGCTGGATGCACGATACCCTGGCCTTCATGAAGGAGGAGCCGATCCACCGCCGCTACCACCATCACAAGATGACGTTCTCGATCGTCTATGCATTCAACGAGAACTTCGTGCTGCCCTATTCGCACGACGAGGTCGTCCACGGCAAGGGCTCGATGCTGAACAAGATGCCGGGCGATAGCTGGCAGCAATTCGCCAATCTGCGCGCGCTGTACGGATGGATGTGGGCGCACCCCGGCAAGAAACTGCTGTTCATGGGCTGCGAGTTTGGGCAGCGCCGCGAATGGGCCCATGACGGTGAGCTCGAGTGGGCGGTCGCGGACATGGAGGGCCACGCCGGGCTGCAGCGCTACGTTGCCCAGCTCAACCGGGTCTACCGGGAATCGCCGGCGCTGTACCAGTTGGACTTCTCGCCGGCCGGCTTCGAATGGATTGCTGCCGATGATGTGGACGCAAGCGTGTTCGCGTTTCTGCGTAAACCACGCGGCGCCGGCGCGCCGATGCTCGTGGTCAGCAACCTGACCCCGGTGCCGCGCAGCAACTACCTGCTCGGTGTGCCCATGGGCGGGTTCTGGCGCGAACGCATCAACAGCGATGCGCGCGAGTTCGCAGGTTCGGGCTGGGGCAACCTGGGTGGCGTCGAGGCCGGCCCGGTGCGCGCACACGGCCGCAGCCATTCTGTCTGCCTGAACCTGCCGCCGCTTTCGACCCTGATCCTGGAGCATGTGCCCGATGCCTGAAGCCAAGCCAAAGAAAACCGCCGCCCCCGCCACGCCCCACATCACAGGCCAAGGGCAGATTCGGGTCGTCATCGACGCGGTGCTGCCGTGCGTAGACGGCGGTCGCTTTGCGGTCAAGTGCGTGGCCAGCGAACCGTTCGAGATCAAGGCCCACTGTTTCACCGATGGCCACGACGTGTTGCGCGTACAGCTGCGCTGGCAAGCCGACGACGCGGCGCAGTGGCAGGAAGTACCCATGACGGCGACCGGCAACGATGTCTGGACGGCGCAATTCACACCACCCGCAGTTGGCCGTTACCGCTACACCGTGTCGGCCTGGGTCGACACATTTGAGTCGTGGCGCCATGAAATGCGGCGCCGGCTCGATCCGCACGACATCCGGATCGCCTCTCAGGTCGGTGCGCTGGAGATTGAGGCGGCTGCGACGCGCGCGCGCGCCGTGGCGCGCAAGAGTCTGGCGAACTGGGCCAAGGAGTTGCGGGCGATAGCACTCGACGCCACGGCCGACGCCCGGGCGATCAAGGTGCTGGCGCTTGACGATGCTCTGGCGCTGCTGGCCGGCGCGCACCCGCAGCGCAGGCACGAACTGGTGCACCCGATCGAATACCCGCTGGTCGCCGACCGCGAGCGGGCGCGCTACAGCAGCTGGTACGAGCTGTTCCCGCGCTCGGCGTCCCAGGTGGCTGGTCGGCACGGTACGTTCAAGGACGTGCAGGCGCTGCTGCCGGCAATTGCGCATATGGGTTTCGACGTACTGTATTTCCCGCCTATCCACCCGATCGGCACGATCCAGCGCAAGGGCAGGAATAACAAGCTGGTCACCGAGCCGGGCGATGTCGGCAGCCCCTGGGCCATCGGTTCGGCCAAAGGCGGACACAAGGCCATTCTGGCCGAGCTGGGCAAACCAGCCGATTTCAGAGCCCTGGTGAAGGCGGCCGGCGCACTGGGAATCGACATCGCGCTGGACATCGCATTCCAGTGCGCGCCCGACCATCCCTATGTCCAAGATCATCCAAGCTGGTTCCGCTGGCGGCCGGACGGCACGATCCAGTACGCCGAGAACCCGCCCAAGAAGTACCAGGACATCTACCCGTTCGACTTCGAGACCGAGGACTGGCAGGGGCTGTGGCTTGAGCTCAAGAGCGTGTTCGACCACTGGATAGGCGAAGGTGTGCGAATCTTCCGCGTCGACAACCCGCACACCAAGGCCTTCCCATTTTGGGAATGGGTCATCACGGAGATCAAACGAGAAAGCCCGGATGCCATCTTCCTGGCAGAGGCCTTCACCCGACCCAAGGTGATGCACCAACTGGCCAAGCTCGGCTTCTCTCAGTCCTATACCTACTTCACCTGGCGCAACACCAAGCGGGAGTTGCAGGAATACTTCACCGAGTTGTCGAGCGGCCCGGGCAAGGACTATTTCCGGCCCAACGTCTGGCCCAACACGCCCGACATCCTGCACGAACAGTTGCGATCCGGCGCGTCAGCGGTCTTCATGACCCGCCTCGTGCTGGCTGCGACGCTGGCGGCCAGCTACGGCATCTACGGGCCGGCCTACGAACTGCGCGAGCACCTGCCGCGCGACCCCGACAGCGAGGAATACCTGGATTCGGAGAAGTACCAGTTGCGCCACTGGAAGCACGACGATCCGGCCAGCCTGGCCGCTTTCATCACGCGGGTGAACCGGGTGCGGCGTGAAAACCCGGCGCTGCAACGCGATGCCGGACTGCTTTTCCTGCCGATCGACAACGAGTATCTGCTGGCCTATGCCAAGAGTTCCGGTGACGGTGAAAACGTCGTCGTGACCGTGGTCAATCTGGACCCCCACCATGTGCAGTCGGGCTGGCTGGAACTCGATCCCGCGACGATCAAGGTCGATCCGGCTCACCCGTTCCAGATGCACGACCAGCTCAGCAACCAGCGCTTCAACTGGAGCGGTCGGCATCACTACATCCGGCTCGATCCGCTTGGCTCACCGGCGCACATCTTCGTCGTGCGTCGGCGCACCCGCGACGAGCGCGATTTCGACTATTACCTCTGATTTCAAAGCCTATGCAGAACCCAGCGACCCCGACCGCGGCATACGCCGCCAGTTGCGTCATCGAGGATGACCCGCTGTGGTACCGCGACGCGGTGATCTACCAGCTCAACGTCAAGGCCTATTGCGACAGCGACGGCGACGGCATGGGCGACTTCAAGGGCGTCACCTCCAAGCTCGACTATGTCAAGGAGCTGGGTGTCAACACGATCTGGCTGATGCCCTTTTATCCGTCGCCGCTGCGCGATGACGGCTACGACATCGCGGAATACGAGGACGTGCATCCGCAGTACGGCACGCTGGCCGACTTCCAGGAAATGCTGGACCAGGCGCACAAGCGCGGCCTGCGCGTGATCACCGAACTGGTCATCAATCACACGTCGGACCAGCATCCCTGGTTCCAGGCCGCGCGCGCCGCACCCACGGGTTCGCCCGAGCGCGACTTCTATGTCTGGAGCGACACCGATACGCTCTACCAGGGCACGCGCATCATCTTCACCGACACCGAGAAATCGAACTGGACCTGGGACCCGGTCGCCAGGCAGTTTTTCTGGCACCGCTTCTTCAGCCACCAGCCCGACCTCAATTTCGACAACCCGCGCGTGCTGGAGGCGGTGCTGGGGACCATGCGTTTCTGGCTCGACATGGGAGTCGATGGATTCCGGCTCGACGCCATTCCCTACCTGATCGAGCGCGACGGCACCAGCAACGAGAACCTGCCCGAGACCCATGCGGTGATCAAGAAACTGCGCGCGGCGATCGACGCCCAATACAGGAACCGCCTGCTGCTGGCCGAGGCCAACATGTGGCCGGAAGACGTGCGCGAGTATTTCGGCGACGGCGACGAGTGCCACATGGCCTACCACTTCCCGCTGATGCCGCGCATGTACATGGCAATCGCACAGGAAGAGCGCCACCCGATCGTCGAGATCATGCAGCAGACACCGGAGATTCCCGACGGCTGCCAGTGGACGATCTTCCTGCGCAACCACGACGAACTGACGCTCGAAATGGTGACCAACAAGGAGCGCGACTACATGTACAACATGTACGCCGCCGACAAGCGCGCGCGCATCAACCTGGGCATTCGCAGGCGCCTGGCGCCGCTGATGGACAACGACATCGACCGTGTCAAGCTGATGAACGGCATGCTGCTGTCGATGCCGGGCTCGCCCATCATCTATTACGGCGACGAGATCGGCATGGGCGACAACGTCTTCGTTGGCGACCGCAATGGCGTCCGCACGCCGATGCAGTGGAGCCCGGACCGCAACGCCGGCTTTTCCACGGCCCATCCGCAGACGCTCTACCTGCAGCCGATCATGGGCGCGGTATACGGCTACGAAGCACTCAATGTCGAGGCCCAGGCGCGAGAGAGCAGCTCGTTGCTCAACTGGACCCGGCGCATGCTGGCCGTGCGCAAGACCAGCCACGCATTCGGGCGCGGCAAGCGCATCTTTTTGAAGCCGGGCAACCGCAAGATCCTAGCTTATGTGAGCCACTACGAGGACGACACCATCCTGTCGGTGTTCAACCTCTCGCGCGCCGCGCAGCCGGTCGAGCTCGACCTGTCCCAGTGGCGCGCCAGAGTGCCAGTCGAGATGCTCGGGGGCGTGTCCTTCCCGCCGATCGGCGAGCGGCCCTACCTGCTGACCCTTCCCTCGCACGGCTTTTACTGGTTCCGCCTGTCCAACGAGGCCGACATGCCGAGCTGGCACCAGGAAGGTACGGTATTGCAGGAGCAGCCGACACTGGTGCTGTTCGACGGCTGGACCAGCTTCTTCCGCGAGCGCGTCATGCCCTGGCGCATCGGCATGGCCGAGCGCATTCGCAAACAGTTCGAGACCGAGACGCTACCGCGGCACATCGAGCGCCAGCGCTGGTATGCGTCCAAGGGCAATGCCATAACACGCGCGCACCTGAGCGACCACGTGGTCTGGGAGCACCAGGGTCACAGTTGGATGCTGCCGATCCTGACGCTGGAGGGCCCGCCCGAGCCGGCAAGCTATTTCATGCCACTGGCGCTGGCCTGGGAAGACACCGAGGAAGATCGCATGCACAAGGTCGCGGCCGCCGCGCTGGCAAAGGTGCGCCAGCAGGCCAGCGTGGGCGTCATGGGCGACGCCTTCTACGATGAGGCATTTTGCCGCGCCTTGGTCAGCGCAATTGCTGGAAACCTTGAGCTGACCAGCGTCCATGGCCAATTGCGCTTCAAGCCCACCGCTGCCTTTGCGGGAACCGGGCTGGACCTCGATGCACTGGAGGTATCCCATCCAAGCGCGCTCAGCAGCAACACCGTGCTCACCATGGGCGAGCGCTTGTTCCTCAAGGCCTATCGCCAGCTGCGCGAAGGCGTCAACCCCGAACTGGAGATGGGACGCTTCCTGACCGACGAGGTGGCCTACCCCAATTGCGTTCCAGTGCTGGGCGCGCTGGAGTATTTCGGCAATGACGGCCAGATCATGACGCTTGCACTGCTGCAATCGCATGTTGCCAATCAGGGCGACGGCTGGAGCCAGGCGCTTGACTATGCGCAACGCTACCTCGAGCGGGTCCGCAGCGTCGGCGGGCCCCAGGCCAGGAACGACGAGGTGCAGGAGTTCCACGGCGGATTCCAGGCTCTGGTCGGCAAGCTCGGACAGCGCACGGCGGAGCTGCATCTCGCACTCGCGCGCCCTACCGGCCACTCGGCATTCGACCCCGAAACCCTGACCGCAGCCGACAAGCAGGCCAGCCGCCAACGTGCGTCGCGCGAGGCCGATGCGACCATGGATCTGCTGCGCCGCAACCTCGGACGGCTGAGCCCCCTGGCGCAGGCCGATGCACAGGCCGTGCTGGACCTGCACCCGAAACTGCTGACACAGATCGCCGGCGACGGCAACGACAGCGACGGCGGGTCCAAGACCCGCTACCACGGCGACTACCACCTGGGACAGGTGCTGGTGACCGGCCATGATTTCGTCATCATCGACTTCGAAGGCGAACCGGCGCGCAGCTTCGAGGAGCGGCGCGCCAAGGCATCGCCGCTGCGCGACGTCGCCGGCATGTTGCGCTCGTTCAGCTACGCCAGCCGCTCGGCGCTGCGTCAGGTGGCGCAGCAGGACGAAGCGGCGGCAGCGCAGCTGCTCGGTGCGGCGCGCGACTGGGAACTGGCCTGCCGCACCGCTTTCCTGGATGCCTATGCCGCCGGCATGGCAGCCGGTGAAATACCAGCCGCGCTCGACACCCGCCTGCTGGCGCTGTTCGAACTCGAAAAGGCACTGTACGAGCTGCGCTACGAGATCGACAACCGCTGCGACTGGGCACAGGTTCCGCTGCAAGGCATCCTGGCGCTGCTGGCGGGTGCCCCGCAGACATGACGCCGCGCATCGACAAACGATCACCCCACTGGAGCAATTGACATGGAAAACCTCGCTATTCACCTGGAGCCCCTGCGGGCCATCCTGTACCAGATCGGCGCCTTCATGCCGCGCCTGCTGATCGCCGCGCTGGTGATCGTGGGCGGCTGGCTGCTCGCCAAGATCGTCCATCTCGCGGTGATCAAGGCACTGCGCGCGATCAACTTCAATGTCCTGACCGAACGCTCCGGACTCGATGGCTTCCTCGAACAGGGCGGGGTCTCGATGGATACCAGTGCCATCGTCGGCCTGCTGACCTACTGGCTGGTGATCCTGGCCGCGCTGCTGATCGCGTTCAACGGACTGGGCCTGACCACCATCACCGACCTGCTGGGTCGCGTCGTGTGGTTCGTCCCCAATGTATTCGTGGCGATCCTGGTGCTGGCCTTCGGCTCCTATTTCGCGCGTTTCGTGGGTGGCGCTGTGGCCGCCCACTGCCGCAACATCAAGCTGCAGGATGCCGACTTCCTGGGCAAACTGGCGCAATACGCCATCATGGTGTTCGTCGTGCTGATCGCGCTCGACCAGATCCAGGTCGGTGGCGATATCGTGCGCGAGAGCTTCCTGGTGATCCTGGCGGGCTTCGTGTTTGCGCTCGCGCTGGCCTTCGGCCTCGGTGGCAAGGACTGGGCGGCCGAGCGGATTGCACACTGGTGGCCGCGTGAGACCACCGACAAGAACGCGCCGGACAAGACCGGCCAATGAGCAAGAACCATGAAAGACGACAACCCGATCACGGCCGTCTGGCCTGGGCAATCCTATCCACGGGGCGCCCACTGGGACGGTGAAGGTGTCAATTTCGCGCTGTTCTCCCAACACGCGGAAAAGGTCGAGTTGTGCCTGTTTGACAACGGCGGACGCCATGAGCGCCAGCGCATCGTGCTGCGTGAACGCACCGATCATGTCTGGCACTGCTACCTGCCCCAGGCCAGGCCAGGCCAGGCCTATGGCTACCGGGTGCACGGTCCCTACAAGCCGCAGGATGGACATCGCTTCAATCCGAACAAGCTGCTGATCGATCCGTATGCCAGGGACATGATCGGCCAGCTGCGCTGGGGCGACGCGCTGTATGGCTACACCGTGGGTGGCAAGCGCGAGGACCTGTCCTTCGACCGGCGCGACAGCGCATCGCTGATGCCCAAGTGCCGCGTGCTCGAGCCGGCCTTCACCTGGGGTGACGACCGTTCTCCGAAGATCGCCTGGCAGGACACGGTGATCTACGAGATGCATGTACGCGGCTTCACCATGACCCATCCCGACGTGCCCGCGGCGCTGCGCGGAACCTATGCCGGACTCGGCTGCGCGCCGGTGGTCCACTACCTGCGCGATCTTGGCGTGACCACGGTCGAGCTGCTGCCGGTGCACAGTTTCCCCAACGACCGGCACCTGGCCGAGAAGGGCCTGCAGAACTTCTGGGGCTACAACACGATGGGGTTCTTTGCTCCCGAGAAGCGCTACAGCGCGTCGGGCAAGGTCGAGGAATTCAAGACCATGGTGCGCAGCCTGCATACGGCCGGCATCGAGGTGATCCTGGACGTGGTCTACAACCACACCTGCGAGGGCAACCAGCTCGGTCCCACGCTGTCACTGCGCGGCATCGACAACGCGTCCTACTACATCGTCAACGGCGACGACCGGCGCTACTACGACGACTTCACCGGCTGTGGCAACACCGTCAACCTGGAACACCCGCGGGCCCTGCAGCTGGTGATGGATTCGCTGCGTTACTGGGTCGAGGAAATGCATGTCGATGGCTTTCGTTTCGACCTCGCGCCGGCGCTGGCGCGCGAATCGGGCAAGGTTGAGAACCTGGGCGGCTTTTTCGACGCGATCCGCCAGGATCCGGTGCTCAACCGCGTCAAGTTGATCGCCGAACCCTGGGACCTGGGCCACGGCGGCTACCAGGTCGGGAACTTCCCGCCCGGCTGGGCCGAGTGGAACGACCGTTACCGCGACCAGGTGCGCGGTTTCTGGAAGGGTGACCATGGCCTGATCGGCGACGTCGCGCGGCGCCTGACCGGCTCGCACGACCAGTACGGCTGGTCGGGCAAGAGCCCGACCGCCAGTGTCAACTTCATCACCGCGCACGACGGCTTCACGCTGCACGATCTGGTGTCGTACAACGAGAAGCACAACGACGCCAATGGTGAAGACAATCGTGACGGGCATGACCATAACCTGTCGTGGAACTGCGGCGTCGAGGGGCCGACCGACGATGCCGACATCGTCAACCTGCGCGCACGCCAGAAACGCAATCTGCTCACCACGCTGCTGCTGTCACAGGGCGTGCCGATGCTGCTGGCAGGAGACGAAAGTGGCAACAGCCACCAGGGCAACAACAACGTCTACTGCCAGGACAACGCGCTGGGCTGGCTGGATTGGACGCCCTCACCGCAGGCAGACGCCCTGCGCAGCTTCGTACAAGGCCTGATCGCGCTGCGCCGCGCCCATCCGGTCTTTCGGCGCCGCAATTTCCTGCTCGGCGACGCGGTCGAAGGCGATGCGATCAAGGATTGCGACTGGTACCGCTGCGACGGGCAGGCGATGCAGCCGCAGGACTGGCAAGACCAGCAAGCCCTGTGCTTGGGCATGCTGCTGTCCGGCAACGCGATCACCGAGCATGGCACGCGTGGCGACACGCAGCGCGACGACCATTTCCTGCTGTTGTTCAACGCGCATTACGATGCTCTGGACTTTGTCTTGCCGCCACCGGTGGCTCAGGCCTGGGAACCGGTACTGGACTGCGCCAGCGGCTTCATCCGCCCAGGCAGTGCGCAGCCGGCAGGAATCGCCGCGCCGCAATGGTCGGGTCCGGCCTATCCACTGCCGTCACGCTCGGTCGTCGTGCTGCGCAGCCGGAGGGCTACATGAACGTCCCCTCTATGAGCAGCGTGCACACCATGCCATTCGGCGCCAGCCTGGTCGAGGGTGGTGGCGTGATGTTCTCGCTGTGGGCGCCCAGCCAGCACGCCGTGCTGCTCGAGCACGCCGCGCTCGGCGATTTCGTCGCCTCAAAAATGCAGCGCGATGCCCAAGGCTGGCATCGGCTGCACCTGAACGCTGCACGCGCCGGTGACAGCTACCGCTTCCGCTTGCCCGATGGCCTGGCGGTACCAGACCCTGCCTCGCGCTTCAATCCGGGCGACGTGCACGCCGCCAGCCAGGTCATCGATCCGACAGCCTATGCCTGGCAGGACGGCGCCTGGCGCGGCCGGCCCTGGCATGAAGCCGTCGTCTACGAACTACACCTGGGCAGCTTCACGCCTGAGGGCACGTTCGCGGCGGCGAAACGGCGACTGCCCTATCTGGCTGAACTGGGGGTTACTGCAATAGAACTGATGCCGGTGGCCGACTTTGCGGGCAAGCGCGGATGGGGCTATGACGGCGTGCTGCTGTTCGCGCCCGAGGCTGCCTACGGCACGCCCAACGAGCTCAAGTCGCTGGTAGACGCAGCGCATGGACTCGCACTGATGGTACTGCTCGACGTCGTGTACAACCATTTCGGTCCCGAGGGCAACTACCTGCATGCGGCCTGTCCCGAGTTCTTCAACCCGGCCCACCAGACACCCTGGGGCGCAGCCATCAACTACGACGGTGCGCTCTCGCGCCCGGTGCGCGACTTCTTCATCCATAACGCCTTGTACTGGGTCGAGGAGTTTCACTTCGATGGCCTGCGCATGGATGCGGTCCATGCGATCCGCGACGATTCGCCGTTGCATATCGTGCGCGAAATCTGCACCCGGCTGCGCGAGGGCCCGGGCCAGGAACGTGCACTGCATGTCGTGCTCGAGAACGAGGACAACGGAGCGCGGCTGCTCGCGCGCGATGGCCGTGGTGGCGCAATCAACGGCAGTGCACAGTGGAACGATGACCTGCACCATGCGGCGCATGTACTGATCACGGGCCAGACCGACGGCTACTACACGGACTTTGCCGACGCGCCGCTGGCCCAGTTCGGGCGCGCGTTGTCCGAGGGCTTCATCTACCAGGGCCAGGCGTCGCGCTTTCGCAGTGGTGCCACGCGCGGCGAACGCTGCACCGATCTGCCGCTGTCCTCCTTCGTCTCCTTCCTGCAGTCACACGACCAGATCGGCAATCGCCCATTCGGTGAACGCCTGCACCAGCTGGGCGACCCGGTCCTGGTGCGCGCCGCGCTGGCATGCGTATTGCTGTCGCCCCACGTACCCATGCTGTTCATGGGTGAGGAGTTCGCGGCGTCCACGCCCTTCCTGTATTTCTGCGATTTCGGCCCAGATCTGGCAAAGGCCGTCGCCGACGGGCGGCGCGCAGAGTTTGGCGGCTTGGCCGCGTTCACCGACGAAGCGGCGCGTGCGGCTATTCCCGACCCGAACGCCGAGTCGACATTCGTGGCCTCCAGATTGCTTTGGGAGGAGATCGAAACCCAGCCGCACCGGCAATGGCTGGCCGATGTGCGCGCGCTGCTGACACTGCGCCGCACAATGCTGTTCCCCCTGCTGGAATCGTCCGCCAGCCAGGGGACGTTCAGCTGTGACGGCGACACGCTACGCTTGCACTGGGCCCTGGCAAAAACCGACGGCACTGCGACCGCGCAGCTTCACCTGCTGGCGCATTTCGGAGCCGACGACACCCGCGGCGTTGCCGCCCTGCCCGGGCACACCGTATTTGCGCAAGGCCTGGGCAGCGAAGACGATGGCCAATGGCGGCTCGCACGTGGCGCGGTTGTCGTGACGCTGCAGGAGAGTAGCGATGGATGAGGCATGGAATGCGCGCGATGGCGCCGCGCTGGAGTCCTTGTGCGGCCAGTTCGGGATTGCGACCTCCTACAACGATGTCTGGGGCACGCGACGCACGGTGGCGCGCGACGCCCTGCTGGCGCTGCTGGCGGAATTCGGGCTACGAATCGGGCAGCCGCAATCGGTTCATGAAGCCCTTGCCACTGCCCAGGCCGCCCGATCGCGTGAAGCTCTGCCGCCGGTCCTTGCAATCCAGGATTCGCACGCGCAATGGGCAATCCGGTTGCACATCGACCCCACTGCCAGGCGGTTGCAACTGCGCCTGCTGGACGAGGACGGCAGGCAGGTGCACTGCGCCAACATCGACGCGCGGGCGCTGGATCAAGGCGCCGATTCAGAACACCGTGGCAACCGGCTGGTCGAGCGCAAGCTAACGATCGATCGACGCCTGGCTGCGGGTTATTACCGGCTGTCGATCGACGGGGTGGACGGTGAAACGCTGGTCATTTGCGCCCCGGCGCAGTGCTATCGGTCGCCTTCGGTGCAGGACGGCGGGCGCGTCTGGGGCCTGGCGCTGCAGCTGTACGCCTTGCGATCGGCCGGCAACTGGGGCATCGGTGACTTCGGCGATCTCGCCACGCTGGTACGCCAGATGGCCGCGCTGGGTGCCGACATCATCGGCCTGAATCCGCTGCACGCGCTGTTTGCACACAATCCTGCGCACGCCAGCCCCTACAGCCCGTCGTCACGCCAGCAACTCAATGTGTTGTATATCGATGTGCCGGCGATCGACGACTTCGCGCGTTGCGCACCGGCGCGCCATCTCGTGGAGTCGCCCGAGTTCCAGCAGCGCCTGGCTCGCCTGCGAGCCGCACCCCTGGTCGACTACCCCGGCGTCGCGAGCGCCAAATTCGAGGTGCTCGAATTGCTGTTCGCTTTTTTCACGCAGCAGCATCTGGGGTTTAAGGGCGCCGCCAACGACGCCAGCGGCAGCGAGTTTCTCGATTTCATCGAAAAAGGCGGTGCTGCGCTGCGCCGCCATGCCCTGTTCGAGACCATTCAGGGCCAGCTGCATGCGGCTGACAGCGTCGTATGGGGCTGGCCGGCGTGGCCGGCGCCGCTGCGCGATCCGGCCGGCAGTGCGGTGCAGGAATTCGCACGCGCGCACGATACGCGCGTGCGCTTTCACATGTACCTGCAGTGGCAGGCGGCGCGCCAGCTGGCGCGCGCGCATGCGGTGGCCGACACGCTGGGCATGGGTATCGGCCTGTACCAGGACCTGGCGGTTTCGGTTGATCGTGGCGGCTCCGATGCCTGGGGCGAACAGGACTGTTTTGCCGTCGGCGCCAGCGTAGGTGCTCCGCCGGACGAATTCAATCCAAACGGCCAGGGCTGGGGACTGCCGCCGCTGCGACCGGATCGGCTGCGCGCCCACCACTACCGGATCTTCATCGAGACGCTGCGCAGCAACATGCGCGACTGCGGCGCGCTGCGCATCGACCATGTGATGGGCCTGATGCGCCTGTTCTGGATCCCTGGTGGGCGTTCGCCGCGTGACGGCGCCTATGTGCATTACGCACTGGACGAGATGATGGCCATCGTCGCGCTCGAGAGTCAGCGCAACCGCTGCATGGTGATCGGCGAGGACCTGGGCACGGTGGCCGACGAGATGCGGGCCGCGCTTGCGTCCGCCGACGTGTTGTCCTACCGGCTGCTGTATTTCGAGCGCCAGATCGATGGCGGTTTCAAGCCGCCAAGGCTCTACCCGGCCGCTGCGCTGGCCGCGGTCAGCACGCACGATCTGGCCACACTGGCCGGGTGGTGGGCCGGACACGATCTGCAGCAGCGCCTGGCGCTGGGCCTGTTTCCACACGAGGACCTGTTCGAAAAGCAGCTGCTCGACCGCGCGCTGGATCGCATGCGGTTGCTGCTGGCGCTGCGCCATGCGGGTTTCATCGATGCGGCGCAACTGGTCGACGCGGCGGCGTCGGGCGAGTTGGCTGCGGCGACCATTCAGGCCATCCACGCGTTCCTCGCCGCAGCGCCGTCGGCGGTCATGATCGTGCAGCTCGAGGACGCCTTGGGCGTGCGCGAGCAGGTCAACATGCCTTCGACCGTGGATGAGCACCCGAACTGGCGGCGCAAGCTGCCGCTGGAGTTGCGGCAGCTCGAAGCACACGCTGCCTTGCAGGGTTTGGGCGCGATGCTGTCCACGATCCGTCCGCGCAGCGCGCGCGAGAACAGGTCCGCGCCGCAGGCCCGGGTCCCGCGCGCCACCTACCGCCTGCAGTTTCACAAGGGCTTTGGTTTCGACGATGCGGTGGGCATCCTGCCCTACCTGGCACGGCTGGGCGTCAGCCACGTCTATTGCTCACCGATCCACCGTGCGCGTTCCGGCAGCACCCACGGTTACGATGTGGTTGCGCATGACGAGATCAACCCCGAACTCGGCGGGCCAGAGGCGTTCGCACGCTTTTGCGCGGCGCTGAAAGCGCACGGCATGGGCCAGTTGCTGGACATGGTGCCCAACCACATGGGCGTGCTCGGCGGTGACAACGCGTGGTGGAGCGACGTGCTCGAGAACGGTCCGTCTTCCTTGTTCGCGCAGCATTTCGACATCGACTGGAATCCGCTGAACCGCGAACTCACCGGCAAGGTGCTGCTGCCGGTGCTGGGCAACCACTACGGCGACGTCCTGATGGCGGGCGAACTCGAGTTGCGCTTGCAGGCGGAATCGGGCAGCTTCGCGCTGCAGTATTTCGATCACCGTTTTCCGATCGCGCCTGAGACATATCCACTGCTGCTGCTGCCCGCCCAGGCCCGCTTGCAGGACCCCGACCTCGCTGAAAGCCTGGCCAGCATTGCGTCCGCGTTCGGGCATCTGCCCGCGCGCGAGGCACAGATTGATGCGACGCGCCAGGAACGCGCGCGCGACAAGGAACTGCTCAAGGCCCGGCTGGCGCGACTGGTTGCACGCCATGCCGAAGTCGCCTTGGCCATTGCGGCAACCGTTGCCGAAGTCAACGTCGAACCCGAGCGCGCCGCGTTGCATGCGCTGACCGAGGCGCAGGCCTTCAGGCTCGCTTTCTGGCGCGTAGCTGCCGACGAGATCAACTACCGGCGCTTCTTCGACATCAACGAGCTGGCCGCACTGCGCATGGAGCGCCCCGAAGTCTTCGAGGCCACGCAGTCGATGGCGCTCGACCTGGCCGCGCGCGGCATCGTCGACGGCCTGCGGATCGACCATCCGGACGGCCTGTACGATCCGGCCGGATATTTTTCGCAGCTGCAGCAGGCCTATGCCAAGCGCACCGGACAGGTGTTGCCGTCGGCGGGCTCAGACGGCCGACCGGCGCGACCCCTGTATGTGGTGGTAGAGAAGATCGCCGCCACGCACGAGGAGATACCGCTGGACTGGGCCATTCACGGCACGACCGGCTACCGCTTTGCCAACATCGCCAACGGCGTGCTGGTCGACACCGATGCCGGGGCGCATTTTTCCCACATCTGGCGCAATTTCAGCGGCGAGTCACGCAGCTTTGAAGCACTGGCCCGCGAGGGCAAGCGTGACATCATGCGGGCCGCGCTCGCGTCCGAATTGCAGGTCCTGTCGACCGAGCTTTTGCGCATCGCGCGCGCCGACCTGCGTACCCGCGACTACACGCACAACGAGTTGCGCCGGGCACTGGCCGAGGTGGCTGCCAATATGCCGGTCTACCGCAGCTATGTCGTCGACCAGCCCTCGGAGCAGGACCGACGCTACATCGAGTGGGCGGTGACCGACGCTGAGCACCATAGCCAGGATGCCGACCTGTCGATCTTCGGGTTTGTACGCCAGTCGCTGCTGGCCCAGGCCCTGCCGGGCAGCAGCGACGCCTTGCGCGAACAGGTGCGCCGTTTTGCCAGACGCTTTCAGCAATACAGCGCGCCGGTGACCGCCAAGGGTGTCGAGGACACCGCGTTCTATCGGTATTTCCCGCTGGCCTCGCTCAACGAGGTGGGCGGTGAACCGTCGATCTTTGGCTTGACGGTGGACGATTTTCACGCAGCCAATGTCGACCGCGGCCAGCGCTGGCCCCACACCATGCTGGCGACCTCGACGCACGATAGCAAGCGCTCCGAGGACGTGCGTTGCCGCATCGACGTGCTGTCGGAAATGCCGGCGCGCTGGCGCCTGGCGCTGCGGCGCTGGCGCCACATGAACCGCGCCGCCCGTACCGAGTTGCAGACGTTCGGCAACAGCGGCCACGCCCCGTCGGCGGTCGACGAATACCTGCTCTACCAGACGCTGCTCGGCACCCTGCCCATCGGCGCACTGGATGGCGCGCAGCGCTCGGCCTATGCCGATCGCATCGTGCAATACATGCTCAAGGCGGCACGGGAAGCCAAGGTCCACACCCGCTGGACCCACCCGGACGCGACCTACGAATCCGCACTTGAAGCTTTTGTGCGTACCGTGCTGACACCGGCCCCGGACAACGTCTTCCTGGACGATCTGCAGGCCCTGACAGCGACCGTAGCCTGGTTTGGCGTGTTCAACAGCCTCTCGCTGACCTTGCTCAAGTACACCTGTCCGGGCGTGCCCGATCTCTACCAAGGGCAGGAGCAGATTTGCCTGACCCTGGTCGACCCGGACAACCGCGGTGCAGTCGACTACGCGGCACTGGCCGCCACGCTCGATCGGTTGCAGGCGATGGACCCGCAGCAGGCGCACGTACTGCTGAATGACCCGCAGGACGGACGCGCCAAGCTGTGGCTGACCTGGCGCCTGCTGACGTTGCGCCGGAGTCAGCAAGCGCTGCTGCGTGACGGCGAATATGTGGCGCTGCCGGTCACTGGCGCAGCAGCTGCCCACGTCATCGCCTTCGCGCGCCGCCATGCCGGTTCGACGCTGGTGGTGTTGGTGCCTCGGCTGATCGCGCGTCTGATGGGCGATCGCCACGAACTACCGGTCGGCAACGCCGCCTGGTCCGACACCCGGGTCGCGGTCGATCTCGCCGACGGCCCGATCCACGATGTGTTGACCGGCGCGCAACTGCAGGTCGAGCGAGGGCAGATCGCGCTGGCTGAGGCCTTTGCGCGACTGCCGGTTGCAGCGCTGCTGCGTCTGAGAGCGTGAGAGCGTGATAGCGTGGTAGCGTGGTAGCGTGGTAGCGTGGTAGCGTGATAGCGTAAGTGGCAATCGCTTGAGCCGACTGCGCCGCAGGACCACGGCAAACCCGGCGCTAAAATCCACAGCTTGAACCGTTTCCTGCCCGGCGCCAATTGCCGGGCCCGCAGAGTCTGCCCACGCGCAAACCCTGCCCCAACCCCTCTACCCCAGCATGCCCGCCGTTACCAGTGAAGTCGTCTATCTCGTGCTGATTTTCGGCCTGATGGTGATTCCGCGCGCGTTGCAGCGCTTCCGGATTCCGGCGCCACTGACCAGTTTTGCGTTCGGCATGGTCGCTGCGGTGTTCCTGGTCGGGTTCAGCCAGGACGCCACCCTGGCCTTGCTGGCCACACTGGGCATCTCCTCGCTGTTCCTGTTCGCCGGACTCGAAGTGCAGATCGACGACCTCAAGCGCGGCATGTGGCCGCTGCTGAGCCATCTGTTGGCCCGCGCACTGACGCTGACTGCCACCGCCTTCCTGGCCATCGAGTATTTCCATCTGTCGTGGCAAGTCGCAGCCTTGCTGGCGCTAGCGCTGCTGACACCGTCGACCGGCTTCATCCTGGACACCTTGTCGCGCCTGGGTCTGACCGAGGACGAGCGCTACTGGGTCACGGTCAAGGCGGTCGGCGCCGAGTTGCTGGCGCTGGCGGTGCTGTTCGTGGTGTTGCAGTCGGACTCGATGGAGCGCCTGGGCTGGGCATCGGCGGCGATCGCCTTGATGATCGTCGGCATGCCGCTGCTGTTCATCGGCCTGGGCCGCCTCGTATTGCCCCATGCGCCGGGCTCCGAGTTCTCGTTGCTGGTCATGGTCGGACTGATCGCGGCCTACATCACCTACCAACTGGGCGTGTATTACCTCGTGGGCGCCTTTCTGGCAGGGTTCATCGCCCGCCTTTTGCGCCAGCGCATGCCGCTGCTGGCGTCCGACGAGAACCTGCGTGCGATCCAGATGTTCGCGTCGTTCTTTGTGCCGTTCTACTTCTTCTACATGGGCATGCGGGTGCCGTCGGGAGCGCTGAGCTGGGACGCCTTGTGGTGGGGACTTGGCCTGAGTGCCGTGTTTCTGCCTCTGCGTATCGGTTCGATCTGGCTGCACCGGCGCATGACCGGCGGCGAAACCGCGCGCGGCAGCCTGCGCGTGGCAACCGCGCTGACGCCGACGCTCATCTTCACGCTGGTGCTCGCCACCATCATGCGTGAGCGTTTCCAGGTCTCGGACGCCTTGTACGGCGCCTTGCTGATCTACGCCGGCATTTCGACCTTGCTGCCCTCGCTGGTGCTGGCCAAACCGGTCGATTTCAACGTGCTGGTCGGCCCCTTGCCCGAGTCGTTTCATCCCCAGCAGCCGGCCACTGCAGCGCAACCGGATCCTGCAGCCGCGCCCGCCCGGACTCGCAGCGCGCCACCGGACCTAGCTTGACGGTGTCGTCGTCGCCCCGGTAGCGGCAGGCTCCGATGCCGCTGCCCGGACCGGTCGACTGTCCGTTGGCGCAGGGCCCTGGCTGCCGATATGGCGGATCGTGCGTTGTGGATACGGAATCTCGATGCCATGGGCATCAAAGGCCTTTTTCAGGCGCAGCAGGTAGGCGCGGCGCACGGCCCATTGCTGCAGCGCCACCACGCGGAAGCGGGCGCGGATCATGATCGCCGAGTCGGCCCAGCTCTCCACGCCCGCAATCTCGAGATCGTCCAGGACCAGAGGCGCAAAGGCCGCATCGTGGCGCAGCTCGGTACCCACCTCGCGCATGACAGCCATCACCTGGTCGAGATCGGAACCGTAACCGACACCGATATCGATCACGGCATGGGCGAAACCCCGGCTCATGTTGACGACGGTCGATATGGTGCCATTCGGTATGAAGTACACGTTGCCGCTGTAGTCGCGCAGGCGCACATAACGCAGGGTCACCTCTTCGACCAATCCGCTGAATTCACCCACGCGGATTACGTCACCCTGGCGAATCTGGTTCTCGACCAGCAGAAACAACCCGGTCACATAGTCCTTGACCAGGCTTTGGGCGCCAAAGCCGACCGCCAGACCCACCACGCCGGCAGCACCCAGAATGGGCGCCACCGACACGCCGATTTCCGACAGCACGGCGACAAACGCAATCAGGCTGACGACGACCGTGGCCACATAGCGAAATACACGCGCCAGTGTCTCGGCGCGCTTGATCGACTCCGCATCTTCGATGCGCATGGCAATGCGCGTGCGCAGCAACCGGATGGCACGCCGCGCGACTGCGATTGCCAGCCATGCGACCAGCAGGATGCCGAGAATCCGGGCGCCCGAGATGGCGACAACGCCCAGTTCGTGCCAGATCCGCACGAATGTGTCGAATACGGTCTCACGCATGTGGTTGTGGCGGGCAGGCCATCAACGGTGGCGAAATGCTCGGTCGGCATCGTGAACGGCGACCGGCGGCAGGTACAAGTCGGGGTGCACGCATAGGGGTCAATATACTGCAGTGGCGCAGGTGGCCCGACCTGCCACTCATGCGCCCGCAACGGTGTCTGAGGTTGTTGGCGCGGCCCAGCCGCCCTGCTTGTCCATCACCGCCGCAAACAGACCGTTCTGCAGCCAATACGCCAGCCAACGCTGCAGGCCTGGCAACGGCGCCGAGTCGAGCCAGGTCGGTTCGACCATGGCGAACTGCCGCACGAAAGGAAACATCGCCACGTCCACCCAACTGGGCCTGTCACCCAGCACGAAGGCGTTGTCACGCAGGCAGGCATCGAGCGGGTCGAGCAGGGTTGCGACGGCGAGCGCGCGGTGCGCCGGCTGTGACTTCTCGGGGAAACGGGGCGCGTATTTGTAGCGGTCCAGCAGCGGCTTGAACAACTGGTCGTTGCGATGCAGCCACGAGGCGATGCGTGGGTCATCCGCCATACGCAGCCAGCCCCGCGGATCAGCCTGGCCCAAGGCCCATCGCATGATGTCCAGGCTTTCGTCGATCACCCTGCCGTCGGACAACACCAGGACCGGCACCGTCCCCTTGGGCGACGCCTGCAGCAGCGCAGCCGGCTTGTCGCGCAGCACGACCTCACACAATGTGACGGCCACATCCGCTGCGGCCAGCGCCATGCGGGCACGTATCGCATACGGACATCGGCGGAACGAATAAAGGATCGGAAGGCTGGTCACGGATGCGCACTATGAAGCCCGGTCAGGATGAACCGTTGCGGATCCCGATCTGGTCGTTCAGCGTCCAGTAGTCGTAAAGGTAGCCGATACCGACCAGGCCGAACGTCAGCAGGTAAATAATGCCGGTGAACCACTTTCCCATGTACATCCGGTGCACGCCGAAAAAACCCAGGAAGGTCAGCAAAATCCAGGCCACCGAATAATTGATCGGACCGGGACGAAACCGCAAGTCGGCCTGGCGGTCCATCGACGGAATCAGGAACAGGTCGATCAGCCAACCGATGCCGAGCAAACCCAGCGTGAAAAACCAGATCGTGCCAGTGACCGGCTTGCCATAGTAGAAGCGGTGTGCTCCGGTGAAGCCGAATATCCACAACGCATACCCCACTGCCTTGGAATGTGTATCACCAACCTGTGCCATCGAAGACCCCCCAAAAAAATTGAACCGGCTTGTGCCAACCGCGGTACTGGCTACCGGTGGTCGCCCGCTGCGATCAACGCATTATCGACCTGGGTCATGACAGTCCGGTGCCTGTCTCGCACGGTCCGGGCGCGGCATTTGGCGCTACCGACTACATGGCCCTGGTCTGCGTCTTCATGTATGGCGGCAACGACCACGCCAACACGGTGGTGCATTGCGACCGCGCGCGCCACCAACGGTACAGCACCATGCGCGCCAGCCTGGCCGTGCCGCGCGTGTCACTTGGCTCCATGACCTGGGCTTCATGCGCTGAGCAAGCGGAGCGGTGCGGCAGTCATTGTTTACGGGTGCGTCACCTGGCGAGAACTTGGTGATCGGCGCCCAGGAGTACAGCTCCAACCACTTCCCTTGGCGCTATAAAAACGATATTTGGAAGAAAACGGGCACCGAAGAAAATGTGCGTTCACTCCGGCTGAATTACTGCAGTTTCGGCCCGGCGGCCACA